>Ga0308176_10000125_pt1 | contig 53251 bp, 40 predicted proteins | sample PhyCR2_3_FD_203890 | JGI IMG/M metagenome (GOLD analysis project Ga0308176, IMG submission 203890) | Soil microbial communities from UC Gill Tract Community Farm, Albany, California, United States - DLSLS.C.R2 | ecosystem: Environmental > Terrestrial > Soil > Agricultural land | place: USA...
TGTAGATCACACGATGTACTCAACAACGTCAATGGTTCGCACCATTGAACTGATACTGGGCTTGCTGCCGATGTCACAATACGATGCATCGGCTACACCCATGTGGCGGAGCTTCGCAAACCAAGCCGACCTTTCGCCTTTCAAATCTTTGCCTCTAAATGTCGCTTTGGAAAACAAAAACATTGCTATCAACGAATGGCAAGCTCGTTCAGACAAACTGAACTTCGCCAAAGAAGATGCTGTTCCTGATGTTGAGTTCAACAAGATTTTGTGGCACGGTATTAAAGGTGACAGTGTTCCATTTCCGGCACCGAAGCGTGCGGCTTTTATCAAAATAAAAGAAGAAAAAGACGATGATTAATCATCGTCTTTTTCTTCGTCATGAATTAATTGTACGTTTCAGGTATTCGTAAGCCTTACTTGAACTGCGCATGATCTTTATTTCTGCTCATCCATCGTCAATATCTTCCAGCTATTGCGCAATCGTTTGAAGTCTTTCAAAACTTTATTTACGCCTTCTATTGTTTGCTGCGTTGGCGGCGCATCGCTTTCCTGCAAAGTGTTGAACAAGCCTCCAAGGCTGCCTTCCATTTGTTGCAAACCCATGCGGTTTGGTGCCGGCGCCAACAGCGAAGCAATGGATGTTTCTATAACAGGGTTTGTATTTTTTGCGCGAACGGCACTGATGTCATTCAACAAGGAACGAAGCTCTTTTCTAGTATTGTAAACCTGCAGCGATAAATCGTGTTGCAATTGCAAATCTTTCAACGCTGTTTTTACACGCGGGTCCATTTTTACGGTGAAGCGTGAAGCCGAATAAATCTTTCCGTCAACATAAAGTCTTGTGGTGTACGCACCTGGCATAACCCAAGGCGACGAAGGCGCAGGCGATGTGTTTTCGAAAACTGCGGCAATGGGATAAGAAGGCGAAACATTCAACGGTATGTAACGCAAATCCCAAACAAAACGATGCCCGCCTGCTTCTCTTGAAAGCTTTTGTTGCGGACGTATCCAATATAAGGGAATGTTGACAGCCGGAATGTTATACAAAGTATCCTTGCTCGAAAACCTTCGCACCAATTGGCCTTTTGCGTCCACAATTTCCAGCACAACTTCCTCAGCCGCTTTTGTTTTTAAAACGTAATCTATCGGCAGACCGTCAGGTGGATTTTCACCGGCGGGTTCTTCTTGCGGCAGTGGTGTATCGGTGTTTGAATTCCACTGAACGCGGTAAACAGTTTCGGGGGTTATTGCTATTGCTTTTGTCTTCTCCGTCTGAAACGTAACATAACGCAGCAATTGAATATTGTCCAATATCCAAAAGCTTCTTCCGTGCGTGCCCACAACAAGGTCGTCGTCTTTAATCACCAAGTCACGAATGGAGGTTGCCGGCATGTTCAGCCGCAGCGATTGCCAGTGTTCGCCGTCGTTAAAGGAAACATAAACGGCCCGTTCACTGCCTGCAAACAACAAACCTTTTTTGTGCGGGTCTTCCCGCACAACGTTAATTGGATCATCAGGTAATCCATTCACAATTTCTTTCCAGGTTTTGCCGCCGTCCTTGGTTTTGTAAATGTGCGGATGCATGTCGTCCAAACGAATTCTGTTCACTGCGGCATAAGCCGTGTTCTCGTCAAAATGGCTTGCTTCCATCAACGATATTTTGCTCCACGATGTAACCGAAGGAGGCGTTACGTTCTTCCAGGTTTTGCCGCCGTCTTTCGTTAAATGAATCAAACCGTCGTCGGTCCCGCACCAAATGGTGTTGATGTTTTTAGCCGAAGGCGCAACGGTATAAATCACGCCGCGCCGCGGCATCGTTTTCAGGCTTTCTGTTTTGTAGATACCAACGTCGTCGGGCACGTCCCAGCTTTCGCGGCTTAAATCCGGGCTGATGACTTGCCAACTGTGTCCGCCGTTGATTGTTTTAAAAAGGACGTTGCCCGCGAAATACAAGGTCTTTTTATCAATGGGAGAAAACAATACCGGTGCTGTTCGCAGAAAACGGTATTTGCCGCTGCGCACCGCTTCGGGTGCAATGTTTTGCGTTTGACCAGTGCGCTTGTCGTAGCGGCTAATTTTGCCGCCGTAAATAACATTGGGATCAAGTGGATCGGGTGCTACATATCCATATTCTTCCACGCCTACGGGATGCCAGTCGCGAAAGGTTATGGCGCCGTCGTTGCTGCGCGATGCGATACCCACTGAGCCGCTCTCCTGCTGCGCACCGTAAACGTTGTACGGGAAAGCATTGTCGGTAATGACATGATAGAATTGAGCCGTTGGTTGATTGTACCAGGATGAAAACGTTTCGCCACCGTTCACCGTGATGATCGCTCCCTGGTCGGCTGCAATCAGGATGATTTTTGGGTTCGTTGGATTGATCCAGATGCGGTGATAATCGTCGCCCCCAGGTGCGCCGCGAAAGGCGGTCCAGGTTTTTCCACCATCAACCGATTTCCACGTCACTACGTTGGCATCGTACACAACATCGGCGTTGAGCGGATCAACTTTAAGTTCGGCAAAATCGCTGCCGCGTCCCCACAATCTTGCATCGGTGGCGATGCGTGTCCAACTGTCGCCGGTGTCGTCGCTGCGGTAAATGCCGCCTTCTTTTTCGGCATCCACGGTTGCATACAAACGCTTTGAATCCGACGGAGCGATCGCAAAACCAATTCTTCCCAAACCTTGTTGCGTTGAAGGCAATCCGTTCGTTAACTTCTTCCAAGTATTGCCGCCATCGGTTGATTTGTACAAGCCGCTATTTGGCCCGTTCCATGCGCCGTTCTCCCAAGGTCCCTGTCTTCCCGCCCACATGTCGGCATATACAACGTTTGGATTTGTCGGGTCAATTGTTACCTGAACCGCGCCGGTGTTTTCGTCAATATAAAAGACTCTCTCAAAGCTTTTGCCGCCGTCGGTTGTGCGATAAATTCCACGTTCTTCGTTTGGCCCGTAAGGATGACCCAAAGCTGCAACGAACAAACGGTTTTCGTTTGTTGGATCAATAGCGAGACCACCAATTTGCTGCACGTTGTTCAGTCCAAGATGCGTCCATGTTTTACCGGCATCGCTTGATTTGTACACGCCGTTACCGACCGACAAATCGGGACGCTGCAAACCTTCGCCGCTACCCACGTAAACCACATTCGGATTAGACGGCGATACAACTACATCGCCAATTGACCCTGTAGATTGTTCGTCGAAGATTGGGTTCCAAGTGCGGCCAAAATCGTTCGTCTTCCACACGCCGCCGTTGTTTACGCCGATGTAAAAAACATTTGGCTGCTGCGGCACACCCACTGCGCCAACGGTGCGTCCGCCGCGGTGGGGACCAATCATTCGCCAGCGCAAATGATTAAACTGCGAAGCATCAACTTGCGCAAAAACGGTGGAAGAAAAAAGAAATAAAAAAAGAGAAAGAGGGAGGATTTTTATTCGCATACTGTGTGATTAACTGCGAATAAAATTAAGGTTGCAAACTTGTTCAGCCATTTTTCTCCGCAATCTTTTCAGCCAACGCCTCGTCGTCAATGCCGTCGGGAATAAAAAATAAAACAGGTGTAACGATAAAGCAAGCGAAGGAAAGATAAACGCTTACATAAGCCAACGGTACCGAACACAAATAAGCCGCTACGCCAATGTAATTCTTCGTTCGGGCTTTGAGTGTTACGCGGTAAATTTTAGAGGTTAAGCGTTTGTCGCGGTCTTTGTACACAAGACCTTTGCGAAGCGAATAAGCCCGCATCCGCGCAAAAGCAAAAGTGGTCATCAGCATTATAAAACCATAAAAGGCCACTGCGTCCGGTATTAACGGAGCGTCGCCCACAAAAGCCGTGGACAAAGGAATAAGACTGACCCAAAACAGGAAGAAAAGATTTTGGAGCAAAAGGCGTTCGTCGGTTTTTTCGAGCAAGTGGTACATGTGGTGGTGATTGATCCAGAAAATTCCCACCATCATAAAGCTGAACGTGTAGGTGATAAAATAAGGCAAGAGCAAATAAAGGCTGTGTCGGATACTCCTTTCGGTTCCGTGCTTGGAGAAATCAGGAATTTTTAACGAGAGTACCATGATGGTGATGACGATGGACATCACGCAATCGCTAAAAGCCTCTACCCTTGTAGTGCCGATTTTCATTTATGGATGTGCTATAATTATTGCGCCAAGTGTCTGAACCGGGATGACTGGGATATGTGGGATTATCCATCCCGCGTACCCCGCAATCTCAAAAATCTCCGTTCAGACTAATTGGCTGCAACCGCGGATGTCGCTGTTGTCAAGCCGGCCCAAAATTTCAAAGCTTCCATCGGTGTGAAACCGGCCACGATCATCAGTGGCAATAAAACTGCACGAATAGATATTCGCGAGGTCAATCATGTTAATGGCTCCCGAGCGGGCCGAATAAGAAAGCGGATCGCTCTCTTCGCGCAACAAGACCTTCATCCACAACGGTGTTTTGTAAAAGCCATTTACGGCATACGCCTGCGACAGCAGTTCGGTCATACCGTATTCCGAATGAATTTCATTCAATGAAAAAGCCTGCGTCAATTCGTCGTATAATTCAGTTTTTGTCAACTCTTTTTTGCGTCCTTTCATGCCACCGGTTTCAATGATGGTGGTGTGCTTTAACGGCAACGAATGCGTTTCCGCAAAATCAAGCAAAGCATAGCTCACGCCAAACAAAATTGTTTCTTGTGCGGAAGCTTCGAGTGCTTCAAGGGTTGCCTTCAACTTTTCGTGCTCGTACAAATAAAAACCGCTCAGCGGATGATTGCTTCGCTTGATCAATTTATCCACCATGTACACCAACGAAGAATCGCCGCGTTCAAGATAAGAAGGCAGAAGTCCCAGCACACAGAGGCTTTCGGGCTTGCCGTAAAATTGTTCAAAGCACTGGAAAAAACTTTCTTCGTAAAGCGAAAGGTCTTTCACCAAATGTTGACTGGTATTATTGCCTGTAGTGCCGCTGCTTTTAAAAACAGCCTGCGGCGAAAATGAGCCTGAAACAATTTCTTTTGTTTTAAAAAATTGAATGGGCAGAAACGGAATGTCCTTAATTGTATTCACGTTTTCTGGTGTGCGCCGAAGGGCTTTGCAAAACGAGTTGTAAACAATGTTGGTGAAAAATTGAAACCTGAAAACTTCCAGCGCAATTTGAGAGAAGTCTTTTTCGTTTTGAACGGCGAACACCGCTTTTCGCAAGTCATTTTCTTTCGGTAGTTCAAAACCCATCGTGTAAATTTGAGAAGGAAAACAATTATGAAACGAATCCTTTTTTTTACGGTTCTTGCCGGTTTGTTTGCCGCGTGCAGCAAAGATAAATTCAAAACCGTGCCCCAGGTTAGCGTAACGTCTTTTGGTCCAAGCGAAGTGGTGAAAGGACAGATCATCACCTGGAAAGCCGACGTCACCGACAAAGAAGGCGACGTGCAGGACTCGGTAATTTTTTACCGGAAAATTTTTAACGCTACTACGGACATTCTGCTGTCAACAGACAGTTCCGTTCGCGGCACGCTTGCCACTTTTGGCATCCCTTCTAAAACGCAGGAATTTGAATTGCAACTGCAATTGAGCTACGGTGAGCAAGTAGATGGCTACCAACTGCAGAACAACGGCTCCGGCGTTGACCGCAAGCTTTCTATTGGCGTTTACGTGAAAGACAAAGCCGGCAACCGCAGCGAGTTTGCCGAATCGGATAAAATTCTTCTGAAAAAGATTTGATCCTTGTTCAAAAAAATTTTTGATTTTTTCGTTTTCACCAGCCTTTTTATTGCGTGTTGCGCCGTGTTGATGGTTTATCAAACCGGCCTTCTTTTTCGCGTTGACTTTCCTTTTGCTCTTTACGCTTTTGTTTTTTCTGGCTCGGTATGCAGCTATAATTTTCACTGGTATTTAACACCGCCTGATGTAGCCGACGATTCCTATAAAGTGGAATGGAATGTCAGCAACCGCACGTTGCATCTCGTTCTTTTTATTCTGGGACTTTTGGGTGCAGCCGTCACTTCTTTTTTGTTGCTTAAACATTGGATGTGGCTCGGCGTAACGGCCTTTCTGACCTTTCTTTATTCGGCGCCAAAAATTGAGCATCCGTGGGCTACCTGGCTGCGCCGGATTGCGGTTGGGAAAACCATTTTTCTTGCGGCTTCCTGGGCTCACATTACTTCAATGTTGCCGTTGTTGGTGGTGCAGGGAGGTGTTTCCTTTGCGCAAGTATTGTTTGTCGCCAACCGCTTCTTTTTTATCTACGCCATTTGCATTGTGTTTGACCGCCGGGATGTGGAAGACGACCGCAAGGCCGGCATCAAAAGTCTCATTACGTATTTTGATGCGAAGGGAATTGACCGCCTGTTTTGGGCTTCAATGCTCCTGACTTTGTTGACCTCTCTTTTATTACTAAAATGGCTTTCTTTAAGCGACGTTATTATCTTGCTTATACCTGCACTCATCATGAGTTTGCTTTACCAAAAAAGCAAGCAAACCTCGTCGGATTATTTATACTATTTTTTGCTCGACGGCCTGATGGCGCTTTCCGCTCCAATACTCATTTTGCTTAGATTTGCCCGATAATTTTTTGAGCATGGCTAAAGCGAAAAAGAGTTCTTCGGTTTTAACAGATGAATCCCTCAATTTCTTTCGCAATTACATCAATACGCCTTCTCCTGTTGGCTTTGAAGCCACAGGCCAACGTTTGTGGATAGATTACATCCGCCCTTATGTTGACGATGTTTTTACCGACCCGTACGGAACGGCCGTAGGCGTTATCAATCCCAAAGCGGAATTTAAAGTAGTGATTGAAGCACACGTGGACGAGATCAGTTGGTTTGTTAATTACATCACCAACGAAGGCTTGCTTTACCTCAAACGCAACGGCGGCGTTGACCATCAGATTGCACCAGGACAGCGCGTCATCATTCACGGAAAAAAAGGCCCGGTGAAGGCTGTTTTCGGCTGGCCGGCCATTCATACCCGCATCAGCGCACCGGACAAAGAACCCGTTGCAAAAATTGAAAACCTATTTTTGGATTGCGGCGCCCGCAGCAAAAAAGAACTGGAGGATTTGGGTGTTCGCGTGGGATGTGTGGTCACATATCGGGATGGCTTTGATGAGCTGGCGAACGATTATTACATCGGCCGCGCCTTCGACAATCGCGTGGGCGGTTTTATGATTGCCGAAGTAGCAAGGCTGGTTAAAGAGGTCAACAAAAAATTGCCTTTTGGTTTATACGTCGTCAATGCGGTGCAGGAAGAAATTGGTTTGCGCGGCGCAGAGATGATTGCGCGGCGCATCAAGCCAAACGTTGCAATCATAACCGATGTAACGCACGACACAACAACGCCCATGATCAACAAAATGATTGAAGGCGATACGGCCTGCGGCAAAGGCCCTTCGCTCTCGTATGGACCGGCTGTGCACAACAAACTCTTGCAATTAGTAGAAGACGTCGCGGAGAAAGCGAACATTCCTGTTCAACTGCGAACCGTTTCGCGCAGCACCGGCACCGATACCGATTCTTTTGCTTATGCCAACGACGGTTGTCCTTCGGTTTTAATTTCCATTCCCTTGCGCTACATGCACACAACGGTGGAAATGTTGCACCGCAGCGACATTGAAAACACCATTCGTCTTATGTACGAAACAGTGCTTACGCTAACACCCAAGACAAACCTCAGCTATTTTTCATGACGCACTTTTTGTTATATGTGGATCCCGGAAGTGGCAGCTATTTGATACAGGCGGTGGTGGCCGCCGTTACCGGCTTCCTTTTCTTTTTCAAGAACATTCGCATGTACCTGCGCGATAAATTCTCCCGTCTTTTCGGCAAAAAGAAAACGGATGAATGAAGACAGGCCGCAACCTCATCCTTCTTCCTACCGCGATCCGTCGGGGTTTGTTTTTACTTATCAAAACCAGCTTTACAGGCAAGTCAGTAAATGTTTTTCCGCTGACTTTGAAACATTCATTCGCAGCGGTTTTTACCAATCATTGGTTGACGAAAGTCTTTTAATCCCGCACGAAGTTGTTCCGCAAAATTTAACCGGCAACGAAACCTGGTTTGCAACGCTGAAACCCGAACGCATCGAACGCATCTCTTATCCTTACGAGTGGAGCTTTTCGATGTTGAAAGACGCAGCCTTGCTTACATTAAAACTGGCTTTAAAAGCATTGGAACACGGAATGATTTTGAAAGATGCTTCGCCGTACAACGTACAATTCCACAAAGGCAAAGCAGTTTTTATTGATACGCTTTCGTTTGAAATTTACAAAGAGGGCGAACCGTGGATTGCCTACCGCCAGTTTTGCGAAAACTTTTTGGCTCCGCTGGCGCTGATGCATTACACCGGCTTGCCTATGCAGGGTTTGTTTCTTGCGCATTCCGATGGCATTCCGTTGTTGCTGGCGAAAAAAATATTGCCGTTTAAAAGCAAGATGAATGCGCTTTTGTATCTGCATCTTCATTTGCACGCAAGTCTTTCGGTAAAAGAATCAAAGCAAGAAAACAAGACTGTTTTATCCAGGCAGAGACTAATCAATCTGCTGAAAGGTTTGCAGTCGCTCGCTTCTTCTTTTCGTTTTGATAAATACGAAAACGTTTGGGGCAGGTATTACGAAGAAGCCGAAACGCGGCCGGGTTATCTCGATGAAAAAAAGGCTGTGATTTCTTCCTGGCTTTCGAAACTGACGGATGCAAAATCTGTGATTGACATTGGCGGAAACAAGGGTGAATTTTCTTTGCTGGCTGCAACGCCAGAACGTACGGTGATTTGCGCTGACGGTGAACACCATGCTATCGAACGATTGTACCGGCAAACGAAAGAACAAAACATCACCAATGTTCTTCCACTTTGCATTGACTTTACAAACCCCTCTCCCGCTATCGGTGTAAACAATAAGGAACGATCATCTTTTTTTGAACGGGCTTCTTCTGACTTGGCAATGGTGCTTGCACTTGTGCATCATCTTGCCATCGGAAAAAACATTTCTTTCGATCTGATTGCTGAAATGTGTGCGCAATTGGGCAAAACGCTGATCATTGAATTTGTGGCGAAAGAAGACGAAAAAGTACAACTGTTGCTTCGTCACAAAAAAGACATTTACGATTGGTACGCGGAAGAAAACTTTCAAGCCGCTTTCTCAAAACATTTCAAAGTGATAGAAAAACGGTCGTTAACGTCGTCCTCCCGAATCCTCTATTTAATGAAAGGATTATGAGGTTCAGACTCCCTCTTACACTCGCTTTTCCTCGTTAATATTTTTCGCGTAGTTGAATACGGAATCCGACCAGCACTTGCCGCTGTTACCCGATTCAACGTTTAGTTTGAAGGATTGATAGTTTTATTTTCACAGGCCGCTTAATTTGTTCAACGCCACGGTTAAACCAAGTTGGTTAAAACTCACGCCGCGTTGATAGCTTGTCCGCGCATACTGTATTTGCAGCTTGCTGAATTTTAGATGCAATCCTGCAGAAAAACCCGTTAAGCCGTTTGCCGCGCCGGATGTTGATAATTCCTGCCGGCGAAGATGATTGTAGCCAACAGTAGCTTCTAAATTTTGTTCGATATAAACATGCGTTGTCAGTACAAAATGATTGAAGATTTTGTCAAAGGACGAGGGTGAAGAAAAACCGTTCTCGTTGTTAAAAGCAACGTCGTTATACGTCAAATTAAACCGGTGAAAATGATGCGCCGTAAACGAAAATCCAAACGGTGCATTGCTCAATCGCTTGCTGACGCCGGCTTCCAAATCAAAAGGCAAATCTTCCGCAACACCGGTGTATGTTTTTAATTGCGTGCCCATGTTTTTTGCAAGAAAAGAAGCGGTAAAGCGATTTGCCGAATCCGTATAAAGCAGGCCTACATCAAGAGCTATTGCAATAGAAGAATAAGGCGAATAAGAGGATTGAATAAATTTTATTGTAGCGCCGTAGGTCCACCGCTCCAGGTATTTTTTTGCGGCCGAAACTTGCACCACAAAATCTACCGGATGAAATGAGCCGGAAATATTTCCGGCTGCATCCGCTGCAGGAATTGAGCCGTAATCAACGTAATAAACATGGCCGCCAAAACTTGTGTTTAATCGTTGCGAATAATAAGCGCCTGTTAAGCTGTAATTTTTTATACCGGCCAAAAAAGAATTGAACGAAGCGTTAAGCTGTGTCGTTAATGCGGGTTGCAACAAAGCCGGATTGTTTGCCGCAAGACTTACATCGTTCGCATTGTACGAAACGTTCATGCCTCCCGCTGCGGTTAATAAAGGCGATGAAGGAAGGTTTAAAAAATTGTACGCGGCGTTGCCGCCAAGGGTTTGAGCGAAGGAAAAAGAAGAAAGGAGAACTAAGATTAACAGGATTGAGAGGGATTGAGGAGGAAAAATTTTATTGTTATGTTGATTCAACATTTCCTGTTAATCCATTTAATCCTGAAAATCATAGTTCTAATTCTCTATGGCCAAATCAATCACTTCTTTCATCATTTTCACGTAATGAAAGCGGACGCCTTTAATGTAATCGGGATTGATTTCCTGCACGTCTTTTTCGTTTTGCCAGCAAAGAATAAGGTCTTTTAGCCCGGCGCGTTTTGCGGCCAAAACTTTTTCTTTGATGCCACCCACGGGTAACACTTGACCTCGCAAAGTAATCTCACCCGTCATGCCTAAATACGGCTTTATTTTTTTTCCGGTGAAGGCAGAAGCAAGAGCGGTCAACATCGTTACGCCGGCGCTTGGTCCGTCTTTCGGAACTGCGCCTTCGGGCACGTGAATGTGAATGGTTTTCTTTTCCAAAAGCTTGGGATCAATGCCGAATTTTTTTGCGTTGGCGCTCAAATATGACAATGCCGTAATGGCGCTCTCCTTCATTACTTCGCCGAGGTTGCCCGTTAAGCGCAACTCGGGTTTGCCATCGCTCAATGCCGCTTCAATAAAAAGTATATCGCCGCCAACGTATGTGTAAGCCAGGCCAACGGCCACGCCGGGAATCGCTGCCTGTTTATAGAGTTCGTTGCTGAAACGTGATTTGCCTAAAATCTTTTCAATGTCTTCGATTGTCAGTACTGGTTTAATGGCGCCGTTCATGGCAAGCTCTTTTGCCTGGAAACGCATGATGGCCGCAAGGTGACGGTCGAGTTCGCGAACGCCGCTTTCTCTTGTATAATCCTGGATAATCTTTTCTAAAATCTTGTCGCTGATCTTAAACTTCGACGACTTCAATCCGTGTGCCTCTACTTGTTTTGGAATGAGGTGACGCTTGGCAATTTCAATCTTCTCTTCTACCGCATAACCGCTTAATTCAATTATCTCCAAACGATCGCGAAGTGCGGGCTGAATGGTTTGCAAATTGTTGGCGGTAGCAATGAAAAGCACCTTGCTCAAATCGTATTCAAGCTCTAAATAATTGTCGTAAAAGGAATGGTTTTGTTCCGGGTCCAACACTTCTAGCAGCGCACTGCTTGGGTCTCCACGAAAATCGCTTCCCACCTTATCAACTTCATCCAGAATCATCACAGGATTTGATGATTTTATCTTGCGGATGTTTTGCACAATGCGTCCGGGCATGGCGCCGATGTATGTTTTGCGGTGGCCGCGAATTTCGCTTTCGTCGTGAATGCCGCCCAAGCTCAAACGCACATATTTTCGGCCAATGGCATTTGCAATGCTTCTACCCAACGAAGTTTTGCCAATGCCCGGCGGACCGTAAAAACAAAGAATGGGACTTTTCATGTCGCCTTTTAATTTCAAAACGGCCAGGTATTCCAAAATTCTTTCTTTGATTTTGTCCATGCCGTAATGGTCGTTATCCAAAATTTCTTTTGCTTTTTTTAAGTCATAAACATCTTCGGTGTAATCTTCCCAAGGCAAGTCAAGCATCAGGTCAAGATGATTGTACACCACGGAATAATCCGGTGTGCTCGGATGCATTCGCTCCAGCTTTTCTACGCCTTTCTTGAACGACTCTCTCGCAGCTTCTGGCCATTTTTTTGCTTCGGCACGCTTCTGTAATTCTTTTACTTCACGTTCGTTCGGGTCGCCACCCAATTCTTCTTTAATGCTTTTTAATTGCTGTTGCAAAAAGTATTCGCGTTGTTGTTTGTCTATCTCGGTGCGGGTCTTGTTGGTGACTTTGTTTTTGAGTTCGGCAAACTGCAACTCTTTTTGCAAAAACTGCATCAGCAACTCGGCTCTTTCGCGCAGGTTGTTTAGTTGAAGAAGTTGTTGTTTTTCTTTGATGTCAATGGTAAGATTGCTGGAAACGAAATGAATCAGGAAGGAAGCATTTTCGATGTTGCGCAAGATTACCGATGCTTCGCTGGGAATGTTTGGCGATAGCTGAATGATTTCGGTAGCCACATCTTTTATGTTGGCAACGTAGGCTTCAAAATCAGGGTCTGTTGGCGCTTCGTCTTCGATAACGGCTGAAATCTTTGCCTTGAAATAAGGCTCCTCGCTAACGATGGCATCAATAGCAAAACGTGTTTTGCCTTGAATGATGATAGTCGTGCCGCCGTCGGGCATTTTTATTTGCTTAATGATGCGGGCTACGGTTCCGATGTGCTCCAAATCCTTCGCCTGCGGGTCTTCTACCGTACTGTCTTTTTGCGCAATAACGCCTATAAGTTTGACGCCTTTGTAGGCTTCGTTTACGGCTTTGATGCTTTTGTCTCTTCCAACAGTTATCGGTAAAACAACGCCTGGAAATAAAACCGTGTTGCGCAATGGCAACAAGGAAATTTCTTCGGGCAGTTCAATCTTTTCGTTTATATCGGCATCGTTTTCATGTATGGGCATGATGGGCAAAAAATCCATCTCTTCTTCCGGCTTAAATAATAGGCTCATGAACAAAATTTAAATTTCAACAGAGCCTGCGAAAGTACAAAAGGAACAGGGACGGTCAACCACGAAACAAAGAGCCGTCAACAAAGACGGCTCTTTGTTTGGAATTTGAACGAAACTGAGCTTTTATGGAAGCTTGCCAAAAGCTCTGGTTCGCTTTGAAACGGCAATGAAGTGCTCATAGTTTTGAAAAGTTTTTTACGTCTACCAACGTACCGTTCTCGTTTCGGATGTACAGGTAGTACGCACCTGCACCCAGGCCTGATGTATTCAACTTTACTACTGGCAAAACATCGCTTGTGCTAAACTCGTGATAGCCTGCAACCTGCCCCGAAAGCGTTACGATCTGAACCTGATAGCGACCACTTGCCAGCCCGTTTAATTTTAATTGCAGGCTTTCGTTGACAGGGTTTGGATAGAGCGTAACGTTGTCTTCGTTGGCGTAAATTACTTGTACAGTTTTGCTGTACTGCACACCTCCAAGACTGACGGCTTTGATGCGGTAAAAGTTCGCACCTCTAACCGGATTGGCGTCCGTTGCATAATGCGTTTCTCCTTTTTCTACTGTCTTGAGTATCGGCATAAATGAATGCCCGTCCGTTGATCGTTCCACCTCAAAATAAAGATGATCTGGACCGGTTGATGCCTCCCATTTTATGGCGACTTCGTTACCGGCTTTTGTGGCCCTTACATCTGTGAAGTTTACCGGCAAAACCACAAGGGGTACGGTAGATTTGACTATTTGTATATCGTCGAGAAAGAAACCCTCGTCGGTTACCGAACCGTCGGATGTAAATTCAAACCGCAGGCGCACGGTAGATGACCCCAACACACTTTTCAAATCAACCGTTTCTTTTACCCAATAATCCTGATAGCCAGTCAAAGCAGGTTCGCCGCCGAGCGTTCCTTTGCTTTCTGTAATTGTGTGCATGGCCGTTAAAGGTGTAAACGTGGCGTTGGCCTTGGTTGATGTAGTAACTTGTATTTGCAGTTTGTCATATCCGTTTTGCGAACGGTAACGCGTCCAAAAGCTAACATACGCTGCTGTGGCATTCGACAGATCAAACGAAGACGCGGTGGTAAGCGTTGACGTGCTGTTGTTACTATAAGATGTAGTTGGGGACTCGCTTACCGAACGGCTTCCGTTGAACGCGGATGCGCTTGTATAATCCCAAGAACTGCTTGACCATTTGGTACTCAGGCTGCCCGTCTCCATATCATCGCTGAATACAACCGTCGGGTTAAAAAATTTAAACAGCGTATCCAGTTTTGTGATGCCTCCCGATTCCGTTTTTACCACGAACTTTATCCGTTGGCCGTTGGTAATATTTGAATTCATTGTATAGGGAATACTTACCGTGGTGTTAGCAAGATAATTAGGCAAAGAGGAAACCGTTGCCGGTGATCCGACTGTAGTAATGTTCTCCATCGGTATGACGGTTACTGTCACCGATGAATCAACGCTGCCGATGCGCCGTACCAGGAAATCAAGAGTGCCCGTCTTGCTCGTTAACGCCAAGGCTGTTTTATCATCAACATCAACATATGAACCTCCGAACAAAGCCGCCTGCAGGTTGCCGAAAAAAACTTCTTTGCAGTAGCCAATAATGGCGTTTGCTGCCGGCCAAAAAGTGGTAAGCCCCTGGCCTACTTCCGGACTAATGGAATAAATGGGCGACCGTATGCCGGCATCTCCCACCAGGCACCAGTCTTCAACGGTGCCATTGCCGTTATAGCCAACCGTTTCCATTGGAGTGCCGACTTCATAAAAGCTATGACGGGTAGCAAAGGCGCCTGTGGTTTTAATAATGGCTGAGTCATTTGAAGAGAGTGAATACGTTGGCACCGTGTTGCCGTGAATCCAATAGCCGCCGTAAGAATGGTAATTAATGGCAAAGTGAAAATTATGAAGCCGCAAATAATCCCGCATCAATTGCGTTTCCATTGCCTGAAATGCGTAATCACCGTGATAATTTACGTCGGTGCTCACGTCTGAAGAACCGCCGTTAGGATAATCAAAACCGTAGCCGTAGTTCCGGTTCAGGTCTTGTCCAAAACTGCCGTCGGAATTCGGTTGCCGGTTCTTTCGCCACAAGCCGCCGCCGTTCGGATTGGTGCTTTGATTGTACACGTAACCATCCGGATTGAGGCAAGGAATGAAGACGAGTTTCCGGTTGTTCACAATTTCTTTTATGCGGTCGTTCGTGGTATAATTCTCCAACAAATATTGCATGAAGAAGATTAGATTTTCCATGGCCAGCGGTTCGCGGGCATGGTGCATGCCGGTGAACAAAACCTCCGGGGTGTTTGCATTTGCCGATGACGTATTGGTGATGGTTAAAGCCCATATTGCCCTGTTTTCATAAGTGCGGCCAATGGAGTCAAGCTTTGCCAATCCGGGATAATTTAATACCATGCTGTCCAGTTCTTTTTTCATCTCGGCAAACGTGAGATAGCCGCCCATTGAGCCGGAATTAAAAGCAGCCGGTGTGACAACGGTGCTTGCGAAAGACTTGTCTGGAGTATTAAAAAGCAAGCGAGATGCGGAAGCCTGTTGATTGCGGCTGTTGTCGAATTTGAAAAATTCTTCAGGCCTATTTTGTTGCAGAAAGTGGGCTTCTTCGTCGTCAACGGTTATTTGATAGCGAAGGCCCGAGACGCGGAGTTTGCGCATCTCTTTTTCGTCAAGCGTTGTGGTCAGCGATTCTTCCGTTGGGTTATAATAAGCGTGGTCAATGCCGAAGCCCCCTTTTTGCAAAGCAGCAACGGCGGCTTTTGAAACAAAGATTTTTACCCGGCTGTATTTGAGCTTTTCCTGTGCGTTTGCATAGTGAAGGGCAATACAAAGGCACAGCATACTGACGATGCGAAACGGTTTCATAGCGATATGGATCTAATGTTTGGAAGAACGGAAAAATAAACTGAAGGATTAGACTTCATTTTATTTTTCCGTGTTGTAAAAAGCGCTGCACATTATGCAGAAAAGGATTTCTTTTTTCTCCTTTTATTTTTCGACGATTAATTTTTTTGTCAGAATCGTTGCGCCGTCTTGAAAGCGTATCCAATAAATTCCTTCGGGTAAAGACGACAGGCTTAATGAATGTTTATTTGCACCAGCCGTTACGCTCAGGTTTTCCGACAAAATGTTCGTGCCCGCGGCGTTAAGAATCTGCAGGTTCACCACTCCCGCCTTTTCTGTGTTAATCATTACGGACACAACAGATGAAGCAGGATTGGGCCAAAGTGAAAAACTAGTTGCGGTGGTCTGCGTTAGTTTGCGTATTTCGCCGTAGGCAATACTTCCCGCCGTGTTCATTTGAAGGCGGTAATAAACCGTTCCCTTTAACGGAAGAGGATCGGTAAACCGATAAGTTTTCTGGCCAGCGGCCGCTGTTGCTTTTTGCGTGTTTACGTCATTCCATGCAGAAGCATCGGTGCTGCGTTGCACGGTGTAAACAGTGGAAGCGTCTTCGTCTGCTACCTGCCAGCTTGTGTGTGCCTTGCCGCTTTCATTTGTTGCATCAAAGGACAGGAGATTTGTTTGCAAAGGATTGCTGGTTACCAGCAAACGATAGTCTTCCACTTCGCCGTCGTCGAAAAAACCTGTTGGATTAGCGGTTGTCATGCCGTTAGCGCTTGATGTAATACGCACACGGATATAAGTATACTGACCGGGTGCTAAACTACTTGCTACGCCGTTCCAGTAAATGAAAACCGACTGCGCGGAAGAGTTGCTGGCAAGATTGGTTAGGGTTTGGCCTTCGCCGGGATCAAAAACACCGTTGTTGTTAAAATCAACCCATGCGCAAAGTGTAGCCGTATTGCCTGTGTTGTTGAAATATTTTACGGAGCAATAAAAAGAGCCGGCCGAGGGATTTACCAGGCTTTGAATGTTAAGGCCGTCATCGTAGTTGTCGGAATTGGCCAGAACCGTTTGTCCGCGTGTGGACCATTCGTTACTGCTATTGCTGCCTAAGTATAAAAGCGGGCTGATTTCGTGCATGGCAGGATCGCTTGCCGATGGATCATAGGTTGCAGGCGCATCGCCAAAATCCACTCTTGGTTTGAACGCTTCCGCGCCGTCGCGCCACTGACCGGTGATGGTGGTTCCGTTAACGGTGATTGTTTTTTTGAGCGACGTGTTTAACGTACCGTTCGTGTTAACAAAAGGAACCACCATGCCGTTAGCCGGTGAGCCTGATCCATCGCCAATTGAATAAAGCGTTCCTGTCCAGTCAACGGCCGTTTGCTTTGGCAAGTCGGAAGCACCGGGTGAATAGCTTGTCACGCCTTTGCTGTAAACACTAACGTGATTGTAGGATTCAGAACCTCCCTGACCGTTGAAATTATACAATGAGTCTTTCGTAAGGGCAAAATCACCCCAGTCGTTGATGCTTTGGTCAATGGCAAAAAATTGACTGGCCTTGGAAGCGAGACGCGTAGTTTGGTTGATATCAACTTTCCAAACCGCACACTTGGCTCCGGATAAGGAATTGATGTCCACACCAAGATAGAGTGAGGTATCATAAAATGCAGCGGCGCCCGTTTCTACTCCGGCATCAAAGGTTGGAAAGAACGTTGTGACGTCATTTAAAAAAACCCCCATTGTATCCATGTCGTAATCATAACGCCGCATGGTTTTGTTCGCAGGGTTTGTAGCACCACCTGCGCCGGTTGCATCCCAGGTGTAGTAAACGTAATGTTTTACCGGATCGTAGGCGAGTGAATTGATGTTTGCCGCACCGGCATCGGTAAACAAAAGTTTTCCTTTTCCCGTGGCCGGATCAACGAAGTAACACTTGTTGTAACAGGATACAAGAACATAGCCTCCCTGGTTGGTATAGGGCTTCGATACGTTGTAATAATTGCTGGTAAACGTTCCACTTGAACAGGCCGAAATATCCGACAGCCAGAAATCGCCATCTTCTTTTCCATTCTTTGTACCCGTCTGTGTTACAACGATACTAAAGCCGGTTACAGGGCCGGTAATGTTTACGTTCAATGTGCCGTCGGTGCTGGTATTTGCTACTGCTGTTGTGGCTGCGGCTGTAGCAGAAGCCGACGCAGTACCGCTACCGGCCAATGTAAGAATGCTGGTGCCTCCTATTTTCGTAAGGGCAACAACGGTGCCCGCGTTTGAAGTAATGGTTACCTTTTGGTTATAGTCAATATCGTAAATTGAAAATTTTACATTGTCAACCGCTGCAAGAAAAGAAGCAGTGACGGTTCCGTCACCCATAAAATGAACGTCGTTGCCGGTTCCAAAAGAACCCGTTTCCGCCGTGTTCGTTCCGTCTTCACCCAAGGCGTTTGCACCCGTAAAGTTGTGCGTTAGCGTAAGAATCTGGGTACCAAAAGAAAATTTCTGCGTTTGCGAATTCGCCAATGTAGCGTAAGTGCTTATGCCCGCGGAAGGATAAAATTGCAGATAGTCCCAGTTTAAACTGCAATTGGTGTAACCCGCTCCACACTGCGCAAAGGACCCCTGGAAAAGAAAAATTACAGTAAAGCTTAAGAGTAAAAATTTTTTCATAGGGTAAATTGAATTTAGAAAATAGTCTCTTGTAAAATTCTTTACCCTTGAAGATGCGCGAAGGCCAGAAACAAATATTCGGCACGGCTTCAGAGGGTATTGGAATTTCCGAGGCAAATAAAGAGTAGAAAAACACACGAACCAAGTGTTTCCACCTATTTATTTTTTTGAAAAATGCATATTCGTAATTGTACGGTTGAAGCTCATAAAAAAGATGAAAACCTTACTTGGTTTTGCATCGTAAATCTTCGCAAAAGACATTTTCATAGACCGGTTGCAAAAAAAATCCCCTCGCGAACGAAGGGATAGAAAAATAAAAAAAGATGTTTACAGTCCTAAGCCAAGCGACAATTGAAAGCCCTGGCTTTTCCATTTGTCTTTGTTGTCAATGTCGTTGATGTTGTTCAAACCAACCACGTAACGGCCGTTCAATTTAATCTTGCCCAAACTGATTTGCGCACCGCCAAGCATGGAGAAATCGCCTTTCTTAAAAGCGTCTTCGCCGTTCCGTAATAAATTCTTGTTGTGATCCATTAACACGCTGAACATTGGCCCGGCTTGCAGGGAAAGCAGCGAACCCAGTTTGTAATTCAGCAGCAGCGGAATGGACAAATAGTTCAGCTTGACGTCAGTAGCGCCGCTCAACGCATTTTGATAAATGTGGTTAAAGCTGCTGTCTGTTTTTGTTTGGTACTGGTTAAACAAAACTTCGGGCTGAATGCTAAAGCGGCCACCGATGCCGATGTTGGCAAAGCCACCAAGGTGATAACCGTATTTGAATTCATCATTAAATGATTTGCCATCTATTTTAATGATGTTGGCGCCGGCTTTTAGGCCTATGCTGAATTGCGCCATTGAGGCTTGTGCAAGAAAAAGAAAAAGAACAAAGGCGGATAATTTGAATTTCATAAACGGAGTTTTTTTCAGATTTTCAAGTATGATGCCGCATCTTGTTAACTAATCCGAAATCTTTAAAACACTACACCTGTATTAACGAGAAAGGCTGTAGTGAAATTGTTGGACGAGGCAGGAAAGTAATAATCGAACATGACTTGTGGCTGAATGAAGAATTTGCCTTTTGCGTACTCGGCTTTAAAGAAGGCCGTTAAAGAAATGGGCTGAAAATAAACGTTGTTGTCGAAGGCGAGGTTTTCTGTATTGTATAAAATACTGTTGCCCGTGCGCCGCACGGTAGCGTAGGTATTGCTTGTTTGGTTAAAGCCGAATTGCTGCGAGCCGCTGATGAAGGAAAACTGCGGCGTCAGCCGAACGTAGTCGCTGGCCAGCACGTTAAGAAAATAAAAGTCGTGACGTACCGAAGTCACAAGATTGACATCAATAACCTTTTCATTGGTATTGATTCGGGTAAATCCTCTTTGTGCAAGGTTGATGTTTTGAATCTTTTCTTCTACCTCTTTAAAGTTGGCGCGGCTGCCCCAGCCGTAGCTAAATCCTACCGAAGGTTTAAACCAAAGCTTGCGGTAAGTGAAGTAAGCGTAAGCTTCGTTTTGCAAAGGTGAAGTATAGAACGGTAAATTTTTCTTTGTAACGTAGTGCGTTAACGAAAGACCTGTGATGAAGGCTTTGTTTTTTAGAAAATCGTACGAACCGGTTACCGAAAACTGGTAAGGATTCAGGCCCGTTCCGTCATTAACAACCGAGGCGCCAACGCCAATGCCGTAACCCGCTTTGTCGTAATAACCAACCGATGGCGAATACATAAATCGCCGCCGGGTTTCGGAAAGATTATCCTTTGTTTCAAAGGCCAGAAAACTTTGGCCAAATGAAACGTTTACCAATGTAAAACTTTGCGGCGAAGTTAAGGAATCAATCAGCTTATCCAGTTCGCTAAAAAGTTCATCGTAGTCGGTAAAGGTTGTGTCAACGGCGAGCGAATCTTTTCCCTTTTGCGCAAAACAAAAAGTTGCCAGACAAAAGCCCAATATGGTGAATGAAAGCTTCCGAAGCATTGCGCTGATTTTGGTTTTTCAGAGTGATAAACAAGCTTGTTGACGGACAAGATAGCGCAAAGTTTAAAGACGGCAAACGTGCAACAAGCGTTCACTTTAATCAGAAATAGCTCTACGGTTTTTTGTCTCCCGTTTGCCGTCTCACCTGCTTAACTTAACTCAAGCAAAGTAATCTCAGGCAGAATGCCCACACGCCCCGGATAGCCGATGAAACCGTAACCACGGTTTACGTAAATCACTTGTTTTCCTTCGCGGTATAAGCCAGCCCACTGCCGGTAAACGTATTGTACCGGGCTCCAGCGAAAGCCCGGTATTTCAACGCCAAATTGAAAGCCGTGCGTATGTCCCGCCAGTGTTAAATCTATGTCGCCAAACTTGGGCCGCACTTCCGCGTCCCAATGCGTCGGATCGTGGCTCATTAGAATTTTAAAGGGGTATTTTTCAGCACCGGCATAAGCTTTCGGAAGGTTTCCGTAGCGGGCAAAGTTTTTCAAAGCACTCCAGTTTTGTATGCCGATCAGCGCAAACCCCTCTCCGTTTTTTTGAAGCGCCACGTGTTCGTCGAGCAGCAGACGCCAGCCAAGTTTTGCGTGCACGCCTTTTAGCTTTTCAAGATTGTCGCGTTTTTGTTCCGGGCTGTCCCATGCTGTATAATCGCCGTAATCGTGATTGCCAAAAATGGAATACACGCCCATCGGTGCGCTGAGTTTGTTGAACACATCCATGTAAGGCAGCATTTCTTCGTATTTGTTGTTCACCAGATCGCCGGTAAACAAAATGAGATCAGGTTTCAGCGCCATAATTTTCTCAACGCCTTTTCTCACGGCGTCTGTATCGGTGAAGCTGCCGGAGTGAATGTCGGAAATCTGCACAATGCGCAAACCTTTGAACGCTTCGGGAAGGTTGGGAAAAGAAAGTGGCACTCGTTTTACTTTGTAGTTGTATTTATTGCTGAATCCGTAAATGAGCGTGGTAAACAAGCCTCCGCCCACCGCAATGCCCAACCAGCTTAAAAAAAGGGACCGGCTGATTTCAGGACTGGATTGCACACCGCCTGCTTCTACGTTCTGAAAAAAAATCTTTCCCCACAGCCACTGAATGCCGCGCCGAATGTCATCAATCAAAAAAAAGATGGCCGCGAACAATTTGAGAATGAACAATCCCACCAACACCGCGAACACGGTACTGCGCAAGCCTTTTTGAAGATTATCAAGGTTGAGGTAGGGCAGTAAAAAAAGAAGGACAATTACGAGAACGGAAACCACCCAATAAGTAATGCTGACAATGCCTTTGGTGCGTGGGGCGGCACTGTGCATCAGAAACTTTACAATTTGAAAAACGTAAATGTCAAGGCCAATCATGAAAGCGGCAAACAAAAGCCAGAAGGGTGAACTGCGCATGGCGCAAATCTATAATAAGGTAAAACCGTAAGTGAATCTTTAACAACACCGCTTTGTGCCCTCATTCACTGTATTTTTGCGCACACCGTAAAACACGGCAGAAATCTATGGGCAGAATTATTGGCGTGGCCAATCAAAAAGGGGGAGTTGGAAAAACCACGACGGCGATTAACCTGGCGGCAAGTTTTGCCGTGCTTGAATACAAGACTTTGTTGGTAGATGCCGACCCGCAGGCCAACAGCACCACCGGCGTCGGTTTCGACTTGCAAAACGTAACACAAAGTCTTTACGATTGCATGGTGAACAATGCCGAGGCAAAAGACGTGGTGTTGAAGACCGACATTCCAAACCTCGATCTCATTCCTTCGCACATTGATTTGGTGGGGGCCGAAATTGAAATGATCAATTATCCCAATCGTGAAGCTGTTTTAAAAAACCTTCTCGACGCGATAAGGGACAATTACGATTTTATCATCGTGGATTGTTCGCCATCGCTAGGATTGATTACAGTGAACGCATTGACCGCCGCCGACTCGGTAATCGTTCCGGTGCAATGCGAATTTTTTGCGCTGGAAGGTTTGGGAAAATTGCTGAACACTATCAAAATCGTACAAAGCCGTTTAAATACTGCCTTGCTTATTGAAGGCATTTTGATGACGATGTACGACGGCCGTTTGCGCCTTTGCAACCAGGTGGTGGCCGAAGTGCGCCGCCATTTTGAAGATATTGTTTTTACCACCATCATTCACCGCAATTCAAGGCTGAGCGAAGCGCCATCGTTTGGCAAGCCCGTTATTCTTTACGACGCCAACAGCAAAGGCGCCATGAATTATTTGAACCTCGCCAAAGAGATTCTGCAAAAAAATAATCTCACCAAGATTCCTCAGGAAGAGCGAACGATTGAATTGTAGTTGTAGTTGGATATTGGGATATTCACTTAAAATGATTTCTCAACATCATAATAGCGGGTTCCTTCCTTACGAATTTTATCTTTTCCTTGTAAACGGCTTTGTACTGTTGTATTCCAAAGCAGGGTTTGAACAATTAACTTTGCGCTTTCAACTTTGATTTTTTAACGAAGAACATGACCGCACCGAAACAAAATAAAGACGCACTGGGAAAAGGAATCCGCTCCCTTTTGCAAAACATCAATACCGATTTAAAAAACACCGAAGGGGCGCTAAAGCCACAAGTGGTGGAAGCCGCCACCGGTTCGCTTCGCATACCGGTTGAAAACATTGAAACCAATCCCAAACAGCCGCGGAAAGATTTTGACGAAACGGCTTTGCAGGAATTGGCCCAATCCATCAAACTGCACGACATCATTCAGCCGATTACAGTTTCGAAACTGCACGGCAACAAATACCGTTTAATTTCCGGCGAAAGAAGATGGCGGGCCGCAAAACTTGCGGGCTTAAAAGACATTCCGGCTTTTATTAGGCAGGCCAACGACCAAGAACTACTGGAACTTGCCTTGCTGGAAAACCTGCAACGCGAAGACCTGAACGCGATGGAAATTGCGCTCAGCTACAAGCGCATGATGGACGAGCTGGCCCACACGCAAGAGCAGGTAGCCGAACGCATGGGCAAAGACCGCAGCACGGTTACTAACTACATTCGTTTGCTCAAGCTTCCGCCCGATATTCAAATTGCCGTGCGTGCCGGCGAAATCAGCATGGGCCACGCAAGGGCATTAATTAACGTGGACACCATTGACAAGCAGCTTTACATTTTCGACGAGATAAAAACAAAGGGACTTTCGGTGCGTCAAACCGAAAACCTCGTTCGCAACATTTACCGCGAAAAAGAGGAAAAGAAAAACGCCGAAACGCTTCCGCCGGCTTATAAAAAAGTAGAAGACAAACTGGCTTCACACTTCAGCACAAAAGTGAAGCTGCGCCACGGCAAAGACGGCAGCGGCAGCATCACCTTTGAATATTATTCGCTGGAAGAAATGAACAAATTGCTGGACCAAATGGACGTGACGATTGAATAATCGTGGCAGACATACGGTCTTTCTTCTTTTCTTTTTGCTCCTCTCCTGTTGCTGTTTTTCGCAACGGGACACGACGAAAAAAGCAATTCCTGCCGACAGCTTAGTCAAAAAATCGGCTGTGATTGCTGACAAGGCAAAAGCCGATTCTGTGCGCAAGGCATTCGTCCCTAAAAAGGCAACCCTTCGTTCGCTGATGGTGCCCGGCTGGGGGCAGATTTACAACAAAAAATATTGGAAGGTTCCCATTGTTTACGGGGCCTTGGGCACGGCCGCCGGCATCTTTTTTTACAACCTGAAAAACTATCGCGAAATACGTTTTGCTTATACGGCAAAATACAAGGCAGCGCTGCCCGGCGCAACCCGTGCCGACTCTGCCGCTCTTGCCAGCATTCAGCCTTACCTGGTTCCTTTTGATTTAAACTCGCTGCGCACTTATCGCGATGAGTTTCGCAGCAACATTGACTACTCTGTTCTGGCCTTTCTTCTTCTTTGGGGATTGCAGGTTGCCGATGCTACCGTGGACGCACATTTAAAGTTGTTTGACGTAAGCCCCAACCTGAGTCTCAAGTTTAAATTCGGACCAAGCCAAATGGCGGGAACAACGGGCGCAAGTTTGGTGCTGCTATTTAAATGAGTTGATCAATTGATTTGTTGACTGGTGGCTTCGTCTAAGAAAAATTCTTTTTTCACTTCGTTTTAATTCGTGTAATTCGTGCACTAAAATTCGTGTTTACATGAACATCGCATTAATTGGTTACGGCAAGATGGGTCACATGATTGAGGGGCTTGCTTTGCAACGCGGCCATCAAATTGTTTTAAAGATCAACATTGATAATCTTGAGGATTTTACAAAACAGAATCTTTCCAAAGCCGATGTGGCCATCGAATTCACAGGTCCTGATAGTGCGTTCGAAAACGTAAAGCAATGCATTGATTTTGGTTTGCCTGTGGTGAGTGGTTCTACCGGTTGGAACGCAAAACTGAAAGAAGCAAAAGACCTTTGCCTACAGCAGAACGGAAGCTTTTTGCACACGAGCAATTTTAGCGTCGGCGTCAATATTTTTTTTCAGGTAAATAAATTGCTGGCAAAGCTTATGGCTTCGCAACCCGGTTACGAAGTGAGCCTGAAAGAAATTCACCACACGCAAAAAAGAGACGCACCGAGTGGAACAGCGGTAACACTTGCAGAAGGCGTTTTGGAAAACATTGGCCGCAAAAAAATATGGGTAAATCACCAAGCTCAAAGCAAAGACGAGCTTTCCATCATCAGCGAACGCATTGACCCTGCACCCGGCACGCATTACGTAAAATATACCTCGGAAGTAGACGACATTGAAATCATTCATACGGCGCACAACCGCAAAGGTTTTGCGTTAGGCGCAGTGCTTGCGGCCGAATTCATCGCCGGCAAAAAAGGTGTTTTTACAATGGACGACGTGTTGAATCTAACGGCGTAAAGTCTGGTTTAAGACGGAAGTCTTTTTGTAAGGTATTCACCGCTACGTTGGTCTCTTAAGGGACGGATAAATCTTTAATCAGGGAAAATCATTTAAGAACAATGCCGGCCAGCGGCGGCAGCTTCACTTTGATTTTGTATCGCGTTTGTTCTTCGTCCAACGCTTCGCATTCAATCGTCTCGTTTTTGTAGTCGCCCGTTCCCCAAAATCTTTCGTCGTCTGAATTAAAAATTTCTTTCGTGTACTTGCGTCCAACGTTTATTTCCCAGTCTTTTTTTGGAATCGGGTTCAGGTTCAGCACAATCAATAAATCACCGTCTTTTTCTTTTCCCATGCGGCGGTAAACCAGCACGCAATCATCGCGGTGGTTCAGGTCCACCCATTCAAAACCGTAGACGTTGAATTGGTTTATGTAAAGCGCCTCTTCACTCCTTAAAACTTCGTTCAGGGCTTTTACGCAGGCCTGTAATTTTTTGTGCGGTTCAAACTGCAAGAGATACCAGCCGATTTCCCCTTTGTAATTCCATTCAGTTGTTTGTCCAAACTCGCCGCCCATAAACAAAAGTTTTGCGCCGGGATGTGTCCACATGTAAGTATAAAGAGCTCGTAAGTTGGCAAACTTCTGCCACTCGTCGCCCGGCATTTTATAAAGCATGGGGCTTTTGCCGTGTACCACTTCATCGTGGCTTAAGGGCAGCATAAAGTTTTCGTCGTTATAATAAACCATGCTAAACGTAATCTTGTTCTGGTGCTGGCTGCGAAAGAGTGGATCAATTTTAAAATAATCCAGCGTGTCGTGCATCCAGCCCATCATCCATTTCATGCCGAAGCCAAGTCCGCCCATAAAGGTCGGCTTTGAAATGCCCGGCCAGTCGGTGGCTTCTTCGGCAATGGTTTGTACGTCGGGAAAATCGCGGTAAATGGTTTCGTTTAAATCTTTGATAAACGCAATGGCTTCCAAATTTCCGTTACCACCGAATTCGTTCGGTTCCCATTCGCCTTCTTCGCGTGAATAATCAAGGCGAAGAATAGACGACACAGCATCAACCCTTATGCCGTCAATGTGAAAAACCTCGAACCAAAAACGGGCGGAAGAAATGAGAAAGGATTTGACCTCGCCGCGTTTGTAATTGAAGATGTAAGAATTCCAATCGGGATGAAAGCCTTTGCGCATGTCGGCGTATTCATAAGTATGCGTACCGTCGAACATGAACAAGCCATGCGCATCGTAAGGAAAATGGGAAGGCACCCAATCGAGAATAACGCCAATGTTGTTCTGGTGCAATTCGTCAATCAGCCGCATCAATCCTTCGGGTTCGCCAAAGCGTGAGGTAGCGGCAAAATAGCCTGTGCCCTGGTAGCCCCAACTCCCGTCAAACGGATGTTCGATTACCGGCATAAACTCCACATGGGTAAAGCCCATCTCTTTTATGTAAGGCACAAGGCGTTCCCTGATTTCATCATAGGTGTTGTACTTTTCTTCGTCAAAGGCATCGGGCCGCATCCAGCTTGCGAGGTGCAGTTCGTAAACACTCCACGGCGCATCCAGTGCGTTGTTCTTTTTGCGGTTCTGCATCCACTCGTCGTCCTTCCAGTCGTAGTGCAAATTCCAGGTAATGCTCGATGTACGCGGACGCTGCTCCCAATAATTCGCAAACGGATCTCCCTTTACGACATTCCTTCCTTCAAAACCGGTGATGTGATACTTGTACAATTCTCCTTTTGCAAGGCCGGGAATAAAGCCTTCCCAGATGCCGCTGTTGTCCCAACGCGGCTGCAAAGGGTGTGTGGCCGCGTCCCAATTATTAAAGTTGCCAATGACCGAAACATAGGTAGCGTTGGGGGCCCAAACACAGAAATAATAGCCGTCGCGGTCGAGCACCGTCATGCGTTTGGAACCGAATTTTTTATAGAGTGAATAATGCGTTCCCTGCTGAAAATTGTGTACGTCATCGTCGTATAAAACGGAGTAGTTCCAAACCGGTTTTTGCGTGTCCACAAAATTTTTGTCTTCGTAGCGTTCGGGGCTGTTATTTTTTTCACTGTCTTTTATGGAATCATCTTTTCCCTTCATCATAAAATGAAATTTTTACCGTTTGCATAAAGTTAACAACCTGCGTGCTGATTCCTTTCTAAATTGACAAACCAATTACCAACACATGAGAACACTGCTCATCGTCCTCGTGCTGCTTTGCACCCAAAACCTTTTCGCACAAACTGTCTCGTTATCCGGCAACGTTAAAGACACCGCTGATAAAAAAAATCTGCCGAATGCTGTTGTGTCCCTGCTTAAAAAAGATTCCACGCTTTACAAATTCACCCGCACCGACAAGAGCGGAAATTTTTTCCTGCATGATGTGACGCCGGGCCCCTATCGTTTGCTGGTGACCTATCCAAAATTTGCCGATTTCTTTGATGATATAACGGTAAAGACCGAAGCCACTGATTTGGGTACTGTGGCGCTTACGCAAAAGGCGCAACTATTGCAAGCCGTCATTATTCGAAGTGCCGGCGCGGTGCGCATCAAAGGCGATACAACAGAATTTATAGCCGACAGCTTTCGCGTTCGCGAAGGCGCCACAGTAGAAGAATTGCTGAAGAAACTTCCGGGCTTTCAGGTAAACAGCAAAGGCGAGATTACGGCCCAGGGACAAAGGGTGCAAAAAGTATTGGTGGACGGCGAAGAATTTTTTGGTGACGATCCCACGCTGGCTACGAAAAACATTTCTGCAAGAGCGGTTGATAAAGTCCAATTGTTTGATACCAAGAACGATCAACAAGCCGCTACCGGCGTTACCCGCGGCGATGAGGGCAAGACGGTAAATATTAAATTAAAAGAAGATCAAAAAAAAGGCGGCTTTGGTCGATATTGGGCAGCCAGTAATTTCAAAAACTACCACGATGCCAACTTGCTTTATAACCGGTTTGTGGGCAAGAAAAAAACCTCTGCTTACGCAACAAAAAGCAACACCACAACCGGCAGTTTAAATTGGGAAGATCAACGCAAACTTGGGCTCGACAATGATTTTGAATTTGACGAGGCGGGCGGCTTTTACGTAAGCTTCGGTACTTCAGATGAATTCAATAACTGGACGCTGCGCGGATTGCCCGATGCTTATACGGCCGGCGGCCTGTTCAGCAACAAATGGGCTGGCGACCAGCAAAGCGTGAACGGTTCTTATCGCTACAACCGGCTTGGAACAAAGAACATCGGCAGCTCCGTTACACAAAACATTTTGCCCGACACGCTTTTTTATACCAACCAATACACCACCTCTCAAAACCTGAACCAGCAACACGCTGTAAACGGAAAATGGGAATGGAAGATTGACACGTTCAGCACATTAAAGTTTTCGACGGCTTCGCTGCGCAAAACATCGGAGTACGAAAACACAACCAATACCGAATCGTTGTCAGAAGAAAAAGCCTTCGTGAATACCGGAACACGAACAACCGATGGTGAAAACACCAAGCTCCAAAGCGACAATGCCCTTCAGTACAAACGAACATTTAAAAAGCAAGGACGTTTACTTACGGCGCAACTGCGGTTTAATTACGTGCAAGATGATCAGAATTTTTTCCTGCGTTACACCAACAAGTTTTACAAAGGCAGCCTTATTGATTCGGTTGAAAATGCCGATCAGCAAAAGATAAATTTCGGCCACTCAAACACATTGGGCGCAAAGCTTAGCTACATCGAACCGCTGGGAACAAAATGGTTGCTGGTGGGCGATTATAGCTATAACCACAACGCCGCCACAAGCAATCAAAATACATACGACCGTGACGCATCGGGCAAATACGTCAACCGCAATGCTTATTACAGCAACAATTTTGACATGGAAGCGCAGAATCACAGCGGCGGATTGATGGGACGTTACAAATCAAAGAAAGTACAATTGGCCATCGGCAACCGTTTGTCAGCGGTGCAATTAAATCTGCTGAACGGGGACAACGGCCAACGAACGCATTATAATTTTCTGAACCTTCATCCCCAGGCAAACTTTCGTTATAATTTTCAGCAGAACACGGGCATCAGCATTAATTACAACGGCAGTACGGTGCAACCTTCGCTAACGCAATTACAGCCGCTGCGCAACAACCTTGATCCGTTGAATTTGTTCGTTGGCAACTCGGATTTGAAGGTTGGTTTCCGCAACCAGTTTTCGGCTTATTTCAACATGTATAAAATGCTCAGCGAAACCAATCTTTACACGTCGTTTAATTACAGCTTCACAACCAACGGCATCGTTAACTCAACAATCATTTCTGCCGGCGGCAAAAAGATTACACAACCGGTGAATGTTGACGGTGTGCGAAACTTTAGTTCGTATATATGGTTTAGCAAAGGCAACGGCCAGCAGAAAGTAAGCCTGCGTTCAAATTTTGAGTTGAACGGTGGCCGCGGCGTAAACCTTGTGAACGGCTTGCGCAACGAAACAAATTATTTTACGTTCAAACCCAGCATTGGTGCTTATTACGAAATGCCGGAAAAGTGGAGCCTTCAACTGATGCCGGAAGTGAGCTACAACAAATCATCTTCTACATTGAATAAGTCAACGTCGGTGGCGTATTACAGTTTTGGCGGCAACGCCGAAGGCTGGGCAAAACTTCCGCTCGGCTTTGAGATCAAATCGGAACTGGAAGTGGATTTGCAGCAAAGCATTACCGCTTTTGCTACCAACCCGAATATCATTTTGTGGAACGGCGAATTCAGCCACAAGATTTTTAAAAAAGACGCCGGTAAAATTTCGCTGCTGGCTAACGACATATTGAACACGAACCGCGGTTTCCAGCGAAACATCAACAGCAACTTTATTACCGAAGAACGCTATCAACGCATAGCGCAATATTTTATGCTGAAGTTTGAATGGAGCTTTAATAAAATGGGCGGAGAGTGATCATTAGCTGATTAGCTGATGTGTAGATTAGCCGATTGACTTGTACTGATTTAGGGACATGCCATAGTCATGCCCTGAAAACGAAAATTAAAAAGAATTGGAAGCAATGAAAACGATATCCTACAGTCTCATGTTCTTCTTTGTTGCGACGAACACGCAGGCACAGCAAACTTTTCATCCAGCAGTGAAAATTGAATTTGAAAAAGTGGTGTACGTGCGCCAGCAAATGAAAGAATTGGCCAGTGATTGGTTTGACATCATCAAAGACCGTTTGCCGGAAAAAGCCGTGAGTTACTACGAGTTCATCGGCGATACATCGCATTCTATTTACCGGCAAACCAAGGAAGCCGTCATTCCGCAAAACATGTGGTACCAAGGCACCGGCGAAGGGAACGTTGTGTACAACGATTATACGTTAGGGCAAACAATTACAAAAAAGCCCGTGGCCGAAGAAACGTTTCTAATTAACGACAGCCTTACAAAAATCCGGTGGAAACTGACCAACGACACAAGAACCATTGCCGGTTACGATTGCAAGAAAGCCGTTGGCTTTATTGACGACACGCTGGCGGTGTTTGCCTTTTACACTGATGAAATTTTGATAACGGGCGGGCCAGAAAGCATTCACGGCTTGCCTGGGATGGTGCTTGGTTTGGGTGTGCCGCGGCTCCATGCCTCGTGGTTTGCAACAAAAGTGGAAACGAACGGTGTTCCGCTTGCAGGCATCAAGCCCGAAACGAAAGGCCGTAAATCAACCCGCGCAGCCATGACGGCAACTATTGACAACATCTTAAAGAATTGGGGAAAATGGGGCAGTTCGATGCGGCTGAATTATCTGTTGTGAGCGGCCCATTCCAACAATTTTTCTGATTGAGGGAAATGGTGCTAAAGCCCTTCCCGGTGGGAAGGGAAATAATGATCCGAAAGCAGTAAGAAAACATATTTTTTCAAACTGATTGAAATAAACTTGGAAACGTGCAAAAGCAAGGGGCGTGCGCTGGTGGCCTTCCCACTGGGAAGGATGGGCCCCTATTTCGCTAACTCCAGCACCCAAATTGTTTTTCCCGGCACTTTCCATTCCGGCACGGTTAAATCGGCCGTCCAACCTAGTGCAACGTTGTGTGCTTTTGTAAAACCTTTTGTGATTTCAGAAAAGCGTTCCGTCCTGATTATTTTTTCGTCGTTGCTTGTGTTCATCACAATCATTACCGTTTGCTTGTCATCGTAACGGAAATACGTGTACACCCAATCTTCGGGAACGAACTGCATTAATTTACCCGTCTTTATGGCGGAAGAACTGTTTCGAAAATTGGCGAGTGTTCTTGTCCAGTTGAAGACGTCGTTTTCCCCATCCATTCTTCCCTGCTGCGTAAATTTGTTTTGTGCGTCTTCCCTCCAACCGCCGATAAAATCACCGCGTACCAAACCATCCGGATTGGAAATGCCTTTCAGCAAAATTTCGGTACCGTAATACATTTCAGGAATGCCGCGGGTTGTGAGCAGCCAGCCGATTCCCATTTTCAGTTTGGCCAAATCCTCCCCTACTTGCGAGTAAAACCTGCTCATGTCGTGGTTGTCCAAAAACACCACTTCGTTTTCGGGATGCTGGTAAACAAAATCATTGGAAAGCGTTAGGTAAAGTTTGTTCACGCCTTCCGTCCAGCCGAAGTTCTGTGTAAGTGCCGGCGCAATGCCGTACAGGTTTGCTTGAAAATCGGTGGTGCCAATCAGGTTGCTTTTAAAGCGAATGTTTGTGAGGTTGTTTTGCGTGAAGTAAGCCTGGTTCAACACGCCGTGTACCCAGGTTTCGCCGAACATTGTCATCTTCGGATACTCGTCCGTTAATGCTTTGTTGCAACGGTTCATAAAATTCAGATCGTTGTAGATATAAGTATCAATACGCCAGCCGTCAACGCCAAATTCTTCCACGCACCAAATGGCGTTTTGAATGAGAAAGTTTGCCACGTAAGGATTGCTTTGATTGAGGTCGGGCATTTGCGGTGTAAACCAACCGTCACTCATTAATTTTTCATCATGCTTTGAAGCATGGATGTCCATCAAGGGTCCGTCTTTGTAGGTTGTGTTCGTGTACGAAGGCCACTGATGCACCCAATCTTTCATGGGCATGTCCTGAATGAAAAAGTTGTACAATCCGCAATGATTGTAAACCGCATCCTGTATCAGCTTCATGCCGCGCTTGTGCAATTCATCGCTTAAGTTTTTATAAGCCGCATCGCCGCCGAGCCTTGCATCTACTTTGTAATGATTGGTGATGGCGTAACCGTGTTCTGTACGATTCGGCATGTCGTTTTCTAAAACAGGAGTCAACCAAACCGTTGACACGCCCAAGTCTTTTAGATAATCAAGATGGTTGATCACGCCTTGAATGTCGCCGCCGTGCCGGGCAAAATAATCGCCGCGGTTTAAGTTCTTGTCGCGGTAAGCTGAAAGCGTATCGTTTGTATAATCGCCGTTTGAAAAACGGTCGGGCATAATGAGATAAATAAAATCGGATGATGTAATGCCTTGTGCGTATTGGGTGCCTTTGCCGGCGCGGCGAGGTTTGAGTTCGAAATCAATTGTTGCATGGTATCCAGGTACGCCACTAAATGACCATTTTCTAATTCCGGGTTTCGCATTTTTCCCGATTATTAAATCAAGGAATACATAATTAGGGTTTTCGACATGAGTTACTTTCTTGAGTGTTATTCCATCAGCAATTTTTACACCTCCTAATGGTAATTTCATTTCAGGTATTACTTGCGCCGCGTTTTTGAAATGAATCATTAGCTGAAGATTCGGATTTTTCATTCCAACCCACCAATGCGAAGGATAGATTTGAATACTATCCTGAGAAAAAAGCAGATTGACAATAAAAAAGCAAACAACAATTGCAAGAAACTTTCTCATAAGCTTATACTGAACGTTCTTCCAAAATTTTTAATTCATCCGCCAGGGGTTCGACTTCCGTTTCGTCTTTCTTCTCGTTTACAAAAAAGAAGCAGATCAGTGCCGCCAAAATCATCAAACCACCGCCCACTTCTACGGCCAACAAACGGTCGTTATTCAACACATTTTTCATCAACCAGCCAAAGCCAAGCGAAGCGATGATCTCGGGCAGGACAATGAAGAAATTAAAGATGCCCATGTAAATGCCCACCTTGTCTCGCGGAAGCGAACCGCTCAGCATGGCATAAGGCATGGACAAGATGCTGGCCCACGCAATGCCCACGCCGGTCATGCAAGCGTACAACATGTATTTGTTGGTTACCCAGCTCACGCTAATCAATCCAATTGCACCACAAAGAAGGCATAGCGAATGCGTAAGCTTTCGTCCAAGTTTATCCGCTATAAAAGGCAGAACCAATGCAAACAAAAACGTAACAACGCTGTAAAACGCAAGCGTCAGGCTGCCAAAATCTGCACCTTGTGCATAAACAGGATCGCTGGCATCCTTGCCGTGAAAAACGTTTACCGCAACGGCCGTTGTGTAATAAAACCACATCAAAAAAAGTCCCGGCCAGGTAAAGAATTGAATCAGCGAAACAATGCGCATTCGCTTGGGCATGTTTTGGAGTGCGTGTAAAATTTCCCTCGCTCCGCCGCCAAAACCTTTGTTTGTTTCCTGCGCCTTTTTCATTCGATCAAGATCGGTTGGAGGATATTCCTTTGAGGTAAACACGGTGTACAAAACAGCGGACAGAAAAAAGAAAGCGCCGGTATAAAACGAAAACTTTACGTTTTCTGCAATCAAACCTTTTGCAGCGGTATTTTGAAAGTGGAAAATATTGGTAAATACCCACGGCAAAGAAGACGCAATGCTGCCGCCCAAACCAATCATAAAGCTTTGCATGATAAATCCCCGGTTTACCTGCGAATCCGGAAGTTTATCCGTAACGAAGGCGCGGAACGGTTCCATTGAAACGTTGCCAAAAACGTCCATTACCCACAACAAACCTGCCGCCATAAATAATGAACTACTGTGCGGCATAAAAACCAAAGCAATAGAGCTCAAAATAGCGCCAACCATGAAATAAGGCCGTCGTCTTCCCCACTGCGGATGCCAGGTCCTGTCGCTCATGTAACCAATAACGGGTTGAACCAATAAGCCTGTCAGCGGTGCGGCCAAAAACAAAAGCGGAACCTGATCAGGATTGGCGCCGAGGTTTTCGTAAATACGCCCCATGTTGGCTCTTTGCAAATCCCAGCCAAACTGGATTCCGAAGAATCCTACGCTCATGTTTATAATTTGGGAAAGAGATAAGCGGGGCTTTTGTGAAACGGAGGTTCGTTCAAAAGTAGTGGTAGCCATAAGCAATCGTAATTGCTTGACAAGATAAGCAGGAAAGTCAAATGATGTGTAAGAACTACACGATTATTTCGCGAACGGTCGGCATGTTTCAAAAACAAAACGGTCGCTTTAAGCGACCGTCAGAATATTCAATAAGAATTTCGCTTTTGTCTTATACGCCCAACGTAAAGCCGTTCGGTAACACCGCACCTTTCTTCACCACCACAATTCCTTCTCTGACTGTATAGAGCGGTGTGTCTTCGTCGGCGAGGTGTGAGCCGCCCATGATGCGCACGTCATCGCCTATGCGAACATTCTTATCAAGAATCGCGTTTTGAATGTTGCAGCGGTAGCCCACGCCCAGTTGCGGCACGCCGTGTTCCTGTGCGTGGCGAATGTCTTCCAGCGTTTCGTAATAATCGCTGCCCATCATGTATGTATTGATGATGGTAGTTTCGTGCTCCACCCGCGAACGAATGCCAATCACAACGTTCTCCAAATGCTTTGCGTGCACAATGCTTCCATCGCCCAGAATGCTGTTTTCAATCTGGGTGCCGCTCACTTTTGCCGGCGGCAACATGCGGGCACGGGTATAAATGGCGCGGGTATTGTCAAAAAGATTAAACTCAGGAATGTCCTTCGTCAGCGCAATGTTGGCGTGAAAGAAGGCCGGAATGTTCCCGATGTCTTCCCAATAACCTTCGTATTGGTACGAAGCCACTTTGTATTTGCCAATGCTTTGCGGAATGATTTCTTTGCCAAAATCGGTTGCGTGTGCAAATTCGTTTTGCAAGAGATCGAACATCAGTTCGCGATTGAACACGTAAATGCCCATCGAAGCCAGGTATTCTTTTCCCTTGCCGCGCATCTCCTCTCCTGTATCGCTTATCCAATCTTCCAAACCCGATTTTGGTTTTTCGGTAAAGGAAGTGATCATGCCGTCAGTGATTTTGCAGATGCCAAACTCTGAAGCTTCCTTAGCCGTGACGGGAATGGTGGCAATGGTGATGTCGGCATTGGCGTCTTTGTGCGCCTTTATCATGTCTTGAAAATCTATCTGGTAAAGTTGGTCGCCGGATAGAATCAAAATGTATTCGCTGTCAAAAGGCTCAATGTGCCGCAGTCCTTGCCGCACGGCGTCCGCTGTGCCTTGAAACCAGGTTGGGTTGTCCGGAGTTTGTTCGGCGGCGAGAATGTCCACAAAAGCCGAGCTGAAGACGCTGAAGTGATAGGTATTCTTGATGTGCCGGTTCAGCGATGCCGAGTTAAACATGGTGAGCACAAACATGCGTGTGATGCCCGAATTTAAACAGTTGGAGATGGGAATGTCAACGAGGCGATATTTGCCGGCAATGGGTACAGCAGGCTTGCTGCGGTTGGACGTTAAGGGTTGAAGTCTCGTGCCTGCGCCGCCACCCAGAATAACGGATAAAACTTGTCTGCTCATATAGCTTTGATTTTGGAGTTATGATTGTAGTTGATTCCTGTTATTGGTTTAAAATATTGTTCCATCCTTTGGGTTGGTGTTTATTCCTTTTGCACCAAGCCGCATGGCATCCATTAAGCTTTCGCGGAGTTTACCCTGAGCTTGCCGAAGGGTCGCACACTTGCTTGCCTGCCGGCAGGCAGGTGCGCTTTGTTCGCTATTGAGCAAAAGACGAACAGTATTCTGAACCTTGAAGAGTGCGACGCAACAGGCGATGAATAGAATTACAAAAGCCGGCGTCATAAAATTCCAAAGAACTGTTTGTTTCTCTATCCTGGAGCCAACGCTTACCACGTGTTCTTATTCCAATGACTCGTACAACGCAATGTACTCGCTTGCCGATGCATCCCAGGAATGATCAATGTGCATCATGTAGCTGCGCATCCAGGTGTACAAATCTTTTTTGTTGTAGTATAAATCCACAGCCCTTCCTATGCTGTAGGTAATGTCCTCTACAGATGCGTTGTTAAATCGGATGCCAAAGCCTTGCCATTCGCCAAAATCACGAACGGTATCTTTCAATCCACCGGTGCTGCGCACCATGGGTACCGTGCCGTAACGCAAAGCGTACATCTGGTTTAGACCACAGGGTTCTACCCGGCTTGGCATCAACAAAAAATCCGCACCCGCATACAGCAGGTGACTTAAACTTTCGTTGTAACCAATATAAGTGCTTACAAAGCCGCTAAATTGGTCTTTTACTTCTTCCAGCCGGCCTTCAACATCGGGCTCGCCCGAACCAAGAATCAAAAAACTGACCTTGCCGTGATGGTGATAAATAGAAGAACGAATGGCATCGGGCAAGACATCAGCGGCCTTCTCTCCCACCAACCTTCCAATAAATGTAAAGAGCGGTTTATCGGGATCAAGACCAAACCTTGCGCACAATTCTTTTTTGTTTTTTCGCTTGCCATCTTTTACATCGTGATCGTCATAATTCTTAGCAATCATGCTGTCTTTTGACGGGTCCCAAACATCGGCGTCAATGCCGTTCAAAATACCGACGCATTTGCCGCTTTCGTACTCCATTAAATTTTCAAGACCAGCCGCCTGGTAACGCATTTCTTCCAGGTAACTCGGGCTCACCGTTGTTACTTTCCAGGCACACTTAACGGCTGAGGCCAAGGGGTTGATGGCATTGTTCCAATCAAGACCGCCCCAGGTGTAGGAGTCATACGAAGGGAGCGTATTCCACTTGTCCCAACCAAACTGTCCTTGGTATTGAGCGTTGTGAATGGTAAACACAGTAGGCACATCGGCCATGTGTTTGAACGCAAAACAGTTTTTTAGCATGAAGGGGATCAAACCCGTTTGATGATCGTGGCAATGCACGATGTTGGGCTTGTAAGTCCAGCGGCTCATCCAATCGCACACAGCTATTTGAAAACAAAGAAAGCGTTGCGTATCATCACCGTAACCGTAAATTTTTTCGCGGTCGAGCAGGCCGTTGATGTCAACAAGATAAAGCTCAAAACCAAGCTTGTTTGTCTTCTCGCGAATGATGGAGTAATTGAAATAATGAGAGCCGGAGTTTTGCGAACCCTCGTGCACAAGTTCCCACTCGTTTTGATAAAGAAATTTGGTGCGATACATCGGCATCACCACTTTGGCCGTATGTCCCAACTTGTTTTGATATTTTGGCAAGGCGCCTGCAACATCACCCAATCCACCTGCTTTTGCCACCGGAAAACATTCAGCCGATACGTGTATTATTTCCATAACCAATTACATCCTGCGTTGAAGGTAGAGGAAATTCTTTTTCAACAAATTCTGTACGCCAATTTTTCTATGCGCTAAACTTGCTACTTTCATCGCATAAACGATTGAACAATTATGGCAACATCCATGGGGCCAAACAAGCCCGCGATTGCACGCACAAACGCACAACCCGTACCAACTAATTACGGCGCGTTAACCACGCTTGTCACGGTGTTCTTTTTTTGGGGCTTTATTGCCGCCGGCAACAGCATCTTCATTCCTTTTTGCAAACACTATTTTCATCTCGACCAATTTCAAAGCCAGTTGGTGGACTTTGCTTTTTATACGGCTTATTATTTTGGTGCGCTCGGGCTTTATTTATACGGTGCTTTTGGCGGGCTTGACCTTGTGGCAAAATGGGGCTATAAAAAAAGCATCGTGTATGGTTTGTTGTTTTCGGCACTCGGCGCCGTGGCCATGATTGTCGCCGTAAACGCCAATGCTTTTGCAGGAATGTTGGTGGGCCTTTTCATCGTGGCGCTTGGTTTTTCACTTCAACAAACCGCTGCGCAACCTTTTGCTATTTCGTTAGGCGATCTCGCAACTGGCACCGGCCGCGTAAACCTTGGCGGCGGCGTTAATTCATTTGGTACGATGATCGGACCTATCGTTGTTGCCTTTGCTTTGTTTGGAACTACTGCCGCCGTTTCCGATGAAAAGATTCAATCGCTTGGATTAAGCAAGGTGATCGTTCTTTATGTCTGCGTGGGCATCTTGTTTATTGCAGCAGCAGCGTTATTTTATTTTTCCAAAAAAGTACCGGCGGGCATTTCTACCGAAAAGCAGGAAAAAAGCAGCAAGGCGCTCACTGCTTTGCTCGTCATGACCGGTTTACTAATTATCATGTTCGCGCCGGTATTCAGCAGCTACAATTCAAAAGAAGCCAAACGCATTGAAGTTTTGGAGAAAGAAACAGGCGATGAGAATGCCAAAGCGGTCGTCTTCTTGCAAGGCACCGTTGCTCCTGCCGACAGCGCCTTTGCAAAAAGTTTTTTTATAGAGAAATCCGATGCCGTCATCAACAAACAATTGGATTCATTAAACCAAAGCAACCCGGCAAACATTGCCGCGGTAAAAACAATCAAAAGCGGCAACGATGCAAGAGCTGCTGAAATCGCAACGCTGAAACATCCGCTTGAACAAAAAAGAATGTATTGGCTTTTTGGTGCGTTGGCCGTGGTGGTGATTACGCTTTTGTTTTCCAACGCAAGAGCGCAACGCAATCCTTCGGGCTGGGGCGCCATGCAATACCCCCAACTTGTTTTGGGCATGATTGGCATCCTCGTTTATGTAGGCGTTGAAGTAACGATAGTCTCCAACATCAGCGAACTGCTGAAACAACCAGCCTTTGGTTCCATTCCTTCTTCGCAGGCTGCGCCGTACATTTCGTTGTATTGGGGCAGCTTGATGATTGGCCGTTGGGCCGGTTCGGTTTCGGTATTTAATCTAAAGCCGTCAACGAGACAATTGATGACCATTCTTGTTCCCATCATTGCCTTTGGAATTGTGGTAGCAGTTAACGCCATTTCGCAATATGATGTGCGTCCGCTGTATTTATACATCGTTTGCGTGCTGGTGCAAATTGCCGCTTTCTACATCAGCAAAGACAAGCCCGCACGAACGCTGCTCATCTTTGCAAGCCTTGGCATGTTGGCGATGTTGATTGGCTTGTTTAGCACTGGAAACTTTGCCATCTATGCTTTCCTGAGCGGCGGCCTTTTCTGCTCTATCATGTGGCCGGCAATTTTTACTCTTTCTGTTACGGGTTTGGGAAAATACACAACGCAGGGTTCTGCTTTTTTAATCATGATGATTCTCGGAGGCGGTATCATTCCACCCATACAAGGAAAGCTTGCCGACTTTTTGCAAAGCCGCTCGACAGAAGTAGGAACCGGTATTCACCAAAGCTATTGGGTGCCTGTTGTTTGTTTTGCCTACCTTGCCTTCTTTGCTTTTGCCGTGAAAGGGATTTTGAAAAGACAGGGAATTAATTACGAAGAAATAGACGAAACAATTTCTCCGCTTTCAACCGAACCCGAAGCGGCCATTGAAATCACGAAAAATTAGTCTGAAGAAATGATTGACCTCTCAAACGAGTTTGCCGTTGGCATTGACATTGGCGGCACCAACACTAAGTACGGTCTCGTAAACCACCGCGGCGAGATCATGGAAAAAGGCGAGTTGCGAACAGACGCACACCCCCAAATAGAAAGTTTTATTGACGCCTTGTACGAAGCCCTTGAACCCATCATTAAACGCCACGAAGACAATGGAAAAGTAAAAGGCATCGGTATTGGCGCACCCAACGGAAATTTTTACACAGGCACTATTGATTACGCTCCTAACCTACTTTGGAGAGGAATCATTCCGCTTGCCAAACTGGTCACGGAAAAATTTAATCTGCCCGCAGCACTTACCAACGATGCCAACGCGGCCGCTGTTGGCGAAATGAATTACGGCGCAGCCCGCGGCATGAGAGATTTTATCATGATTACGCTGGGAACAGGCGTTGGCAGCGGCATTGTGGCCAACGGTCTATTGATTTACGGGCATGACGGCTTTGCCGGAGAGTTAGGCCATACCATTATCCGGCATGGCGGGCGAAAACATTGGTCAACCGATTTGGACGGTTCTCTGGAAGCTTACTGCTCTGCAACGGGCATTGTGCTTACTGCAAAAGAGCTTTTAGAACAAAGTAAAGAAGACAGCACATTGCGTGAGTTAAACCCCGACGACATCACCTCAAAAGAGATTTACGAATGCGCTGTGAACGGCGATAAAATTGCGCAGGAAGTGTATCGTTTTACCGGACAAATTCTGGGCGAAGCCCTGGCGAACTTTGTGATGTTTTCTTCTCCTGAAGCCATTGTGCTTTTTGGCGGCGTCATTAAAGCCGGCGATTTGATTATGGCGCCCACGCGTGAGCACATGGAAAAAAACCTGCTGCCCATTTTTCAGGATAAAGTAAAGCTGGTGTTTAGCGAACTGAAAGAGGCCGACGCAGCGATACTGGGCGCAAGTGCGCTGGTGTGGGATATACGGGAATGAGAGAAGATGAGTAATCAGTTATGAATGATAAAAATGCGAGGCAAAGACGCCTCGCATTTTATTTTATTGGCGATGCGCCTTGTTTATTTTCTTCAACAGATGGAATAGCGGATGGTCGAAGGTTCTTTACCGGATCACTGTCACTGTGCCTTTCAAAAGCACGGGTTGCCCAAGATAATTTACGGCGCTTATCAACCAAACAAAAGTTCCTGATGCGTCGTTTCCGTCCCAGCCTTTGCCGGCGTCATTTGTATGAAACATCATTTGTCCCCAACGGTTAAACACCGCAAACAGCTTCAACTCTTTGATACCTACATAAACCGGAAGCAACACGTCGTTTCGGCCGTCGCCGTTAGGTGTAAAAGCAGTGGGCACGTAAACCGTTGGCCCCGTAAAAACCTTCACAAGCAAGGTATCGCTAGCTGTGCAGCCTTCCGGCGTTGTTGCGGTAACGGTATAAGTTTGATTGTTGTTTAAGGTAACAAAAGGATTAGCAACAGACGGGTTTGAAAGACCCGTGAAGGGTTGCCACGAAACGCTTCCATTGGTTTGCACGTTCAACTGCGAAGCAACGTTTTGCAGCACCGTTGTATCGTTTGCCTTAAGAAAAGCCTTTGCAATTTTTATCGTTTTCCCCACCGTGTCGGACGTGCATCCGTTGTCCGCAACTGCCCATAAACGAACGTTGTAAAGACCTTGTTGATCGAAAACGGTTTGCACCTTTTGGCCCGTTAAAAAACTGTTGCTCCCAATTTGCCAACGCCATTTGCCAATCGTTGTTACATTGTCCAATTGCAGGCCGTTGAAAGAAAGCAATTCGTTTGCGCAACCGTCGTGTACATCCGCATCTATTAAAGGCGCGGGCTTGATAAAAAAATCAGTAGTAGAAACAACCGGCTGACCGCAACCGTAATTTGAACTGGCTACAACTTGTAGCTGATGACTGCCAGTAGATAAATTGCTTAAGGAAGGAGCCGGATTTCCCGTCGTTGCAGTGCCATCAAGTTGCCATTGATAATTGACTGTGGCTTGGGGTGTATACAACAACCTTGGCTCATACTCGAAACACGTATCGAATACTTTTATCGGTGTAGCAGAAGGATTGGCGGCAATGGTGATTGTTTTTGTTGAATCATTTTCACAACCGTCTTTTCCCGTGATTTTTAAGTTAACCACATAACTGCCGGGTGAAGAATAAAGATGCGGCGGCGGTGCTGCAAGCGTACTCGTTATGCCATCGCCAAAACTCCAGTTATAACCAACAATAGGCGCAAAAGAAATAGAAGCGTCAGTGAAAACAACCGGGATGCCTTCGCAACCGGTATTGTTTGGAAAATTGGTAACAAATAGCGGATCGAGCGCCGTACAAAATTGTTGAAGATTGATGGCGCCGCCCGTTGCGCCGGCAAAGCCCCAGTAAATATTTGGATCATTATTGAAGATGGCCGTTACTAAATCAATTTGTGTTTGCAAGCGCAGTACGCCGTCAAAAAATGTGCGCAGCCATTTTGTATTTGCGTCCCAGGTAATGCGCATGGTGTGCCACTGGCAATCTTCTACGTTGTCGCTTGTTGACGATATTGGAACGGGGCCAGCAAGATCGTTTCCGTGTGCAACGATGCCGTTTGCTTGTATGCTGATGTGATCGAAGGCAGGATCGTTGAGATTAGGGTTTTGCCAGGTATCCAGCGTAATGCCTATGGAAGGTGATACGCCGGCAAAGCCCATGCCTTCGCCAGAAGAACCCACGCTTGTGCTGATGGGTTGCAGCATAAACACAATACCGTCGGCGCCGTTTGCGTCGTTGCAGCCCAGGAAAACTTTGAACCAAAAATCAAAGGAATTGTTCAGGCTTATTTTGTTGCCGTTCCAAACGCTCCCGCTTTGAAAGGTGGTAGCTTGTGTTAACGTGTAACAGTTGCAGGAATTTTTTTGTGCCGAACCATTCAGAATGTATTGCGAAAAAAGCGTTTGCCTGCAGCAAAGGAAAAAGAGGAGTAGCGGAAATTGTTTAACAAAGCGCTTCACTCCCTAAAAATAAGGAATGGCCTTAACTGTTTTGAAGTGCCTTTGCTTTTTCCCACTCGCTCCGCCCGTAACCGGCAATCACGTGGCGTTCGCTGTGGTATGACGAGCGAACAAGCGGACCGCTTTCTACGTAATCCAATCCCAATTCGTAACCGAGCCCTTTGTACTCGGCAAATTCACTCGGGTGAACAAAACGCTGTACGGGCAAATGTTTTTTCGTGGGTTGAAGATATTGGCCAATGGTCACCACATCGCATCCGGCGGCAGCCAAATCTTTCAGGGTTTGCACCACTTCTTCTTTGGCTTCGCCGAGGCCGAGCATGATGCCGCTTTTTGTGCGCATACCGCCTTTCTTAAGCGCAGTAATGACCTCCATGCTGCGCCAGTATTTGGCTTGAATGCGTACTTGCTTTGTCAAACGCTCAACGGTTTCAATATTGTGCGAAACCACTTCCGGCGCGGCTTCTATGACGCGTTGAATATTTTCTTTCTCCCCTTTAAAATCGGGAATCAACGTTTCGAGTGTTGTATCCGGGTTTAATGCTTTTACGGCTTTGATCGTATTGTGCCAGATAATAGAGCCGCCGTCTTTCAACTCGTCGCGGTCAACTGATGTTAACACGGCATGCTTGACTTGCATTAAATGAATGGCTTCGGCAACGCGTTGCGGCTCGTCCCAATCCACGGGGTCAGGCCGGCCGGTAGCCACAGCGCAAAATCCGCAACTGCGGGTGCAAACGTTTCCAAGAATCATAAAAGTGGCCGTGCCTTCGCCCCAGCATTCGCCCATGTTGGGGCAGTTGCCGCTTTCGCAAATGGTGTGCAATTTGTGCGTGTCTACCAAGCTGCGAACGTGCTTGTAGCTTTCGCCGATGGGCAATTTCACGCGAAGCCAGTCGGGCTTTGTTCTTTTAGTTCCTTCTGCAGATGCTATTGGGAGTTCAATCATTGATTCAAATTTTCACTTCTGTATTGCTCAGTAAACTTACCGAACGTACAAGAGTGCGACGCAACAGACGCTTCATAGTAATCGTGTTGCAGGGTTCATAATCCTGCAAATTTAATCAGGGAAAGCCAACTATTTTGTACCGGCAAAATCGCGACAATTCTTTTTAAATCCTTGTGATCCGCGGTTCTATTTTCGGTGGCCGAATACGTAGGCAATGTGCCCCTGGAAAAAAAGTTGCTTTGGTTCGCTGTAAACCATTTGCGGAATTTTGGAGAAGTAATAATCGAGGCTCACGCCGATTTCAAGAGCGTTGATGGATTCGTTGAACCGGCCAAAATCGAAGCGGAGCGCCGTTTTCAGGTAAACACCCGGCCGGATTTTTAATTCGCTCCAGCCTTTGGTAAAGCCTGAGCCGCCGGCAATTTCAGAAGGTGTAAGAAAAGCAACGCTGTCGGGTGAATCATATTTGATGTCGAGACCAGTTGAACGGCTTTTCACATAATAGGGCTTCAACAGTCCTACCGAAAGCCCGCCCTGCGCAATGCCCAGCACGGCCACACCGTTTTTGTTTCCCTTTTGGCCCAGCACGTATTGCTGTCCAAAACCCAATTTGGCCTGGTAGAAATTGTTGGTTTTGCCGTACACGAAAGAGTTGGAAAAAAACCCATCACCCGCCGACTTTTCTTCCTTGTTGTGTTTGATTTCGGTGATTTCGAACACGTACAAGTTGGTGAACCGTGGCGATCTTGCGCGGCCGATTTCAACAAAAGCACCGTAGCCGTTGGTGCGCAATTGAATGCCGCCGGCCGTTTGTTTTGAAAAAATAAGTACGCCTTCTTCTTCTTGCTTGGCCAATGCGGCATTGCGTCGTTTTTGTTCCTGCTTTTTATCTTTTTTTATCACCTTTTTTGCGGCGGTAGAATCTTGTGCGAAGGAGTGAAATCCAATGAAAGCGGCCAGTGTAAACAGAATAAAATTTTTCACGCGATAGAGATATATTGTTCAAACGTAAATTTAGGCAAAAAAGTATGACGTCAACGGTAGTTTATGATGGTGACTTGCGGACAACGTGCACGCATTTGCGCTCTGGGAATGCTTTTGAAACCGATGCACCTATTGACAACAACGGGAAAGGCGAACGCTTTTCTCCTACTGATCTGATGGCAACTTCACTTGCCACTTGCATGATTACTGTGATGGGCATTAAGGCCCGCACGATGGGCTTTGATTTGAACGGTGTAAAAATTGAAGTAGAAAAAATTATGAAGGCCGATCCTCGTCGCGTGGGCGGCATCAATCTTTTTTTTCACATTCCGGAGAATCTTAAAACTCTTGATGATAAATCAAAACAGATTTTAAAACATACCGGCAATACCTGCCCGGTGCAGCAGAGCATTCATCCTGACATTGAAGTGAAGGTGGATTGGGAGGCGTGGCGTTAGGAACAAATAATGAAGAATTAAAAATTAGTCTTAACATACCAATTCATTGATCGCTCTTGTCGCTTGTACTCCAGTCAATATCACTTTTTCAATTTAAGAATTACGAGCACCAAAGCTTTCGTTTTACCGAACGTGTTGTAGGCGTTTGCGGCCGAAACGGCCTGGGCAAAACAAACCTCTTGGACGCCGTTCATTATCTCTGTTTCACTAAGAGTTACTTCAGCCGCACCGATGCGGTGAATGTGCACCAGGGCAGCCAAGGCTTTCGGTTGGAAGGACATTTTTTGTTGCAAGGCAGAGAAGAGAAAGCCGTTTGCATTTTGCGGGAAACAGGCCGCAAGGAATTTTTGTTGAACGACGAAGCCTACACCAAATTTTCCAAACACATTGGCCGCTATCCTTGCGTAGTGATAGCACCCGACGACGTAGAACTTATCATCGGTGGAAGCGAAGAGCGGCGCAAATTTGTGGACACACTGCTGGCACAACTGGATCCTGTTTATTTGCAGGCACTGATTAATTACACCCGCATTTTGCAGCAGCGCAATTCTTTTCTTCGTTCCTTGAGCGATGGTTTTGCACGGGACTTTTCGGTGCTTGACGTTCTGGACGAACAGTTGTCGAAAGAAGGAAAGATCGTGTTTGAAAAACGCGATGCCTTTTTAAAAGGTTTTCTGCCTATTGCCCAGAGGAAGTACGAAGAAATCAGTCAGCGGGAAGAGGCTGTCAACCTCGTTTATGATTCCGAATTGCATACGGTAACGATGCAGGAATTGCTAAAACTAACACGGCAAAAAGACTTGGTGTTGCAGCGTACGAGCGGTGGCGTGCATCGCGATGACCTCCTGTTTCAGCTGGGCGGACAAACCTTTAAAAGCATTGCTTCGCAGGGCCAGCGCAAAAGCCTTTTGTTTGCGCTGAAGCTGGCTGAAATGGAAATACTGAAAAAAGAAAAAGGCTTCTCTCCTCTATTGCTTTTGGACGACGTGTTTGAAAAGCTCGACGAAGACCGCATCACCAATTTGCTCGCACAGGTTTGCAGCGATGAAGACTTGCAGGTTTTTATCACCGATACCAATTGCGGCCGTTTGTCCCAAATGCTGGAAAAAATTAGCCAGCCCTTGCAGTTGATAAAACTCTGAGGCCGTCTTGATTCAAAAGCAAATCCTTACTCCTTGCTTATTGCCGCTTGATCATTGGCTTTACAACCGCGAATAGCTCGTAGGCCGCAAAAAAATACTGGTGTTTTTTGAAACGTTGTGCTGATATTCCGGCGCGGAGGACATTGCTTTCCAGGCCGGGTCGCCGCCAAAGGTTTTCCAATGTTCGTCGCGGGAAGCTTTGTTATCGAAAGAAGTTACGTACATGAGGTTGGGCATCTGGCTGCCCGCAATTACCTGCCCGTAAAAAACCGCGTTGAAACCCAAACGCTGAAACAAGTCTATCTCGCCGGAATTAAACATCTTCACCTTGTTTCGGTGCAGGGCTTCGGTGGCCGATTCATAGCTTCTCAATTCATAAACCTTTTCATTAAAATTGCTTTTTGTTCGCGACGGCTTCACCCGCGGCGCACCTTCAAAAGCCTGAAGCAAAATGGTTTCGAAACGGGAATAGGGCGGTGCGTTGTAAACTGCATTTGTATAAGCACGAGCCGTCACTGAATCAGTCAATGATTGGTCAACAGTACCGTTCAATTTTTCCAACTGCGACAGTGACGACAAGGAGATTATGACGTAAAAACGTTTGTCTTTCGCCGTGTCGTTGTCAATGGCTTTAAAGGCGCCGATTTTTGTAAAGCCGGCTTTTTCCAACGCTGGAAACAACGATGACTGCACGTAACGGTCAATGGTAGCTAGTTGGTCTGAGTCCGTTGTGTGATAAACTCTGATCTCGATATACTCCCGCGAAGTTTTGGAAACTGTCTTTTGCGCAAACACAGAACTATCTGGTAAAAGCAGCAGGAAAAACAGGAAAAGCGCAAGGCGAAAAAAAGTGTTTCGGAGTGTCAAGGAGGAAATTTTCATAAACTGATGTTGTCTTTAGAAATAAATATAACCGAAGCGAAAAGACTTGCACAATTGAATAAATGTCTTTCGCGAAGCCCGGCAAATCTATTAAACAGACTCGCAGCTTCGGAATAAATTTCAGGATTGCCATAACTACCTTCATTCAATGAAAACGCAGAAGGAAAAAATGATTGCCGGTGAGCTTTACGATCCGCTTGATGCGATGTTGGTAGCCGACCGCTTGCAAACAAGATTGTTGCTAAAAGAATTAAATGATTCGGGAGAAGACGAAACAGAAAAGAGAAAGAATATTTTGGCAAAACTCATACTCAATGCCGCCGAAGGCTTGTGGCTTCAGCCGCCGTTTTATTGCGATTACGGCTACAACCTGCACATCGGCGAAAAAGTTTTCTTCAACTTTAATTGTGTAGTGCTTGATGTAAGTACGGTAACTATTGGCAGCCGCACGATGTTTGGGCCAAACGTCCAGCTTTATACAGCCACGCATCCAATCAATCACGTAGAAAGAGCATCGGGACTTGAATACGCAAAACCGATTGTGATCGGCGACGACGTTTGGGTAGGCGGCAGCGTTGTGGTTTGTCCGGGAGTTCGCATCGGCCACCGCAGCGTGATTGGTGCTGGAAGCGTGGTAACAAAAGACATTCCCGCCGATGTTTTCGCCGCAGGAAATCCGTGCATGGTGATACGGGAGTTGTGATATTAGGATATTGAGCTATTGCTATACAGGCATGTACCCAGTATCCTAATATCCCAATATCACAATATCTTCCTCTGCCTTTTTGTATCTTGTATGAAAACTTTTTTATGTACATCGTCGTCCACCACGACATTGCCGACACCGAAGACTTTTGGGCTTCGGCACAACGCAACCTTCCGCGGCTTCCCGAAGGCGGCGTCAAGCGCATTGTCAATCTTTTTCCCAACCAAAGCATGGACAAATGCACTTGTGTTTGGGAAGCCGACTCCATTGAAAACCTGGACAAATACCTGCGGGAGAAAGTCGGCAGTGCAAGCCGCGAATCTTACTATCAAATTAACGAAGCCACAGCCGTTGGTCTTTTCGGCTAAAATAAAACAAAAGGTTTGTCTTTTCCCGGTACGTCAACAATCGAAGGCAAAATCCCAAAGGTGTTGAACAGCATCGCCGGTGTCAATTCCGCCAAGTCGTACGCATCATACAAGATGCTACCTTCTTTCATAAACAGCAGCCGGTCGGCAAAAGAAATGGCTAAATTGATGTCGTGCAGAACGGCGATGACGGTGGTTCCTTTGTGGCAAAAGTCTTTGGCCACCCTCATTAATTGGTGTTGATATTTCACATCAAGGTGCGATACCGGCTCGTCCAAAAAAAGCAATCTTCCTTCCACTTCTTCCTCACTCCATATTTGCGAAAGCACTCGGCTCATTTGCACCTTTTGCGCTTCGCCGCCCGACAGCGTTGTGTAATCGCGTTGAAGCAGATGCGTTACGTCCATCAGCTTCACGGCTTCGTTGCAAACCGCGCTGTCTTTCGCCGAAGGCTTGGTGGCAAAATAAGGATAGCGGCCCATGAGCACAATCTCTTCAACGGTTATCGGAAAAGCCAAATGATAATGCTGCGAAAGCACGGCGCGGCGCATGGCCAAACTGTTTTTGGAATACCCGCGAAGATCGGTGCCGTCCAAATAAACCTCGCCGGAGGAAGGTTTGGATTCACCCGACAAGAGTTTCAACAAAGTTGATTTGCCCGCACCGTTTGCACCCATGATGACGTGAAAGCCTCCTGCCGCGAAGTCAACCGATGTTTCGTGCAACAGCGTTTTGCCGCCAACCTTAAAGCTTAGCCTTTTCGCGTTAAGCACCGTAACCTCCTTTTGGTTGAATGAGGTTAAAGCGTTTTAATAAAACGATGAAAACCGGCGCGCCAACCAGCGAAGTAATGATGCCGATGGGCATTTCGGCCGGCGCCAGCAAGAGGCGTGAGGCCAAGTCGGCCAAGACTAAAAGTGTGGCTCCCAATATGGCTGATGCCGGTAACAAGCGCCGGTTGTCGCTGCCAATTAACAAGCGTACAAGATGCGGAACAATCAAACCCATAAAGGCAATCACGCCAACGAATGACGTTGCCACAGCCACCATTGCCGTATTTAAAATCATGATGCGGCGTTTTAGTTTCTCCGCGTCTATTCCCAAATAATTTGCTTCTTCTTCGCCCAGCAACAAAGCGTTCAAACCTTTTGCATCGCGAAGCGTAACAAAAAAGATGATCGCGGCAACGCCGCCAACAATTGCCACCTGCGTCCACGAGGCGCCGGAAAAAGTTCCGAGGTTCCAAAAGGTAATGCTGCGGGCCTGCGGGTCGCGGGCAATGTAGCTCATAAAGCCCGTGCCGCTCAAACAAACGGCGTTCACTGCAATGCCGATTAACAACAACGAAAGAATGGAAACGCGGCCCGCACTTTTTGCCAGCGAATACACCAAGAAAGTTGCCGCCAATGCACCCAAAAAAGCAACTACCGGCAGCAACAAAGGGCCTGCGTAGCTTTTTACTTCGGGACTCATTTTCGCCGCCAGCACAAAAACAAGCGAAGCGCCGAAAGCAGCGCCGGACGAAGTTCCTACAAGGCCGGGTTCCACAATTGGGTTGCGAAAAAGTCCTTGCATTAACACACCGCTTACTGCCAACACGGCGCCGGTAATGCCGCAGAGCAAAACACGCGGCAACCGCAGTTGAATGAAGACCGCTTCGTAAATATTTGCCGGCTCGTTGCCGCTAAAAAAATTCTTCAGCGAAAAAAACATATCCGTTGGCAAAACCGACACGGCGCCAAAGGCAATGCCGCAAAGCAGCACCACAACCATCAGCAAGAGAAGAACCGGAAAGAAAAGTCTATTTCGTCGCAGCACGGCTTATGGGATGAAGGTCCTGAATGAGTTTGATGACGTTGTCGCCGCTGCGCGGACCAAAATAAATAAGGTCGTGTTCTTCGAAGCGAACGATTCGTTTGTTTTTGCCCGCATTCGTCAGTGCCACGCCGGGAACGCTGGAAATAAATTTGTCCATGCTGCCCATTTTGTCGTAGCCGTAATCGGTAGCGATAATGACATCGGGGTTTGCAAGCGCCACGGCTTCGGGACTCATTTCTCTTACGCCTTGCGTGGGCATGCCGCCGGCAAGACGAATCATTTTATCACCCACGCCGTTCCGGCCGCTCATCACAAAATAATTGTTGTTGCGCAGTCCAAAGTGAATGATCATCACCTTCAGCGAGTCATGAATGTTTCTTGCTTTCAACGTATCGGCTGCACGTGCAAGACCTTCATCCAATTTTTTTACAAGCGAGTCAGCCTTCGCTTCTTCGCCAAAAAAATTGCCGAGATCTTTTAAAAGTAAGCGTGCACTATCAACGGTGTTGGCGCCGCCAAAAGCTTTTGTTTTCAAACCGGCTTTTTCAATTTGCGGCAGTACGTTGTCGGGGCCAATGTCATTGCTGTGAATCACCAGGTCGGGATTCATGGAGATAATGGCTTCGGGGCTTAAGGAACGATGATAGCCAACCGTCTTCAACAACTTTGCGCTATCGGGATACGTGCTACTTAAATCCACGGCAACAATATCTTGGCCTTTGCCCAAGGCAAAAACCATCTCTGTTAACTGTTTCGAGAGGCACACGATGCGCATGTCTTTGGTGCCGTCGGTTTCCCTGTTGCCAAAACGATCACAAGAGGCCAAGAGAAAAAGTGCCGGAACGAGAAAAACAAGTTTTTTCATGTTGATTTTTTAAACCGCAGAGAACAAGAGAAGCGGAGGTTTCGTAGTCATTCTTTGCGCTTCCCGTGTCCACTCTTTTCTCTGCGGTAAATAAATTAGAAAGTGTACTTCAAATTAACGCTGCCAAAATAAACGGCTTCTGTTGGCCCAACCATGTACGCATCCGGTATTTGGTTTACAAAAACCATGATCGGATACTTTGTTCCGGCTATGTTGTTCACGCCAAAATAAGCATCCAAATCAAAGTGACGGGAAAGCGAACGACGATAGCCCAACTTCGCATTCAATAAACTGTAGCTGGTTACGTGGTACGGCGCACCGTTCGCCAGTCCATCCGACGTTAACGGAAACGGATCGCGGTAGGTGTACGCAAGATTGCCGTAAAGCCCTGGCTTCGTGATAAAATCAAATCCAACGCTTGTTACCCATTTCGATACGCCAGCCACTTGTTTTCCGTTGTAATTGATGATGGAATCTTTGTTCACAACACCGGTTACGGAAAAAGGAAAATCGTCGTATTTGAAATCGGAATACGTGACGTTTGCAAAAGGCATAATGGCGCTAAAAAACCCGGTGGATGATTGATAAACCGTTGACTTCACGAAAGCCTCAACGCCTTTGTGCGTTTGCTTTCCGCCGTTGAAAACATAGCTGTAAAGCGTGGCGGTACCGGCAGCGTTCACCACGTTTTTGTTCGTGAACTTATCGCTGAAAATTGCCTCAAACAAAGCCAACTGATAATTGAGTTTTCCTTTGAGCAGCGAACCCTTTGTGCCGATTTCAAACTGGTCGCCGGTTTCTGGTTTCAGGTGACGGTTTACGACGCCGGTTTCCGAAGAAGCCGCTGACACATAAGGAACATAAAACAATGCACTCACCGGCGCTTTGTACGCACGGTTGTACGATGCGTAAACAGAAAGTTCTTTGCTGAACACTTTGTTTACGGCAACGTGCGGCGAAAGTCCCGGGTAATACGTCGTGTCGTAGTGCGTTGGTTTGTTCGGCGTGCTTGCGCTGTAAATGCGGTCGTCAAGTGCAACCTTCATGTTGCTCCAACCCAAGCCCGCAGTAATTGAAAAATCACTGGGCAAAGCAAGCGTCCATTCCGTAAACACAGAGCTTGTGGCAGACACGCTGTAAACATTTGAGGTTGTTCCGTTGGCACCCGTTGCTGTACTTCCGATGATGAAATAAGGATCGCCATAATGCCAAACGTGTGCTGACCCAAGCGGATCAATCATGCCGTAGCCAATGGTTTGCGCATTCTGGCGCTGTGTTTCGGCACCGGTTGTGCCGCTTAACGTTGCGCCGTTGCCAACGGCAAACTTTGTATCAAAAGTTGAACGAAGCCCAATGTTGAACGCTGATTTATCCGTCCAGCCGCCTGCCGAGGAAGCGTTGCTGGTGAAGCTGGTTCCAAAGATGGACGTTGTGTTGGAAATGTTGTTGTTGAATTGATAGGTGTGTCCCACACCGGCGCGGAACGTATAAACGTTGCTGTGTCCATTGCGCTTTATGTATTCGGGATTTCCGGTGAAATCATTGTTGTCCCACTGCTGAATGGTTAACTCGCCGCTGCGTTGGTCATCACTGTTGCTGTACTCAAAATACGTGCTGATGATTTGTTTTTCGTTGGGCGTAAATTCGGCTACCGCATTTACAAAACTCTTTTGCGAGTTGTTGTGAATGGTATAGCCTTCGGTTTTTTGATTGCCGTAATTCAAGAGCAAGGAAGAACGTTCGCCGGCTGTGGCAAACTGCGTGGTATAGCGTTGCAGGTTGTAATTTCCTACCAATGCTTCCTGGCTGATGTAGGTCTTTCCTTTTTCCGGCCGGATGGTGTGCAAATTTACAACGCCGGCAATGGCCAGCCCGTACAAAGTCCCCGACGGACCTTTCACTACCTCCACGTTTCCGATGGATCCAAAATCAATATCATCCAACGTTGTAATGCCTTCCGCATCGGTTACCGGAATGCCGTTGAGGTAAACTTTGTAGCCTTGTCCGTCAAAGTTGGAGCTGATGCCCCGCGTACCTCTTGAACCGTTTCCGTAGCCGCGAATGTTGAACTGTTGTCCGCCCGAAACGCTGCGCCGGCTCATGGTTACGCCGGGAACGTTCTGAATGATGGCGTCGTCCAGAAACAAGCCGGTGCTGCGTTTTAATTCGACCGGACTAAGCTTGGTAATGGAATTGGGCTGATAAAGAAGCGCTTTGTTTTGATTGGATGTGGCGGTAATCTCCACGCGGTCGAGTGTTTGCGTAGTTGGCTGCAAAGAAATAAAGAGTTCTTCTCCGCAATCGCTGATTGTTTTTTGTGCGGCTGTATAGCCCACATAGCTAACCGAAAACGATTGCGCTTTTCCGCATTCAAGTGTGAAAGA
>Ga0308176_10000127_pt1 | contig 52933 bp, 32 predicted proteins | sample PhyCR2_3_FD_203890 | JGI IMG/M metagenome (GOLD analysis project Ga0308176, IMG submission 203890) | Soil microbial communities from UC Gill Tract Community Farm, Albany, California, United States - DLSLS.C.R2 | ecosystem: Environmental > Terrestrial > Soil > Agricultural land | place: USA...
CGGCTTCTTGCGGCGGCGCACCACCACCTCTTCCCATTCACCGTCCTCTTCCTCGCCTTCCTCGAGCTGCTTCGACTGCTTGGCGGCGGCCAGTTCTTTCTTGTCCGCCTTGTCCTTCAAGTTCTTCTTGCCCTTCGCGTCGTCGCCGTCGTCGCCGTCGACGTTCGAGGCTTTCTTGAAGTTCTTGATACTCCGCCCAAGCGCATCGCCGATGCCAGGCAACTTGTTGGCACCGAAGACGACGAGGACGATGAGGAGGATGACGATGAGCTCGCCCATTCCGGGCATGGGACTCTCCTAGATGACTTGCCGCAGACTAGCACTGTTTGCGCACCGAGTCGTCCTGGTGCCAAAACCAGACCTGAAAACTTGGTGAAGCCTCGTCGCGGCGCCTATCTTTCAAGACATGCGCGATGGCTTCATCCGCGTGGCCCTCGGTCTTGTGTGCTGCACCGGGCTGTGCACGGCCGGCCATGCCGATCCAGTGGATTTACCGACCCACGCCGGACCCCAGGCGGTCCCGCCGGTCCACGCGGGCGAACCGGCGCTCCCTCAGGAGCTCGATGGCCGGCGCTCGATCCGCGGCTGTTCGGTCGACGAGCGATGCGCCCGGCCGGGCGACCTCTTACGCGAGTTCGAGCTCGAGGCGTTTCCGCCGCCGGGGGGAACCCCATGGATCGACGAGCGGGTGCTACCGGCGAGCCGGCTCGAGCCAGGCGCCGCCACGCCGCTGGTCAAGCGGCCGAGCGAGCTTGCGCCCAACGCGCCGTGGCTCGATCAGCTCGAGCTGCCCGACCTGCCGGTCAAGTGGTCGCAGACCCTAGTCGACTACCTGATCTTCTACAAGGACGACCCGCGCGGTCGCGCCATCATGGAGAGCTGGCTCGTCGCCCAGGGCCGCTACCGCGACCTGATCCTCGCGCACCTCCGCAAGGCGCACCTGCCCGAGGATCTGCTCTACGTCGCGATGATCGAGTCGGGCTACGATCCCAACGATTCGTCGTCGGCCGGGGCGCTCGGCGTCTGGCAGTTCATGCCCGAGGGCGGCCGGATCTACGGCCTGCGCGAGGATCGCTGGGTCGACGAGCGGCGCGATCCGCTGCGCTCGACGATCGCGCAGATGGACTACTTCGCTGATCTCCACCAGCGGTTCGCCGACTGGCACATCGCGCTCGCCGCCTTCAACATGGGCTACGGCGCGATGCTGCGCTCGATCGCGCGCTACAACACCAACGACTTCTACCGGCTGTGCGAGTACGAGAACGCCATCCCGTGGGAGACCTGCCTCTACACGCCCAAGATCCTCGCGGCGGCGATCGTCGGGCACAATCGCGCGCTGTACGGCTTCGGCACGTTGAAGGCCGCCCCCGCGGAGGCCTGGGAGGAGGTCGCGATCCCGACCTCGGCGTCGCTCGCCGCCATCGCGCGCCTCGCCGGTGCGAGCGAGGCCGATCTCAAGCGGCTGAACCCGCAGCTCCGCCATGGCCGCACGCCCCCGGGCGAGACCGGCTACCTCGTGCGCGTGCCCGGCGGCGCCAGGGCCGAGATCCAGCGGCGGCTCGTCGAGCTCGAGTCCGACTGGAAGAACTACGATGCCTACGTCATCGCGCACGGCGAGCGCTTCGAGGACGTCGCCACCACGTTCGGCCTCTCGGTCGATCAGCTGCGCAAGCTCAACGACGTCACGCGCGACGCCGAGATCGAGGGCGGCACCGTGCTCGTCGTACCGCGGATCAGCGAGGACCAGCGCGCCAGGAACCGCGCGAAGGCCAAGGCCAACCTGCACTCGTCGGGAGTCGATCAAAAACCCGGTGAGCCGCTGCTCGTCCCGGTCCCCGACAAGGCGGCGGTCGTCCCGGGCAAGCAGCGCGTGTTCTATCGCGTGGTCGCGGGCGACACCCTCCAGGGCGTCGCCAAGGCGCTCGCCGTGACGCCGGCCGACCTCGCCCAGTGGAACGCGCTCGATCCCGACGGCAACCTCCAGGCCAAGATGGTGCTGCTCGCGTGGGTCGCGCCCGGGTTCGACGCCGCCAGGCACGCCGTCAACCTGCTCGACGAGACCCAGCTCCTCGTCGTGACCCGCGGTTCGCCCGAGCACATGGATCTCGCCGAGGCGCGCACCGGCCGCGTCCGCACCGAGTACGTCGCGCAAGGCAAGGAGAAGCTCGCCGACATCGCCAGACAGTTCGGCATGGGCTCGCACGATCTGGCGCGCATCAACCGGATCTCGTACGACACGGTCCTGTCCAAAGGCCAGACGATCATCGTCTACCAGGTCGCCGATCCCAACCGGTCCAAGCGCGCCGACGAGCAGTGGAAGAAGACGCCGCGCGCACGGCGAGGCAAGCCGGCCGGCACGCACGCCTCGCGTACCGCCAGCACGAACCTCCCCGCCGACGAAGCCCCCGACGCCGACCCCGAGCCAGCCCGTGCACCCGAGGTGTCGCCACCTCATCCGGAGGCCGGCGAGCGCGGCAAACCGACCTCGGCGACAAATGCAGGCAAGGTCGATGCCAGATCGGGGACAAAGCCCGACACTGGACCTGTGACAAAGCCCGCACAGGTGCCGTAAGCGATTTGCATAACTTTCTCGCGGCGCGGTAATTGTGAGCATCGGTAACCTAGGAGAGCCAATGCTCATACGTACCTCGCTCGCCCTGATGATCGCGCTCGCTGCTTGCAGCAGCTCCAGCTCCAACACCCCCGATTCCAACACCGCGACGGTGATGGCGGTGACGTGCCCCCCGGGCGCCACCTTGCCGACGATCGCAACGGACGAAAACACGAACGCATTCACGCCCAGTACAACCTCCATTGGTGTCGGTGAGATCGTGAAGTTCGCGATGTCAGCCTCTCACAACGTCGCGCCTGATCCCCACAAGGCGACGGATGCGGGCCTCGTGGTGGGTCTCGGTGCGACTGCATGCCTCATGTTCACGAAGGCGGGCACGTTCAACTTCGAATGCGGAATCCACCTATTCGAAGGTGCGGTGACCGTGCAGTGACGCACGTCGGCGGTCATCTCGACCATGGGCCCGGTTCACTCACCGCAAGCTGGCGTGCTCCACGCTATCGAGGATGTCGACGTCACCACCGATGATATAGCTCGAATTCCCCAGGGCCGTGGTCGTGTGATACGCGCGTGGTGTCACTGGAGCGATTCCGAAGACGGTAGAAAAAGCACTGAGCGATCCATCGGCATTGATGATCGCGTGCTCGACAGTCGTCGCATGCCCGCCGTTGGTGTACCCGCCCATCACGTAGAGCGAGTTTCCTATGACGGTGCTGGTGTGCGAGCCGCGCGGAACGATCAATGAGCTACTCGAGATGGCGAACGCACCCAAAGAGCCGTCGGCCCCGATGCTCGCTCGCTCGACGCTGGCGAGAGCGCCGTCAACTTGATTGTTGCCGCCGATGATGTAGAGATATGGGCCAGTCACGAACCCGGTGATGAGGTTTCGTCTGATGTTCAGCGTGACACCGGGGACCGTCGCAAATGCACCAAGCGTACCGTCTGTGTTGATCGTTGCTCGCTCCACGCTGGTCAACTGATCGTTGCTACCAAAGCCGCCGATGACATACAGGAAGTCGCCATCTATCACACTGATGTGACCAAATCGTCCCTCATTGAGGGTAACGCCGGTCACGATCGCGAATGAGCCGAGTGATCCGTCGGGGTTGATGCCAGCACGTTCGACGCTTGACAGCCGGCCTCCAGGTCCTTCTCCTCCGATGACGTAGAGAAAGTTTCGTATCACCACGGTCGTGTGGCCGTCTCGAGGAGAGACCAACGAAACCCCCGGGACCGTGGCAAACGAACCGATCGACCCATCCTGGCTGATCGATGCGCGTTCGATGGTATTGTCAGTAGCTGATCTTCCGATCACGTAGAGGGAGTCTCTCACGATAGTAGTCGTGTGGCTGTTGCGTGACTTGACCAGCGCGTTATCGGACGTCGCGAATGCGCCGACCGCACTGTCGGCGTTGAGGCTTGCGCGTTCGAACGCGCGTAGAGGGTCGCTACCGCTGCTGCCACCGATGACGTACAGCGAGGTCCCGATGGTAGCGACCGCGAGCCCGGTGCGTGGCGTGCTCAGCGCGATGCCGGGAAGGGGAGTGAACGGGGCAAGCGATCCATCAGCGGCGATGGGCGCGTATTCGACGCTCCCGGAGACCCCAGCGCTGCCGGTGCCGCCGAGCACGTAGAGCCCACTGCCCATGACCACGCTGCGATGACTGTGGCGCACCGTCACGAGCTTCACCCCGGATACCGCGGTGAACGGGCCGAGCGTTCCGTCAGGCTGGATGACGGCGCGCTCGAGGTCACCCAGCGGGACGGCGCTGCCCGCGTCTCCGCCGATGACGTAGAGCGTGTTCCCGATCACCTCGCTCGTGTGGCCGCTGCGGGCCGTCGCGAGGGTCACGCCGGGCACGATCGCGAACGGACCGAGCGAGCCGTCGGGCTGGATGACCGCGCGCTCTATGCTGCTGAGCTTCGTGCCGTCGCGCTGAGCGCCGCCGATCACGTAGATCGAGTTTCCGATGATCGTACTGGTATGTCCGGTACGGGCCATCGCCAGCGTGGCGTTCGGGATCACGGCGAAGCTACCCAGCGAGCCGTCCGGGTTGATCGTGGCTTGCTCGACGCTGTCCAACGTGCCGCTGCTGCCGGTGCCTCCGATCACGTAGAGCGAGGGTCCGATCACGACGCTGGTGTGGCCCGAGCGTGCCGTGGCGAGGGTCAGGTCCGCGGCAGGGTCAAACGAGCCGATCGTCCCATCGGCGTTGATGGGGGCTCGCTCGATGCTGTTCAGCGCGTTACTGCCATCGGTGCCACCCAGCACATGGAGCCAGCCGCCCACGACGACGGGGGTGAAAGCCGATCGCGCGGTGGCCAGCGATGCCCCCTGCCGGCCACCGTCGGCTTGCTCGTAGGATGCGCGGAACTGCTGGAGACCCAGCGCGAACGACGTACGGCGAAACGGCAACGGACCGATCGTGACGTCTCCGGTCGTGATGGTGAGGTCACCTGCCGTTGCGGCGGCAGGAACGACGACCGTGGCGCGATGTTCGCCGAGCACGGTGGCCGCCTGGGCAACCCCGCCAGGGAAGTGCACCGTGGCACTGGCCGCGAACGTACCCTCGAGTGTGATCATATCGTCGGTGGTTGCGATCGCCGGCTCGATCGAGAGCAGCTGATACATCGGGCCCGGATTCGTTGCGTCGGATCCGACATCCGCCGGCCGCGGGAAGCCGCAGGACCCGACCCAGAACCCGACGAGCAAGGTGCGAACACATCCCCCCAGAGCTCTCATCGCGCGAACGATCGAGCGCGAGCGCGCCGAGTGTCAACGATCGCGCGCGACAATCACTCGTGCCTGACGCGGTGAGCGAGAGGGCTGGCCGTCACCGGCCGGCCTATTCGGCGACGTTGCGCAAGAAGTTGGCGACCTCGGCGAACCGCGCGTCGAGGAAGCTGCGCACGCGATCCCCGATCTGCTCGCCGTCCATCGCGGCGGTCATGCAGCGCAGCCAGGCGTCGCGCATCGCGATGTCGACCGGGACGCGGGCGTGGCGCATCCCCAGCCGCGGGTGACCGTGCTGGGCGACGTAGTCCTGGGGGCCGCCGAGCCAGCCGATGAGGAACAGCGCGAACCGATCACGCGAGTAGCGCTCGACCCGGCCCTCGGGCGTGCAGCGATGCAGCCGCGCGAGCTCCGGCTCATGGTCGCTCATGATGTCATAGAACCGCTCGACGAGCGCACGTACACGTTCGGCGCCGCCCATCAGGGCGAACGGCGTCTCGGATTCAGGCACGCGAAGACTGTGCCGCCCGGTGCGCCGGTACGCAAGGCCATCGCCGGTGTGGTGCATCCTCGTGACTGCCAGCCGGCTGAAGCTCGGCTCGCCGACCCACGCGTGGCGCCGCCGGCCGGGGCCATTGACGCCCGCGCGAGCTGTGGGGACCAGTGAGCCCCGCGCAGATCGACTTCGAAGCGCTCACGGACGAAAATGGCGCTGGCGCGGGGGGCTCCACCCTGAACGGTCCTTCCGCACGACGTCAACGCGCCGCGCAGCGCCGCGGGCTGGGTTCGGCGCGAGATAGATTGCACGGCCGGGTGGTCATGCGCCGGCCAGTCGTGGCGATGGCACGGACCGTGGGCCGCAATACGGCCGTCGACGGACGAGCGACGGGCCCAGACCCGCGGCGCAAGCAAGCGTGTGCGCGGTCTCCTGAGAGGTGCGCCTCCGCAGGTGGGCATGGGGGCCCCACCCGCGTGGGGATGAAACGTTCCGCAGGCTTCTGCGCTGTTTCATCCTGGCGACGGGCCCAGACCGGTCTCCAGGACCGCGCGCGGGAGCGAGCCTTCGAACCGATCAAAGCTCTGGGCCGAGGGGGGCCGAGGGTCAGAGGTGTGCGAGGAGCTTGTCCGCGAACACCTCGGGGTGCTCGCGGTGCATGAAGTGGCCGCCGCGCATCTGCTCGACGACGTAGCTCGAAGTGAACATGCGCTTGGCGGCGGTATACACCTCGGGCTTGATGAGGTCGTCGTCGAGCCCGGCGAACGCGACCGTGGGCACGTCGATCTTCTTCCTGAGGAACGGCTGCGGCCGGAACCGGAGCTGGCGGTAGTAGCCGAACGCGGCGTCGAGGCTGGCGCGGTTCGCGAACGAGGCGCGCACCGCGGCGAACTCCTCGGCGGGCGGTGACCACGCCGGAGACCAGCGCTTGTAGATGACCGGCAGCGCAGCGAAGTCGTCCTTGGCGAACCGCCCGGCCGCCCCCGGGAACTTGTAGGCGATGAAGTGGCGCGCCGCCCACAGGTTGTTTGGCGACGGCTTGAGCGTCGCCGGGTGTGGGATGCCAATGGTGAACAGCTTCTGGATGCGCGCCGGCTCGAGGGAAGCGGCGGCGTAGGAGGCGGCGGCGCCCCAGTCGTGGCCCACGAGGATCGCGGTGCGCTCGCCGAGCGCCTGGATCAGCGCCAGCGCATCGCGCGCGAGCGTCTCGAGATCGGCGTCGCGGTCGGGGATCGCGGTGGGCGCATACCCGCGCATCCACGGACTGACGGCGCGGAAGCCCTTGGCGGCGATGCGCGGGCGTACGTGGTCCCAGCTGCGCGCCGTGTCGGGAAAGCCGTGGAGCAAGAGCACCAGCGGGCCCTTGCCCTCCTCGAGGAACGTGAACGACAGGCCGTTGGCTTCCACGTGGTGGACAGCTTCGTTGGTCATGACGGTAGAATGCTTCAACTGCGACTTGAGCATCAGTCTCGATCTGAGATTGTTGCTGCGTATCTTCGGTGTGCGTGTTCGTTGGCGGCGCCGACGCAAATTGCTAGTTATTGCGCGTGCCGGCGGATGGACCAGCGATCATCCAGGGGGACCGGACGGTCCTGCTCGAAGTGGATCACCCGCGCTACGAGGAGGGCCGCGACGTCCTCAGCCGGTTTGCCGAGCTCGAGCGGTCGCCCGAGCACGTCCACACGTATCGCCTGAGCGCCCTCGCGCTGTGGAACGCCGCGGCGCTGGGCGTGACGACCGAGGAGGTGCTGGGCGGCCTCGCGGCGATCAGCCGGTTCGCGCTGCCCGGTCACGTCGAGCACGAGATCCGCGATCTCATGGCACGCCACGGCGTGTGCCGCCTGGTCGACGGCCCGGATCCGAAGACCCTCGTGCTGCACGTCGCCAGCGACGCGATCCGGTCGCGGCTTGCCCGCGAGCCCAAGCTCGCCGCGCTCGTCGCACCGGCCGGCGATCACTTCCAGGTGCCGGTCGCGCACCGCGGCGCGCTCAAGCGCGGCCTGCTCGCGGTCGGCTATCCGGTCGATGATGTCGCGGGCCTCGTCGAGGGCGCGCCGCTCGCGGTGGCGGTCAAGCACGAGACCTTCACGCCGTACCCGTACCAGACCGCGGCCGTCCGCGCCTTCGAGGCCACGGGGCACGGGGTGATCGTCCTGCCGTGCGGCGCCGGCAAGACGGTGATCGGCATCCTCGCGATGGCGGCGCTCGGGACGCGCACGCTCGTGCTCACCTCCAGCCGCGAGGCCGCCGCCCAGTGGCGCCGCGAGATGTTCGCCAGGACCTGGCTCGGCGGTGACGCCGTGGCGATCTACGAGGGCGCGCGCGGGGGCGGGGCGGCGATCGCGCCGGTGACGATCGCGACGTACGCGATGATCAGCAAGAAGGCCGGCGCCGGCGCCACCGGGTACGCGCACTTCGATCGGCTGGCGCAGGAGCCGTGGGGCCTCATCGTCTACGACGAGGTCCACCTCGTCCCGGCGCCGATCTTCCGGCTCACCGCGGAGCTCCAGGCCCGCCGGCGGCTCGGCTTGACCGCGACGCTGGTCCGCGAAGATGGCCGCGAGACCGAGGTGTTCGCGCTGATCGGGCCCAAGCGCTACGAGGTCGGCTGGCGCGTGCTCGAGCACAGCGGCCACATCGCCGCGGCGACGTGCTTCGAGGTGCGCGTCGCGATGCCGGCGGCGCTGGCCGCGAGCCATGCGATCGCGCCGCCGCGCGAGCAGCCCCGGGTCGCCGCCGCGAACCCCGCCAAGCTGGCCGCGACGGCGACGCTCATCGAGCGTCACCTCGGGGAGCGGATCCTCGTCATCGGGACCTACCTCGAGCCGCTGCGCGCCGCGGCGCAAAGCCTCGGGGCCCCGCTCCTCACCGGCGATTCCTCGCACCGCGAGCGCGAAGCCGCGTACGCCGCGTTTCGCTCGGGGCAGACCCGGATCCTGGTGCTGTCGCGGATCGGCAACTTCGCGATCGATCTGCCGGAGGCGTCGGTGCTGATCCAGATCTCGGGCACGATGGGTTCGCGTCAAGAAGAGGCCCAGCGCCTCGGCCGGATCCTGCGGCCCAAGCCGGGCGGCGCGAGCTTCTACACGATCGTCAGCCGGCACAGCTGCGAGGAGGAGCTCGCGCTGCATCGCCAGCTGTTCCTGACCGAGCAAGGCTATCGCTTCTTCATCGAGGACATGACGGAGGACACGGCCGAGGGCCCGGCCGCACCGGAGGCCGCGGTGGTCGTTTCCTCCGGCGCCCTGGAGGAACGAGGGGCGAGCGATGACCTCGCCAACTAGCCCGGTACCGAAAGGTTGGCGGCTCCAGGACATCCCGAGCGACGAGCTGGCGGTGCTCCTCGAGATCTCGCCCCGGGAGGCCGCCGCGCGGCGCGCGACGCTCGCCAGGCAACAGGCCGATCCGGCGTGGGTGGCGGCGGCGCTCGAGGCGCTCCCCGCGCCGACGCTGGCGCTCTTGCACGTGCTGATCGACGCCGGCGGCCTGGCGATGGAGCACGAGCTCGCCCACCGCGCGCGCGAGGGCTACGGCATGTCGGTAGCCGACTGCCTGCTCGCCGCGATGCCGGCGATCTCGCGCATGCTCGTGGTGCCGCTGCGCATCCACGGCGGGGAGGCTGCGTTCGCCGTCGTCCTTCCGGCCGGCGCGCTGGTCGCGCCGCTGGTCGCCAACCTCGATCTCCACGAGCTGGAGCACGCCGCCTTCGTGGCGAGCGAGCCGCCCGTTCGCAATGCCCGGACGTTCCTGGCGGTCTGCGTCGCCTCGCGCCACTTCGACGTGAAGGTGACCCAGGAAGGCCGCCCGCACCGCGGATCGAGCAAGCGGCTCGCCAGGCAGGTCGGCCTCGACGAGGACTCGCTCGAGGCCATGCTGGTGACCGGGCTCGATCTGGGCATGTTGAGCCGGGATGGTGAGCTCGTGCGGCCCGATCTCGATGCCCTCGCGGAGGCGGCGGTCGGGCGCTATCCGCGGTCCGGGCTGCTCGCCGAGCTCCACGCGCAGCTCGCGGGTGGCCCGGTGGCGTCCGCGGCGCTCGCCCGAGCCTTCGCGCGTCGCTTCGATCCAGGGGCCTCGCACCTCGCCGGTGGTGACGTCCTGGCGTACGTGCCTGGCTTCGCGGTCGGTACGGTCGGCGACGTCGCGGCGGTGGCGCGTGGCGCGATCGAGGGGAGCGCCAGCGGGCACGTCACGCCGAGCTTCGAGGTGATCCTGCCACCCGAGTCGCCCCTGCTCGACATCGTCCGCGTGGGCGCCTGCTGCGAGTGGGTGCGGCTCGATCGCGCGATCGTCGCCCGGATCACGAAGTCGTCGATCGCGCGGGCGGTCACCGGCGGCGCGAGCGCCGGTCAGCTCCTCGACCAGCTCGCCGCCGCCAGCCGGCACCCGATCCCGCAGAACGTCGAGGCCGCGATCCGCGACTGGGCGGGCTCGGTGACCACCGCGACGATCGCGACCGGCCACGTCGTCGTCGTCGATCCGGGCGTGCACGCGCGGGCGGCCTCTGCGCTGGCAACGTTCGACGCCCGCGAGCTGGCCCCCGGCGTGCTCGTGGTCGACGACGACACCGAGCTTCGCGCGATCACCCTCGTGCTGAGCCGCGCGGGGATCTACCACCGCGAGATCGCGCCGGCTCGCCCACTCGCCCGGAGCGCGCCCCGACCCGCGGCTCCGCTCCCCGTGCCCGGCGCGGCGCGGCTTCGTGCACGCGTGGCGGCGTGGCGGCGTGGCGAGCCCTTCGAGGGCACCCGCGACGACTTCCTCGATCGGCACCGCGCCGCAAGGTCCGCGTCACGCCCCGCCGCGATCGCCGGCGGGCATGGCGGCCGGTCCGATGATGACCCGCTCGCCCCGTCGGGCCAGGGTTCTCCGGCGCGGCGCTGGCTGCGCACCGATCTGCGCGAACGCCTGCAGCACGCGGCGCGGCGCTCCCAGGCGCTCGCCGTCCAGCTCGCGAGTGACACGCGCTACCTCGAGGTCACGCAGGTGATGCGTCGTGGCTCGATCTGGATGGTCCTCGGGGAGGACCTCATGAACGAGGACGCGGTCGCGCTCAGGCTCGACGATATCCAGGCGATCGCCGAGCTGCCCGACGACTTCGAGATCGGGTATGGCGGCGATGACGACGACGACGGGGACGACGGGGACGACGGGGACGACGGGGATGATGACCTCGGCGATCAGCTGCCCGAGCGCAGGCCGTGGCGACCGGGCCACGGGGAAGCGGCGCCGCCGGGGCATGTGCCGTGCCCGTGTGGTAGCGGGATACGTTACCGCCATTGCTGCCGCGCCCTCGCGACCGCGTGATTCCAACAACGACCGGCGGCGCCCTGCGGCGCCCGCGGAGGGCCCGCACCGTGCCGCTCCCGGCGATGGTAGCTTCACGCCCGAGATGCCCGAGCTGATCGACGACCTGCTGTCGTACCTGCGAGCTTCGCCAACGCCGTTTCATGCGGTCGACCAGGCCTCCCGGCGCCTCGCGGCGCACGGGTTCGTCGCGCTCGACGAGGCCGGACCATGGGATCGGCTCGCGGCGGGCTCGTACTTCGTGACGTCGAGCGGCACGAACCTGTTCGCGTTCGTGCTGCCGGAGGGGCGCGCACACCGCCGGCAGTTCCGGATCATCGGCGCGCACACCGACAGCCCGAACCTGCGGCTCAAGCCCAACGCCGAGTACACCGCCGAGGGTTACGCGCAGCTCGGCGTCGAGGTCTACGGCGGCGTGCTGCTCAACTCGTGGCTCGATCGCGACCTGGGCATCGCCGGCCGCCTGCTCGTGCGCGACGACCGCGGCGCGGTCGCGAGCCACCTCGTGTGCCTCGACCAGCCGCTCGCGCGCGTGCCCCAGCTCGCGATCCACCTCGATCGCGAGGTCAACGACAAGGGCCTCGTGCTGAGCCGCCAGGACCACCTCGCGCCGGTGCTCGGGCTCGCGAGCAGCGGGACGTCGCTCGGCAAGCTCGTCGCCGACGCCGCGGGGGTCGCGGCCGATCGCGTCGCCGGCAGCGAGCTGATGCTGTTCGACCTGACCCCGCCGGCGCAGGGCGGCGCGGCCGGCGAGTTCATCTTTGCCGCGCGGCTCGACAACCTCGCGATGTGCCACGCGGCCATCACCGCGATCCAGCAGGTGGCGCGGCCGGCGGTCGTCCCGGTGATCGCGTTGTTCGATCACGAGGAGGTCGGCAGCGGGAGCGCGGCCGGCGCCGCCAGCGCGGTCTTGCCGCGGATCCTCGAGCGCCTCACCGCCAGCCGCGAGGAGTTCCACCAGGCCTGCGCGCGCTCGACGTGCATCTCGGCGGACATGTCCCACGCGGTGCACCCGAATTACGCCAGCCGCCACGAGCCGCGCCATCGCCCGCAGCTCAACGGCGGGCCGGTGATCAAGACCAACACGCAGCAGCGCTACGCGACCACCGCGGCGACCGCGGCGATGTTCGCGCAGCTGTGTCACGCCGAGGGCGTGCCGGTGCAGCACTACGCGCACCGCACCGATCTGCCGTGCGGCAGCACGATCGGCCCGATCACGTCGACGCTGCTCGGCATCGCGACCGTGGATGTCGGCAATCCGATGCTCAGCATGCACTCCGCCCGCGAGCTCGGCGGGGCCAAGGATCCCGAGCTCATGACCCGCGTGCTGGCGCGCTATCTCGCCGGCTAGGGTAGGCCGGGGTCAGCGAGCCAGCTTCGGATCGCCCTCGTCGGCGAAGTAGTCGGAGCCGGCGGTCGCGTCGACGCCGTCGGGGACCTTGGCGCCACGCGCGATCAGGGTCCCGACCACAGCGACGAGCAGGTTCACCGCCACGGCGAGGAAGCCCGCGTAGATCGGGATGTTCCACGGCAAGCCGAGCTTGGACAGCGCGAACGCCGAGCCGCCGAAGTGGTCGTGGTGGGTCGCGGGGTTGGGGATCGTGTAGAGCATCGCCAGGCCGGCGGTCAGCCCGGCGATCCAGCCGGCGATGAGGCCCGCGCGGTGGAACCAGCGCGTGAACAGGCCGAGCGCGACAGAAGGCAGCGTCTGCAGGATGATCACCCCGCCGATCAGCTGCAGATCGATCGAGAACTGCGGATCGATGAGCACGATCACGAGCAGCGCGCCGAGCTTGACGACGAGCGACGCGAGCTTGGACACGCGCGCCTGCTCGGCGTGCGACGCATCCTTGGCCAGGTACTCGACGTAGATGTTGCGCGTGAACAGGTTCGCCGCGGCGATCGACATGATCGCCGCCGGGACCAGCGCGCCGATGCCGATCGCGGCGAACGCGATGCCGGCGAACCACGACGGGAACATCTTGTCGAACAAGACGGGCACGATCGTGTTGCGGTCGGGGTTGCCATCGATGACGAGCGGCGTGACTCCGTGTTGCTTCGCCGCGATCGCCATGAACCCGAGGAGCGCGATCAAGCCGAGCAACAGCGAGTACGCCGGCAGCGCCGCCATGTTGCGCTTGATGATGTCGCGATTCTTGCTCGCGAGCACGCCGGTGATCGAGTGCGGATACAGGAACAGCGCGAGCGCCGACCCGATCGCGAGCGTGATGTACTGGAGCTGGCCGCCGTCGGTGATGAGCAGGCTCGCCTTCTTCGGATCGGTGAACTTGTGGTCCGCGGCGTCGAAGATCGCCCCCCAGCCGCCGAGCACGTGCGGGAGGTACAGCACCGCCACGATGATCACGACGTAGATCAGCGTGTCCTTGACGAACGCGATCAACGCCGGTGCCCGCAGCCCCGATTGGTAGGTGTAGGCCGCGAGGATCCCGAACGCGAGGATCAGCGGGAGGTGCCGCGCGAAGAAGCTGTCGCCGGTGAGCCCGATCGTCTTCAGCACGGCCTCGATGCCGATCAGCTGCAAGGCGATGTACGGCATGGTCGCGACGATGCCGGTGATCGCGATGAGCAGCGCCAGGGTCGGCGAGCCGAACCGTGCGCGCACGAAGTCTGCCGGCGTCACGAAGCCGTGGCGATGGGAGACCGACCACAGCCGGATCAGCGCCAGGAACGCGATCGGATACGTGATCACCGTGTACGGCATCGCGAAGAAGCCATTGCCGCCGGCCGCGAACAGCAGCGCCGGCACCGCGACGAACGTGTACGCGGTGTACAGATCGCCGCCGATCAGGAACCACGTGACCCAGCCGCCGAAGCTGCGCCCGCCGAGGCCCCATTCGTCGAGGTGGTGCATCGAGGCCGGCCGCCGCCAGCGCGACGCGACAAAACCCAACCCCGCGACGATCAGGAACAGCATGGAGAAGATGACGAGCTCGGTCCAGTTGATCTCGGTCATGGCTTGCGCCTCGTCATCCGATACACGATCGCGGTGCACGCGACGCCGAGCCCGATGAACGCGAGCTGCAGCCAGTAGAACCGCGGGAATCCGAATAACCGCGGCTCGCTGCCGTCATAGAGAAACGTGAGCAACGGGACGATGATCGCGATCGCCAGGAGCCAGTTCCATGGGCTTCGATCAGTGCGCTCGGCGGGTGGATGCGCGGGATCGTCGGTCACGCGACCATGATATAGAGGTTCCCCGGCGCCGCGACCCCCCCGTGTGCGTTGTTGACACTCGCCACGCGCCCCAGATCGGGAGCGGCCGGCGGTGGACCGGCCATGCCGGGCGCCGTAGCGCGCGCTTCACCCGAAGCCCCTGATCCTCGTATCTCCATGTAACCTGGGGTAAATCGCGGCACGGAGCAGCGTTTCGCCGCGAACCGCGACAACGACGGACCTTCCCTGTTCAGTGGTCCCGTCGTCCAGGACGTCACCCCCGAAAGCGCCTGGCGGTCAAGGACGGGCCCCGGGATCCGCGCCGGCCGGCAGGAGCTCGATCCTGAGATCAGGTGGCCGCACTCATTGTAGGGTAGCGCCATGGGCCGGGCCTTCGAGAAACGCAAGAGCACCATCTTCGCGCGCATGGATCGCGTCGCGAAGCAGTTCACCAAGATCGGCAAGGACATCGCGATCGCCGTCAAGAGCGGCGGGACCAGCCCCGATGGCAACCCGGCGCTGCGCCGCGCGCTGCAGAACGCGCGCGCGGTCAACATGCCCAAGGACAAGGTCGAGGCCGCGATCAAGAAGGCCAGCGGCCAGGGCGCGGCCCACTACGACGTCATCATCTACGAGGGCTACGGTCCGCACGGCATCGCGCTCCTGGTCGAGGCCGCGACCGACAACGTCACGCGCACCGTCGCCAACGTGCGCCATCACTTCAAGGCCCACGGCGGCAACCTCGGCACGACGGGGAGCGTCGCGTTCATGTTCCAGCGCCAGGGCGTGTTCCGGCTGAGCCCTGAGGGGGTCGATCGCGACGAGCTCGAGCTCGCGCTGATCGATCACGGCCTCGTGGCGCTCGAGGATGGCGAGAGCGACAAGGGCGAGGCGCAGCTGGTCGTGCGGTGCGCGTTCAACGATTTCGGCGCCATGCAGGCCGCGATCGAGAGCCGTGGGCTGACCCCGATCTCGTCCCACTCCGACTACGTCGCCGGCACCCTCACCGAGTTGCCCGAGGTCAAGCTCGACGAGGTGATGGAGCTGGTCGCGGCGCTCGATGGCGACGACGACGTGCAAAACGTCTACACGAACCTGACGTGACGCGCCCGTGTCATCCGGGCCCGGCGGGCTCCCGGCGTCGTCGCCGCGTCGTCCCCCGGTCGTCCCCGCATCGTCTGTGACTCATCCGTGATCGAAGCGGGCGGCCGGGCGTCGCGTCCGGCGTCTGGCCCGCGCGTCGCGCAGCGTCTGCTCGAGGCTGCATAGCGCATCCCACGCGGCAAGCGCGCCATCCAGGCCACTGCTCGAGGACTGGACCGCGTCCCCCGAAGGGACGATCTTCACGTTCCAGCACTCTGGATCATCGAGCTCACGCTCGATGCGGTCCACGCAGTAGCGAACCAGCGCCCCGAGCTCCCTGTACTCACGCGCACTCACGTGGTCATGCAACACCAGTTCGATCCGGTTCTTCTTTGCGCGTTCTCGATCGAACCTCGACTGCATTTTCATTGACCTCCGTGTGAGAACTGGTAGCAACACCGGTGCCACGCGCGGGATCATGGCGACCGGACCACCAGGACCGCGTGCGGTTTCCAGCAAGGGCCGTCACCCGATCTCCGCGCGCGCGACCAGAAGCTCTCGCAAAGCGTCGCCGAGCAACTTCATCTCGCGCGCGGACGGACCGCCGCCCGCGAATCCAGGAGCTCGATCCCCGGGACGCATCGCGGGCGCGGCGTGCTGACACCGGATCGCCGCTACCCGGATGCAGCGTGCGCATCCGCGCACCGTGCATGCCTTGCGCACTCGGCGCCCGCGCGCACCGTCGGGGCCGCCCGGCGCGGACATTGCCGTCGCGTGGAAAACTGTGATCGATCCGACCTCCCGACCGGGATCGACGCCTGGGCCGCCGATCGCGGTGAGCAAGGACTTCGCTTACTCCGGCGCGTGGGGCTCCAGCAGGACCTCGGAGCGCGACGAGAACACGAGCTCACGACGTGCGAACAGGGTGTGCAGGACCGTGGTCCCCGACGACTGGAGAGCACCTGCAGCGGCGCGCACTGCGCGCCGCTGTCATGACGAGCGTGTGCTGCGGACGAGCCTCTGTACGCCCGTCGCGAGCGCGGTCGCGATCACCGCAGCTGCCGCCACGAGCACGGCCTGCACCCCGGCACCACCCAGCTTCGTGGCGATCCGAGCGACCAGATCGCGCGTGCGCGCCTGCGCATCGAACCTGCCATGTGCGCCGTGGTCACCCGGGACCGGCGCGTACAGGTTGGCCGGCGGATCGGTATTCGGTGCGTCCGTGAGCTGGCCCTCGTAGCCGTGGGTCGCGAGGTAGCGATCGGCCAGGCCGGGCACGAGCTTGTTGCCGACGATCGCCTTGATCGAAGGCCAGCCGAGGAAGACCTCGCGGCGAGGGTGGAGCGAGACGTCGTGGATCGCTTCGGCGATGATCTCCGGCTGAAAGATCGGGGGCACGGGCTGCAGCGCCTTGGCCATCCGGTTCACGCACCAATCGAACTGCGGCGTGTTGACGGCCGGCAGCTGCACCATGCACACGTCGATGCTGGCGCCGTCGTGCAAGAGCTCGCTGCGGAGCGCATCGGTGAAGCCCCGGATCGCGTGCTTCGCACCGCAATACGCCGCTTGCAGCGGGATCGATCGATACGCCAGCGCCGAGCCCACCTGGATGATCATGCCGCGGTTGCGCGGCCGCATGTGGAACAGCGCCGCGCGCGTCCCCCACACGAAGCCGTGGTAGCAGACATCCGTGATTCGCTGAAACTCGCTCGGGCTGATGCTCTCCACCGGCCCGACGGCGGTGACCATCGCGTTGTTGATCCAGACATCGATCGGCCCGAGCGCGCGCTCGATCCGCTCGGCGGCCGCGTCGACCTGCGCGGCGTCCGAGACATCCGTCGGCAGGCCCAGGCCTTGCCCTCCGAGCTGTTCGATGTCGGCCACCGTCGCGTTCAGCCCATCTCGTCCTCGGGCCAGCACGGCGACCGAGTCACCGTGAGTTGCGAACACCCGCGCGACCGCGCGACCGACCCCGGCGGTTCCACCCGTGACGACGATGACTCGACGCATGCGCCTCGCCGATGCAAGACATCGACCGCCGGGCTCGAGCCGCCTCGGGCGGGATCGAGCTGCGGATCGAGGTGGGGTCGAGGTGGGGTCGAGGGAAAATCTCGGGGCCCGCGCTTGCGCCGACTGCGCGCCGCCGGAGCGTCGTCGACGCACATCGTGACGTGCTCGCACGGCGAGCCAGACCCCGTATTCCGGCCGCGCCGCGGCCCGCTGGGTACGCCGGCTGCAAGCAGGCCCAAGGCATGGCGCAGACCGTCAGCGATCACATCATCCAGCGGCTCTACTCGTGGGGCGTCCGGACGATCTTCGGTTATCCGGGTGACGGCATCAACGGCCTCATGGGGGCGCTCAACCGCGCCGATGGCCGCATCCGGTTCATCCAGGCGCGACACGAGGAAGCCGCCGCGTTCATGGCATGCGGTCACGCCAAGTTCACCGGCGAGGTCGGGGTCTGCATGGCGACCTCCGGACCGGGCGCCATCCATCTCCTGAACGGCCTCTACGACGCGGCGATGGATCATCAGCCGGTCGTCGCGATCGTCGGGCAGACGGCGCGCATGGCGATGGGCGCCGACTATCAGCAGGAGGTCGATCTCAGCACGCTGTTCAAGGACGTCGCGCACCACTACGTGCACGAGTGCACGCACCCCGCGTCGGCGCGCCACATGATCGATCGCGCGATGCGGATCGCGTTCGCCGAGCGCACGGTCACGGCCGTGATCATCCCGAACGACGTCCAGGAGCTCGACGGCGTCGATCGCCCGCCGCGCGAGCACAACACGACGGTGAGCGGGATCGGGTATCACCGCGGCATCGTCGTCCCGGCGCCGCACGACCTCCACGCCGCGGCCGAGATCTTGAACGCCGGCGAGCGGGTCGCGATGCTCGTCGGGGCGGGCGCGCTCGGCGCGACCGAGGAGGTGCTCGCCGTCGCCGACGTCCTGGGGGCCGGCGTCGCCAAGGCCCTGCTCGGCAAGGCCGTGGTCCCCGACGCGCTGCCGTTCGTCACCGGGGCGATAGGGCTGCTCGGCACCAAGCCGAGCGACAAGATCATGGCGGACTGCGACACGCTCTTGATGGTCGGCTCGAGCTTTCCCTACGCCGAGTTCTTGCCCAAGGAGGGCCAGGCGCGCGGCGTCCAGATCGACGTCTCGCCGCGCATGCTGTCGCTGCGCTACCCGATGGACGTGAGCCTCCACGGCGACGCCGCGCAGACGCTGCGGGCGCTCCTGCCGTTGCTCCGCCGCAAGGAAGATCGCGCCTGGCGCGCCGACATCGAGAGCTCGGTCGCCGACTGGTGGGCGATGATGGAAGAGCGCGCGATGACGCCCGCCGAGCCGATCAACCCGCAGCGCGTGTTCTGGGAGCTCTCGCCGCGCCTGCCCGACAACGCGATCTTGACCGCCGACTCCGGATCTTGCGCGGGGTGGTGGGCGCGCGATCTCAAGATCCGGCCGGGCATGATGGCCTCGCTGTCGGGCAACCTGGCGACGATGGGTCCGGCGATCCCGTACGCCGCCGCGGCGAAGTTCGCGCACCCGGACCGTCCGGTCATCGCGGCGGTCGGCGATGGCGCGATGCAGATGCTCGGCAACACCATCCTCGTCACGATCGCCGCGCATTATACGGAGTGGCAGGATCGCAGGATGGTCGTGATCGTCCTCAACAATGGCGATCTCAATCAGGTGACGTGGGAACAGCGCGTGATGGTCGGTGATCCGAAGTTCAATCTATCGCAAAACCTGCCGCGGTTTTCGTATGCCGAGTACGCGAACCTGATCGGGCTGTTCGGGATCGAGGTCAAGGACCCCGAGCACATCGGCCCCGCGCTCGATGAAGCGCTGCGCGCCGATCGGCCGGTCGTCGTGGAGTGTCACACCGATCCGGAGGTGCCGCCCTTGCCGCCGCACGTCACGTTCAAGCAAGCCAAGAACTTCATGTCGTCGATCCTGCACGGCGACCCGCATCGCTGGCGCATGGTCGAGCAGTCGGCCAGGCAGGTGTGGGCCGGCCTGGCCGCGAAGTAGGTCGTGATGACGCAAACAACCCAATCGCAGATCTGCGACGCGCAGGACGCGGCGCAAGAGGCGAAGATCGATCGCGTCGAGGTCCGCGCCTGCCGGCTGGCGACCGAGCACGGCCCCGAATCCGACGGCACCGCCGTGTGGGATTCGACGACCATGGTGATCGCCCAGGTCTCCGCCGCGGGCGTGACGGGCATCGGATACTCGTATATCGACGCCGCGGCGGCCGGGGTGATCCGCGATCTGCTCGCCCCGGCGATCGCCGGCATCGAGGCCTGTTCGATCCCCGCCGCGCTGACGGCGATGTTGCGCGCGATCCGGAACCACGGCCGCCCCGGCCTCGTGGCCTGTGCGATCAGCGCGGTCGAGGTCGCGCTGTGGGATCTCAAGGCACGGCTGTTCGGCGTCCCGCTCGCGCTCCTCCTGGGACCCGCGCGCGCCAGCGTCCCCGTCTACGCGAGCGGCGGCTTCACGTCCACGAACCTCGACCAGCTCGCCCGCGAGCTCGCCGGCTATGTCGCGGCCGGCCACCGCGCGGTCAAGATCAAGATCGGCCGCGCGCCCGCGGGCGATGTCGATCGCGTGCGCGTCGCGCGGGAAGCCATCGGCAGGGGCGTCCAGCTCATGGTCGACGCCAACGGCGCGTACGCCCGCAAGCAGGCGCTCGCCATGGCCGAGCGGTTCGCCGAGCATGACGTCGTCTACTTCGAGGAGCCGGTGTCGTCGGACGACCTCGACGGCCTGCGCCTGCTCCGCGACCGGGCGCCCGGCGGCATGGCGATCGCGGCCGGCGAGTATGGCTATGATGGCTGGTACTTCCGCCGCATGCTCGACGCCGGCGCGGTCGACATCCTGCAGGCCGACGCGACGCGCGCGCTCGGGATCACCGGCTTCTTGCAAGCCAACGCCCTGTGCGCCGTGCGATCGATGCCGCTGTCCTCGCACTGTGCGCCGGGGATCCACGCGCACGCCGGCGCCGCGGCGACCCAGCTCGTTCACCTCGAGCACTTCCGCGACCACGTGCGCATGGAAGCGATGTTGTTCGACGGCGCCCCGGCGGTCGTGGACGGCGCGATCGCGGTCGATCCGCGCGCGCCTGGCCTTGGCCTCACGCTGCGCGTCCAGGAGGCCGCTCGCCATGTCGCGTGAACCCGGCCCCCTGGTTTCGCTCAGGCGCGATCGCAGCGATCATGCCCAGGGCCCGCTCGCGCGGGCGCTCCACCGCGAGATCGACGGCGAGATCCGGTTCGATCCCGGCACGCGCGCCCTGTACGCCACCGATGCGTCGAACTACCGGCAGGTGCCGATCGGCGTCGTCGTGCCGCGCACGATCGACGCGGTGATCGCCACCGTCGCGGTGTGCCGCGAGCACGGCGCGCCGATCTTCGCGCGCGGCGGCGGCACCAGCCTCGCGGGGCAAACCTGCAACGAGGCCGTGGTGATCGACTGCTCGCGGTACCTGACCCACGTCTCGATCGATCGAGACGCGGGCGTCGCCGACGTCGAGCCCGGCGCGATCATGAAGTCGCTGCGGGTCGCGGCGAACGCCGAGGGCCTCGACTTTGGCCCCGATCCGTCGACCCAGGATCGCTGCACGCTCGGCGGCATGCTGGGCAACAACTCCTGCGGCGTCCACTCGGTGTTCTCCGAGTTCTATGGCCCCGGGCCGCGGACGTCGGATCACGTCGAGGAGCTCGACGTCCTGACCTACCGCGGGCAACGGCTGCGCGCGGGCAAGACCGACGCGATCGAGCTGCGCCGCGTTCGCGACCTGGGCGGCGATCTGGCGACGATCTACGATCGGCTGCTCGCGCTCCGCGACCGGGTCGCGCCGCTCGTCCGCGAGAAGTTCCCGGACATGCCGCGGCGGATCTCGGGCTATAACCTCCCCGACCTGCTCGACGACCACGGCTGCCACGTCGGCCGCGCGCTGGTCGGCAGCGAATCGACCTGCGTCATGGTCCTGGGCGCGAAGCTGCGCCTCATGCCCGCCAGACCCGGGCGCGCGCTCGCGGTGCTCGGCTACCCCGACATCTACGCCGCCGCGGCGGCCGCGAACCTCGCCCGGTCCCAGAAGCCGATCGGCTGTGAGGCGATGGACGACGTGCTGATCCAGCGGATCCGGCGCCAGCACCGCGACCACGACCACGCGCTCGCGCTGCTGCCCGAAGGCCACGCGTGGCTGATGGTCGAGCACGGCGAGGCGACCATCGACCAGGCGCGGGCCGCCGCCGCGCAGTCCGCCCGCCTGCTCGACCCTCATCGCGCGGTCATTCTCGAGGATCCTCACCAGCTCCGGGTGCTCGCCGACATGCGCGAGCAAGCGCTCGGCGTCGACGCGTTCGACCCCGGCAAGCCCGACAACTACGAAGGCTGGGAAGACTCGGCGGTGCCGCCGGAGCGGCTCGCGGCCTACCTCCGCGAGCTCCACGCCCTCTACGCGCAGTACGGGCTCACCGGCTCGCTCTACGGTCACTTCGCCCAGGGCTGCGTGCATACGCGGATCGACTTCGGGCTCGACAAGCCGGCCGGCGTCGAGCGCTACCGCGCGTTCACCCAGGACGCGGCGCACCTCGTGGTCGCCCACGGCGGCTCGCTCTCGGGCGAGCACGGCGACGGCCAGTCGCGCGCCGACCTCCACGCGATCATGTTCGGCCCCGAGCTGGTCTCTGCGTTCGACGAGTTCAAGACCATCTGGGATCCGGATCGCGCGATGAACCCCGGCAAGCTGGTGGCTCCGAACCCGCGCACCTCGCACCTCCGGCTGCTCGACTACCATCCGGCGCCCGGTCCGATCGAGCTCGTCCACGGCGACGACGGCAAGGACTTCGCCCACGCCGCGGTCCGCTGCGTGGGGATCGGCAAGTGTCGCAAGCGCGACGCCGGCACGATGTGCCCGAGCTACATGGTGACGCTCGACGAGCGCCACTCGACGCGTGGCCGCGCGCACCTGCTGTTCGAGATGATGCGGGGCGACGTGCTGACCGACGGCTGGCGCAGCGACGCCGTGCGCGAGTCGCTCGATCTGTGCCTCGCGTGCAAGGCGTGCAAGCGGGAGTGCCCGACCCACGTCGACATGGCCTCGTACAAGGCCGAGTTCATGGCGCACCACTACGAGGGCCGGCTGCGGCCGCGCGAGGCCTACACGTTCGGCTGGCTGCACCGCTGGCTCGGGCTCGCCAGACCGTTCGCGCCGCTCGCGAACTTCCTCACCCACGCGCGCGGCCTGCGGGTGCTCGTCAAGCGGATCGCCGGCATCGCCCCCGAGCGCGAGATCCCCCGGCTCGCGCGCCGCTCGTTCCGGCGCACGTTTCGCGAGCCCGCCGCCTCGCGTGGCGCGAGGCGGGTGCTGCTCTGGCCCGACACCTTCAACGATACGTTCTATCCGTCGGTGCTCCACGACGCGGTTCGCGTGCTGGGCCGCGCCGGGTTCTCCGTCGTGATCCCGCGCCCGCGGCTGTGCTGCGGCCGGCCGCTCTACGAGTACGGCTTCCTCGACGAGGCGCGGCGGCTCTGGGATCGCACGCTCGACGCGCTGGCCGATGACATCGACGGCGGCACCCCGCTCGTGGGCCTCGAGCCGAGCTGCATCGCGGCGTTTCGCGACGAGCTCCCGGCCCTGTTCCCCGAAAATCCGCGCGCCGCGCGCCTGTCCAGGCAGACCCAGTCGCTCGGCGAGTTCCTGGCCGGGGCGGGGGTTCAGCCGCCGCGCGTGCCGGCCCAGCATGTCCTCTACCATCGCCATTGCCACCAGGCGGCGGTCCTCGCGCCCGAGCACGACATTGCCCTCCTGCGCGCGGCCGGCCACGCGGTCGAGGTCCTCGACAGCGGCTGCTGCGGCATGGCCGGCGCGTTCGGGTTCCAGCGCTCGAAGTACGAGCTCTCGGTCGCGCTCGCCGAGCGCGTGCTGCTGCCGGCCATCCGCGCGAACCCGTCGGCCACGATCGTCGCCGACGGCTTCAGCTGCCGCGAGCAGCTCCGCCAGCTCGGCAACGTTCGTGCGCGGCACCTCGCGGAGCTCCTCACGGATCTCCCGGTCCTCGCGTGACGGGCCCGGGCCCACCGACGCTACGTGCGTCACGCCACCGTGACCTGGCCACCCCACCCGCGCGCGGACGAGCTACCGGCACCGGCGACGGTGTCCGCGGCGAGCCGGGCGCCTGACGAGCGCCTGACGAGGCAGCGTGCGTCAGCGCGACAGTTGTTCTTGGTGACTGGCAAACGCGGCTGCACGATGTCTTATTGGACTTCCACTTCACGGGAGATGCAGTAGAAAGCCAGTGTGCGGATCGTGTTCTTGATTGCCGTGCTCGCGGCTTGCCACGGCGGCGAACCCAGGCCGCCGGCGCCGCAGGCGATCCCGGTCGAGCTGGTGACGCTCGCGCCCACCAAGGTGGTCGACTCGACCGAGTACCTGGCGACGCTGCGGCCGCTGACCGCCACCGCCCTGCAACCCCAGGTCGAGGGGCACGTGACCGAGATCCGCGTCCACGCCGGCGATCCGGTGACGGCGGGGCAGGTCCTGATGCAGATCGACCCCGGGCCGCAACCCGCGGCGGTCGCGCGCGCGCGGGCGAGTCGCGCGTCGCGCCAGGCGTCCCTCGAGCTCGCCGAGCAGAACCTCCAGCGGGTCCGCGAGCTGGTCGACAAGGGCGCGCTGCCCCGCCAGGAGCTCGATAACGCGGCGGCCGCGGCGGCCTCGGCCCGGAGCGACGTCGTCGCGCTCGGCGCCGAGATCGCGAGCAGCGCCGTGCAGCTCCGCTACTACCAGATCACCGCGCCGGCGGCCGGCGTCGTGGGCGACATCCCCGTGCGCGTCGGGGATCTGGTCACGCCGCAGACCAGGCTGACGAGCGTCACCGACAACCACACGCTCGAGGCCAACATCGAGGTGCCGGTCGAGCGCGCGGCGGCGGTCAAGCCGGGCCTGGCCGTCGAGATCGTCGACGACCAGGGCCGGGTGGTCGCGGAGGGCGCCGTCTCGTTCATCTCCCCGCAGGTCGCTCCCGAGACCCAGACGGTGCTGGTCAAGGCAACCATCCCGAACCCCGGGACCGAGCTGCGGGCCGAGCAGGTGACGCGCGGGCGAATCGTGTGGCGCACCCGCGAGGGCCTCACGGTCCCCGCGCTCGCGGTGATCCGGCTCGGCGGCCAGGCGTTCGTGTACGTCGCGACCGAGGCCCCGGGTGGCCCGAGCGGCGGCCTCGTCGCCCACCAGACGCCGGTCGTGCTCGGCGAGCTGACCAACAACGCGTACGTCGTCGAGCGCGGCCTGACGGCCGGCCAGGAGCTCGTCGTCTCGCAGGTCCAGAAGCTACGCGACGGTGCGCCGATCATGCGGGCGCCCGCCGGTGGTGGACGTCCCAACCCACCTCGGCCGGGGAGCTGACGTGTTGGTCGAGTTCTTCATTCGCCGCCCGGTGCTGTCCTCGGTGCTCGCCATGCTGACGGTGATCGCCGGGGCGATCTCGATCCCCTCGCTGCCGATCGCGCGCTACCCGACGCTCGCGGCGCCCCAGGTCGTGGTGACCTCGGTCTATATCGGCGCGAGCTCGCAGATCGTCGAGGCCGCGGTCACCACCCCGCTCGAGGTCGCGATCAACGGCGCGGAGGGGATGCGCTACATCCAGTCGTCGAGCACGAACGACGGCCTGTCGACGGTCACCGTGACCTTCCAGCCCGGCCGCGACGTCGATCTCGCCGCCGTCGACGTCCAGAACCGCGTGGCGTCCGCGCTGCCGCGCCTGCCGGTCGACGTCCGCAACACCGGCGTCACGGTGACCAAGAGCTCGACGTCGATCGTGCTCGCGGCCGCGTTCTACGCCGATCACGACGCGTACTCGACGACCTTCATCTCGAACTACGTCGATCGCTACGTGCGCGACGCGCTGCAGCGGGTCCCCGGCGTCGGTGAGGCCCGGATCTTCAACCCCCGGACCTATGCGATGCGGCTGTGGCTCGATCCCGACAAGCTGGCCGCGCGCAAGCTGACGGCCGGCGACGTCACCCGCAAGCTGCGCGAGCAGAACATCGAGATCGCCGCCGGGCAGCTCGGTCACGAACCGGCGCCGCGCGGCCAGGCGCTGCAGATCAGCGTCCGCGCCGAGGGCCGGCTGCCCGATCCGCGCGCGTTCGAGCAGGTGATCCTGGCGACCGGTGCCGACGGGACGCTCGTCCAGGTCAAGGACGTCGGCCGCGTCGAGCTCGGCGCCGAGGACGAGGGGGTCAGGCTCGCGTTCAACGGCAAGGACGCGATCGGCATCGGCATCTTCCAGCTGCCCAGCGCGAACGCGCTCGACGTCGAGACCGGCTGCCGATCCGTGCTCGCCAACCTCGCCACGAGCTTCCCCCCGGGGCTGCACTACGAGATCGGCTTTGACCCGACCGAGGCCGTCCGCACCTCGATCTCCGAGGTCGTGATCACGCTCATCGAGGCGATCGTGATCGTGATCGCCGTGATCTTCCTGTTCCTGCAAGGCCTCCGCGCGACCGTGATCCCGGCGATCACGATCCCGGTCTCGCTGGTCGGCACGTTCCTGTTCGTCAAGCTGTTCGGGTTCTCGATCAACACGCTCACGCTGTTCGGGATCACGCTCGCCACCGGCCTGGTCGTCGACGACGCCATCGTCGTGATCGAGAACATCGAGCGCCACCTCCATGAGGGTGCCGCCGATGCCGCCGCCGCGTCGTCGCAGGCGATGCGCGAGGTCGCGGGGGCCGTGATCGCCACGTCGCTCGTGCTCATCGCGGTGTTCGTGCCGGTGTCGTTCTTCCCGGGCACGACCGGCGCGATCTACCGGCAATTCGCGCTGACGATCGCGTTCTCGATCGCCCTGTCGGCGTTCAACGCCCTGACGCTGTCCCCGGCGCTCGCCGCGAAGCTGCTCCGCAAGACCGACAAACCCAAGCGCGCGCCGTTTCGCGCCGTCAACCGCGCGATCCAGTGGTCCCACGACACGTACGGGCGGGTGCTGCAGCGGATCTTGCGCCACAGCGTGGTCGTCGCCGGCGTGTTCGTCGCCGCGCTCGCGCTGACGGTGTGCGCGTATCGCCGGGTGCCGTCGGGGTTTGTCCCCGACGAGGACCAGGGCTACCTGATCGTCGTCGTCCAGGGCCCGTCGGGCGCGTCGCTGCAGCACACGATCGCCGTGACCACCCAGGTCGAGCAGATCCTGCGCGCCGAACCCGCCGTGGATCGGATGTTCGACGTCGCCGGTTTCTCGTTCGCGGGCGCCGGCAGCAACCGCGCGATGATGTTCGTCGCCCTGAAGCCGTTCGAGGAACGCCGTGATTCGGCGCAGGCCGTGATCGCGCGGCTGCGCGGGCGCCTCCTCGGGGTCGGCGGCGCGTTCGTGATCCCGTTCCTGCCGCCGTCGATCCAGGGCGTCGGCACGTTCGGCGGCCTGCAGCTCGAGATCGAAGATCGCGCCGGCGGCCGGATCGATGATCTCGCCGCGACGACCTTCGCGGTGGTCGGCCAGGGCAACCGGGATCCGCGGCTGCGCGGCCTGCTCGCGACGTTCACCGTCGATGATCCCCAGGAGGTCGTCACGATCGATCGCGCGCGGGCCAAGGCGCTCGGCGTCGGGATCGATCAGATCGCGGAGACCCTGCAGGTCAACCTCGGCTCGAGCTACGTCAACGACTTCGATCTCAACGCGCGCTCGTACCGCGTCTACGTGCAAGCCGATCGGCAGTTCCGCCACGAGCCGCGCGATATCACCGCGCTCTACGTCCGCAGCGACCGCGGCGCGATGATCCCGCTGGGCGAGCTGGTCCACCTCGCCCCGGCCACGTCCCCGCAGGTCCTGACCCACTTCAACCTGTTCCGCGCCGCCGAGATCAACGGCGCGCCCGCCCCCGGCACGAGCACCGGCGAGGCGATGGCCGCGCTCGCGCAGATCGCGCAGCGCACGCTGCCGGCGGGCATGGGCACCGAGTGGGCCGGGCTCTCGCTCGAGCAGCAGGAGGCCGGCGGCCAGGTCGCGCTGATCTTCGGGTTCGCGATCCTGATCGTCTACCTGGTGCTCGCGGCGCAGTACGAGAGCTTCGCGCTGCCGTTCATCATCCTGCTCGCGGTGCCGATCGCGATCCTCGGCGCGCTCGGGTTCCTGATGGTGCGGGGCTTCATCTCCGACGTGTTCGCGCAGATCGGGATGGTCATGCTCGTCGGGCTCGCGAGCAAGAACGCGATCTTGATCGTCGAGTTCGCCGAGCAGCTGCGCGCCACCGGCAAGTCGCTGGCCGACGCGGCGATCAGCGCCGCGCAGATCCGCCTCCGGCCCATTCTGATGACGTCGTTCGCGTTCATCCTGGGCGTCCTGCCGCTGGTGTTCGCGAGCGGCGCCGGCGCGAACAGCCGCAGGTCGCTCGGCACGACGGTGTTCGGCGGCATGATCTTCGCGACCGTCTTGAACCTCGTGTTCATCCCCGTGCTCTACGTCGTGATCGAGGGCTGGCGCGAGCGCCGCCGCGGATCCGAGCTGCCGCGTGCCTCCAGGCTCGAGCCCCCGGCGGATCGCGCGAGCCGGACTGACGGTTCCAGCGGTCCAGCTGGCGCTTGATGAGCGTTTGCAGCACGCCGAGAATCGAGCCGGCCGCCTCGGTTGATCGGCGAGCGCGCGTGGAGCGACACTGGTCCGGATGGAAGCATCGGCGCCGGCGAGGCTGACCGCCGTGGAGCGCTTCGAGCTCCTCGAGCCGCTGGGCTCGGGCGGCAACGGCACCGTGCACCGCGCGCGCGATACCGCGCTCGGCATCGAGGTCGCGATCAAGATCCTGGCGCGGACCGAGGGGCTCGACGTCTACCGGTTCAAGCGCGAGTTCCGCGCGTTCTCGGGCGTGCTTCACCCCAACCTGGTGCGGCTCTACGAGCTGTTCGCCGAGGACGCGCAGTGGTTCTTCAGCATGGAGCTGGTCCGCGGCGTGCCGTTCGATCAGCACGTGCGCGCGCCGGCGTTCGATCCGGCGCGGCTGCGCGAGGCGCTGTACCAGACCGCGGACGCGCTGTCGGCGATCCACCGCCTCGGCAAGGTGCACCGCGACATCAAGCCGTCGAACATCCTCGTCGAGGCGAACGGGCGCGTCGTCGTGCTGGACTATGGCCTGGTCACCGACGCCCGGGTCACCGGCCCGGATCGGACGCACCGCACCGCCGCGGTCGGGACCCCCGCGTACATGTCGCCCGAGCAGGTGCTCGACGAGCCGCTCGGCCCGGCCAGCGACTGGTACAGCCTCGGCGTCGTGCTCTACGAGGCGCTGACCGGGGTGCGCCCGTTCGAGGGCCCGGTGCAGGTGGTCTTGAGCCGGCGCGTCAGCGAGGCGCCGGAGCCTCCGCGCCACCACGCGCCCGAGGTCGACGCCGATCTCGAGGCGCTGTGCCTGGCGCTGCTTTCACGCGACCCCGGCAAGCGCGCCGGGGCACGTGAAGTGCTCGACGCGCTCGGGCGATCGCCATCGGCGGCGACGCTGGCGGTCGAGCAGGCCGCCGTGCCTCCGCTGTTCGTCGGCCGGCGCGACGAGCTCGCGATCCTGCGCGGCGCGTTCGACGAGGCGCACCGCGGTAGCACCGCCTGCGTCCTGGTGACCGGCCCTTCGGGCATCGGCAAGACCACGCTGATCCAGGGCTTCCTCGATACGCTCGGCGACGAGGCCGCGCTGGTCCTGCGCGGGCGCTGCTACGAGCGCGAGACCGTGCCGTACCAGGCGATCGACGGCCTGGTCGACGCGCTGACCGGCGCCCTCCTGCAGGAGCCGGCCGAGCGGCTCGATGGGCTCCTGCCGCCCGATCTCGCCGTGCTCGCCCGCCAGTTTCCGGCGCTCGACCGGGTGCCGGCGGTTGCGCGGGCCCGCGCGCTGTTGCCTCGCGATCCGAGCGAGCAGCGTCGCCGCGGGCTGCGCGCGTTTGCCGAGCTGGTCTGGCGGCTCGCCGGACGGCGCACGCCGGTCTTGTTCGTCGATGACTTGCAGTGGAGCGATCACGACAGCACCGCGGCGCTCGCCGACGTGCTGCGCCAGCTCGCCGCTGTTGGCGCGTTGTTCGTGGCGGCCAGCCGCAGCGCGCCGGAGGCGCTCGTCGAGCCACCGCCCGGGGCGTCGGCGAGCCTGTCGATTCACCCGACGGGCCGCGCGTCTGATCTCCTGCCGGGCCGGCTGATCGAGCTGCCGGTGGAGGCGATGCCGGTGGACGACGCGGCGAGCCTGGCGGGCGCCGTGCTCGCCAGCAAGCGCCTGGCCAACCGGTTCGCGATCACGATCGCCCAGGAATCGAGCGGGGTGCCGGGGTTCCTGGTCGAGCTCGCGCGCGCCACCGGCGCCGGTGCCCGCGCCGCCGATCCAGGCCGAGGCCCCCAGGCGCCTCGGAGCACGGGGTATTCGCGTGGAGACCTGAGCGATCCGGCGCGCTCGATCAGCTCGCTGTCACCGCTGACGCTCGAGGAGCTGCTCGAGGAGCGGATCCGCGAGCTGCCGCCGCCCACCCGCGCGGTCCTCGAGGTCTGCGCGGTCGCCGCCCGGCCGCTGGCGCTCGAGGTCGCCGCCGCCGCGTCGGGCGCGCAGGATCCGGCCGCGGCGATGAACCGGCTGCGCGTCGATCGCCTGATCCGGGTCGCGCCCCACGGTGCCGAGCTGTGGATCGAGCCGTACCATGATCGGGTGCGCGCGGCGGTGCTCGCGCAGCTTGCCCCCGACGCCGCGCGTGGCATCCACGCCCGGCTCGCCGGCGTGCTCGAGGGCCGCGCCGGCACCACCGCCGCCCAGCTCGTCGCGCACCGGCTCGCCGCCGGCGACATCGCGCGCGCGCGCGTGCACGCCCCGACCGCCGCGGCGGACGCCGAGGCGGCGTTCGCGTTTCACCGCGCGATCGATCTGTACCGCCTCGCGCTCGAGACCGAGGGGCTGGGCGATGCCGAGCGGCGCACCCTGGCCCGGCGGCACGCCGAGTGCCTGGTCAACACCGGCCGGCTCGCCGAGGCGATCGAGGTCCTCGCCGCGGCCGCCGCGGGCGCCGTGGGCGCCGAGCGCCGCGAGCTCAAGCGCCTGGAGATCGAGTGCCGCCTGCGATGCGGCGACTACGTGCATGGCCTGGCGGAGACCCGCGCGTTGCTCGGCGAGCTCGGCGTGCATATTCCGGCGGGGCACGCCGCGATCATCGCGGCGACGGTCGCGCAGCAGGTTCGCTTGCGGCTGCGCGGGCAGCGCTTCACCCGGCGCGCCGCGGCCGAGCTCTCCGCCGAGGTGCTCGAGCGGATCGACGCGCTGTGGGCGCTGACGCTGGGGCTCATCTACGTGATCCCGCCGCTGGGCAGGCTGGCGCACGTCCACCACCTGCGTGCCGCGCTCGACGCCGGCGAGCCCGTCCGCGTCGCCCGCGCGCTGTGCTTCGAGCTGCCGCGCCTGGCGACCGATCGCGGCCCGGCGCGGCTCGCGGCGGCGATCGAACAGGCCCGGGCGCTGGTGGCCGAGGTCGAGGTGCCCGAGCTGACCGCGACCCTCGAGGCCAGCCTGTGTTACACGGTCCACCTGCTTGGCCGCTGGCGCGACTCGGTCGGCCACGCCACGCGCGCCGAGCGGCTGGTGCGCGATCACGTGCCGCAGCGCTGGATGTTGTCGGTGGTCCAGATCCACCGGATCGCCGCGAGCTGGTACCTGGGCGAGACCCGGTCGATCGTCGAGCTCATGCCGCGCTACCTCGCCGAGGCCGAGGCGCTCGGCGATGCGCACACGCTGGAGCTGCTCCGGGTCAGCCGCGGCAACGTGTACTGGTTGATCCTGGGCCGGCCCGACGAGGCCCGCGCGATGGCGGGCACCGGCGCGCGGGCCGATCGCGTGGATGCCTTTCACCTGCGCGACTACCTGCACCTGCAGGCGCACGTGCAGATCGATCTCCACGAGGGCGCCGGGCGCGCGGCGCACGAGCGCATCGACCGGGTGTGGCCGGCGTTCCAGCGCTCGCTCCTGCGGCGCTACCGGCCGATGCGGATCGAGTCGCTGTCGCTGCGGGCGCGCAGCGCGCTGGCCGCGGCGGCCGAGGGCGGCCGAGATCGCGCGCAGCTGATCGAGATCGCGCGGCGCACCGCGCGGAGCCTGGGGGCCGAGCCGCTGGCGTGGGCGCATGTGATCGCCGCGGCCGTGCGCGCCGGCGCCGCCCACCTCGACGGCGCGCGCGATCTGCCGGCGGCCCTCGAGGCGGTGGAGGCCGCCGCGGTCGCCGCCGACATGCACCTCGTCGCCCACGCCGCGCGGTATCGCCGTGGGCAATGGTGCGGGGCCAGCGGAGCCGACGAGGCCGAGGCCGCCATGCGGCGCGAGCAGATCGCCGATCCGGCGGCGGTGGTGCGCATGCTATTACCTGGCTGACCGGTTCCTGCTCTGAGCTTTATCTAAAAGGATCGCCCGCAGCCGCACCTATCGGGCTAGCATCTGACTCTGCGACAAACGCACCCGCGCCTGTCGCAGATACAGACCAGGCAGAAATTTGATAAGATCGCGGCAGCGTCCGTACTCTCAACGGGTGCAACGCCGTCAATGGTCAAGCCAGATGTAACGACGCTTGTCGCGATGCCGTTCGCCAGGCTGGTGACCACGAATGACTCGCCATCATGCGCGACCTCGAATTCGATCATTGCACCCGTCACCCGAGCGCCACGACGCAGCCCTCTTTTACGGCGTCCGACAGGAAGTTCCGTAAGAAGACCGCATTGATCATGACCTCGGCGAGGGCATTGGTCTTGCTGTGGAGCGGGCGCTCAGTCGTGAGATCCATGGCCGGCACCCGCCTGGCCAGCTCCTCCAGGTGCGCTGCTGGGACGCGCCAGTGGCTGTCGACGACCCCAGCAGCAACAATGGCTTCCTCGATCCCGGTGAGCAGGCATACCAATTCGTGGAGATCCGGCGCATAGAAGTGAATCTCTCCGTCTCCCGCGGCTAGCGAGGCCCGATCCTTGATCGCTTCGATCTCGTCGGCGCGAGCGTTGTCCACCAGCCGCCACAGCGTGATGGCTTGTTCCAGAAACTGCCAGCCGTACCGGGACTGGTCGACGACCTCGGCATCGTCGAGGGACCCGGTCTCCGGCGCCGGTCGGAGTGCGTACAGGGTCATGGTGATCCCTTCCCCGCCGCCACTTCCTTGGCGAGCAGATCCTTGCACATCGCCTCCAGGTCGCTGGCGGAGACCCCGAGCGACGTATCGAAGCCTTTGCCCGCCGGTCCGCGGGTGGACTTGTTGGCAGCCGCGTCGCTTTCAAGATCAATCTCACCGGTGATGTCACGGCCTCCTACCTCGAGCCGGATCGCCTTCTTGCCGGCGGCGGCGTCGCGCAACAGGCTGGTCTGAGCGTCGAGTTGTCCGCGCGCGTCGGCATTGGTGTCGCGACCACCGGTCTTGACCTCCTCGCGCGCGATCACCTTGGCCTTGCCGCTCGGCTGCCGCACAACCATCATCACGTCGATCTCACCGCGTTGTAGGTAGAGCCCGTCGGCGCGGTCCGTGAGTCCGTCCCTCTTCTTGCCTGGGTTCTTCGCCTGCCACTCGTCGACGTTCGTCTCGGGCAGCTTCTCGTAGATTTTAACACCATCGATCACGTGAGCACCAGGATGCGCGTGCTCGGCTTCGGCTCGCAAGATCTTGGCGATGAGCTTGTCCCGAAGCATGGGGACCCGCTCGTTCCGGTTCGTCGCAGTGCTGCCGGCGACGATCTCGCGAATATCCGGATCATTCATCAGGCCTCGATCTGCGATCTCTTGCCGCAGATCCGCGACGCGCTCCTTCGAATGCGCGGCGACCACAGCGCGGTCGTGATCGACGCGGAGTTCGGTACGCACACGCTTGCGCGCCGCGTCCAGGTCGCCGCCGAGCATGTCGCGCGTCTGCTGTGGCGTCTTGCCGCTGCTCATCTTGGCCAGCTTGGCTTTCTCATCTGGGTTCAGGCTGCGCTCGAGATCCGCGAGCCAGTGCTCGGGATCGTGCGAACCAGCCGGTGCCCCACTGGCGTCGCTGTGCGCTCCGATCTTCGGCTCATGGTTATCGGTCGGCCGGGAGCTATGCCCTCCGTGGTCCGTCGGCTTCGCGCCGAGGTCGCCGGATGGCTTGCGTGTCTCGCCCGCCACGATCTTCGAATCGCCGACCGGAGCCGGCGGGTCCTCGCCCGCCACGCGCAGCACCTTCACGCCGTTCTGCTCGACGACCTCGAGCGGCTTGCCGGCGAGTGAACGCGCGCTGCGGGCGCCCTGCACCGAGAGGGCCGTCAGGCCGCTCACCACGATGAGCTGTGTCAGGAGCACCGCCATGGCGCGCTGTTTGTCCTCGGGCGTACCGGCACCGTTCTGGATCTTGGTGAGCTCGGTAAATGTGATGTCGGTGAGCGCGACCATCTGCACGACGTCGGCGCCTGCGGCGGTACTGACGAGGGGCACGAACCAACGGCTGCTGGCGAGCGCTGCGGCGGCGCCTCCCGCCTTCACGGTGATGCTCATCGCGCCGAAGCTGGCGAACGAGGCAACGACCTGCGCCACGTCGAGCACCACCGTGGCCGTCGTGGCCGTGCCGAGGCGCTCGGTATCGACCAGATGGGCGCCGGCCGAGATCCCACCGGCGGCTGCGCCGGCGGCAAAGCAGACGGTCGCGGGGATGCTGGCGCCAGCGCTGAGGAGGGCCAACCCGACGGCGGCAACCGCCAGCCCAGCGTACCCGACCCACTCATACCACTTGGTCTTGCCCGTGGTCGGTGCCATGCCGCTCGCGCCCCCCGGTAGCGTGTAATACACCTCGCCCTCGGGATAGCGCGCCACCTCCTCGAAGAACGTGTTCATCATGGCCGCGGTCGGCTGGTCGTCGACGGTCTGCTCGTGGGGGCGGCTCGGCGTGGTCAGATCGTAGAGGTGGAACTTGCCGCCTTTGTCGTCCTTCCAGAAGTAGACGTTCATCGGGATCGTGTCGGCGGCTGGCCGGCCGGCCGCCTTCTCCTTCTCGACGGTCTTGGAATCGGGATGGAAGAGCGCCGGCAGCCGCGTCGCGTGCTTGCTCGCGATCTGCTCGAGTCCGGTGCGAAGCTGGGAGTAATGCTGGTGCGCGTTGCCGAGCGCCTCCGCAGGGGTGCCCTTGCCCTTCTTGCGCAGCTGGTCGGCCACCCACAGCTCGAGCCCGTCGAGCATGCGGCGGTACCCACTGAATGCATCGTCCCATTTACCCTGGCGGATGAAGTCAGGGAGATTCTCGAGCCAGCTCGCCGTGTTTTGGCTCGACATCCAGAAGAAGTATGTGGTGACCCGCAATTCCTCGGTGTACGGGTTCTGCGACGTGGTCGCGGTGCTCTCCACTATCGACGGTACGCTCTTGAAGTTCGTGTCGGCGGCCGTCTCTTTTTGCAGGGCGGCAAAGAGCTGCTGCCCCGCGACCGCGGCCCGCTCTTGTAACCCCTTGTCGACGGCGCCCTTCGCTGCCACTGCCGGCTGGAGTTGGGTCATCGCCTGCGACAGGGCGAGGCCTGCATTGAACGACGCTGGGGATAGCAATCCGTGCTTGACGGCTTCCTGGCGCGTCGCCAGCAGCGCGCCCTCGAGCGTGGGGATCTCGACGTCCGTGCCCTTCAGGTTGGCCTGGTTCTCGAGGAGCTTCGCGTCGTCCTTGCGTTCTTTGCGCTGGACTGCCTGCGTCGCGCCGTTCGCAGCGCCGCTCTCGAGGAGATCCTCGGCAGAGCACCCTGCGACCACGCGATCGGCGACGGCGTCGGCTTGGCGCTCGTAGGCATCGCCCGCCGCTCCGACACCGCCCTTCAGATGGACGCCGCCGCGTTGCTGGACCACGTGCGCCGCCTCGTGGGCGACCGTGCGCAGATCCGTGCTGCCACCAAGCACGACATGGTCACCGGTCGCGTACGCTTCGGCCCCCATGGCTCGTGCGGACGCGGCGGCATCGAGGTCGGTGTGAGCTTGCACCGACGAAATGTCGTGGCGGCCGAACGCGCGCTGGATCGTATCGGAGAACGGTAGGGGCGACGCCGAGGTCGCTACGCCTTGTGATGCGGACGCATGAAGGGTGGCCTCGTCGCGCTCGTGTTGTTCCATAGCCGCGCGTTGCTGCACCACGGGTGCGTGGATCTGCTCAACGAGCGTTCGCTTGCCGGGAGCTGGCTGATGCGACTGCGCGGAGGAGTGGGGCTGGTGTGAGCCCGGCGGCTTTCCGGCATAGTTCGGCATCTGAGCCTCCGCGAAGTACCCAATTGTACGTTCTCGATGCGCGTCAACTTCCCTTCTTGAACATCAGCGTTAGTTTCGGAGGCTCGGAACGGTTGCTTGTCCGGGGTGCCGTCCGGGAGGTGGATCTGTCCGGCCGGAATCCGGACAACCAAGAACCTCACAAGTAACCCGGTCGGATCTGGTACCCTCAAGGTCTGGCACGGTCGCGATCTGGTTTCGACCCTCGAGGCCAGCCTGTGCTACGCGGTTCACCTGCTCGGTCGTCGCGATCGCGCGCAGCTGATCGAGATCGCGCGGCGCACCGCCCGGAGCCTCGGGGCCGAGCCGCTGGCGTGGGCGCACGTGATCGCCGCGGCCGTTCGCGCCTGCGCCGCCCACCTCGACGGTGCGCGTGACCTACCGGCGTTGCTCGAGGCAGTGGAGGCCGCCGCGATCGCCGCCGACATGCACCTCGTCGCCCACGCCGCTTGCTACCGCCGGGGCAATGGTGCGGTGGCAGCGGTGCCGACGAGGCCGAGGCCGCCATGCGGCGGGAACAGATCGCCGATCCGGCGGCGGTGGTGCGCATGCTGCTTCCGGGATGAAGCATTATCCGGATTTGTCGCGGATGCTTTCATGGCAACGCGGATCAGGTTGACTTCACGCGTGCTTCGCGGGTGCGGAACTCGATGGCTTCGCGGTCCGGCGCGGCTTCGTAGACGGCGCGGACGGCGCACGTTCACTTTTCGGCTTCGCGCGGCGCACGGGCTTGCTGAGGCCTTGCCGGCGCTCAGCCTCGGCGCGGGCCTTCGACATCGCCCAGCTGCAGATCGGACATGCCGCCGGCTCGTGCTGGCGCGCCGTACAGTACTGCCGGCCGAAATAGATGATCTGCAGGTGCAGCGTATTCCAGCGGTCGCGCGGGAACACCGCCATCAGATCGCGCTCGACCTCCTCGACGGTGCGCGCGCGCGACAGCTGCCAGCGTCCGGCGAGCCGGTGGATGTGCGTGTCGACGGGGAACGCCGGCTCGTGAAACGCCTGGACCATCACGACGCTCGCCGTCTTGTGGCCGACGCCGGGCAGCTCCTCGAGCGCGGCGAGATCTCCGGGGACCTCCCCACCGTGCCGGGCGACCAGGATGCGGCTCATCTTCGCGATCGCCTTGGCCTTGCCGGGCGCGAGGCCGCAGGTCCGGATGTACGGCATGATCTGGCGGGCCGTCAGCCTGGCCATCGCCCTGGCGTCCGGCGCGCGGGCAAACAGCGCCGGGGTCACCAGGTTGACGCGCGCGTCGGTGCACTGCGCCGACAGGATGACGGCGACCAGGAGCTGGAACGCGTCGCCGTGATCGAGCGGGATTTCGACGGTCGGGAAGGTGCGGTCGAGGATCTCGAGGATGCGAGCCGCGCGGGCCTTGCGATCGAGGGGCAGGCGCGCCGGAGCTGCGGCGGTCGAGGATTGTGCGGTGTCGAGTGCGATCCCCGCGGTGCTGGACTCAGGCGTGATCATGATCGTCGTGGCGTTCGGGTGCTCGTGAGGCGTGAAGTCGCCTGAGCAGGGTTACCTGTAGCAGATCGCGCATGCCGATGTAGCCGCGTTGTCGTCGAAGCACGATGAGCATCCGTGGCCAATCCAGGACGAAGCTCATCGTGACCGGCTTCCCGGGCGCGCGTCGGCCGTATCACCGCGGCCGGGACCGGCGCAGGTGTGAGACCACGCTTCGGTGGCGCTCGGACGAAGCTCGCCTACAGCGGCAGCGCGGCCTGCACCGCCACGTGGACCGGTCGGGGCGGCGGATGGTAGGTGAGATCGTCGTCGATCCGCGCTCCCGGCGGGAGCGGCGCGCGCGGCACGACCTGGCCGGCCTCGAGCGAGGCGACCGCCTGGCCGTCGACGTAGAGCACCAGGTTGCCGACGATCGCCGGCACGCGGGGGCCGGGCGACAGGATGCCGACGAGGTTGGTCGGGTCCGTCGCGGCGATCCGGCAGGCGTCGGGCGATGGGCCCGGGTTGCGCACGCCGCGCAGCTCGTCGAGCGCCTCGGGCAAGGCGAACTGCTCGCCGACGAAGCCCGTGACGAACCGGCCGCCGCGGATCTCGCCGCGCGCCTCGAACCGGCGCAGGGCCACGAGCAGGTCGCGCCACGGGGGCAGGTTCGACTCGCGCAGGAGCAAGTCGCGGAACACGACGCCGTAGCGATGCAGGAGCTGGCGCGCCGTGGCCTCGGCGTCGATCGCGGCGGCGTCGGCCGGCGGCAACAGCGACCATCGGCCGGCCGCGGTCGGTAGCGATCGCAGCGCGTGCCCGGGCCGTTCGCGATCGCGCGTGCGAGCCTTGCGGAGCGCGTCCTGCCACTTGCGGACCGGCGTGGCCGCGGCGGCCGTCGCCGTCATCCGGTCGAAGTGGCTCTTGACCTCGCCGCGCCGGCGCGAGACCAGGACCCGCAGGCTCGCGAACCCGTCGGCGGTCGCGAGGCCGGCGCCGACGAGCTCCCACAGCGCGTCTTCGATCTCGTCGGGAGGCAGATCGATCGTCGCGACCAGATCGGTGAGGAACGAGGCGCCGGCGGTCGCGAGGTGGTCACGCACGCGGGTCGCTTGCGGGCCCAGGCTCGCGGGCTCGCCCTGGCCGACCGCGGCGGACGCGCGCAGCCACGATGCATCGCGCCGCAAGAGCAGCGCGAGGGGCGCCGAGCGCGAGGGCGCCGAGCGATTGCCCCGCGGCGGCTGGGGCGGAGCCTCGGGGGGGCGTACGTCCGGCACGACGAGTCCGGGAAGCGACGCGTTTGCGGCGCTGGTGCGGCGATCGCCACGATCGCCACGGTCGGGGCGGGTCCCGCGATCCGAGCGCACGAGCGCCAGCGTATCGATCAAGAACTGCTCGCGCTCGTCGAGCGTGCCGGTGGCGGTAGCCTCACGTTCGGGAGCTTCGGTGATGGCGCTGGCCGTGGCGTCGTTGCCATCGGATGCGCCGGCGGTGGGCCGGCTGGTCTTGCGTGCGATCGGGGGGCGGTTGCGCGCGCGATCGAAGGCCGCGGTGAGCTTCGCGCTCTTGCTCCCCGCAGCCTCAGCTGGGTCTCCATCAAGGTTGTTCGAGCCACGGCGCAGCATCGCGCTCGCCGTGACCAGCGAGACGATCACGCGGGCGTCGTGGGCCGGGCACGTGCCGGTGATCGCGGCGGCCGCCGCGGCGGCGATCTGATCGCGCGTCGCACCGGCGAGCCGCGCGGCCTCGGCGCCGGCCTCGGCGAGGTTGTACGGCTCGCCGTACCGGGCGGCGGCGCTTGGCTTGGCGCGGTTGGCGCGAGCCGGCGTGACGGGCTCGGGCGCGCTGGCGCGCTCGGCGGCGGGGGTGATCTCGGGCTCCGGGTCCTGTGCCTCGGCCTCGGGCGCCGCGCGGCGCGGGCTGAGCCGGCACCAGACCACCTGGCCGGCAAGGCACAGCTGATCGAGCCACGTCTGATCGTAGCCGTGCAGGCGCGCCGGCAAGACCTCGCGCTCCCACGCGCCCGCGGCGGTCTCGAAGCCCTGGAGCTGCTCGACGATCCGCGCGAGGCCGTCGGCGCCGATCAGCTGGGTGTTCTTCGCGACGCGCTGCCAGCGCAGGAGGAAGCGCATGAGCGCGGCGGCGCTGACCGGCTCGATCTCCTTGCGCAGGCGGGCGAGCGTGAGGCGATGGATCCGCGCGAGCACGCGGCGGTTGCACCACTCCAGATCGTGGAGCGCGGCCAGATCGTCGGTCGCGGCGATCGCCTCGCGCACGGTGGCGCCGCCGCGCCGGGCCGGCGGCGCCGCGGCGGTGAACGAGCCGCGCAGGATCGCGCCGTCGGCTTCGAGCGCGAGCAGCGCCCCGACGATGTCGGCGAGCGCAAGCCCGAGCTCGGCGGCGAGCGCGCGCGCGCTGACCGGGCCGCGGTGATCGAGGTGGGCGTTCACGATCCGGCCGATCGCCGCCTCGCGCTCGGGGACGGCCGACCACGACGGCGTCGCGAGCATCGGCACGCACTCGACCTCCCCGGAGCCCGCAAGCACTGCGCGGATCGCCCCGAGCCGCTCGGTCGCGACCCACGCCGCGCACACCTGCCCGCCGGCCTCCCAGCGCAGGCGGCACGCGCGGCCGGTGGCGGTCAGCGCGGCGAACCAGTCGCTGACCCCCGCCGCCCGCGGGCCGAGCCGCTCGCCCAGGAGCTCGGGCACGAGCCACAGGCCGAGCAGCGCGTCGTGCAGCTCGTCGGCGTCGCGCACCGTCGGCGCGACCTCCTCGCTGGCGAGCGCGATCGCGGCCTCGTCGAGCGTGCCGATCGCTTCGTCCCCGGCGGCGCCCGAGGCCCGGGGAGGCAGGCCGCGGCGCAGCTGCACCGCGCGGGTCCGGCGCTCCTCGAGCGGCGCGTCGTCGAGGAAGGCGTACGGGTTGGCGTTGAGGAGCTCGTGCGACAGCGGGCTCGGCTCGACGGTGTCGCGCGCGATCACCTGGATCTCGCCGCGCTCGAGCCGCTCGAGCATCTCGCGCAGCCCGGCGAGGTCCATCGCCTCGACCAGGCAGTCGCGGATGGTCTCGAACACCAGCGGGTGATCGGGGATCTCGCGCTCGCCGACGATGTTCTCGCCGCACGCCAGCGCCGCGGGGAACACGACCGACAGCGTGTCGGCGGCGCGCATCTTCACCAGGTGAGGAGGCACGCGCTTGCCGCCGCGCCGGCGCGCTACGGTCAGCGAGCGCGTCACGTTCCACCGCCAGCGGATCTCGAACATCGGCCGATCGAGCAGCGCCTGGACGAGCGTGGCCTCCGCCTGGTGCGACGGCACGAAGCCGAACACGGTGTCGAGCGGGAAGCTGTGGGGCTGGCCGAGCGAGATCACGATGCCGTCGTCGGTCGCCGCCGCCTGCAGCTCGAAGTCGAACGTGCGGCAGAACTTCTTGCGCAGCGCCAGGCCCCACGCGCGGTTGATCCGGCCGCCGAGCGGCGCGTGCAGCACGAGCTGCATGCCGCCACCCTCGTCGAAGAAGCGCTCGGCGATCAGCAGGTCGCGGCGCGGCAAGGCCCCGAGCGCGGTCCGTGCCGCCGCGAGGTACGCGACGATCTGCTGCGCCGCGCCGAGCGTCATGCAGGTCTCGGCGGCGAGCCACGCGGCGACCAGGTCCGGATCCTCGCCGGCGCCGAGCCTTTGGTCGATCGCGCCGCGCAGATCGCTGACCTCATCGGACAGCTCGCGGGTGCGCGCCGGGGCCTCGCCGAACCAGAACGGGATGGTCGGCGGCTGGCCCCTGGCATCCTCGACGAGCACGCGCCCGGCCTCGATGCGGCGGATCCGCCACGCGGTGTTGCCGAGCTGGAAGATGTCGCCGGCCGAGCTGTCGATCGCGAAGTCCTCGTCGACCTCGCCGACCTTGGTGTCCTCGGGCCACTGCACGACGGCGTAGTTGTTGTTGTCGGGGATCGCGCCGCCCGACAGGATCGCCGCGAGCCGGGCTCCCCGGCGCCCGCGCAGCTTGCCCGCGACCCGGTCGCGATGGAGGTGGGCCCCGACACGCCCGCGCCGATCGGAGACGCCCTCCGAGAGCATCACGAGCACCTGCTCGAGCTGATCGTCGGGGAGCTCGGCGTACGGCGCGGCGCCGCGGACCATCGCCCGGAGCTCGTCCTCGGCGATCTCGCCGCTGCCCTCCGCCGCCGTCGTCGCGACGATCTGCTGGGCCAGGATGTCGAGCGGCGCGTCGCGCAGCGCGATGGCGTCGAGGTTGCCGCGCCGGAGGCCGCGGACGAGCGCCGCGCACTCGATGAGCTGGTCGCGGGTCAGCGCGAACAGCCGGCCCTTCGGCGTGCCTCCCAGGTGGTGGCCCGAGCGGCCGACCCGCTGGACGAGCGTCGCGATCGAGCGCGGCGAGCCGAGCTGGACGACGAGATCGACGGTGCCGACGTCGATGCCGAGCTCGAGCGACGCCGTGGCGACCGCGCACTTGACCTGACCGTGCTTGAGCTTCTGCTCGGCGGCGAGCCGGAGCGCGCGCGACATCGAGCCGTGGTGGGCGACGACGTGCTCCTCGCCGAGCCGCTGCTCGAGCGCGGCGGCCGTGCGTTCGACCAGCCGCCGCGTGTTGACGAACACGATCGTCGAGCGGTGCTGGGTCACGAGCTCCGCGATGCGGTCGTAGACCCGGGCGAACTGCTCGTTCGACGCGACCGCGCCGAGCTCGTCGTCGGTGAGCTCGATCGCCAGATCGAGCTCGCGGCGGTGCCCGCCGTCGACGATGTGGGGCATCGCGCGCCGCGTGCCGACCAGCAGCCGCGCGATCGTCGTGATCGGCTTCTGCGTCGCCGACAGGCCGACCCGCGCCGGGGCGCGCCCGGTGCCCTGGGTCACGAGGCGATCGAGCCGCTCGAGCGAGAGCGCCAGGTGCGCGCCGCGCTTGTCGCCCGCGACGGCGTGGATCTCGTCGACGATCACCGTGCCGAGCTGCGCGAGCCCCGCTCGGCCCCTGGCGGTCGTGAGCAGGATGTAGAGCGACTCCGGCGTGGTCACCAGGATGTGCGGCGGTCGCTTCGCCATCTTCGCGCGCTCGCCGGCCGGCGTGTCGCCGGTGCGCACCGCCACGCGGATCTCCGGGATCCGCACGCCGCGCGCCGCCGCGTACGACGCGATCTCGGCCAGCGGCGCCTCGAGGTTTCGATGGACGTCGTTGGACAGCGCCTTGAGCGGCGAGACGTACAGGATCTGCGTGTGATCGCCGAGCGGTCGCTCGAGGCCGCGCCGGACCAGCTCGTCCATGCACGCCAGGAACGCCGCCAGCGTCTTGCCCGAGCCGGTGGGCGCGGCGATCAGGACGTCTTCACGGGCGCCGATCCTCGGCCAGCCCGCGCGCTGCGGCTCGGTCGGCGCACCGAACCGCTCGCGGAACCAGCCGGCGACGAGCGGATGGAACGCATCGAGGACGTCGAGCACGGTTTGACAGCCTACCGCAGCGAGTCGCGCTCGGATACCGAAGAGATCCTACCCGGGGCCGCCCTGATTGCAGCTCACGGTGCGGCAATCGTGCTGGCCGGCGGCGCTACAGACCTCGGCATCCGACATCGCGCGCGCGTACACGTGCACGCCATCGATGCCGCCGGCGTAGTTCTCCGTGAAGCTGTTACCGGCGCCGTAGTTCGCGCCGATCGCGATGCCGTCGATTCCGCTCGTCGGGATCGCCGAGGAGTAGTTGACGCACCCGCTCCGGTCGCCATCGACGTAGACGTGGAGCTCATGAGCGCCATCGTAGGTGCACGCGACATGGTGCCAGGCCGAGTCCGTGATCGCCGCGCCGCTGGTGACGACCTTGCTGCCGATCCCGCACCGGATCTGGCCGTTCATTTCGTACGTGAGGAAGTACTGGGTGTTGTTGTCGAGCAACCAGTTGTGTGCGTTTGCCGGGCTCGCCGCAGGTGCGATCCACATGTCGATCGTCAGCGCGCCGACATCGAGATCGCTGGCATCGGCAAGGTGGACCTGTGCGCTGGCAGCGAGCGACACGGCCGGGCTGCCCGCGTGATCGATCCGCGTGACGCCCGTGGCATCGAGCACCGTGTGAGGGTGGTCGGAGTCGTCTTGCACCATCGGGTCATGGTCGAAGGTCAGGCACAAGCGCAAGGACGAATCGCCCTTCACGTCGCACTGGGAGCCTGAGCCTGAACCCGAGCCTGAGCCTGAGCCTGAGCCCGAGCCCGAGCCACCCTGGCTAGCATCGACGGCGCCGGATAAGGCCGTGGCCGAGAAATCGCAACCCACAACCAAACAGACGAGCCAGACGCAACGCATACGTTATTCTCGCACATTGCCTACACGTCCTCACCTGAAATCGTTTCACAGTCCAGGATGTGCGGTAGATCGCAGATCGAATAACCTGCTGTAATGATAGTGAATCTGTTCCTCGCTATAGCGCCAGGTCCGGAGTGAACAGCTGTCGCGGACGAAAAGCCAGTCCCGCCAATCCTTCGATTGCTGGGCGCGCGTGAAGCTGGCGCTGCATGACGCATCGCAGCAGCAAGGCTGCGGGATCGGCCCTCGAGCGGGTGGCTCACCATCGACGACGGCCACGGCCCGCAGCGCGAACCACGGCCCATACACCGGATGGATCACCAGGTGATTGGGCGCCAGCGCGCCGAGCCCGGTCGCGGCGGCGAGGCGCTGCAGCGGGAGGAACGCGCCTTCGTAGCGGCGGTGCCCGTAGTAGAGGCGAGCGCCGGAGAACGCGGCATCGATCACCTGCTCGGTGTAGTGGTCCAGCGGATCGGGCTGGGCCGCGAGCGCCGGATCGCGCAGGGCCGCGCTGAACGGCGGCCACAACGCGCGCGTGTTGCCGATCAAGATCCCGAGGCGAGCCTCGCCGGCCAGGATCGCGAGCCCCGGCTCGCGGGCGAGGGCGACCGCATCGAACGTGTGCGCGATGTCGAAGCCGGCCGCGGTGAGGGTGGCGAGCGCGTCCACGCGGTCACCATGGCACGATCGCAACGTGCCCGCGCGCCTCCACCACGAACGCATCGCGCGCAACGAGACCACGCCCCCGCTGGCTGGCCTTGACGCACGGGATCTAACTAACTAAGGCGCCGGCCGCGACTGGCGTGGCATCGCGCGCAAGGTCAACCAGCGGCGAGCCCACACTTCAGGAGGACTGATGTTTGACCACGTCAAATTTGGGAGTCAGCGACTATGCAGCGAGCAAAGCCTGTTACCTGAAGGCACTCGAACCGCTCGGCGTAGCGTTTGTCGCGGAGGGGGCCTCCGACCTACGGAGTCGAGCTATGCTCGAAGAGTAACGCTTCACTGTGCCTGTTCCAGACCGAGGAAAAGCCGGCGCATCTTCACCTGGCGTTCACGGCCGAGACACGCCGGCAAGTCGACGCTTTCCATCGCGCGGCGCTGGAGGCGGGTGCCACAGACAATGGTCCGCCCGGCCTGCGCCCGAAGTACCACGCGAACTACTATGCAGCTTTCGTCATCGGACCGGACGGGCACAACCTCGAAGCGGTTTGCCACGAACCCGAGGCCTGACCCTTCCATCGGGGGACGGCTCCAGGCAGGTTCGCCCACACGTGAGACCCGGCCGGAGCTGGCGAGATCGAGCAGTGGCTCGACGCGGTGGCCGCGACATGGGGCTTCGACCGGCCGAACCTCCAGCGCAACTACTCATGCGTCCGCATCGACATCGGCAAGCGGTCTAGCATTGAACCGGCCAATCGCCCCACAGCAAATGTCCGGATATCCCATGTGATTGGCCGGTGAACTATTCTCTGTGAGCATCAGACACTCGTAGAAGGCGGATGCTCGCTGCTTAGCGACGTCTCGACCGGCACACCCGGGTGAGGCGCGGCGTCGGGGTGGGCGGTTTGGCCGCGGGGCAGCCTGGGTGAGTGGCGTGTCGGGTGGTGGCGGGCACGAGCGCGCGGAGCTTCGGGCGAGCTTCGCTGGCGGGGCCGATGCCGGGTCTCGCCACCGGCCGCACGGTCCGGCGCTACTCCGGCGTGCCCCACCGAAACGCTGTTCCCACTTCCATGCCAGGTAGCCTGCTTCCGCCCGCAAAACGGCAGGATAGCGCGGGGGTGCCGCACATTGCTACATTTGCCATCTCACCAACACACCAGGGGCAGCTCCACGCGGGTTGTTTTTCGCCGGTCCTGTGTCACCTCTATGGGAGAAGGACGCGCGACGTCTCGAGGGGGTTACTCGCGCTCGACGCGTCCAGGAGGGGAAGGGCAATGTGGGCGGTGGCTGGTATTGTAATTTTATTCTATCTCTCTTTGCTGACATTCGAGTTCATCAGCGATCGTAGATTCGGGGGGCAATATTACAATGTCTATGATTCTGCATCCAATCTCATAAATATGATTGGATATTTATTGTTATTCAAAATATTGTATATATATGTGTTCGAGCCGGCCTATTCGGTGTGTGCCCGGTTCGCAGCGCAGCAAGTGCCCGTGACCTGCGGAAGTGTAATCGTCGCAATCATCAGCATGGATTTCTTGCTGTACTGGGCGCACCGGCTGGCGCATGGCATGTTGTGGCCGTTGCACCATCCGCACCACAGCTCGAGGATGTTCAACCTGACAACGGGACTGCGTCAGTCGTGGATCCACACGATCGTCGTCGCCCTCTATGGGGTGCCCTTCTCGTTCGTGGGCATCCCGCTGGAGCTCCTGCTGATCTCGTCTCAGGCTATCTTCATCTATAGCCTGTTCACGCATACCCGGTTGTTCCCTCGACTTCCGTCGGTCGTGGAGTACATCTTCGTGACACCCTCTCACCACCGCGTCCACCATGGCTCGAACCCCGCATACATCGACCGGAACTTTGGCGGTTGTTTCATCGTCTGGGACCGCATCTTTGGGACCTTTGCGGAGGAGAATGAAGCCGTAGCGTATGGGATCGAGGACAGCTGTCCAACAACAAACCCGCTCAGGATCCAGATATCGCCGCTAAAGTTGTTCTCTCCCCAATCATCGACTGATCCATGAGCGCCAAGGACGTTCAAGCGGCGTTTCCCCTGAGGACGTCGCGTAGTCGGCAGCGGATCAACGGGCGTGTTCGCCGTGAGCTGGTTCTCGACGATGGCGTGCATCGTTGCGTGCAGCCTGGGGTTCGGCAAGTCGACGGCGCGCGCGCCGTGATGTTGCTTCGATCGCGGCGAGCTCAGCGACTCGTCGCCCGGGCCCTCACTGCCGAGGGCGACCCGACCACACTCACCACGGTGCGGAGGCTGATCAACCTCGAGCTCGACCGCGGGGACTACGGTCACGTGATCGAGCTCGGGAAAGCCGACGTCGAGGCGACGCCGGCGGCGCTGGACCCCAGCACCCGAAGGTCGCTCAAACCCTCGGGGCCCTCGGCAGGGCCTTTGAGGGGGCGAGCGATCCGTCGGCGGCGATCACTGCCGCGAAACGCGCGCTGGCGATCGTGAATCCATCGGCGGGTCCCGATTCCGTGCTCTCGGGAAGACTGCTCACCTTGATCGGAACCGCCGAAGGTACGATGGGGCATCGCCGCCGCCCGATGCGACATCGTGATCGGCGATCACGCCGCCTTGCGTGCAGGATCGAGAAAGACTGGTGACGGACCACGCGCGGAGGCGGTCGGTGCCGCGTACGATGTCGGAGGGGTGGTGGGGGGACCGCCAGGTGGTGGTGGCCGCGGCCTGGACCTGCGCGAACACGTCGGGCATGGAGCGGGGGCGCCGATGGCGGTGTCGTCGCGTCCACTCGGTCGAGATCGCCCGGCCCGGAGAGGCGAGCGTGGAGGCGGTGGCCGGCCCACCGACCACGCTGACCGGGTCGCGCTCGCGTGAAGCCATTTTACGCATGTCAAGCATGCACGAAGATCGCGCGAAGATCCGCATCGCGGAGGCCTTCGCCGGCGACTTCGATACGGCCGGCACGCCGAGCTTGCGACCGATCAGCGCCAAGGACGTTCAAGCGGCGTTTCGGCGGCGGCGGCCGGGGCCGGCTGGCGAGCGGACGCCGGATACGCTGCCGCGCTGGATGCGCCTCGAGCGCGCTGTCTATCGGGTCGTGATCTGGAACACGTTGCCCTCGGGATCGATCCCATCGCAGAACGCGACGTCGCCGCCACGGTGGACCACGCGCATCTTCACGCCTGCCGCCACGAGGGCCTCGCGCGCTTGGTCGACATCGTCGACGTGGAAGCAGAGCTTGGCGACCGCTGCGACGCGCTCGGGCGGCGGATCGGGCCGCTTCCGCGGCGGCTTGATCGCGTGCAACCCGAGCACGACACCGCCCGCGTCGAGGCGGACCCAATCCGGCTCGGCGGTGAGCAGCGGCAGCCCAAGGACGCCATGGTAGAACGCCTGCATCCGCGCAACATCGTCGACGAAGAGGATCGTCTGTGCCATCCGCATCCGGCAAGCGTTTTACACCACCTCGCATCCGACCAGCGCTGGTGTGAACGACCGCGGCCCGAGGGCCACGAGGCTCAGCCGCGCGCCTCGCGCGCAGGGCACCTGTTCTTCGCGCCCAGGCGGCATGAACCAGGCCGCGTGCGCTCTTCACAGGCGAGAAGTGGCTCCGCTCAGGCCGATGGCTGGACACGTTGTCCTGGTGATCCGCTGCGGCGAGGTGACGGCGTAGAACGATGCAGAGCCCGATCAGCGCGAGAACGAGCGGCGCGATGACCGCGACCTCGGCGATCACGTGCTCGGCGGTCACGGAGTACAGGCCGCCACGCCTGGGGCGGTCGTGCAAACACAGGACGAGCATGACCGCAAACGTGCCCAGGGCAGTCAGGCCGATGCCGATGCCGGCGAGCGCGGCGCCGCGTTTCGGTACACCACACGCGATCCATGCCGCCAGCGCGGCGGCTGCGCACGCGCCCATGATCACGACGTTGCGGGGTCCACCCGGCAGGTGCTCGTGGAACCACATCTCCGGCACTCCGGCGAGCAGCATGGCCGACCCGCTTAGCACGAAGCGCGCCACTGTGGTAAGCAGGTTGCGGGTGAGGTTGGCATCGGCGACGGAGGCCCAGACGGCGCGGCGCCCGCCGCAGGCGCACGGCAGAACGTCCTGGGCGAACACCCGGCGCAGGAGCTCGCACCTGGCAGGCCGCGACCGTCGATCGGAATCCGGGATTTACCGCTCCTGGAACGACGCCGGGCGGAGCGCGTAGACTGGCGGCCATGAAGACCAGGGTCTACGGCGCGCTGTCGCCGACCACCGCGCTCGAGCCGTTCGAGATCTCCCGCCGCGAGCCCGGCGCGCTCGACGTCGCGATCGACATCCTGTTCTGTGGCGTGTGCCACTCGGACATTCACCAGGTACGCGGCGAGTGGAACAACTCGCAATTCCCGATGGTGCCGGGCCACGAGATCATCGGCCGCGTCGCGCGCACCGGCGACCAGGTCACGACCGTGTCGGCCGGCGATCTGGTCGGCGTCGGATGCCTGGTCGATTCATGCCGTACCTGCGGCCCGTGCCGGCGCGATCACGAGCAGTTCTGCGCCGCCGGGCCCGCGTGGACCTACAACTCGACCGAGATGGATCGCACCACGCCGACCCATGGCGGGTACGCGCAGCACGTCGTGGTGACCGAGCGGTTCGTCGCGAAGCTGCCCGCCGGCCTCGACCCGGCCGCCGCGGCGCCGCTGCTGTGCGCGGGGATCACGACGTACTCGCCGCTGCGACAGTGGGATTGCAAGCCAGGCGACCGCGTCGCCGTCGTCGGGCTCGGCGGGCTTGGGCACATGGCGGTGAAGCTCGCGGCCGCGCTGGGCGCCCAGGTGACGGTGCTCAGCACGTCGGCCGGCAAGGCGGCGGACGCCCGGCGCCTCGGCGCGAGCTCCTTCATCGACCTCGGCGACGCGCGCGCGCTCGACACGATCCGCGACACGATCGACCTCGTCATCGACACGGTGTCGGCGCCGCACGATTACAACGCGCTCCTCGGGCTGCTCCGGCCTCACGGTGCGATGGCGCTCGTCGGTATGCCGCCGCGCCAGGGCGCTGCTTTCGATCCATTCCTGCTGATCGACGCCAACCGCCGCCTCGCCGGCTCCTCGATCGGCGGCATGAAGGAGACGCGTGACATGCTCGCGTTCTGCGCACAGCACGGCATCGTGTCCGATATCGAGCTGATCCCGATCCAGCAGATCAACCAGGCGTTCGAACGCGTGTCCCGCAGCGACGTCCGCTATCGCTTCGTCATCGACATCGCGTCGTTCGGGTGACGCGCGATCAACTCTGGACGCCGGCAAGGCCGGCCCGAAACGGGACTGGTAGGGACGCTTCCAACTAATGAAACTAGACGCGCGCAACATCCTGATTCCTCGTCCCATCATCGGCGAGCACGGCGCCGCGTTCGGTACACCACACGCGATCCATGCCGCCAGCGCGGCGGCGGCACACGCGCCCATGATCACGGCGTTGTGCGAACACCAGCGCGACCAGCCACGTACTCGCCCGATCTCGCCGGTGCGGGGAGATGACCGGATCTGGGCTCGGAGCGTGTGCTGGGGGCGTCTGTTCAGTCACGGCGCATGCTCCTCTTCGGGGCTCGAGGTTGGCACGTCCGGACACTGGAAGGCTCGGGTTGGCCCGACTTTGTCTTCGCGCGGATCGCCTTTGCTGTAGCGGGCTCAGCTCGTTGGCCGTGACCGGCGGGGCAACGGACCCACGGGATTCAGGTCACACTGTTGCCACCGCGATGGTACCGCCACCCAGCCGAAGCCATCGACATGGGGTATGCACGAGCGATGAGTGATTCGTCGTACGTGCCTCCCGCGGTCTGGACCTGGCAACAGGGCAGCGGTGGCCAGTTCGCCAGCATCAATCGTCCGATCGCCGGACCGACGCACGACACGGAGCTGCCGGTCGGCCGCCACCCGCTGCAGCTGTATTCGCTGGCGACGCCCAACGGCGTGAAGGTGACGATCCTCCTGGAGGAGTTGCTCGCTCGCGGCTTCGCCGGCGCCGAGTACGATGCGTGGCCGATCCAGATCACGAAAGGCGATCAGTTCGGCAGCGGCTTCGTCGCGATCAACCCGAACTCGAAGATTCCGGCGCTCGTCGATCGCTCTGGCGCCACGCCGATTCGGGTGTTCGAGTCGGCCGCGATCATGATGCACCTTGCCGAGAAGTTCGGCGCGTTCCTGCCAACCGAGCCCGCGGCGCGTGCGGAGTGCCTGTCGTGGTTGTTCTGGCTGATGGGCAGCGCCCCATTTCTCGGCGGCGGCTTCGGTCACTTCTACGCGTATGCGCCGGCGAAGATCGAGTACGCGATCGATCGCTACGCGATGGAAGCGAAGCGCCAGCTCGACGTGCTCGACCGCCGGCTCGCGACTTCGGAGTATCTGGCAGGCCCCGAGTACACGATCGCCGACATGGCGACGTGGCCTTGGTACGGCGCGCTCGCGCTCGGCCAGCTCTACAGCGCCGGCGAGTTCTTGCAGGTCCAGGACTACAAGCACGTCCAGCGCTGGACCGCGCAGATCGCCGCGCGACCCGCCGTCCAGCGCGGACGCAAGGTCAACCGCACGTTCGGCCCACTCGCCGATCAGTTGCACGAGCGTCACGACGCCAGCGACTTCGAAACGCGCACGCAGGACAAGCTCGCACCGACGACGCCGTCAGACGCGCGCTGAGCGCAGCGTGGTGTCGATGGACTCGAGGCTTAGGCGAGCCAGGATCTCGGCACGAGCATCGCGCTCGGGTGGTGATCGCCGCGCGTCAGCGTTTCGCGTAGCGCGCGGGCGTCGTGCCGACCAGCCGCCGAAAATGCCGCGTGAGCTGCGCTTGATCGTACAAGCCGACCATCGGTGCGACGTCGGAGGCGCGCACGCCGCGCAGCAACAGCTCCTTGGCGCGGCCGATCCGGACGTGCGTCAGGTACTTGTGTGGCGGCATGCCAACCTGCGCGCGAAACGCGCGGCACAGGTGAAACTTGTCGAGGTCGGCATACGCCGCGAGATCCTCGAGCGTGATCGGCTCGCCGAAGCGCGCGCGGATGTACTCGATCGCGCGCCCGACGGGACGGCAACGATCGGGCCCGGTGCTGCTGATCGCCGCGAGCGCGCCGATCGCCTCGGTGACCACGACCTCGAGCGCGAGTCGATCCGCGCCGGCGCATACGGCGTCGAGGAGGCGGTGAAACGGAGCGCTGCGCTCGTCGTTCGCCTCGAGTTGCGCGAGCACCACGACCTTGGCCTCGGACTGGACACGCGCGATATCGGCGGGCGGCAGCTTCACGGCGGTGAACGTCGTCGGCCCTCGGTGCGCGAGATGGCGCACGACGTCGCCGGGCTGTTTCACCAAGACCCAGCCCGCCACCGATCGCCACACCTTACCGCCGCCCCACCATGCGGTGTCGCCGCGTTCGATCCGGCCGACGCCGTAGTGCTCCTTGATCCCGACGTGGAGCGACTCGGTCGTCGCGCGCGTCGCGCTGAGGCCGGGCATCGCGACGGCCAGCTCGACCGAGCGCTCCATCTCCATGCGCGCAGTGTAGCGCCGGCTGCGAGCTTCGGCTTGTACATTCTTGGCGGAGCGGGCGCCAAGAACCGACAAGCGCGTTCGTCCGCGCGCGGCTAGGCTCGCTCCATGACTATCGCACTCGGCTGCATGGGAATGTCCGGCTCGTACGGCAAGACCGACGACGCGTACTCGATCACCGTCATCCAGGCCGCGATCGAACGCGGCGTCACGTTCCTCGATACCGGCGACTTCTACGGCGCGGGCCACAACGAGCTGTTGATCGGCAAGGCGATCGCCGGCCGGCGCGACCGCGTCAAGCTGTCGGTGAAGTTTGGCGCGCTGCGCGGCCCCGACGGCAGCTTCGGCGGCGTCGACACGCGGCCCGCAGCGATGAAGAACTTCCTCGCGTACACGCTGGTCCGGCTCGGCACCGATCACGTCGACGTCTATCGCCCGGCGCGCCTCGATCCCGCGGTGCCGATCGAGGACACGATCGGCGCGATCGCCGACCTGGTGAAGGCCGGCTATGTCCGAGCGATCGGGCTCTCGGAAGTCGGGCCCGAGACGATCCGGCGCGCCGCGAAGGTCCACCCGATCGCGGATCTCCAGATCGAGTACTCGATCGTGTCGCGCGATCCAGAGGACACGATCTTCCCGGTGCTCGCGGAGCTCGGCATCGGCGCCACGTTGTACGGCGTGCTGTCGCGCGGCCTCCTCTCGGCGAGCCCGGTCGGTGTCGGCGACGCGCGCGTCCACATGCCGCGGTTCGCCGAGGCAAATCGCGACGCGAACGCGAAGCTCGTCGCGGGGCTCCACGGCCTCGCCGCGAAGTGGGGCATCACGCTGAGCCAGCTCGCGATCGGCTGGGTACTCGCCAAGCAGCCGCGCCTCACGCCCACGCTTGGCATGCGCAAGATGCAGCAGCTGGACGAAGCGCTCGCCGCGAAGCCGCTCACTCCCGAGCAGCTCGCCGCAGTCGAGGCGATCGCCCCACGTGGGGCCGTTGCCGGTACCCGCTATCCGACTGCAATGATGGACACGCTCGATAGTGAAAAGCGCTGACGACGAGAAACGAGGTGGGTCATGTCGATCCGGCACCGGCTCGATCGACGGCATCGCGATCTGGCAGGCCGGCGATGCATACCGGGCACACTTCCGGCGTTACCCGGTCGTGTTCCTCACGTTCAAGGACGTGAAAGCGGAACGCTGGGATCTCGCCTGGGAGGCGATCCAGCGCAAGATCGGGCGCTTGGTCGACATCCTCGACGTGGAAGCAGAGCTAGCCTGGATTTCCACGTAGCTGAATTTCGCTAAGCGGGGGGCGCGCTGCCATCCCCCGGATGCTCGAGGGACTTGCAGGACGGTGCGCGTCGTAGCCGCGCGGTTCTTTGGCGCAAGTGATCGG
>Ga0308176_10000128_pt1 | contig 52774 bp, 45 predicted proteins | sample PhyCR2_3_FD_203890 | JGI IMG/M metagenome (GOLD analysis project Ga0308176, IMG submission 203890) | Soil microbial communities from UC Gill Tract Community Farm, Albany, California, United States - DLSLS.C.R2 | ecosystem: Environmental > Terrestrial > Soil > Agricultural land | place: USA...
GAGCTTTTCAACCAGCCCGACGAGGTTCGGGCGCGTGATTGGTCAGACCGGACAAGTTCCGGAGCCAGTACCGCGTGGGAGGCTCGTCGGTGCAAAGGCGCGAACCGCTATTTTGACGCGAGAACTACCTAGGCATGGTCTTCCGTTACCTGCCAGGCGCCGTCTGGGCCATCGATCGCGACCTCCACGTTTCGTACGCGAGTGGGCGCTTGCTCAATGTTGCGGGGCTGGGCTCGTCAAAGTTGACCGGAAGCTCCATCTACGGTCTTCTCGAAACCCGCGATCCCACGCACGCGCTGATCGCGCACCATCTGGCCGCGCTCCATGGCCAGAGACAGTCCTTCGAATACCAGTTTCGTGACCGCTGGTATGCCGTGCTGATCGACCCGATCGTCGACCGAGCCGAGCAGATCGCGGGCTGCGTCGGAGCCGCGTTCGATACCACCGATAAGAGGGAGATCGCCGAGCGGCTGGCTCAGAGCGACCGGCGGCTTCGGGAGGCGCAGGGGGTCGCGCACGTCGGCAGCTTCGAGTGGGACATTGGACCCAACATTCTTACCTGGTCTGACGAGCTCCAGCGAATCTACGGGTTCGAACCGGGGCAGTTCGGCGGCACCTTTCAGGCCTTCATGGAGCGGGTGCCCGTGGACGAACGCGAGGCGACCAGGCAGGTCATCTTCGACGCCTATGCCAGGCTGAGCCCGTTCATGTACGACCACCGGATCGTCCGCACGGATGGAAGCATTCGTGTGCTGCACTCGCGCGGCGACGTCATCGAGGACGAGCGTGGCAAGCCGATCCGGATGGTGGGGACCTGTTGGGACGTGACGGACCAGAAGGAGCTGATCCGGAAGCTGGAGCAGGCCGTTTCTCGCTGGGAAGCAACCGTCAATGCAACGGCCGAGGGAGTTCTCGTCGTCGGCCTCGACGGCAAGATCATCTCTGTCAACGGGCGATTCCTGACGTTGTTGCAGGTGCCGGCCCCACCCACCGAGGGGCTTCGCCACATCGAGTTGCTATCCCCGGCGCTCGATCAACTCGAAGACCCGGAGCACTTCGTTCTTCGCATCGAGGACATCTACGCCCATAGGGACCAAGAGAGCTTCGACGTGATTCGCTTCAAGGACGGGCGAATCTTCGAGCGCTACTCGACTCCGCAACGCATCAGCGAGCAGATCGCCGGCCGAGTCTGGAGCATCAGGGACGTCACAGAACGTGAGCGTCTCTTGCGCCGCGCGTTGTTCCTGGCAGACGCCATGCGCCTGCTGGCCTCACTCGACGTGGAGCAGGCGCTCGACGGCGTCGCCCATCTCGCCGTGCCGTATCTCGGTGACGGCTGTGCGATCGATTTCCTTGGCAATGGCAGCCCTCGCCGGCTCATTGCAATTTCGCGAGACACGCGGAGGCCGATCTCGCCAGAGGTTCACCCGACGGTCCTCAGAGGACATTCGATTATCTACCAGATGGCATCCATCTGCTATCTGGGCGTGCCGCTGCTCATGAAAGGGCACCTCGTGGGTGCCATCACGCTCTCGGCTGCTCCCCACCGCAAGTACACATCCGCCGACCTGGAGTTCGCCGAGGAGCTGGCTCGCCGCGCGGCGCTGGCGATCGATAATGCTCGACTGTATCGGAAGGCCCAGGAGGCACTCCGTGCGAGAGACGAATTCCTCGCGATAGCCGCTCACGAGATCCGTGGCCCGATCAACTCGATTCATCTGACCGTGCAATCGATTCGCCAGGCCAAAATTCCTCCGGATGCCTTACCCAGATTGCTCGAAATCATCGAGCGTCAGGATCGCCGCCTCTCGCAATTCGTCGATGAGCTCCTGGAGCTCGGCCGGATCGGCGCGGGACGGCTCCGGCTGGAATACGAGGAGGTCAACCTGGGCGATGTGATACGCGATGTGGCGACACGGTCCGGTCCGGAGCTCGCCCGCAGCGGGTCTTCGCTCACAGTCACGGCACCCGGACAGCTCGTGGGCCAATGGGATAGGTCGCGCCTGGATCAGGTCATCTTCAACCTGCTTTCGAATGCAATCAAGTTCGGGCTCGGAAACCCCATCGAGATCACGATCGGCATGCGAGGTGAACGCGCCGTCCTGTTCGTCACGGATCATGGAATGGGTATTGAACCTGAAATCCGCGACCGAATCTTCAAGCCGTTCGAACGGGGCGTCTCGGTGCGCCACCACGGCGGGCTGGGACTGGGGCTTCATATCGTGAAGACGATCGTGGAGGCTCTCGGCGGGTCGGTGAGCTTGACGAGCGAGCCCGGGTCCGGTTCGACGTTCATGGTCGAGTTGCCGATGGCGAGGGTGGGGGCGGAGCCCGACGTAGATTTCGATAGTTGATGACTATCGGCGATCCTCGACAATCGGTCGGGTGGTACCTTCGCGTTCCTCGAGAGGGTGCTCCATGTTGATCCGACTCCTGATCCAGTTCCTGCGCCCGTATGTTCGCCGCCTCGCAGCCCTGGTCGCGCTGCAGCTCGCGGCGACGACGGCCGCGCTGTACCTGCCGAACCTCTACGCGCGCATCATCGACCGCGGCGTGACGGTCGGCGATACCGGCTACATCCTGTCGACCGGCGGGATCATGCTGGCGATCACCGCGGTGCAGGTGGCGTGCTCGATCGCCGCGGTCTACTTCGGCGCCGGCGCGGCGATGGCGTACGGCCGTGATCTGCGCGCGGCGATCTTCCACCGCGTCGGCGGGTTCTCGGCGCGCGAGGTCGGCAAGTTCGGTGCACCGTCGCTGATCACGCGCACGACCAACGACGTGCAGCAGGTCCAGATGCTCGTGCTGATGGGCTGCACGATGCTGGTCATGGCGCCGATCATGAGCATCGGCGGCGTGGTGATGGCCCTGCGTGAGGACGTCGTGCTGTCGCGGATCCTGCTGGTCAGCGTGCCGGTGCTGCTGGGCAGCCTCGGCGCGATCATCGGCCGGATGATGCCGCAGTTCCGCGCGATGCAGCCGCTGATCGACAGCGTCAACCGCGTGCTGCGCGAGCAGATCGCCGGGATGCGGGTGGTGCGTGCGTTCGTGCGCGAGCCGGCCGAGGCGACGCGGTTCGACGCTGCCAACGCCGAGCTCACCGCGACCGCGCTGAACGTCGGGAAGCTGCAGGCCGTGATGTTCCCCACCGTGATGCTCGTGTTCAACACGTCGCTCCTCGCCGTGTTGTGGTTCGGCGCTCATCGGGTCGCGGGCGGCGCGCTCCAGATCGGCGCGGTGATGGCGTTCCTCAACTACCTGATGCAGATCCTGGTCGCGGTCATGCTGGTCACGTTCATCTCGGTGATGATCCCCAGGGCGGCGGTCTGCGCCGAGCGGATCACCGAGGTGCTCGCCACCTCCTCGTCGGTGGTGCCGCCCGAGGCCCCGGTGGTGCCGGCCGGCGTGCCGGGGACCGTCGAGCTCCGCGGCGTCGAGTACCGCTACCCCGGCGCCGAGGTGCCGGTGCTGCGCGATCTCTCGTTCACCGCGCACCCCGGGCAGGTCACGGCGCTGATCGGCAGCACGGGCGCGGGCAAGACCACGCTGCTCGAGCTGATCCCGCGGCTGATCGATCCGACCGCCGGGAGCGTCGTCATCGAGGGTACGAACGCGCGGGACATCGAGCTCGAGCTCCTATGGTCGAAGGTCGGCGTGGTGCCGCAGCGGCCGTACCTGTTCACCGGCACGGTCGCGACCAACCTGCGCTACGGCAACCCGGAGGCGAACGACGCCGAGCTGTGGGAGGCGCTCGAGATCGCGCAGGCCCGCGACTTCGTCGAGGCGATGCCCAAGCAGCTCGACGCGCCGATCGCGCAGGGCGGGACCAACGTCTCGGGCGGCCAGCGCCAGCGGCTGTCGATCGCGCGTGCGCTGTTGCGCCGGCCCGCGATCTACCTGTTCGACGATTCGTTCTCGGCGCTCGACCTGGCGACCGAGGCGCGGCTGCGCCAGGCGCTCCGCCCGCACCTCGCGAAGGCGACGATGATCATGGTCGCGCAGCGGGTCGCCAGCATCATGGATGCCGACCAGATCATCGTGCTGGACGCCGGGGCGATCGTCGGGCGCGGCCGGCACGCCGAGCTCGTGAAGACCTGCCCGACCTACGCCGAGATCGTGACATCGCAGCTCGAAGCGGAGGCGGCATGACCACGACACGCGCACCTGCACCGGCCGCATCAGGGTCCACCGCCGCGTCGCGCCCCGTGCCCGCCCGCGGGCCGTTCGGCATGAACGCCGGGCCGCCGCAGAAGGCCAAGCACTTCAAGCAATCGGGGCGCCGGCTGATCGCGCGGCTCGCGCCGGAGCGGGCCGGCTTCATCGGCGTGCTGGCGCTGGCGGTGTCGAGCGTCATGCTCTCGCTCCCAGGGCCGTGGATCATCGGGCAGGCCACCGACGTCATCTTCGCGGGGATCTTCGGCATGAAGTTTCCCAGCGGGACCAAGGCCCAGGCGATCGCGTCGCTGCACAGCGCCGGCCAGGATCGCATGGCGGACATGCTGAACCGGACGGACTTCACGCCCGGACACGGCATCGACTTCGCGAGGCTTGGCAACGTGCTGGTGATCGGCCTCTTGCTCTACCTCTGCGCGTCGCTGTTCATGTGGCTTCAAGGCTACGTGCTCAACCACCTCGTGCAGCGCACCGTGCGCGGGCTGCGCGCCGAGGTGCAAGCCAAGCTGTCCCGGCTCCCGCTGTCGTACTTCGATCGCCAGCCGCACGGCGAGATCCTGAGCCGGGTCACCAACGACATCGATAACATCGCGATGAGCCTTTCGCAGACGATGAGCCAGATCCTGGGCGCCCTGCTCACCGTCGTGGGCGTGCTGATCGCGCTCCTGGTGATCTCGCCGCTGCTCGCGATCATCGCGCTGGTGACCGTGCCGATCTCGGTCATGCTCACGGCCGGGATCGCGAAGCGCTCCCAGCGTCGGTTCGTCGCCCAGTGGGCGCACATCGGCGCGCTCAACGGGCAGATCGAGGAGGCGTTCACCGGTCACGAGCTGGTCAAGGTGTTCGGCCGGCGCCGCGAGATCGAGCAGCGGTTTGGCAACAAGAACGAGGAGCTGTTCGAGGCCGCGTTCCGGGCCCAGTTCATCTCCAGCATCATCATGCCCGCGATCAACTTCATCGCGAACCTCAACTACGTCGCGATCGCCGTGGTCGGCGGCCTGCGCGTGGCCTCGGGTGCGATGCTGCTCGGCAGCGTCCAGTCGTTCATCCAGTACTCGCGCCAGTTCAGCCAGCAGCTCGGGCAGCTGGCGCAGACGGCGAACGTGCTGCAGTCCGGCGTCGCCTCGGCCGAGCGGGTGTTCGAGGTGCTCGACGCCGACGAGCAGGTGGCCGATCCCGCGCAGCCGGCCGCGCTCGCGACCGTCCGCGGCGAGGTCCGGTTCGAGCACGTCGGGTTTCGCTACAAGCCCGAGCAGCCGCTGATCGACGACCTGTCGCTGGTCGCCGAGCCCGGCCAGACCGTGGCGATCGTCGGGCCGACCGGTGCCGGCAAGACCACCCTCGTGAACCTGATCATGCGGTTCTACGAGCTCGACACCGGGCGCATCACGATCGACGGCGTCGACATCGCGAAGCTGACGCGCGCCGACCTACGCGGCCAGATCGGCATGGTGCTGCAGGACACGTGGCTGTTCGGCGGCACGATCCGCGACAACATCCGCTACGGCAACCCGGCGGCGAGCGAGGCCGACCTGCTCGCCGCCGCCAAGGCGACCTACGTCGACCGGTTCGTCCACGCGTTGCCGGCCGGGTACGATACGCTGATCGACGAGGAGGGCGGCAACGTCAGCGCCGGGGAGAAGCAGCTGATCACGATCGCGCGCGCGTTCCTCGCCGATCCGGCGATCCTGATCCTCGACGAGGCGACCTCGTCGGTCGACACCCGCACCGAGGTCCTGGTGCAGCACGCGATGGCAGCTTTGCGCGCCCGGCGCACCAGCTTCGTGATCGCCCACCGGCTGTCGACGATCCGCGACGCCAACCTCATCCTCGTGATGGAGGCCGGCCGCATCGTCGAGCAGGGCACCCACGCGGAGCTGCTCGCCGCGCACGGCGCCTACCACGCGCTCTACCACGCGCAGTTCGCGGCGGCGCCGGCCGCGGCCTGAGGCGACCAGGACGATCGGCGCCTGGCTCCGTGAGACGTCCGCAAGGTGAACCCGCGGCCGAAGGCGGCCGGCCATGCTGCCGGGATGGCGTCTTCGCCGCAGGTATTCGAAGGAGTTCATTCTTCGCTGACGATCACGCGGCGGGTTGCGCACGTCGTGCTGATCACGATCAGCGGCCGCGATGCCGGCGAGCACGGCCATGGCCCGTTGCGCGCGCTCGATGACGAGCTGGCCCGCGGTCCGTTCACCCTGTTCGTCGATGCCCGGCGCACGCAGGGCGCCTCGGTCGACGTCAGCAACATCTGGGCACAGTGGCTGCGCGCGCACCGCGATCAGCTCGAGCGAATCCACATGCTGACCTGCTCGCGGTTCGTGCAGCTGACCGCCGACTTCGTGCGGCGGTTAGCCGAGCTCGGCGACGCCATGCTGATCTACACCGACGGTGCCGCGTTTGACGAAGCGCTCGCGACCGCGACCCGCCGGTGACGCCGCCGGGCGCGAGCAAGGAACGGTGTTCGAGGGCCGGTGCTCGACGGATCCTCGAAGCGCGCAAAGATCGGGGCCGGCGCGCTGGCCCTGCCTCGGCCGAGCGACTAAAGTTCGTGGCTCAGGGCGACGGGTGGGAGAAGCCGGTTGGAGAAGTCATATGGCCAAGCTGAATCAGATCCTTGCGATCGAAAAGGGCATCAAGACCCGCGTCTACGCGGAGTTCACCGAGCTGCACCAGGCGACGCAGAAGCCGGCGCTGATGAACGGCTTCCACAAGTCGTATCAACCGCGCGATGAAGAGGGCGAGACCTACCCGGCCGAGAGCCAGAAGGTCCAGCACAACGCGAACGACGTGCTCGATCGGGTCGCGCACTCGCTCGGCGAGCTGTTCGACATCACGGCGACCAAGGACTGGGCCAACTGCACGGCGCGCGCCGATGTCCTGGTCGACGGTCGGACGCTGCTCAAGGACGTGCCGGCGACCTACCTCTTGTTCCTCGAGAAGCAGCTGGGCGATCTGCACACGTTCATCGCCAAGATGGCCGAGCTCGATCCGGGCAGCGACTGGACGGTCGATCCGGGGACCGGCCTCTACAAGACCGACGCCACGCTGACCCAGCGCACCAAGAAGGTGCAGCGCCCGATCACGCTGTACGAGGCCACCAAGGAACACCCGGCGCAGACCCAGCTGATCACCGAGGACGTGATCGCCGGCACCTGGGTGACGACCAAGTACTCCGGGGCGATGCCGGCGCCGCAGAAGAAGCAGCTCCTGGCGCGGATCGAGAAGCTGTCGAACGCCGTGAAGTTCGCGCGCGAACAAGCCAATGCCGTCGAGGCCACCGACAAGAAGCTCGGCAAGGAGGTGTTCGACTTCTTGTTCGGAAAATAAGTTTTTGAGCTGGAGACAGCCTCAAGCTGAAGTTCAAGCTAAATCAAGCTGATCGTCAGGCGTGGAGGTTCGAGTCCTCCCCGAGTCACGTCTATGACCCGGTGGCGAAATGGTAGACGCGCGGCCCACAATGCGGGTCGTGTCGGGCGGTCGGAATGCAAGCTGAAACTATCTCCAAGACTCAAGAAGCCGAGCTCGTCATCTCTCCCGTCAGCGCCCATGGCCCGAGATACCGGTTCAAATCCGGTGGCCGCCTCCAATCCCACGTCCGCGTGGGAGCTATGGCGGCCTCGACGAATGGCAAGTCGCGGGCACGAAGAGCTAAGCGCTGACACCTGTCGTTGACGAGCGAAACCGGCACCCGTTCGGAGCGATCCGGACGGTCAGGCTCCGGGGGCCGGGTACAGCCCCCGGGGCCGCCTATTTTCGGTCGGGCCGCCTCACCGGCTCGCCGCCCTTCATGACGAAGACCGGGCGCGAGGAGCGTGACGCCCACACCAGCAACCCGGTCGGTCTCTCGGACGTGAGCCGATGTGCTAACCTAGGGGCATGCTGGATCGAATTCGCATCGACCCTACGGTCTGCGAGGGGAAACCCACGATCCGTGGGATGCGCGTCACGGTCGACTTTGTGCTGAAGCTGCTCGGCGATGGCTACACAGCCGACGACATCGCTCGCGAGTACCCGGAGCTCGAGAAGGAAGACGTCTACCAGGCGGCGAGGTACGGCGCGTGGCTGGCGAGCGAACGTCACGCCGTGATGGCACGCTGATCCAGCCGGCATGAAGCTCCTCGCGGACGTTCATATCTCGCCCAGGACCGTCACGTTCTTGCGTGGGCTCGGGCACGACGTCGTCCGTGTCGGTCCCGATTACCTGAGATCGACGGTGTCCGATGCAGAGATCGTCGCTGCGGCGATCACCGATGAGAGGATCATCGTTACGCAGGACGTCGACTTCTCCGCGATCGTGGCACTCTCAGGTTCCACGCGCCCTTCGGTCGTGTTGCTTCGGCTTGTGACCGCGAAGATCGAGACGGTGAACGACGTGCTCGAACGCGCGCTTCCGATGATCGAAACCGATCTCGCGGTCGGTGCACTCGTCACTGTGGAGGAGCACCAAGTCCGAATCCGAAGGCTCCCGATCGCGTGAGATCGCGAGAACTCCATCAGGGTTGATGGTGGCGGGCACTGATAGCGCCATCCTCGATTCCGCGGAAGCGTTGCTTCGGCGGGTTAAGTGCGCATGGTTGACGCAGTAGTAGTGGTCGTGGGTGGGATGGCACCATCTGTGATTCCGTGGAATCGTCGATCCCGCGAGCAGGGCATCTGGGAGCGGCGGGGCGATCATGATTCCACGCGCTTGCTGCGCTATCTGCGATTCCGTGGAATCGTCGATCCGTGATCCATCACGGGTCTTGGTCACGGACGGGATCAGTCGGACGAACTGGGAGCCGCTTCTACCCAAGCTTGCGTCGGAGCGATTCGGACGGTTAGGCTCCGGGGGCCGGGTACAGCCCCCGGGGTCGCCTATTTTCTATCGGGCCGCTTCACCGGCTCGCCGCCCTTCATGACGAAGACCGGGCGCTCGAGGAGGGTGACGTCCTTGAGCGGATCGCCCTGGACGCCCACCAGGTCGCCGTAGGCGCCGGCCTTGACCTGGCCGACGTCGGCGGGCTGGCCGAGGGCCTTGGCGGCGGTGAGCGTGGCCGACTGGATCGCCTGGAGCGGCGTCGCGCCCCACTTCACCATGACGGCGAGCTGCTTGGCATTGGTCCCGTGCGGATAGACGCCGGCATCGGTGGAGAAGATCATCTTGACGCCGGCCTTGAGCGCCTTCTGGTAGTTCTGGCGCTGGATCAGGCCGATATCGCGATCTTTCTTGAGGTTGTCCTCGAGGACGCCGTTCTTCTTGCCCTCGGCCTGGGTGTAGTCGGTGTTGTAGATGTCCATGCCGAAGTAAGCGCCCTTCTGGATCGCGAGCCGGATGCCCTCGTCGTCGACGAGGCTAGCGTGCTCGATGGTGTCGACGCCGCCCAGGATGGCGGCCTTGATGCCCGAGGCGCCGTGGGCGTGGGCGGCGACCTTCATGCCGGTCATGTGGGCCTCGTCGACGATCGCCTTGATCTCCTCGAGGGTCAGCTGCTGCGCGCCGGGGGTGTCGCCGTGCGAGAACACGCCGCCGGTGGCGCAGATCTTGATCACCTGGGCGCCGTACTTGTGGAGCTGGCGGACCATCTGGCGGCCGGCGTCGGGCGTGTCGATCACCGCGGGGCTCTTCTGGGCCATCGACGGCGGAAAGAACGTCGAGTCGCAGTGGCCGCCGGTCGAGCCGATGGCGTACGTCGCGGTCACCATCCGCGGGCCCTCGACGAAGCCGTTGTCGATCGCCTGGCGCAGGCCCACGTCGTCGTAGTCCCTGGCGCCGACGTTGCGGACGGTGGTGAAGCCGGCCTCGAGGGTCGCCTTGGCGTGCTGGGTCGAGATCACCGCCCAGAACGAGTCGGTGAACAGGAGCGCGTTGTAGCCGGCGAACAGCGGCGAGGAGGTGAGGTGGGTGTGCATGTCGATGAGGCCGGGCAGGAGGGTCACCCCTGGGAGGTCGACGCGGGTCGCGCCGGCGGGGATGGCGTCGCCCTGCTTGCCGACCTGGGCGATCCGGCCGTCGACGATCGTCACCTGCGGCTTGTCGAGCTCGTTGCCGCTGGCGACGTCGACCAGCTTGTCGGCGGTGACGACCACGGTCTTGGCGAGGGCGGCGGGCGTATGGCCGAGGACGACGGCTGCGGCGGCGCCGAGCATGGCGGCGAACAGGGCAGTGGGGCGCATGAATCCTCCTGGACTGAAAATCGCGGCGAAGCTAGCACGGCCGGGCCCCGTCGAGCCCACCACCGACGAAGCGAGCCGTCGCGAGGTCGTGAGGCGCGAGCGGATCCCGGCACGGGCCGCCCGTCGCGGTCGAGCCCACCACCGACGAAGCGAGGACGTCGCGAGGCAGCCGGGAGGAAGCGACGCGCGAACGGATCCCGGCACGGGCCACGTCGTGGGCCGCGCCTACAAGAGCGACGAGCCGTGCACCGGATCGCCTTCGGCGAAGCGCGACGGCCGGAGCGCGTGGACATCGAGCGACCGCGCGGCGCCGAACACGGCGATCTCGGCGGCGAGCAGGCCGAGCGCCGGCGCGTGCATGACGCCGTGGCCGGAGCTGCCGTTGACCAGGAGGAAGTTCGGGCAGCCGGGCGCCCAGCCGAGCACGGCGTGGTGGTCGGGCGACATCTCGTAGAGCCCCGCCCAGGCGAGCGAGCGCTCGAGGCGTACGCCTGCCAGCGCCGGCACGCGCGCGGGGGCCAGGGCGGCGATCTCGTCGAGCCAGCGCGGATCGACCCGATCGCTCCAGGGATCGTGCGGATCTCCCGGCGTGGGCCGCAGGAGCAGCACGCGGCCGTCGCGGACGCGCAGGTGGAAGCCGTCGCCGGCCCAGATCGTCATCGGAAACGTCGACGGCAAGGCCTGCGTCGGCTCGGTGATCGCGACCTGGCGTCGCAACGGCACGACCGGGAGCTCGAAGCCGGCGAGCCGCGCGGGGGCCGCGGCCCAGGCGCCCGCGGCGTTGACCACGACGCCGACCGGGTAGCTATTGCGCGGCGTTCCGACCGCGCTGATCCGGCCACCGGCACCTCGCTCGAGCGCGACGACAGGTTCGCCCCAGCGCAGCTCGGCGCCGAGCCGCTGGGCGGTCTCGAGGTAGCCGCGCAGGATCTCGGTCGGCCGCATCACGCCGTCGGTCGGGCACCACGCGCCACCTGCGAGCCCGGCGGTCTCGATGTACGGGTTGATCGCGCACAGCTCGTAGGGCCCGACGACCTCGGCCTCGCGCAGGCCCTCCCGGCGCTGCAGCTCGTTCGCGGCGCGGAGCTCGGCGAGCTCGGCGGCGGAGCTGGCGAGCCACAGGTACCCGAGCGGACGGAACCCCGGATCCACGCCGGTCTCGTCGCAAAATGCGGCCAGCCGCTCGCGCGCAAGCAGCGACAGCCGGACGTTGATCGCGGTCGCGTACTGGGCGCGGAACCCGCCGGTGGCGCGCCCGGTGCTGCCCTCGCCTGGGCCCGCTGCGCGGTCGAGCACGGTCACGCGCAGGCCGGCGCGCGCGAGGTGGACGGCGCAGCTCGCACCGATCACGCCGGCCCCGATCACCACGGCGTCGGAGCGCGTCACGGCGCCACCGCCTCGCCAGCGGGACGCGCCGCCTGGCGTTCGGGTACATGGCCGCGCCGATCGAGGAAGCACCACGCGGCATGCTCGCCGGACGACGCCATGGCGGAAGTATATCCAACTCGCGCCGCGCGGCAGCCTGCCCGTTCAGGTGAGCACGGTCGCCGGGACGACGAGGCGCTACCGGCAGGCGCGCGGCCGGGCGTCGCCGTAGGCGGTCGTGCCGTCTCGCAGCACGAGGCCCAGGCACACGGCGCTGGCCGCGTCGTCGAGCCGAGCGAGCGGGAACATGTCCTCGATCGTCATCCGGTCCTGGATCCAGTCGCCGCACGGCTGGCAGAAGTTCGAGATCTGAAACCGCAGCTCGTCGTCGAAGACCTTGATGTCGCGCGGGGTCCGGTGTTGCTCGACCTCCTGCCGGTGGTGCCGCAGCTTGCCGAGCAGCGCGGCGCCGTCGAGCGCGGTGCCGTCGGCGAGCTTGGTCTTCGACAGGTTGCCCGGCGTGCACCGACACACGCCCTCGTCGGCCGGGGGCGTGTCGTGGCACGCCGCGACCGTCGCGAGCACGCAGGCCACCCCCAGGCATTGCCGTGTTGTCATCCCGCGGAGCGTAGCAGCGCCGACCTCGGACGGTATCGGATCGCCGCGGTGTTACCGGTGGCCGCGCCGGTGGGGCCGGCCCTGCGGCGGACGCGGCCCGTGCGCGCGGGGGCGGGGCGGCGGGCCGGACCGCGCGGGCGGCTGCGGCGGCCGATCGCGGCGGGGCAAGAGCGTGGCGACTTCTTCGGCGGTGAGGTTGCGCCAGCGGCCGAGCGGGAGCTCGCCCAGGTGGATCCGCATGATCCGCACGCGCTGCAGCGCCTCGACGGTGAACCCGAACGCCTCGCACATCCGGCGGATCTGCCGGTTGAGGCCCTGGGTCAGGGTGATCCGGAACACCTTGGGCCCGAGCTTGGCCACTTTGCACGGCCTGGTCGTCGCGTCGGACAGCCGCACGCCGGCCGCCATGCCGGCCAGGAACTCCGGCGTGACCGCGCGGTCGACCGCGACGACGTACTCCTTCTCGTGGTTGTGCTCGGCGCGCAGGACCTCGTTGACGATGTCACCGTCGTTGGTGAGCAGGATCAGCCCCTCGGAGTCCTTGTCGAGCCGGCCGATCGGAAACACGCGCTCGGGGTGATCGACGAAGTCGACGATGTTGCCGGCGACGTGGCGCTCGGTCGTGCAGGTGATGCCGGCGGGCTTGTTGAGGGCGATGTAGACCGGGCGGGCGTGCTTGCGGGCGGTGCCGATCGGGTCACCGTCGAGCCGCACGTCGTCGCCGTCCTCGACCTGCGTGCCGAGCACCGCGGGGACGCCGTTGACCGTGACGCGGCCCTCGGCGATGAAGCCGTCGGCCTCGCGCCGCGAGCAGGCGCCGCTCTCGCTCAGGTATTTGTTGAGTCGCACGGGCCGTACCGGGCCGGAAACTATCACGCCGGCTTGCGGCGTTCGCGAACAACGCGAACACGCGCGCTGGCGACGCGGGTCTGGGCCCGACACTCGTCCGTATACCGCCGTATTGCGAGTGACCTGCCGTGCCATCTCCACGATCAATCGGCGCTTTACCACTCGGCCGTGCAATTTATCTCGTGTCGGACCCAGCCCGCATCGCTGCGCGTTGCCGTCGCGCGGAAGCACCGTTTCAGGGAAAGTTTCCCTATTCCATTCGTCCAAGGGTGGCCGGCTGCCGGTCACGAAGCCTTGCCGGTGGCGTGAGGAGTTTTCCGGGCGAGCACGGGGTAGGGTAGATGTCTGGACGTGAAGCTCCTGCTCGTCACCCCGCCGATGACCCAGCTGAATACGCCGTACCCGGCGACGGCGTACCTGACGGGGTTCTTGCGCCAGCACGAGGCGCGGCTCGGGCTCGAGGTCAGCCAGGCCGACGCCGCGCTCGAGCTGTTTCTGCGCGTGTTCAGCCGTGCGGGGATCCAGCGCGTGCTCGACGAGCTCAGGGCGCGGGCGGCCGGGCTCGGCGAGGACGGCGACGGTGAGGACAGCGACGGTGAGGACGACGGTGACCGTGATGGCGATGACGATGACGGCGAATTCGCCGGTGATGACGGCGATGACGATGAGCTTGTCGGTGATGACGGCGATACCGGCGACGACGGCGAGATCGCCGATGCGATGCCGCCGTCGATCGCGTCGTTCCTGGCGCATGGCGATCGTTACGTCGCGACGGTCGATGCCGTGGTCCGGTTCCTCCAGGGCCGCGATCCGGGGTTCGCGCTGCGCATCGTCGGCCGCGAGCTCCTGCCGGAGGGGCCCAGGTTCGCGGCGATCGACGAGGGGCCGGGGGCGGACGACGACGATGCGCTCGGCTGGGCGTTCGGTGGGCTCGGTACGGCCGATCGGGCGAAGTACCTCGCGAGCCTCTACATCGATGACCTCGCCGACGTGATCCGCGACGGCATCCAGCCCGACTTCGAGCTGTCGCGCTACGGGGAGCGCCTGGCCGCGAGCGCGCCGACGTTCGATCTGCTGCACGACGCCCTCGAGGGTGAGCCGACCCTCGTCGACGAGATGCTCGACGAGCTCGCGGCCGACCTGTACGCGCGGCACCGCCCCGAGGTCGTCGGCCTCACCGCGCCGTTTCCCGGCAACGTCTACGGCGCGTTCCGGATCGCCCGCGCGATCAAGGCGATCGCGCCCGCGACGCGCGTCGTGCTCGGCGGCGGCTACGTCAACACCGAGCTGCGCGAGCTCGCCGAGCCGCGCGTGTTCGCGTACGTCGACTTCGTCACGCTCGACGACGGCGAAGCGCCGATGCTGGCGCTGCTCGACCACCTGCGCGATCCCCAGGCGCCGCTCCACCGCACGTTCGTGTGCCGCGACGGCGCCGTCGCGTTCGTCACCGATGCCGGGCGGCACGACATCGCCTTGCGCGACGCCGGCACGCCCACCTATGCCGGCCTCCCGCTCGATCGGTACGTCTCGCTGCTCGAGATGCTCAATCCGATGCATCGGCTGTGGTCCGACGGGCGCTGGAACAAGCTGACGATCGCGCACGGCTGCTACTGGAAGCAGTGCACGTTCTGCGATGTCACGCTCGACTACATCGCGCGCTACGACCGCGCGCCGGCCGATCTATTGGTCGATCGGATCGAGGCGCTGATCGCCGAGACCGGGCAGACCGGGTTTCACTTCGTCGACGAAGCCGCCCCACCCGCCGCGCTGCGGGCGCTCGCCGAGCGGCTGCTCGCGCGCAACGTCATGATCACGTGGTGGGGCAACGTGCGGTTCGAGAAGGCGTTCACCCCCGAGCTCGCCCGGCTGCTCGCCCGCTCGGGCTGCGTCGCGGTGAGCGGCGGGCTCGAGGTCGCCTCCGATCGCCTGCTCGCCCTCATGAAGAAGGGCGTCACCGTCGAGCAGGTCGCCCGGGTGACCCGCGCGTTCAGCGAGGCCGGCGTGATGGTCCACGCCTACCTGATGTACGGGTTTCCCACCGAGACCGCGCAGGACACGATCGACGCGCTCGAGCGCGTGCGCCAGCTGTTCGCCGAGGGCTGCGTGCAGTCGGCGTTCTGGCACCGGTTCACGGCCACGGTGCACAGCCCGATCGGCCGCGCGCCCGCGCTGTTCGGGATCCGGCTGCGATCGGCTCCGACGGCGGCGTTCGCCCGCAACGATGTTGCGTTCGACGATCCGACGGGCTGCGACCACGAGTTTTTTGCCGCGGGCCTGCGCAAGGCGGTGTATAATTTCATGCACGGCCTCGGCCTCGATGCCGATCCGCGTTCATGGTTCGAGCGATCCGCGCGGCGCTCGCGGTCGTCTCCTGCGCCGAAGTTACCCAAGGTCACGGTGCCCGCGGATCTGATCCGCCGCGCCCTGGCCGCCGATCCTCCGCACGCTCGGATCCCCGGTGATCTTGAGTGATTTCCCGGGCCCCGGGGCCGGCCCGCTCATTGCATCGTGATTTCGTGTGATCACCACCGAACCGTCATCCGTGAGCCCATCCACGTTGCTGCTCGTTGATGATGACCCGGAAGTCCGGATGTTACTGACGGAGCTCTTCTCGCGCGAAGGGTTTCGCGTGGAGGTAGCGACGGATGGCGTGGCCGCGATCTTGTTCCTCGAGCAGCACGATCCGCCGTCGGCGATCATCCTCGATCTGCTCATGCCTGGAATTCTCGGCTCGAGCGTGCTGGCCTATCTCGGCAGCAGGCCATGCCTGGAGCACGTCCCCGTTGCGGTCGTTTCCAGCTCGCCGCACCTCGCTCCTGAGGGGTATCAACTGTTCAAGAAACCGCTGAAGTTTGCGTCGCTTCTCGAGTTTGCGCGCAAGGCGTGTAGCTCGGGTGAGGCGGGTTCGCAGCCGGAAGCAGCCCCCTAGGGAACACCCCGCGCTCGCTGCATTCGCTCGATGGGCGAACGAGCACGCCGGGCTAGTTCGAGCTGTCGGTCGGTAGGGGATGGGAGGTGGCCGGGCGTGGCAGCACGAGCTCGATGTCCTCGACGTGGCCCCAGGCTTCACGCAGCACGATCAACCGGGCGGACGGGGCGAGCTTGCGGCTGTACTGAATCACATCGTCGCCGAGCGAGCTCTCGAATCGCATACTCACCAGGATGACGTCGAGGTGCGGGCCGCGGCGCATCAGGGTCTCGACGCTGCCGGCGATCGTCGTCGAGGCGATCACCTGATGGCCCGCCTGCCGCAAGGTCGCGGACAGCGTCTTCGCCACGGTCTCGTTGTCCACGACAAGCAGGATCTCTAGTGATCGCACATGATCTACTTAGGCGTTCCGAGATGTGGGTAACAAGTCTAATCGTGGAACTCTGCTACGAAATTCTATGAGCCGCAATGCGCTACGAAAATATGCAGGGATAACAAGGCTCAATGGTCGGACCGTAGCGTGACGCTCCGTCGTCGTGCCTGCCTGCCAATATTCATCTGTACTGGAACTGCAAAGCAGTCATCGTGAGCGCGAGATCGCGGTAGAGCATTGTCTGGTCCACGTTATCGAACGCCATTTCCTCAGGGAAACACCCTGGATCGGCACGCTCGGCAACATGACCACCCCTCGCGCTGGGTTGCCCAGACCGTCGTGAGGCGAGCCTCCGGGTACAGTTCACATACGAGGCCGTGAGCCGAGGCGCTGAACGGGCCGAGCGCGAAACAGTCTGTTGCGAGTCTAGCGTGGTTTGCGCAAATATCGAGCAGCCAGCACCGGTGTCGCCGAAACACACACGCGCTCCGCCGGGACTGTTTGAAGCCGGCGATGGCCTCGTCGCTAGTCCTGGACCGGTCGCGCCTCGAGCCAGGCCACGAGCTTGGCAAAATCGCGGAACCGGGCGCCGGTCGTCTTGCCGCCGAGCAGGGCCATCACGACGACGCGCCCTCCGATCTCGGCCTCGATCAACAAGCAATATCCGGCGGCGTCGGTGTGGCCGGTCTTGCCGCCGAGGATCTTGGGGTGCTTGTCCCACAGCGGCGCGACCGTGCTCGTGTAGCTCGCGGTGATCTCCTCGGACCTGGACACCACCTGGGCGTGGCGCGTCGTCATCACGCGGGCGAGCAGCGGATCGCGCAAGGTCTCGCGGAGCGCCAGCGCCATCTCGCGCGCGGTCGACGCGTTGCCCAGGATCCCGGTCGCGTCGTCAAACCGCGTGTGCGCCAGGCCGAGGTCGCTCGCGACGTGGCGGAGCTCGTCGAGCAGCTCCTCGACCGACAGGCCGACCGATCGGGCGAGCGCGCTGGGCACGCGGTTGTCGGACGAAAGGAGCATCGCGTAGAGCAGATCGCCGTTGCGAAACGTCTGGCCTTCGAGCAGCAGCGTGTGAGCGCCGCCGGCCGAGGCCTTGGCGTCGTCGAAGTTGATCGTGGTCCACCGGTCGAGCGCGAGGTGATGCCGCCGGAGCGCCATCGCGACGAAGATCTTGGTCATCGAGGCGATCGGCCGCACCTCGTCGGCGTGCCAGCCGTGGAGCTCGCGGCCGGTCGCGGCATCGATCGCGATGACGTTCGGCGATTCGAGGACCGGCACGACGTCCGCCCGAGCCGAGGCGTGCCACGCGAGCTGCACGGCGATCAGCAAGGCCCAGGTCCTGCGCGCGGCGATCGCGCCCATCGGGCCCATCGCGCCCATCGCGCCCATCATGGGGGGACTATCGCCTCACATGTCTCGGTGATCGAGAGCTGGCCGAGCAGCCATGCCGCCACGGCCCGCGGCGAGGTGTGATCGTGATCGACCTGCAGGTTCGCACGGCGGACCAGATCGACCGACAGCGCGCCGCGCAGCGGGGCCAGCGCGCACACGACGCGCGGGTCATCGGCGACCCTCGGCCCCAGCAAGATCATCGCGTCGTAGCTCGGCAGCGCGGTGGCGGGATCGTCGAGCACGACGAGGTCGTACGCCGCGATCCGTCCGTCGCTCGAGAACGCCGAGATCACGTCGACCTCACCGCGCGCGACCGCCTCGTAGAGCAGGGCCGGATCGAAGCTGGCCGTGCGCCGGAACCCGAGCCCGTACGCCGAGCGCACCGTGGCCCACTCGCGCCGGCTCAGGAACTCGTAGTCGGCGCCGAGCGCCAGCGTGCCGGCGTGCCGCGCGAGATCGCCGAGCGTGTGAAGTCCGAGCCGGGTGGCGGTTTCGCGCCGGACCGCGAGCGCGTAGGCGTTCTGGAACCCCAGCGGCCCCAGGCTCCGCACGTGCTCGCGCGCCAGGTAGCCCTCGACCTCGGCGAGGATCTGCCAGCTCGGCGCGCCGCGATCGCGCGCGAGCTGGGTCGTCCACAGCGTCCCCGAGTAGTCGACGTAGGCGTCGAGATCGCCGTGGCGTAGCGCATCGAAGACGACGTTCGAGCCCAGGCTCTCGACGATCTCGACGGCGACGCCGCTGCGGGCGAGCCGGGCGCGCAGGACCTCGGCGAGGATGTACTGCTCGGTGAAGTTCTTGGCGCCGATCCGGACCTTCGTCACGCGCGCCTGGCCGGCGCCGGCCGCCGGCGACCCGGCCGCCGCAAAGTCGGCTTCCGGGCCGGCGAGCCGCGGCAGCACGCCGAAGATCACGACGACGAGCACCGCGAACACCGCCCCGGGGCCGGCGACGTTGCCGCGCGGCCGGCGCGACACCGCGTGCTCGGTCGCCGCCAGGATCGCATCGAGGATCAGCGCGAGCGCCGCCGCCGCGACGACGCCGACCAGCAGCATCGTCCAGTTGCGGGTCTGCAGGCCGGCGAAGATGTAGTTGCCCAGGCACGGCTGGCCGATCGGCGTCGCGAGCGTCGCGGCCCCGACCGTCCACACCGAGGCCGTCCGGATCCCGGCGGCGATCACCGGCGCGGCGAGCGGCAATTCGACCAGCCGCAGCACCTGGCCCGGCGCCATGCCCATGCCACGCGCGGCCTCGACCGTCGCCGCGTCCACGCCGCCCAGGCCCGTGATCGCGTTGCGCAGGATCGGCAGGAGCGCGTAGAGCGTGAGCGCGATGGCGGCGGGCGCGAAGCCGAACGACGACATGCCGAGGCCCAGCCCATGCGTCGCGGCGAGCACCGGCACCATGAGCGCGAGGAGCGCCAGGCCGGGCACCGTCTGGATCGCCCCGGCGACCGTCAAGACCGGCCCGGCGAGGCGGGGCCGGCGGGCGAGCGCGACCGCGAGCGGCAGCCCGAGCGCCACGGCGATCGCCAGCGCGACGAGCACCAGCGCGAGGTGGCTCGCGAGCAGCGGCGGCACGCCGGCCACGAGGTTGCCCAGGTCACCCTGCATCGCCGGGCTCCGCGAGCGCGTGCAGCTGCGCGCTCTGCTCGCGCACCACCGCGACCAGCCGCGCGACGTAGTCGTCCGCCGGCGCGGCGAGCAGCGCGTGCGGCGTCGCGATCTGGCGCACCTCGCCCGCGCACATCACGACGACTCGATCCGCCAGCGTCAGCGCCTCGACCATGTCGTGGGTGACGATGATCGTCGTCAGCGCCAGCTCGCGATGGATCCGGCGCAGCTCGGCCTGCAGCGCGACCCGGGTGATCGGATCGAGCGCGCCGAACGGCTCGTCGAGCAAGAGCACCTTCGACCGCGCCGCGAGCGCCCGCGCGACCCCGATGCGCTGGCGCTGGCCGCCGGACAGCTGGTCCGGAAACCGCGCGCGGTACATCGCGGGCGCAAGGCCGACCAGATCGAGCAGCTCGTCGACGCGCCGATCGATGTCGCCGCGCGACCAGCCGAGCAGCCGGGGCACCATCGCGACGTTGTCGGCGACCGAGATGTGCGGCAACAGGCCCGCCTGCTGGATCACGTAGCCGATCGTGCGGCGCAGCGCGACCGGATCCTCGGTGCGGACGTCGCGGCCCGCGACGCGGACCTCGCCCTGATCGGCGTCGATCAGGCGATTGATCATCTTGAGCAGCGTGGTCTTGCCGCTCCCCGATTCGCCGAGCAGCGCGACGAACTCACCCGCGGCGACCGCCAGGCTGGCGTGCTTGACCGCCCACGCCGTGGCTTCGCGGCCGTACCGCTTCGATACGTCCACGAAATCGATCACGAGTGTACGGACTCTATCAGCTCGATTCCCCGCGCGCTGGCCTTCCGCCATCGGATCGGCAGGCGTGGGATTGCGCTACCGACCGCGGCTCGTGGCGGTGCGAGAATCCCTCATGAGGGGCCATGTGCCGCGCGACACGGTCATCGCCTCGCGGATCTCCCAGTGCACGATGGCACGGCTCGCGCCGTCTGCCTCGCAGATGAGAGGTGAAAGCGAGGCGGTCATACGGCTGCCTGCCATCTGGGCCGAACGCGATCGCAGGCTCGAGGCCGCCCGCGAGCTGCGCCGGGTCCGTCGAGAGCGGGCGGCGTCATTCGTCGAGCGGACGAAGGCCGTCCATGAACTCACGGAACGAGTCGGCGAGCTTCGAGACGTCGCGCCGATCGAACCACTCCACGCGCGGGTTGGATCCTTCCGGGCGAGGATCGGCACCGTCGAGGAACCAGACCTGCCCACGTCGCGGACCGCCGAGGGCCAACACAACAGTGCCACCAAAACTATCACTCCCTATAGGGAGTACATCCTTCGGAAGCATCCGGTGGATATTCTTCCAGCGCTGTGCGAGATTACCTCGATCATCGGGATCGTCGAGACTGTGGAGTCCGTTCAGCGTCGTCTCGTCAGTTCGTGCTTTTTGCATACGAATCGCGAACACACGGTGGCTTCGTGCCGTTCGTCCACCGTTCACTTCAAGCAAGAACGAACGATAGTCTTGTGGCAACGTCGCTCCGAGCTGCGCTTCGAACGCTGCTACCGCAGCCTCGGCCACCTGGGGCCCACGCTCAGTCATTGCCGGCCAATCAGTCGCCATATTCTACTCCGTGTCGATGCTTGTACTCGGCCACACCACCGGTGTGTTCGACCGCGCTATGGAGGTCATCGGGAACCAAATACATCACTCCGAGGTCGCCTTCATCGTGATGCCAGCTCCAATGAAGAGGTGTGTCTTCGAGTCCAGCAGCCTTGTTCGCAACTGCTTCATCCGCGCGTCGTGACCCGGTATAGGCGATGCGAACCTTCTTTTCCCCGTTTGGTAACGCCTTGGCGTATGGCTCGAAGTCCGGGTAACCCGTCTCCTTGAACCGCAGCCCCTGGTTTCGGTACCTCGGTGGCAACTGCGAGCGCGGGAACTCGTGGCCAGCATATGCATGGTTTCGCGGCAGCCGACCAGCGACCGGCTCGGCCTTTGCGATTTCCTCGCCCGTCGCTGACTGCGGCCCGGCGTGCTTCGAGTGCCGCTCGCTCCGCGGGCTTGGCCTTCTTGAGCGCTTGTCGCACGGCGCGCTGCTCGGCTCTCGCGGCGTTGAGGTAACCACGAAAGAACTGACGTTGCTTCTCCCAGTAGACGATGCGTAGCACTCGCTCTTGCTCCGCCTGCGATAATGCCGCGAATGCTTTCTGACCGGCGAGTTGCTTTGCCACCACGCGCATGTCCCGCTCGGCGACGATGCGGGCCTCGCGCGCGACCAACCGTCGAGCGGCGGCCACCGACATCGCTTTCCCGACGCCCGCCTTGAAGAGATCGGCGCCAGCCCCCGTGATGTCGCCGGCATTGATCAGGAGTGCGATCTCGACCGCGCCCTTGAGCGCCGGTGGGACCGCTACCAGACCACCGAGGATCGCCCCGGCGCCACGTACGCCATCGTCGCCCTCGCGTCCTTCGCCACCGTACCGCCCATTCGCCGCGCCATGGAGCTCGCCATCACGATCTCCGGTCTTCGTGCCCTGGTTGTCGCGTGTCGTTCTCGCCCCATCTTCGTCACCGGCTTCCTTTGCAGCGTCGCCACCGGGGCCCTGGCCCGTCGTGGAGGCGTCTCTCCCTGTGCGGCCGGCAGGATCGCCACCCTCGTAGCCCGCACTTCCGATGCCATCATGGCCATGCGGTTTGGTGGACGTATTGCCGTCGTCGCCGCCGGCATTTTCGTCCTGTGCCAGGTCGATCCCGAGCCCGCGCTCGAACGCGATGACGTCGGCGAGCCGGTCGCCTGGATTGCCCCACTCTTCGGAAGCCGTGCTCTCCCCAGGCGGGTGCGATGCCGCTGGTGTTGCGCTGGATGCGCCGGCGTTTGGCGCGGGTTCACCGTGGCCGTGCGGTTTGGACATGGGATGGTCGGGTTCACCGAGCCCACGTCCGGTAGGGCAAAGCCTCTCGCTCGATCCGTCCCCCGTGTCCTCTGCATCTTCCGCGTGCCCAGGTGCATGCGAATCGTGTGCATCGCTTGGCCGCGCTTCGGCACGTTCGGTCACGTCGTCGATCGGTTTGGCGAAGATCTCGACGCGTGTGGCGTGCAGCTTGCCAGCCCACGCCTCGACCGACTCGCCGCCGGTGCCGTCTGCCCGCGTGTTGGCCCGCACCGTGTGCGCCGACGTGGGGTTGTCCCAGCGCCACCCTTGGGCGCCGTGGCCACCGCGGAAGTGTTGCGGCAGCGGACCCTCCCATTGGGCCTTCGCTCCCCATGATTGGATCACGCTACCATGCTCGTCATAGGCAACAACTTTGAGCACCGCATTGTGCCGCGCATACCCGCGGTCAGCGACCCGGGGCGCCGGCGCCGGTGCATGCGTGACTGCTCCAACCCCGGACGTGCGCGGCAGCGATGACGAGACCAAGACCTCGTCGACAGCGACGGACGTTCGTCCGGAGCGTGAACCATTCCCGGCGGTGGCGTCGTCGGTGCCGATCATCGGTGTCGGTCGAGGCGCATTGCCCGCCGGCACGAAGAGATCATGGGTCGTTTGAGGCAGAGCACCTGCAGTGAGCGAGCTCTTGCCGATAGTGGCGAGATTGCTTCCTCCCGAGCTACGGGCGGTATCCGCGCTGGGGCGCCGACGATCGAAGTCGCTGCTCATGATTCCGTCCGAACGTATAGCCCGGCTGCCCGACGAGGTTCACACCGCCGGCGCCGTTTTGCGCAAAGTGAGGCGCACGCATCAGCAGTTTTGCTAGCTGCGATCATCAACTCAATGGACGGAACGTGTCGCGCGCTGCGCAGCATCGACGCCAGGATGACAGCGATGCTGCGCAAGTTATCTCCCACGTAGATCGGAAGAGCGAGAATGAGCAAATCAAGAAGTAGTCAGCTGTACTCTCTGCGCGAACTCCGGATGCGCATCGAGGATCGGCGGACGTCGAGCCACGACCGACCCGGTTGAGTTCGCGCGCGGAATTCGGCCATGAGGCACTTGACATCGCGGCTGACCCCCACGTAAGGGTGCGGAGGTCGGCTAGGTCGACCGTTCAACAATGCTGGCCATCGAGCTGTTGCGAGCAGATCGTCGATCGAACTGTGCGAACCGTGAAAGCCGGCACCCAGCGCGGGTACGATCTCCCACGTGGGTGGATCGATGACGCCGCACGCGGCCAGCCCAGCAGGTTCAAGACCGCTTTCTTTCCGGTTCGCGAGCAGACTTGGTAGTGTACGAGGGCGAGCCAGCAACCTGCTCGCATCAAGGGGAACGGTCGATGCGCAGACGAGGATTCGCCGTGTTCGTGTTGTCGGGTGCGTTCGGCTGTCACATGTGGCCGGCGCATGCGGTGCAAGCGCTGCCCGAGGAGGTGGCGGAGGCTGGCAATGCCGGACGGATCGATCCAGAGACGACCGCCGCCGAGCATGCATGCGAGGACCAGCACGACGTCCATGCCTGCACCCAGGCGGCCGAGCGGTACTGGAAGGGCAAGAACGGCCATGTCTTCGATCCGGGGAAGTCGTTTCGCTATGCGGCGGGTGGCTGCGCCGGGGGTGACGGCCTAGCGTGCGCGATCCTCGGGGAGCATTACCAGAACGGTCTTGGCACCGCGTGGTCACCCACGAAGGCGATCGACAGCTACGAGCGATCCTGCAGCGCAGGCACCGGGAGCGGCTGCTTCGCGCTCGGCGCCATGTATGCCCACGGGTACGGCGTCGACGTGGACCGCGCAACGGCCAAAGCATATGACAATCGCGCGCACGAGCAGTGGCTGTCCGCGTGCTTGGGCACCGAGCCGCGCTGGTGTACCCATGCCGCGAGGTCCACGCGTGAGGGCGAACCGACCGCGCACGAGCTCGATCAGCGCGCGTGCGACCACGGCGTCGCGGACGGCTGCATCGCCGTGCTCCATGAGCAGCTCACGCACCCTGCTGGATCGCGCAACGCGGCGATGCGCGAGCTCGACCCGTGGTGCCGCCGGGGACAGCCTGCCGCGTGCAAAGAGCTCGCTTCGGCCTACGAGCTGCCAGACGGTTTCCAGGATTCGAGACGCGCGGGTGAGTTGACGAGGCAGGCCTGCCTGCTCGGCGACTCCGATGCTTGCGTGAGCGCCGGCCTCATGCACGAGATCGAACGGGACGTGCCGAAAGACGATGCCGTGGCGCGGGGGTATTTCCGCCGCGCATGCGAACACGGGGCATCACGCGGATGCTTGTACCTTGCCCAGGACACGTTCGTCGCGGGCGGGTCCGAGCACGAAATCGCGCGCCTCGCGCAACGTGGCTGCGAGATGGGCAACACCAACGCCTGCGACATGCTTATCCAGTTCTTCATCGCGGTCCATGATGAGACCGCCGTGATGCGCTGGGCAACCGAGGCATGCCGGATGGGGTCCCGTACGGCATGCCAGCGGCTCATCGAGCGCGACGCCGAGCTCCCGAAGACCGTGTACGACCCGGTGATGCTCTATCACGACGCGTGCAAGGCGAAGATCCGATCGGCGTGCCTGCGGCTGCCTCCTCTCGTACAAGCGGAGGACGACGTGCTTCGCGGGGTGGTCGCGGCCGTTGCGAAGCAAGATACTGCGGCGTTCGCGAAGCTGGTCGCGGGTGAGATCGACGTACGCGGCCTCAGGTTTGATGATCCGGACTGCGCGACGAAGTTCTCTGGAACGGTCGCGCTGACCGCCGCGCAGCACCCCGGCTTCCTGCGATGTCTCGCGAAGCTGGCCATGCACGTCGACCCGGCCCCCGACTATCTCTCGACGCCATCGCTGGCGTACGAGCCTGGCGGCACGCTCGTGGTCGAGATGCTCGATGGTGTTGTGCAACGGATCCAGGCTTCACCGTCCTCGCCGTCACCTCGGCAGGTGCCCAGCAGCGTCTCCCCGATGGGCGGGGATCCGAGCGGTGTGCCTCGCAACGTCGCGCCGAAAATTCTCGAGGCCTTGCGCATCACAGGCCAGAAAGCCATCTACCCGGATCCCGACACCAGGAAGGCGCTCGCCGCTTCCAGTCACCCTCGGCTGGTCGGATCATTCAAGGTATGCATCACCACGCGCGGATCGGTCGAGAGCGTCGCGGTGATGAGGTCGACCGGATCCATCAGCTACGATCGGAAGATCGAGCGTACGATGTATGCCTGGAAGTATCGGCCGTTTCTGGTCGACGGGGAACCGGTGAACACCTGCACGGCGGTGACGTTCATCTACTCGCAGCGGTGAGGTTCATGGTCAGCGAGCGCGTCGAGCTCGGGCTACAGCCCGCGAACCAGCTCGGCGAGCCGGGCGCGCTGCTCGGGATCGAGCCGGCCGCTCAGCGTGTGCAGGAGCTTGGCCTCCATCTCGGCGTGGCTGGCGTAGGTGGTCTCGAACCGCGTGAACACGGCGAGGACCGTCGGGAGCTCGGCGTTCGCCGCGGCGAGGTGACACATGCGCGCCAGGCCGCCGCAGATCGCGTCGTGCGCGAGCGCCATCGCATGAACCTGATCGGCCAGCTCGGGCACGGATTCGGAGACAAAGGGAAACAGTCCCTCTTCTTCGCGTGCGAAGTGCAGGAACAACAGCTCGCGTAGCTCGCCCAGGCGGGTCACCAGCGCGAGCGCCAAGCCGTCACCGTCGTCGCGGTCGAGCGCGCGGATCGCCGAGCCCAGCGCGAACACGCGGCGATTGATGTCGGCGTGGTCGTGTACGAGATCTTGAACCGGATCGATCATCCTGACAGTCGCACGACGAAGGTCTTGTGCAAGCAGGCGACACGATACCACTTCCCACCTCGGAGCGGGCTACCTTGCTTGACCCCGAGCGCCCGTGCACGTGCGCGATTGTCACGATGGTTCATTTTGGTCCCAGAAGGCTGCCCAAGACTTCAGCCTAGATCGATCCCTGGCGAGCAGGTGACCGACGGAGGACCAATGGCGAAAAATTTGCACCTCCGCTGCACTCAACCAGTGTCAGCTCGCAAACGGTCTTCCGCGGAAGCGGGCGTCAAAACGGAAGCTTCCAAGCGTGTCGATCGCCCGACCGAGGAGACGCTTCCGCTGCCGCGCGTCGATCGTTCGACGGAGCAGACGCCAACACTTCCGCTATCCAGTCGCCCGATCGAAGAGATGCGGACAGTCGCGCTGACCCCGGTGGAGATCGATGCGATCTTGCAAGGCGCCGATGTGGCGACCTCGGTAGGGGGGACTGCGGTCGCCCCCACGCGGGAGAATGTCCGGCTTGCGTTGGGTAGCTCGCCGCTGCCTCCCACCAAAGCGCCCACGACGCCCGACATGCGCGGTCCGCGGCGTCCACGCGAGACGTTGCGCGCGGACAAGATCCGACGCGATCCGGACGAACCCACGCCGCCATCGCGCAAGCGCTGATCCCGGCGTGCGCCGCCATCGCGCACGCGTCAACCAGACAAGGATGGGCGATCCATGGGGGGGCGCGGGTTGGTGGCGAGGCGCGGATCTGGCGCTACGGCGCCTTGGTTGCGGTGAAGCCGGCGGCGCCGATCGGTTCGCGCGACGCCGTCGAGCCCACCCAGCCGGACCACCGGCCATCGTGAAGCTCGTCCATCGTGCCGTCGCCATCGCGGTCGACGCCGACGGCGGCACCGGTGACCTCGAGGGCGAGCGGCGTGTCGTCGATCGCGGCGATCTTGGCGTAGATCTCGCTGGCGATCGCGGCCATGCCGGCCTGGCACGCCGTGCGGTACAGCGTCGCCGAGCCGAGGCCGAGGCGGTCGGCGATGAGCGCGCCCAGGGCCCCGCAGTCGACCAGCGCGCCGAGCGCGGTCGCGAGGTCGCGTGCCGCTGGCTCGACGCTCGCGATCACCGCGCGATCGAGGCCGAGCCGCAGCACGGCACCGTAGGGCCAGCCGTGGGCGTGATCGCCGATCGTGACGCGGCCGGTGGGGTCGACGAACACGTGGGTCCCAACCACGAGGTCGGCGAGGCCGCCGTCCGCGAAGCCGACGGTGGTCGGCGTGGCCCCGACGTCGAACCGTACGCCGGTGATCGTGCGGAGCGCCGCGCCGTCGTCGTCGACCTGCAGGGTCTCGATCGTGCCGACATGCGTCGCGATCCGGGACAGCCCGGTGGCGATCGCGTCGATACCAGCGACGAAGCGCGGGGCGATGTCGGCGAGGCGGGTGTTGAGGTACGCGGCGACGTACGGGGCCGCCTGGATCGCGATCGTCTTCACCGTGCCGTCGGGCAAGGTCGCGATCATCCGATCGACGAGGTAGCGGGTCGGATCGTCGGGACCATCGGTTGCGGCGGTCAGCGCGGCGATCACCGGCGCGGCCGCGGCCGGTACGTCGAGGTCGAACGTGCTGGTGAGCGTGAACCTCCCGGCAGGCCCGGTCGGCACAGTCGAGCGGGGCGCGGCATCCGGCGCGGCGGGCGAGGCCGGCCCACAGCTCGCGGCGACGACGGACACGATCAAGACCGACACGACAGACGACCTGCAGCGAACACGATGCAAAGATGACATGGGGAGCTCTCCGGCAAGGGGGATGGCCCGGCGAGCAGCAGGCTTCGTGCCACAGGGGCGAGCGACCGCGAGCGGCACGTGCTGCACGCGATTCTTCGTCGAGGATCCGCGGTAGCGACGCCCGCGGACTGACTCGTGACGATGTCCGGGTTTTGGCCGGATCTCGGAAATCGCGTCCGCCCGTCGGACAATCCGGACAACAGGCGGGCTACCCCGGCGACACCGAGAAACTGGTACCCGCATGATCACTCGCGGTGTCAGCCAGGCGTTGATCGTCCTCGGGTCGCCTGCACGAGCCCGTCGCCACCCACCAACCCAGCCGCCGGCCAACGCCCAACACCGAGCCGCTAAGGTAGGTCCGTCAACCTGTGTGGCGAAGCCACCCGAACAGCGCGGCGCGCATGGCTTGATGGAGGTTCAGATGTTTCGACTTGGCTCTTTGCTCGACCTCTTTCCAGATGGCAGCAGGCAGCCGGAGCGAACGCACCACGGTCTTTCGACTCTGGCCCTTGCCGGGGTGCCCACGACGAAGCAGGAGGGCGTCGGGCGCGATCTCCGGCATCTCCCAGAGCGCGAGCAGAGAAGGACCTCCACGCTCACCTGCACCCGAGAACGCGTTGCGTCGCACGGGGCCAAAACGCACGAAGTCCACCTCGCCGTTGAGGACGTCAATCGTTTTCGTAGTGCGCCTTTTCATGCTTGGTTGCCTTTCTCGCGCTGATGATGCGGATCGTTTCGGTGGACACCTCCGCGTGCACGACGTAGAGCAGACGATGCCGCTGAGAGTATCCGATGAGGATGAAACGGGCCTCGACCAGCGTATCGGGGTAGTACGCGCCGAGCCTGTCTTCGAATGCGGTCGCCGCCTCGTCGAATGAGACGCCGTGCTTCGCGACGTTCGACCTTGCTTTCTTTGGATCCCACTCGAAGCGCACGCAACTAATGTATGACAATACTTCGCCTCGGGCAACGGCCGGCAGTGAAGACGGACCAGCGCGACACGGCCTGGTCACCGTCGCATCCAGCGACTGATCGGGGCCCGCTCGCCGCTCGCCGTGATCGGTCACGGCTTGAAGATGATGCCCTCGCCGTTCTTGCCGTTCATCTTGACGACGACCGGCCGGTCGGTGTGCAGGTGGCGGACGTAGGCGGTCTCGCGCACCGCGGGCGCGGAGCCGAGCCACGCCCAGTCGACGAAGCCGTCGCCCGCGTCGGGGTTGACCGTGAAGTAGCCGACGTCGAACGAGGTCAGGTTCTGGAAGAAGTGGGTGCCCTGCGACGGCGTCACCTTGAAGTCGGCGAACCCCGCCTCGACGATCACCCGCGCGCCGGAGATCTGCTCCCACGTCACCGGGATGCCGAGCCACGGATCGGCGGATCCCCACCGGCCGACGCCGACGAGCAGGTAGGGCCGGCCGGCGAGCTCGACGTTCAGCTGCGCGATCTCGGCGGCGACCTGGCGGCTCGACACGCGCTCGAAGCGCTGGCGATCGACCACGATGATGTCGTGGAGGTCGTCGATCAGGCCGTTGCCGAGCACGCTGTCCGACCGGCACAAGAGCAGGCTCGGATCGACGTCGCCGATCACCAGCTCGATCATCTCGTGCGACAGCGCCAGCGGGCGGAGCTGGAGGAACGCGAGCTCACGCCTGGCGAGATCGACGGCGAACTCGATCTCGACCGGCCCGCCCATCCCCCAGCGGCCGATCGCGAGCAGGCGATCGAGCAGCGCCGCGAGCGGGAAGCTGCCGTACTTGAGGATCGACGCGAAGCTGACCACGCGGACCCCGGGGCGCGAGATCCCGTCGTAGATCGCGTCGTTCTCGCGCGAGTAGGTCGAGCCGACCGCGGCGAGCGTACCGTCGGCCTCGGCCGCCTCGAGCTCGTAGCGCGATTCGCGCATCCCGGTGTCGCCGGCGAGGTCGAGCGCCCAGAACGCCCGCTGGCTGTTGGCGAGGATGTCCCGCACCGACGAGAACTGCACGAGGTGCTGCGGGTAGCGCGGGCAGAACCGGAAGCAGCTGCCCCCGCCGACGACGCTCTTGCCGAGCCCGAGCGCGATGGCGGCGATGCCGTCGCCGGCGACCAGCGGCGGCGTCGGGTAGAAGTTGTGCGAGCGCGCGACGCCCGACAGGTCCGGGTAGAACCGGGTGCCGTGCGGCGCGCCGACGATGCGCTGCACGATCACCGCCATCTTCTCTTCCTCGAGGCGGTACGGCGTCGCGGCGATGTAGTCCTTGGCCTGGCGCGAGAACATCGAGGCCCAGACCCGCACGATCGCGCGGATCAGCTGGTCGAGCCGGGTGTCGGGGGTGCCCCCGCGGTTGGCGAGCATGAAGGTCTCGTAGATCCCGGCGAACGGCTGGTGCTGCGAGTCCTCGAGCAGGCTCGACGAGCGCACCGCGAGCGGGTAGTCGATCCGCGGCAGGAGCGCGGCGAGATCCTCGCGCACGTCCGGGGGGAACCGCGCGGCCAGGAACCGGCGCTCGAGCTCGGCGTCGTCGGTCTCGTGCATCGCGAAGCCGCGCAGGTCGTTGTCCTCGATGAACCGGTCGAACACGTCGGTGGCGAGCACGACCGCGGCGGGCACGGTCACGACCGCGTCGAGCCCGTCGGTGACCGGCTTGCCGCCCAGCAGCATGCGCATGAACGCCAGGCCACGCGCCTTGCCGCCGAGCGAGCCGCCGCCGATGCGATGGAAGTCGTGGCGCGGATCGAACGAGGTGCGGTCGAAGTCCGCGACCGCGACCAGGCTCCGGTCGCGGCGATACCGCGCGATGGTCTTCACCAGGAACGCGCGGACGGCCTCGGGGTCGGGGAAGTCGGAGACCTTGATCGGCCGGATCTCGTCGGCGAGCGCGAACTCGGTGCGCGCCTTGAGCCAGCTCGAGAAGTGATTGCGCGCGGCGTGGTACGCGATGCTGTCGGCGGGGGCCGCGCCCAGCCACTCCTCGAGCGACTTGAGATCGTGCGCCATGCCGACCATCGCGCCGGTCGGGCGGCGGAACACGAAGTCGCCGAACCCGAAGTAGTCGATCATGAAGCGGCGGAGGTCGGCGAGCAGCGTCGCCGAGCCCTTGAGCAGGAACGTCGCGCCGACCTCGGCGGCGCCGCTGGCGTGGGCGGGGTTCGACGACTGCAAGAGCACGGGGACGTCGGGCCAGCTCACCCGGACCCGGCGTGCGAAGTCGAGGCCCGCGGTGGCCGACAGCTTGCCGTCGGCCGGGAACTCGATGTCGGAGATCACGCCGAGCACGTCGTCCTTGTAGAGCTCGAACGCCTGCCACGCCTCCTCGTAGGTGCTGCACAGCAGGATCTTCGGCCGCGCGCGCATCCGCATGATCTTGTCGGACACGTTGACCCCTTCGGAGATCAGCCGGCGCGATTGGTGGAGCAGCTCGGCGTAGATCACCGGGAGGAACGACGAGTAGTAGCGGACGTTGTCCTCGATCACGATGATCACCTGCACGCCCATCGTCTGGGTGTCGTACGCGACGTTGCGGCGATCCTCGACGTACTTGACGATCGCGAGCAGGATGCGGGCGTCGCCCTGCCACAGGAAGATCTTCTCGACGTCGGACAGATCGTTGTGCTCGGCGAACGTCTTGACCTCGCGCGCGTCGAACGCGAGCAGCACGACCGGGATGCCGCGGCCCTGCGCCTTGACCCGGCGGGCGAGCTCGGCGCCGTTCATGTCGCCCAGCGAGAGCCCGCTGATGATCAGGTTGAACCGGCTGGGCTCGCCGACCACGTCGAGCGCCTCGCCGCCCGTCGACACCGTGGTCAGCCCGGGCCCGTAGTGCAGGTCGAGGTTGCGGAATTCCCCCATGACCCGCTCGCCGATCTGGCCGGCTTCTTCGAGCACAAACGAGTCGTACGGGCTCGCCACGAGCAGGATGTCCATGATGCGGTGCCGCATCAGCTGGTGGAAATCCTGCAACCCGCCGTGGGGCGTCATGGGAGGGAGCTTACCCTCATCGCACCCCCCGTCCCGACCTCGCGGTACGCGCGCTGGCAGACCCGGCTAGACGATGCCCTGGTCCATCATCGAGTCGGCGACCTTGAGGAACCCGGCGATGTTCGCGCCGCTCACGTAGTTGCCGGAGACGCCGAACCGATCGGCGGTCGCGACGCACGCCTTGTGGATGCTCTTCATGATCACGCGCAGCCGGTCGTCGACCTCTTCGCGCAGCCAGCTGTAGCGCATGCTGTTCTGCGCCATCTCGAGGCCGGACACCGCGACCCCGCCGGCGTTGGCCGCCTTGCCGGGCCCGTAGAGGATGCCGGCGTGGACGAACTGGCCGACGCCGTCGAGGTTGGTCGGCATGTTCGCACCCTCCGCGACGACGTAGACGCCGCCGCGCAAGAGGTTCGCCGCGTCCTTGCCGCTGACCTCGTTCTGGGTCGCGCACGGGAACGCGCACGCGGCCTTGTGCGACCACAAGGGGTTGTGATCGAGGGTGCGATCGACCGGGACGTAGGTCGCCGTCTTGTAGGTCTGCGCGTACTCCTCGATGCGGCCGCGGCGGACGTTCTTGAGCGTCATGACGAACTTGAGCTTGTCGCGATCGATGCCGGCCTCGTCGTAGATGTAGCCGGCGGAGTCGGACAGGGTGACCGGCCGGGCGCCCAGATCGAGCAGCTTCTCGACGGTATATTGCGCGACGTTGCCCGAGCCCGACACCAGGCAGGTCTTGCCCTCGAGGGTCTCGCCGCGGGTCTGCAGCATCTCGGCGGCGAAGTACACGCAGCCGTAGCCGGTCGCCTCGGGCCGGATCAGCGAGCCGCCCCAGTTGAGCCCCTTGCCGGTGAGCACGCCCGTGAACTCGTTGCGCAGCCGCTTGTACTGGCCGAACATGAAGCCGATCTCGCGGCCGCCGACGCCGATGTCGCCGGCCGGGACGTCGGTGTTGGGGCCGATGTGGCGCGAAAGCTCGGTCATGAAGCTCTGGCAGAACCGCATCACCTCGTGGTCGCTCTTGCCCTTCGGATCGAAGTCCGAGCCGCCCTTGCCGCCGCCCATCGGCAGGGTCGTGAGCGAGTTCTTGAAGACCTGCTCGAACGCCAGGAACTTGAGGATGCCGAGGTTTACCGACGGGTGAAACCGGAGGCCGCCCTTGTACGGACCGATCGCGCTGTTCATCTCGATCCGGAACCCGCGGTTGATCTGCACGCTGCCGCGGTCATCGACCCACGGCACCCGGAACAGGAGTACGCGTTCGGGCTCGATGATGCGCTCGAGGATCTTGTTGTGGCGATACTCGGGGTGACGCTCGAGCACGAGCGTGAGCGAGTCCGCAACCTCTTGCACCGCCTGGTGAAACTCGGGTTCCGCCGGGTTCTTCGCTTTGACGTCGGACATCAACGCCGATACGTAGTCCTTCATACCGGGACGATAGTCGAAGCGCCTGCCGGCAACACCTCGCGGGCGCACTTCGTTCGTTCCGTTCACACGGCGTCATCTCTACGCAAACGGCGGAGAGCGTCGTGCGGCAGCGCACATCAGGCGCGCGCGGGCTCCAGCGAGAGACGTTTGCGCATCACGGCGCATCGCGTCGCGTCTTCAGCGCATCGCGTCGTGAGCACGGGGGGAGGCGCTCGGGGCGCGCGTGCGGTCACTCTTCGGCGACGATGGCCGGCAGCTTGGAAGGCTTCGCCTTGCCCGTCGGATCGAACGTCACCATGCCGAACGGACGTATCGGCCGGTCTTCGATCTGGAACACGAACAGCCGGCGCTTGGGGGGGTGCAGGAGGTAGAGGTACTGCGCCTCGAAGCAGAGCGAGTTCACCGCCGGATCGCAGGTCGCCACGATGCCGTCGAACCGGCCGCCGAACACGCCGATCGGATCGGCGCAGCGCTCGGCCTTCTCGAGGTTGATCCAGCCCTCCGGGCAGCCCTCGATGAACTGCGCGATGAAGCCATCGAGGCCGCCCTTCAGGCTGGCGATCCGCCGCAGCAGCACACGGCCGAGTTGCTGCGGATCGCTGTTCGTATCGTTCCACACACCTTTCCACGCCCCGTCCAGGGACGTGTACGCAACGATCGCTCGAGTAGTCACGATGCCGACAATACACAGATTGCTCGAGGTCGTACTGACATGAGCACAGTTGTCGTGATCTGTTGACGAAGGCCCGTTGCTGTGCCATGCGGCGCGGCAATGAGCGCGGGATGAGCGCGGGATGAGCACGGGGGCGTGTGCGGTTCGCGCGATCCGGCCCAGTTAGCGACGGCACCCTGGTTGCAAACGACTTGACCACCAACATTACTGGAGGCTGTCATGCGTACGACCATGTGGACTTCTCTGATCGCGGTGGCGCTCGTATGTGGCGGCGGATGCCGCAAGAAGGACGACGCGGAGAAAGCGATGGACCGGGCCGGGGCCGCCGCGGCGAAGGCCCAGGAGAACGTCAACGATCAAGCCAAGGACGTCACCCACGAGCAGAAGGAAGTAGCGAAGGACGAGAAGAACCTGGCGAAGGACCAGACCGACGTCACCAAGCAGCAGCACGAGCTCAACTCGGCCGAGACCGACCTGGCCCAGGCCCGCGAGCGCTACCGCGTGGCGGCGAAGCAGCGGCTGGCCAACCTCGATGCCGAGATCCAGGAGCTCGACCGCAAGGTCGACGCGAGCGCGAAGGACATCGCCGCCAGGCTGAAGGTCCGGCGTGACGAGCTCGCCGCCCGGATCGATGTGATCGGCGACCAGGTGCAAGCCAACTGGGACACCTTCAAGAAAGAGGTCGACGAGAAGTTCGACAAGGTCGAGAAGGACGCCCGCGACGCGCTCCACAAGTACTAGCAAGACGGTCGGGCCGGCGCCCCGGGCGTTTTGCCCGCCCGCGCCGTATAGTCGCCGGCGTGACCATCACGGAGCATGGCGTGGCGCAGTTGCGCTACGCCGATCAATTCGTTCGCGAGCTGCCCGGCGATCCGCGGGACGATAACCGCACACGCCAGGTGCTCGGCGCCTGCTACTCGCGGGTGGCACCGACCGCGGTGCCCCGGCCCGAGCTCCTTGCGCTCGTCCCGGAGGTGGCCGCGCTGATCGAGCTCGATCCGCAGGTGACCCCGGAGCTGGTCGACGTGCTCGCCGGCAATCGCGTCGTGCCGGGGATGGCGCCCTACGCGGCGTGCTACGGCGGTCACCAGTTCGGCACCTGGGCCGGCCAGCTCGGAGACGGCCGCGCGATCACGCTCGGCGAGGTCGTCACCTCCGACGGGCAGACCTGGGAGCTCCAGCTCAAGGGCGCCGGCCCGACCCCGTACTCGCGGCGCGCCGACGGCCGCGCGGTGCTGCGCTCGTCGCTCCGCGAGCTGGTGTGCAGCGAGGCGATGCATCACCTCGGCGTGCCGACCACGCGAGCGCTGTCGCTGGTGGCGACCGGCGAGCCGATCCAGCGCGACCTCCTGTACGACGGTCACCCGGCCTACGAGCCCGGCGCGGTGGTCTGCCGGGTCGCGCCGTCGTTCCTGCGGTTCGGCAGCTACGAGATCCACGCGGCGCGCGACGATCACGACACCTTGCGCAAGCTCGTGCGGTTCACGCTCGAGCGCTACTACCCCGCGTACGTCGCCGGGGACCGGCTCGACATCGCCGGGTTCTTCGCCGAGGTCGCGCAGCGCACCGCGTGGCTGGTCACCGAGTGGATGCGCGTCGGATTCGTCCATGGCGTCATGAACACCGACAACATGTCGATCCTGGGCCTGACGATCGACTACGGCCCCTACGGCTGGATCGAGCCGTTCGATCTCGACTGGACGCCGAACATCACCGACGCGTCGGGCAGGCGCTACCGGTTCGGTAACCAACCCGACGTCGCGCGGTGGAACCTCGCCCAGCTCGCGCGCGCGCTCGCCCCGCTGGCGGGCGATCTCGATCCGCTGCGCAAGACGATCGAAGGCTTCGCCGCCGGCGTGGCGTCGCTGCATCGCCACACCTCGCTGCGCAAGCTCGGCCTGGCCGGCCGGCGCGACACCTGGGCCGAGGATGACGAGCTGCTCGGCGCGCTCGCCGGCTTGCTGGTCGAGATCGAGACCGACATGACGCTGTTCTTCCGCTTGCTCGCGCGCGTGCCGGCTGCCGACGTCGCGGCCGGGTTCGCCACGCTGCAGGGCGCCTACTACGCGCCCGACGCGATCACGGCCGTCCAGCACGCGCAGATCCGCGCGTGGCTCGAGCGCTATGTCGCGCGCGTCCAGGTCGAGGCGCTCTCCGACGCCGAGCGCCGGCGCCGGATGGACGCGGTAAACCCGATCTACGTCCCGCGCAACTACCTCGCGCAGCAGGTGATCGAGGCGACCGAGCGCGGCGATCGCGCGGCCTTGCCGGAGCTCCTCGACGTGCTTCGCCGCCCGTACGACGAACAACCGGGCCGCGAGCGGTTCGCCGAGAAGCGCCCCGACTGGGCGCGCCACCGGCCGGGCTGCTCGATGCTGTCGTGCAGCTCATGATGGGTGGGGGCGCGGCGGCGCGGCGGGCGTGACCCCGGGCGGTTCTGCGAACAACCGGCGCTGCGAGGCTGCGACGGCTGCGACCGCCGCCGCGACGACTGCGACCAGCTGCGACGGCTGCGTGCGTACGGTAACGATCTGGCGAAGACCATCGCGGCGTGGGCATCATGGTCGGCGATGAAGACGCCCCTCTTGTCGTTCGTCGCGATCCTCGCCGCGTGCGGATCTCATGCGGCGCAACCCGAGCCCGGCACCGCGACCGCGCAGCACGGGGTCTTTACCGCGGACCTCGATCGCTCCGCGGACCCGTGCACCGACTTCTTCGCGTACTCGAACGGGACGTGGCGCAAGGACAACCCGATCCCGGCGTCGATGACGCGATGGAGTCGGCGCTGGCAGGCCGGCGAGAACGCCAAGGAGCGGCTCAAGGAGATCCTCGACGAGGTCTCGGCGCAAAAGGACTGGCCGCGCGCGAGCGTCGAGCAGCTGATCGGTGACTTCTACGGCGGCTGCATGGACCAGGCGCGGATCGACCAGCGCGGCGTCGAGCCGATCCGGCCCCTGCTCGCCGAGATCGACCAGATCCGGGCGCCCGCCGACATCGGGCGGATGATCGCGCGGCTGCACGCGATCGCGATCGCCGTGCCGTTCCGGTTGTTCGGCACCTCGGATCTGCACACGCCGACCGACGTGATCGCGTGGGTCACCGCCTCGGGGCTCGGGCTCCCCGATCGCGACTACTACGTCAAGACGGAGGCGCGGTTCGCCGAGGCGCGCGACAGGTACCTGGGCCATGTCGCGGCGATGTTCAAGCTGGCCGGCTCGGACGAGGCGACCGCGAAGCGCGCGGCGGACACCGTGATGACGATCGAGCTCGGGCTCGCCAAGGCCTCGCTCGACAACGTCGCCCTGCGCGATCCCACGGCGCTCGATCACGCGATGACGCCGGGCGAGCTTTCGAAGCTGACGCCGAGCTTCGACTGGGCGGCGTACTTCCAGGCCACCGGCATGACGCCCGCGAAGCTGAACGTCACCGAGCCGGCGTTCTTCGCCGAATTCGAACGCCAGCTCAAGGCGACCTCGATCGCCGACTGGAAGACCTACCTCGCGTGGCAGCTGATCAGCTCGGCGGCGCCGTCGCTGTCGCAGCCGTTCGTCGACGAGGACTTCGCGTTCTCCGAGAAGTACCTCGCGGGCACCCAGGAGATCAAGCCGCGCTGGAAGCGCTGCGTCGAGGCCACCGACAACCTGCTCGGCGAGGCGCTCGGCAAGAAGTACACCGACAAGTACTTTCCGCCGGCCGCCAAGGCCCGGATGCAGCTCCTGGTCGGAAACCTGCTCACGGCGATGCACGACACCATCGAGAAGCTCGAGTGGATGAGCCCCGCGACCAAGCAGCGCGCGTTCGAGAAGCTGGCGACGTTCAACCCCAAGATCGGGTATCCGGACAAGTGGAAGGACTACAGCAGCATCGCCATCCATCGCGATCAGTACTGGGCGAGCGAGCTCGCCGCGCGGCGATGGAACGTCGCCGACAACCGCGCGACGATCGGCAAGCCGGTCGATCGCGGCCGCTGGGGGCTGACCCCGCCGACCTCCGACGCCTACTACAGCCCCTCGCTCAACGAGATCGTGTTTCCGGCCGGCATCCTGCAGCCGCCGGCGTTCTCGATGGACGCCGTCGACGCGGTCAACTACGGCGCGATCGGCGTCGTGATCGGCCACGAGATCAGCCACGGGTTCGACGATCAGGGCGCGCGGTACGACGCGCAGGGCAAGCTGAACAACTGGTGGTCGAAGGACGATCTGGAGAAGTTCCAGGCCCGCGGCCGGTGCGTCGCCGATCAGTTCGAGCACTACTTCATCGAGCCCGGCATTCATCACAACGGCAAGCTCGTGCTCGGCGAGAGCATCGGCGATCTCGGCGGCGCCAACCTCGCCTACCGGGCGTTCCAGAAAGCGCAGCAGCAAGCTCCAGCGCCGGTGATCGACGGGTTCACGCCAAACCAGCAGTTCTTCATCGCGTGGGGCCAGTTCCGCAGCGACGAGATCCGGCCCGAGACCCAGCGCCTGATGGTCCAGGGCGATCCGCACCCGATCGCGAAGTACCGCGTGATCGGCCCGCTCTCCAACATGCCCGAGTTCCAGGCGGCGTTCTCGTGCAAGGCCGACGCGGCGATGGTCCGCGCGGCCGACCAGCGCTGCTCGGTCTGGTAGGCGGGCCTGGGCCGGGCGATCAGGGTTGTTCCAGGCGGCGTTGTGAAATAACATCCTGCTCACCAGGCGCTGATGTCACTGACCATCATCGATTATGCCGCGTCGACGGGCGTGCTCCGCGAGATCTACGATCGGATGCACGAGCGCCCCCTGCCACCCGTGTACCGGCCGGGGCACGGCGGCGCGCCGGGCATCATCCAGGCGCACAGCCTCGATCCGCTGTTGATCCCGAAGGTCTTCGGCTGCTCGTCGACGCTCAACGGCGCGGGGCCGCTCACGTGGCCCGAGCGCGAGCTGGTCAACGCGGTGACCTCGCGGTTGAACCAGTGTCTGTATTGAACGGGCGCTCACGCAGAGTTTCTGCGTGTTGCGCTCGACGGCCGAGACGATCTACCGCGTGCGGTGATCGCCGACGCGCATGCCGTCGCCTCGCGCTGGCCGGACGCACGCCGGCGCACGCTCGCCGAGCTTGCGAGCCTCGTCACCGAGGCACCCTGGGCGCTGTCACCCGGTCATCATGCCCGGGCCCGTGACGCCGGGCTGTCCGACGACGAGGTGCTGCATGTGATCGCGCTGTCGGCGTTCTTCGGCCACTTGAACCGGGTCGCCGACGCGGTCGACGTGGCCCTGGACTACGAGGTCCGGCACCTCCCGCCGCCGGCCGAGCCGGCGACCCCGCCGCTGCATCGGGCGCCCGCCGCTCGGCGCGGCACGCCGGCGCTGGCGATCGAAGCCCGACCGGCGACCGCGGCGGCCCTCACGGCGTGGCGCGACTACCTCGTCGCACGCACCCCGGCGAACCTCCAGATCGCCGCCTGGGTTGCTGAGTTGCTCGGCGACGGCGATCCGGTCCCAGGCGATGACCAGCGTGCGCTGCGAGGTCTCGTCGAGCAGGTGACGCTCGCGCCGTGGCGCCTCGGTGACGACAGCTTCGCCCCGCTCCGCGCGATCGGCTACGACGATGCCGCGCTGTTCGACGCGTGTGCGGCGGCGAGCTCGTTCGGCGTGTTCTCTCGGATCCGCGTCGCCCTGACGGCACTCGCGGGATGACCTCGAAGAGGATGAGCGGCTCGGAGGCACCGGTGTCGTCCGCGAGTTCCACATCGCGAGCGCGACCTGTGCGCTCCAGATCGGACGCTGGACGACCTGCACGTCGAGGCGCGGGCGTGCAAGTGTGCGGGACCCCACCGACTGTGCCATGTTCTCGTCATCATGAGCTCGAACGGTGCGCGCCCGGCGTTCATCACACGCGTCCGGTTGCGCAACTACCGGAGCATCGCGGGCTGCGACGTGCAGCTCGAGCCGTTCACGATCCTGGTCGGGCCCAATGGCTCGGGGAAGAGCAACTTCCTCGACGCGCTCAGGCTGACTACCGAGAGCCTGCGCGGGTCCCTCGATCACGCCCTGCGTGAGCGTAGCGGGGTCGCCGAGGTCCGCCGAAAGTCGCATGGACACCCCAACCACTTCGGTGTTCGTCTCGACTTCTACCTGGAAGGATCGCCGGGCTATTTTGTGTTCGAGATTGCGGCTCGTCCCGGCGGGGCCTACGAGATCCAGCACGAGGCGTGTGCATGGGCCGGAGCGCACTACGAGGTCGAGAGCGGTGAGATCAAGCGTCCGCCCGGTCCGGTGTCACCCCCCGCATCGAAGGATCGCCTGTACCTCGTCAACGCGGCGGGGTTACCGCAATTTCGGCCCGTGTTCGACAGCCTGTCGACGATGGGTTTTTACAACATCAGCCCGGCAAAGATTCGCGCGCTGCAAGCACCGGATCAGGGTGATCTCCTCGAACGCGAGGGTACCAACCTGGCGAGCGTCCTCGACCGGCTCGGTAAGGCCAACCCGGCCATCAAGCAGCGCATCGAGGAGTACCTGGCTCGGGTCGTACCTGGCATCGAAGGGTTCGACGCGACCCGGGTCGGTCACATGGAGACGATCGAGTTCCGCCAGCGCATGGGCGGCTCGGAACAGCCGTGGCGATTCCCCGCGATCAACATGTCTGACGGGACCCTCCGTGTCCTCGCCGTTCTGACCTCGCTGTTTCAGTTTGGCGAACGCGCCACCGCGCAACTGATCGGTCTCGAAGAGCCCGAGACCGCGCTCCACCCGGCGGCGGCGGGACTCTTGCTCGACTGCTTGCGCGAGGGCGCGCGCGAGCGTCAGGTCGTGATCACGACGCATAGTCCGGACCTCCTCGATAACGATGCGATCACCGCCGAGCAACTGCTGGGCGTGAGCGCTGTGGACGGCAAGACCACGATCGGGCGGGTCGACGCGGCGAGCCGGCAAGCGCTGCGCGACTCCCTGTATCGCGCGGGTGAGCTGTTACGCCTTGGCCAGCTCGAACCGGACGAGGCGTCGCTCTCCGACGCAGAGCAGCTCGAGCTTTTCGGGCCGCCGCCATGAACGTCGGTCTCCTCGTGGAGGGCCATGGCGAGTTCTATGCGGCCCCGATCCTCGTGCGACGCATCGCCGGGTCCCTCGGGGCACACTGTGTCGTCCGCACCGTGCTGCGCCAACCGCGCTCGACGATCATCAAGCCGGGCGAGCTGGAGCGCGCCGTCACTTTGCTTGGCAACAAGGTAGGCGACGGCGGCGCCGTGCTGGTGTTGATCGACGCCGACGATGATCCGGCCTGCACGCTCGGACCGGAGCTCCTGAGCAGGGCCACGACCGCGCGTCCCGACCGGCGAATTGGCGTCGTGCTCGCAGTGCGCGAATACGAAGCATGGTTCCTCGTGGCTGCCGACTCGCTACGTGGTCGGCGCGGCCTTCCAGCCGACCTCGCAACTCCGTCCACGCCCGAGGTGCTCCGCGACGCGAAGGGCTGGTTGGGCGATCGGATGCCACGAGGCTATAGCCCGACGGCCGATCAGCCGGCGCTGACGGATCTGTTCGATCTCGAGCTGGCTCGCAGATCGCCATCGTTCGACAAGCTGGTCCGCGAGCTCACCCGGCTCCTCTTGACGACGGAGAAGTAGGCGGACGTTCGGTAGCGCGGGCCTCGATGTCAAGCTTGACGCGCGGCCGCGCTACTTCCTGGCCGTCGCGTCGAGCAGCTCGCGCAGATCCTTCTGCCAGAACACGCCCCAGGTGTGGGTGCCGTGGCCGTGGGTCGCCTCGGAGGCCGGGATGAGGATGAACTTGCCGCGCTTGACCCGCTTGATCATCTGCTCGGCGATCCCGAGCTCGGGCGGGTTGATGAAGTCGTCGCCGCTGTTCACGAACAGGACCTGCGCGGTGATCTTCTCGAGATCGGCGGACGGATCGTAGTCGCTCGACGCGGCGACCGCGTAGAGCACGTCGTTGGCGTCGTGGGTCGCGATGAACCTGGCCTCGCCGTCCTCGACATCTTTGTCGGCGGCGTCGCGGGTGGGCAGCCGCTTCTGGTCGGCGATCGGCGCCGAGCCGGCGAGGGTCAGGAGGTGGCTGGCGTCGAGCAGCGCGCCGCGCGGCTGCTTGGTGTACTCGCCGTTGTTCCAGTCCGGATCTTGCTGGATGGCGTCGATCACCATCTTGCGCCACTCGCGATTGCGGCTGGCGATCTGCTGCGGCAGGCAGGCGAGCGGCATGACCGCGTCCATGATCGCGGGCCACTTCTCCGCCCACATCCAGGCGTGCATGCAGCCCATCGACGTGCCCATCACGAGCCGCAGGTGATCGACCTTGAGGCCGTCGACGACGAGCGCGTGCTCCGCTTCGACCATGTCGGTGTAGCCGTAGTGCGGGAACCTGGCGTGCAGGCCATCGGACGGCTTGGACGAGTCACCGTGGCCGATGTCGTCGGGCATGATCACGTAGTAGCGCGTGAGGTCGAGCGCCTGGCCGGGGCCGAACAGCGTGTCGGTGAACTGCTTGCGCGTGAACTGCTGGCTCGAGCCGGTCGTGCCGTGCATCACCAGGACGGCGTTGGTGACATGGCCGGCCGCGTCGCGCTTGACCGTGCCGAGCGTCATGTAGTGGATGCGTAGCTCGGGCAGCTTGTCCCCGCCGGTGAACGCAAAATCCTTCACCGTGAAGTCGGCCGCGACCGGCATCATCCCGGCGATCGGCTGCGGGGTGGCTGGGGGCGCCGGCGACTTCGGGCCGGAGGCGGGGCCGGGGGCGGGGACCAGGGTCGACGCGGCCGGTGGCTGGGGGGGAGGTGGCTTCTGCTCGTCGGGCGCCTTTCGGCAGGCGACGAGCAAGGCGAGGACGACGAGGCGCTTCATGGCCCCGACGCTAGCCGAAATCACGGCGGCGGTGGCGACGGGGATCACAGGTCTACGGTACCGGTGCCTACATTCTTCCCGGGGACCGAACCATGTGTTGTTACAGGAGTTTCCCTAAAAGCCTGTCATGAATACAGCTAGGTTGTTCTTCGTTCTGTATATCAAAGGGGGAGCCATGATGCGCGCGGCCGCTCGAGGAGACGCGAACGATCGGACCAAGGTTGAGCGTCACGATCCGCTCGTCGGGACCGTGCTCGATCGGCGGTTCCGGATCGACTTCCCGCTCGCCGCCGGCGGGTTCGGCGCCATCTATCGCGCGACCGATCTGCGCGCCGACGCCGAGGTCGCGCTCAAGGTGCTGCACCCGCAGCTCGCGGGCGATCCGATGGTGATCGAGCGGTTCCGCCGTGAAGGCAAGACGCTGGCCAACCTGCGCGATCCGCACACGATCACCGCGTACGAGCTCGGCGAGTCCCCCGACGGCACGCTCTACATCGTGATGGAGCTCCTGCACGGCGAGAGCCTGTACCAGCGGTTCCACGCCGGCGGCCCCTTGCCGTGGCGCTCCGTCGTGCACATCGCGCTGGGCGTGTGCAGCTCGCTCGCCGAGGCGCACGGGCTGGGCATCGTCCACCGTGATCTCAAGCCGGCCAACATCCACCTCGAGACCCGCGAAAACGACACCGAGTTCGTGAAGGTCCTCGACTTCGGGATCGCGAAGATCGTCCAGGGCACCGACGAGCGCAACGAGCTCACGCAGGCCGGCCACATGATCGGCACGGTGGACTACATGTCACCGGAGCAGATGGTCGGCGGCGAGATGACGGGGCGCAGCGACATCTACACGCTCGGCATCGTGATGTACGAGATGATCAGCGGCCGTACGCCATTCGCCGACGCCAGGACCGCGACGGCGATCCTCGCGGCGGTGCTCACGCAGACGCCGGACCCGCTCTCGAAGTACGCCAAGGTGCCGCCCGCGCTCGAGCAGATCATCGCGCGGTGCCTCGAGCGCGAGCCGCCCAACCGGTTCGCCGATATCGGCGAGCTCGTCGACGCGCTCACCGAGGTCGCCTCCGCCGGGATCGCGCAGCCTGGCCCGGTGATCCCCTCGACCGGCTTCGAGCAGCCCATGCTGTCGACCGAGGCGACGCGGATCGACGTGCGGTTCACGGAGTCGTCGCAGCCGGTGCTCGATGCGCGCGGTCCTCGCTACCGGCCGGGCGCCCCGCGGGTTCCGGCGCCGGCGGTCATTCCGCAGCCGCAGCTCGCTCCGGTGTACGGTGGCCATGCCGTCTCGACCCCGGCACCTGTCGTGAACCCGGCGGGCAGGTCGGCGTATGCGATCGGCTCGCAGCCGGCGATCGATGCTCGCGTCGTGCGACCGGTGATGGACGGTCGGGGCTCAGCGCCGGTCGTTGCGGGTGGGGCGTGGCACCCCCCGCAGTTCGGGCAAGTGCCCCCGCAGTTCGGGCAAGTGCCCCCGCAGTTCGGGCAAGTGCCCCCACAGTTCGGACAGATGGCCCCGCAGCTCGGGCAGATGGCCCCGCAGCCCGGTGCTCCGCAGGTCGGCCCGGCGAGTGGACGGCGGAGGCGCCCCCCCACGTACAGCTACGACATGACGGCTGCCGCCGCGCAGGATGCCATGGTGCGGAGGATCATCTGGATCGCCGTGTTCGTGGTCGCGGCCATCGCGCTCGTGGTCGTCAGCCGGCTCGGGTAGTAGCCCTGGGCGCTCGCGACGCCGCTTCGGCGAACAGCCTGGTTCGCCGGGCATTTCATGGGCTTACCGGCTGGCATGGAAGCAAGCGAGTAACCGTGGCTCGGCGTCGCTCGTAACTAGGTCATGATGAAGCGCGTGGCGTACCTCTCCCTCTCCGCGTTGTCGGTGTTTGCCGTGCTCAGCGTTGGCTGCGAGCCAGCGAAGTCGGAGTCGCCCAAGGTCGCCAAGCCGGCGATCGATGCCAAGGGGCCACGCGAGGTCGCGATCCTCGCCGGTGGCTGCTTCTGGGGCATGGAGAAGGTGATGCGCGAGGCACCGGGCGTCGTATCGATCGAGGTCGGCTATGCCGGTGGCAAGTCGAGCAACGTCTCGTACGAGGACGTCTCGGACGGCGACACCGGCCACGCCGAGTCGGTCCGCATCGTGTTCGATCCGAACCAGATCTCGTACGAGGATCTGCTCGTCCACTGGTTCTTCCGCGGCCACGATCCGACGACGCTCAACCGCCAGAACAACGACGTCGGCACGCAGTACCGCTCGGAGATCTTCACGACCACGGACGCGCAGCGCAAGACCGCCGAGGCCGTGAAGGCGCGGGTCGACAAGGCCGGCAAGTGGAAGCGCCCGGTCGTCACGCGGATCGAGCCGGCGACGACCTGGGTGCGCGCCGAGGAATATCACCAGGACTACCTGATCAAGCATCCGGACGGCTACAACGACCACTGGCTGCGCGACTTCGACTTCTAGCCCGAGCGACGGAGTCGGGCAGGATGCGGCGCGGACCCCGGCTACGGGCGGGCTCAGCGGGCGGGCGATCGGGCAAGTCAGGGCGGGCGCAGCGGGTTTCGGGCAGGAGGGTGCAGCAGCTTGTAACCCCTGGGAGGCGGGATCGGTCGCCGCGACGGCTGCAAGCCCGCGATGGCTGGTTGATCCGGCGCTGGCACGGCGGGTGCTCAAGAGCTCTCCGTCACCACAAAGGAATGAACCATGCCTTCCATGAAGAATCTGTTTGGCTCGATCGCTCCCAAGGACCTCAACCGTGTCTCGGGCGGCGCTTCGCGCGTGACGTCTCGGTCGGGCGGCGCGACGGACCAGCTCACCACGATGATGACGCAGATCACCAGCTCCATCCAGAACCTCTCGAACAACAAGAACCAGACCGACCCCATGCAGATGATGATGATGATGATGATGATGGGCGGTGGTGGCGGCGGCGGCAGCGTGGCCGCGGCTCCTCCCCCGCCACCGGCGCCCGCGGCTCCGGTCGTCAACATCTCGACGAACGTCCGGCGCTAGCCGGTTCGCCGCGCGCTGGCTGATTCGTTTCGCGCGGCGCTGCGTCACCCCGCGGCGCCGCGTCACAGCATGACGGTCAACAGGTTCGTGCTCGCGTCGAGCTGAGTCTGGTACGCCATGAGCGCCCTCGTCGCCGGGCCCTGGATGACCATGCCCGTGAGCTGGTACTGCGAGCCATGGCACGGGCAGGTGAGGATCTTGTTGACCCGGTTGTATTGCACGCCGCAACCCAGGTGCGTGCAGATGTCGGACACCGCCTGGACGTTGGTGGTCGACGTCCGGATGAGGATGATCCGGTCCTTGGGGACGGTGATCGTCAACGACCCGTCCAGCTTCGTCAGCGGTGCGTTCGCCGGGTCGTTGAGATCGAGGCACACGTTGGCGCCGCACATCGAGGTCATCGTATCGGGCGCCGCGTCGGGCGCCGGCTCACTCGTGCCATCGCCCTGACAGCCCACGAGCATGGTGGCGGCCGTCATGGCGAAGCCCTGCAGCACGGCGCGCCGCGAGCAGCCCTGGCATTCGGGAGCGGTCGGGGAGGGGAGGACAACACGAAGCGACATCGGGGTCATGGTTGCCACAGGCGCCGTGGCTGTCCACCAGGGAACGCGACCGGGACGCGACGAGCGTCGGACGGATCACGCTGGGTCACTGTGCCCCCGCAAGGCGGCGTCCGCGTTCCGTCTGGGGGGCCGTGAGCTACAAGGGGAACCGTTCGCGCTACCAACATGCCTTCGTCGGTGTGCGGTTGTAGTAGAGCGTTCGCGCCCCTTTGTCTGACCGGAGCTGCTAGGTTCCCGGGCATGGTCGATACAATGGCGCCGGATCGCTACTTCGAGACGCGCAGCCGATGACCCCCCACGCGCTGGCCATTCGCGAGGCGCTGAAGCGCCGCGCGGTGGTGTCCGACGTCGAACTCGACCAGGTGTTCCCCGATGAGCTTCGCGAGCGCTCTCACCTGCACTGGACGCCGGTGGCGATCGCGATGCGCGCCGCGGAGCTGCTCGCGCCGACCTCGAGCCTGCGGGTGCTCGACGTCGGGGCAGGTGTCGGCAAGGCGTGTATCGTCGGCGCGCTGGTCACCGGGGCGATGTGGTGGGGGGTCGAGCAAGACCAGGTGCTGGTCGCGGCGGCCAATCACGCCGCGTGGGCGTTCGATCTCGGGAGCCGCACCCGCTTCGTGCACGGCGACGGCTCGCGCGTCGCGTGGGACGAGTTCGATGCGCTCTACTTCTACAATCCGTTCAGCACCCTGATGCTCTCGCCGCACGCGAGCCCGTTCGTGCGCTATGCGACGATCCAGAACACGCTTCGCCGGGTGGAGCAGCGACTCGCGAGTACGCGGGAAGGAACGCGCGTCGTCACCTATCACGGGTTCGGCGGCAAGCTGCCGGCGGGGTTCACGCTGATCTCGCGCGAGCCGGCCGGCGGGGACGTGCTCGAGCTGTGGATTCGCGATGCCTCCCCGGCCGATCCGCCGCGTCCGGCATAGCCACCGCGGGGATGGATCGGAGCGACGGTCGGCAAGATACGCACAAGCGGGGCTGCAGCGTGCGGGTGCACCGCAGGCTCGCGCTCGCCAGGGGACCTGCTGGCGGGCACGACAGCGCAATAGCAAGCTGCAGCGCCGATTGTACGTACCTTGCTCAGTCGTTAGCGCCCTCGCCGCCGCGGTTGGTCAGGTTCGCGGCTGGTAGGGCGAGGAGCGCTAGCCCGCGCTCCCGGGGTGCTTAGCGGTGACCGTCGCCGATCTGATCGACGCCGAGCACCGTGTGGCCGGCGTTGGGACCCTCGGTCCACGACCAGCCGCCATCACGTGTGATCCAGACGTGGCCTCCTTCGCCGGCTGCAAAGCCGGCTGTCTCGTAGTCTTCACCGATCTCGGCGATATGGATCGTGTGCAGGTCAGCCGTTCCGAGGTGTTGCATCACGACGGTGTTATCGAACGCGATGTGGGCGACGACGCCTCCGGATCCGACCGCAACGGCCTGCCCGCTCGCGTCGAGCCGGACGTCGTCGTAGCGGGCGCTCTCGCTGGTCGACAGCGCCGACCACGTACGGCCGGCGTCGGTGCTCCTCGAGATCAGGTTGTCACCGACCAGGATGGCAGACTGCCCATCGGGGGAAACAGCGACCGCGCGTGCGCCGACGATGGTGGTGCGCCGGACGAGCTGCTGGTTCTCGAACGACCACACCCCACCATCTTCGGAGATCGCGAGCACGGTCTCGCCATCCTGGGCTGCCGTGAGCGAGCGGAAGTTGGCCTGGCCGTCGCCGAGCGAGGTCCAGTGGGCCCCGGTATCATTCGAGGCCAGGAACACGCCGTTACCGGCGACAAACACGGGGCCGTAGTTCTGGGTTGCGAGGGTGCGCAGCTCTGCAGTGGTCGGAACCGCCTGCGGACGCCACGACGCGCCGGCGTCGTTGGTGTAGAGCAGCGTGCCATGGGTGCCGACCACCCAGGCTTCACCGCTGTACCGGCAGGCGATCCCGTTCAGGGTCTCGTTGGAGGCCGTGGCATACCCGGAGGCAGCCCCGTTGGTGTCGACATGGAGCATGAGGCCATCGGTGCCTACGAGCCATCCGCCGCCACCGCCACCGCCACCGCCGCCGGTGCCGGTCTTCTTGCACGCGCCGGCGGCCAACATCAAGCCGACGCACAGAATTGCTGCCTTCATCAGATCCTCCAGAGGTTAGTAGCTCGCGGCCTTGGCTCTCAGAAAGTAGAGGTACGGCACAACACGAGGTCGCAGAGCTTCGTGTCAGTTTTTTACAACTGCTTGGAACTAATTAGGAAGTAGTGCGCCGACCAGAACATCCGCGCGGTCGATTGCCCGCTGAGCTCGCTTCACAAGCTCGGCGGGAGCCTGGCGGGCGCGACCGGCGGCGCTCACCGTACGGTCGATCTCACGGATCTGGATCCAGGCTCGGTGGTGCGCCTGAACACGCCGCCGGCTGTCCGGCGGGGCAGCGAAGCCATCGGCGAGGTCGCTGCATGCGATCGCGAGCTCGCGGACGAGATCGTGGTTTGCGATCCGGGTGGCGAGCTCGGCAAGGGGTGGGGCCGCCGCGATGGCTGCGCGGAACGACGGGTGATGCTCGAGAGGATGGGGGGCTCGACGTGAACGCATGGCGAACTCTCCTCCAAGCCGCGCGCCATCACGGCCTGTGCGATGACGAGGAGTTGCACGACTCGTCTGTCCGGAGCGTCCGGGCGCCGGACGCTGTCCGGGGAAGCCGAGGTCAACATACCCCGGCTCGGGCCCCGCGCCGGCTCGGGTTACAGGTACGCCGGATCGCGATACTCGCCGAGCTCGCCGCGGAACAGGTCGCAGATCTCGCCGAGCGTCGCGTGCTGCTTCACCGCGGCGAGGATCGGCGGCATCACGTTCTGCTTGTCGTCCCGCAGCGCGGCGCGCACGTCCGCCAGCGCGCGTGCCACGGCGTCCGGATCCCGCGTGGATCGGAAGGATGCGACGCGGCCGATCTGGCCGCTCTCGGTCGTGTGCTCGATCTTGAGCGTGGGGATGTGATCACCCTCGTCGGGCGTCGTGTACTTGTTGACGCCGACGATCGGCCGGCGCCCCGAGTCGACCTCGCGCTGGAACTCGAACGCCGAGCGGGCGATCTCGCGCTGTGGATAGCCTTCCTCGACGGCCTTGGTGATGCCCCCCATCGCGTCGATCTTGTGGATGTACTCCCAGGCCGCGGCCTCGACCTGATCGGTCAAGGTCTCGACGAAGTAGCTGCCGGCCAGCGGATCGGCGACCTGCGCGACGCCGGTCTCCTCGTAGATGACCTGCTGGGTGCGCAGCGCGAGCTCGGCGGCGTTCTCGGTGGGCAGCGCGTAGGTCTCGTCGTAGCTGTTGGTGTGCAGCGACTGCGTGCCGCCGAGCACCGCGGCGAGCGCCTGCATCGTGGTGCGCACGACGTTGTTGAGCGGCTGTTGCGCCATCAGCGAGACCCCGGCGGTCTGCGCGTGCGTGCGGAGCAGCCACGACCGCGGGTTCTTGGCCCCGAACCGCTCGCGCATGAGCTTGGCCCACATGCGGCGGCCCGCCCGGAACTTCGCGATCTCCTCGAAGAAGTCGTTGTGAACGTCCCAGAAGTACGACAGCCGCGGCGCGAACTCATCGACGTCGAGCCCGGCTTCGATGCCGAGCTGGACGTAGCCGATGCCGTCGGCGAGCGTGAACGCGAGCTCCTGGACCGCGGTCGCGCCGGCCTCGCGGATGTGATAGCCGCTGATCGAGATCGTGTTCCACAGCGGCATCTCCCGGGTGCACCACGCGAGCATGTCGCGGATGATCCGCATGTGGCCGCGGATCGGCGAGATCCACTCCTTCTGCGCGATGAACTCCTTGAGCATGTCGTTCTGCAGGGTGCCGCGCAGCCGATCGGGCGAGACGCCCTGGTTCTCGGCGACCGCGACGTAGAGCGCGAGCAAGACCGCGGCGGGCGCGTTGATCGTCATCGACGTCGACACCTTGTCGAGCGGGATGTCGCCGAACAGGCGCATCATGTCGTCGAGCGTCGCGACCGAGACGCCTTCGCGGCCGACCTCGCCGAGCGACCGCGCGTGGTCGGGATCGTAGCCCATGAGCGTCGGCATATCGAACGCCGTCGACAGGCCGGTCTGGCCGTTCTCGAGCAAGAACTTGAAGCGGAGGTTGGTATCCTCCGGCGTGCCAAACCCGGCGAACATCCGCATCGTCCACGGCTTGCCGCGGTACATCGTCGCGTGCGGGCCGCGCGTGAACGGATACTGACCGGGGTCGCCGAGCTGCTGGTCGTAGCTCCAGCCGCGCGAGGTCAGATCGTCGGGGCCGTAGCATACCTTGAGCGGGATCCCGCTCATCGTGCGGGGTTCGTCGGAGGGCCGAGCAGACACGTCGGGCTTCTTCACCGGGGCCATAGCAGGCGGTTTACCACGGGAACCCCGGCCGACGATCGGCGGGTTTGCCCCTGGTGTTTCGCTCCGGGCTCGCCGTTGACCCGCCCGGCGGTCTCGATCACGATCGGACGATGCCGGTACACCTGCGCGAGGTCGTCGGGTACCTCGACGCCACTCTCGAGATCGATCGATTCAAGGACTTCGCGCCAAATGGCCTTCAGGTCGAAGGTGCGATGGAGGTCGATTGCGTGGTGACCGGCGTATCGGCGTCCGCCGAGCTGATCGGGCGAGCGATCGAGCGGCGCGCCGATCTGATCGTGGTTCACCATGGCCTGGTGTGGGGCGCGGGGCTGACCCGGATCGCCGGCCCGCTCGCGCGGCGGTTGCGGCTCCTCCTGGGCAACGAGGTCTCGCTCGCGGCGTATCACCTCCCGCTCGACAAGCACGCCCGGCTCGGCAACAACGTCGGGCTGTGCGACGCGCTGGCGCTCGGGGCGACGCACGAGCCGTTCGGCGACGTCCGCGGCACGCCGCTGGGGCTCGCCGGCACGTGGCCGGTGCCGCTGTCGCGCGACGACGCGATCGCGCGGATCGCGGCCGGCGTGGGCAAGCCGCCGTTCGTGTTCCCGTACGGGCCGTCGAGCGTTCGCAAGGTCGGCGTGTGCTCCGGCGCGGCCTCTGATCTGCTCGAAGCCGCGGCGATGGCCGGCTGCGACCTGTTCTTGACCGGCGAGCTTGCCGAGCGCGCGGGCGATCTGGCCAAAGAGCTCCAGATCACCCTCGTCGCCGCCGGTCACTACGCGACCGAGGTGTTCGGGCCGATGCGGCTCGCCGAAGATCTGCGCGTCAAGTTCCCCGGGCTCGAGGTCCAGTTCGTCCCGTCGCCCAGCCCGCTGTGACTCCGGCGGCGGCGCCTGCATGCCGCTCGACCGAGCGGCGTGACCGTCATCAGCCAACGGGTTCGGGGATGCACCCCGCGGGGCACACGTCGTGGTTCGAGCCGGTCGCGCAGGTCGGGAACGGACAGTTGCCGTTATCGACGGTCTGGTACACGCAGATCACGCAGGTCGCGGCATCGACCGTCGGCTTCCCCGAGCCGCAGCTCTCCGTCGACGCGGCCGCGGCGGCGCCCACCACGGTGAACGCGAGCACGGCCGGGATCCGGAGCGGCGGCTTCATGAGCTCTCGAGCGGATTATGCCTTGGAATCCAGCGGTCGCCATGCGGCGTGAGTCCACCGCTGGAACGCAGACCCGCTGCTCCTTCGAACGTACCTCGTACGAGCCTACCCCGGCCTACCCCACAGCAATGCTAAAATGCCGCGATGGTGAAGCCCCCGGCGATCACCGGCAGCGAGCGACGGCTGCTGGCAGTGGTGCTGCTGGGGGCTGCCACGGAGGGCACCGTGGAGGACGCCGAGGGGCTGCGGCAAGCGATCAAGCCATACAGTGACCGGCTGGAGTCGCTCGCTGATGGGACGACGGTCGCGGTGCTCGAGGCGGACCGGAAGATCGCGAGGGATCAGGCGGTGCAGGCGGCGCGCTGTGCACTCGCGGTGCGCGCACACGCCAAGGGTCGGCCGATGGCGCTCGCGATGGGGCTGGTCGAGCCGGTGATGAAGCTACTCGAAGGCGATGTGATCGACCGGGCCTCGTGGCTCTTGTCGCACATGGCGAAGACATCGGAGGCGCTATCGTCGGTCGCGCTGGATGAGATGAGCGCCGGCCTGCTCGACGCGCGGTTCGACGTGGTGGAGAGCGAGGCTGGGCTCTTGCTGTACGGCGAGCGCGCGCTGATGCCGGGGGCCAGGACGCTCTTGGGCCGGCCGACCTCGTGCGTGGGGCGCGACTGGGAGCTCACTGCGCTGGCCGGGACTCTCGATGCGTGCATCGACGAGCCGGAGGCGCGGGGCGTGGTGGTGACGGCAGCGGCGGGGATGGGCAAGTCGCGCCTGGCCGCCGAGTTCGTGGGTCGCATCCAGCGCCGAGAGGAAGTGGCGATCTGGGTAGGGCGGGGGGACTCTCTGCGGGCGGGGTCGACGCTGGATCTGCTGGGCCAGGCGTTGCGCGGGGCGCTGGGGAT
>Ga0308176_10000132_pt1 | contig 51968 bp, 57 predicted proteins | sample PhyCR2_3_FD_203890 | JGI IMG/M metagenome (GOLD analysis project Ga0308176, IMG submission 203890) | Soil microbial communities from UC Gill Tract Community Farm, Albany, California, United States - DLSLS.C.R2 | ecosystem: Environmental > Terrestrial > Soil > Agricultural land | place: USA...
CGACGGCCGCAGCTACGAGCTCGGGACGGGCTACGGCCACATCGCCGTCGGCGTCGACGACCTCGAGCGGACCCTCGCGGAGCTGAAGCAGCAGGGCATCGAGCCGGAGCGCGAACCGTATCGCGTCCGCGAGGGCGGGTCGCTCCTCTGCTTCGTCCAGGACCCGGACGGTTGCCTTCGAATGTTGAGCTGAAACCAGCCTTAGCTGAACACGGCTGACCGGGGCCGGAGCAGAAGTCTGGAAGTTCGACGCTGTCGCCGTAAACTGGGTAGGTGGCGGCGGCGCCGGAGCGCAAGCTTGCGACGATCTTGTTCGCGGACTTGGTCGGCTCGACGGCGCTCGGGGGATCGCTGGATCCGGAGTATGCGCGCGACCTGCTGGAGCGTTTCTACGACGCGATGGCGGCGGAGATTGCGCTGGGCGGTGGGACGGTGGAGAAGTTCATCGGTGATGCGGTAGTCGCGGTCTTCGGCGCACCGGCTGCGCAGGAGGACCACGCCGAGCGGGCGCTGCAGGTCGCGCTGTGGATGCTGGAGCGGCTCGAGGCGCTGTTCGGTGACCGCCTGCAGCTGCGGATCGGGGTCAACTCGGGTGAGGTCGTGGTAGGGCGGCCGCGCGAGGGCAGCTCGTTCGCGACCGGCGATGCGGTCAACGTGGCGGCGCGGCTGGAGCAGGCGTCGGCACCCGGGCAGGTGCTGGTCGGGGAGCGGACCGCGGCCCTGGTCGGCGGCGCGTTCGAGCTGGGCAAGCCGCGGACGGTCGAGGCGAAGGGAAAAGAGGAGGGCGTCGTCGCCCGCGAGCTCGTCCTCATGCGGGCGCCGAGACGCCCACGCGGGGGTCGCGGCCTCGCGACCACCTTCGTCGGCCGCCGCGCCGAGCTCGACTGGCTGGCGGCCGCGCTCGCCCGGGCCCGCACGGACGTCCGCCCGAGGCTCGTGGTCGTCAGCGGCGAGGCGGGCCTCGGTAAGACGTCGGTCCTGCGCGCGTTCCGTGGCCGTTTGCCCGATGAGGCGCTGTTCCTGCTCGGCCGCTGCATTTCGTATGGCCGCGGCGTGACTTACAGCCCGCTCGCGGACGTGCTCCGCAACCGCCTCGGGGTGCGTGAGGAGGACCCGTCGGAGATGGTGCTGACGCGACTCGGCGACCGCCGGATCCTCGGCCTCACTCTCGGCTTGGATGTCGCCGGCGATCTCGACCCCCGAGCAGCCGGTCAGGCGCTCCACGAGGCGTGGATCGGGTACCTCTCTGACATCGCCGCCCAACGGCCGCTCGTACTCGCGGTCGAGGATCTGCACTTGGCCGCCGAGCCGCTGGTTGAGCTGCTCGAGCGCCTGGTCCGGGATGTGGCGCAGCCGCTCCTCGTGCTCGCGACCGCGCGACCGGAGTGGGAGCCGCCGGCGTGGGCCGAGACGCTCGTGCTCGAGCCGCTCGGCGATGAGGAGGCGGATGAGCTGATCGAGGGCGCGCTCGGCGCACCGCTGGAGGAGCCGGTGCGCGACTTGGTCGTCGGGCGGGCGGACGGCAACCCGTTCTTTCTCGAGGAGCTGCTCGCCGAGCTGCTCGACCGGGACGCGCTCGAGCGTCGCAACGGCGGCTTCACGCTCCGCGACGGCGGCGCCGTCTTCGGCGTTCCGGACTCGGTCCAGGGGGTCCTCGCCGGTCGCATCGACCGGCTGCCGGGCGCGGCCAAGGAGGCACTGCAGGCGGCGGCAGTGATCGGCCGTTCGTTCGCGCCCGCCGGGCTCGCCGCGCTGGTCGGCACTGCGGCAGAGGCGCGCACGCTGGTCGAGCGCGGCTTCGTCCGGCCGACCGAGCCGGAGCTCGTCTTCAAGCACGCGCTCACGCGCGACGTGGCGTACGGCAGCTTGCCGAAGGCCGCCCGTGCGCGCCTGCACGCTGTCTACGCTGACTGGCTGGTCGCCGAGGACCGCGGGGACGCCCTCGCCGCCACGCTCGCCTACCACTACGCCGAGGCGGTCAATCCGGAGATTGCACCGCTCGCCTGGCGCGACCAGGAGGACGAGGCCGAGCGGCTGCGACTGGAGGCGCTCAGTTGGCTGCAGCGCGCGGCCGAGCTCGCCGTCAGTCGTTTCGACCTGGACGAGGCGCTCGCCCTGCTCGGTCGAGCTGCCGAACTCGACCCGCAGGATCTCGCCCTATGGCACGCGATCGGCCGCGCGAACGCGCTCAAGTTCGACGGCGAGGCGTTCTGGCAGGCGATGCTGAAGGCGGTCGAGCTGACCTCGGATCAGGGGCAGCTCGCGACCCTGTACGGGGAGCTCTCCTTCGAGTCGACGATGCGCGGCGCTATGTGGAAACAGGCGCCGGACGACGCGCTCGCCCTCGGCTGGATCGAACGCACGCTCGAGTTGGCCGCGCCCGGCAGCCGCGCCTGCGGCTACGCCTCAGTCGCCAGGGCGATACGGACCGACGACGTCGCTGCAGCCGAGCGCGCGGTCGAGATCGCGCAGCGGCTCGACGACGTCGAGCTCCTCTCGTACGGCTACTTCACGCGCTTCGCGATCGACCAAGGCGCAGCCGAGTTCGCAGCCGCCTCCGAGTGGGACCTGCGGCGACGCGAGCTGACGCAGCGGTTCACCGACCCCGATCACCTGGCGCTGATCCACTGGGGATCGGCGACGGCGGAGCTCGCGCTCGGCAGGCTGGACGACGCCGAGGCGGAGGCGCTCCGCCACGACGCGGTCGCGACGCGGCTCAGCCCTCACCACGCCGTCCACGCACTCGGCAACCTCGTCACACTCGACGAAGCCCGCGGCCACTGGGACCGGCTGCGCGAGCGGACGGAACAGACCGAGCGCGCCGTAGCGGCCAACGCCGACACGCCCTGCGTCTACAACCCCCGCTCCCTGCTCGCCTGCGCCGTAGCCGCTGCCGCCCTCGGGCTGGACGAGGAGGCGGGTCGCCTGGAGGCGGAGACGGCGGCGCTCGGCTTCGAGGGCTACGCGCTCTGGCTCGACGCCCTGCGCGCGCGGCTGGCGCTGATCCGCGGCGACCTCGACCAGGTCGAGGCGCTGCTCCCGGGGTCGGAGAAATGGCGCTGGCCGACCTTCAACTACGTCAGTGGCGTCTCGACCCGCCTGGATGCGTTCGTCGCCGTCGGCCGCGCGGACGAGGTGGAGGAGGACGCCGCCCGGCATGTCCAGCCGGGCACGTACCTCGAGCCATTCGCGCTCCGGACACTGGGCGCCATCCGCGGCGACCGAACGATCGTCGCGCAGGCGCACGAGCGTTTCCAGGCGCTCGGTCTGGACTGGTACGCGACGCAGACACCAACCCTCGTTTAGCGCGAGGACCCGGCGGAGGTCGCGCCCGAGGAGATCGTCGCCTTTACGATGCCCACGTGGCCGAGTTCCTCCACACGATGGTGCGGATTTCGGATGCGGAGAAGAGCCGGGAGTTCTACGAGGCGCTCGGATTCGGCTTCGAGCGCGACATGGACATCGTCCGCAACGGCGAGCTCGAGGCGACGAACTATTTCTTCGGGATCGGCGAGCAGGAGTCGGTGCTCGAGCTGACGTACAACCACGACGGCCGCAGCTACGAGCTCGGGACGGGCTACGGCCACATCGCCGTCGGCGTCGACGACCTCGAGCGGACCCTCGCGGAGCTGAAGCAGCAGGGCATCGAGCCGGAGCGCGAGCCGTATCGCGTCCGCGAGGGCGGGTCGCTCCTCTGCTTCGTCCAGGACCCGGACGGCTACCGCATCGAGCTGATCGACCGCAGCAGCGCCTGATCCCGGGCTCAGGCTGGGGCTTCGATCTCCCGGGCGAGCTCCCACGCATGGCCGTCCGGATCGGCGAACGCCGCGGTGCGGATGCCCCACGGCCGGTCGACCGGGCCGTTCAGGAGCTCGATTCCCTGCTCGCGCAGCTGCGCGCACGCTCCGTCGACGTCGTCGACGCCGACGGTCAGCTGGAAGTTGGAGCCGTCCGTGGCCAGCGCTGCCGGCCTGGGCTCGATCAGCTCGTGCGCCGCGGGCAGGCAAAGGATGTTGAGGACGAGGTTCTCGAGGCGGAATGCGACGGAGGACTCGTCCTCGTAGATCGGCGTGCGGCCGAAGACGCGGCCGTAGAACTCCTTCGAGCGCCGGGTGTCCTCGACGAAGAGCGTGATCGCGTCGACGGTGCTGTTCGTTGCCATGGGTTCTCCTCGCTCCGGTGGCTCGGTCACCTCGTGGACCGGCCCGGCGGGCGGGACTCATCGGCGCCGCTAGTCCACCGGCTCCGGCACCTCGTGCAGCCCGCGGATCGGCGAGGGGAGGAGGAAGGCCATCCCGAGCAGCGCGCCGCCGGCTCCGATCCAGATCGTGTTGTGCACGCCGATCGTGGAGCCCAACACCCCGGCGAGGCTCGTGCCGAGCGGCCGCACCCCGTAGTTGACGACCATGAACGCCCCGGACACCCGCGACCGGACGGCCGGAGGGATCAGTCCCGCCTGGATCGTCCCGGCGAGGATGTCGAGCAGCATGAGTCCGGCCCCGGAGATGAACTCGGCCGTGAAGAGGAAGGCGATCACGAGCCAGTGCGGCCCGCGCGCGGCCGGCACGAGGAGCAGCGGGGCGGGGAAGAGGAAGCAGCCGATCAGGAACGCCGGCCCCACGCCGATCGCCCGCGCGATGCGGCCCGTGAGCGCCGATGCGACGAGCGTCCCCGCCGCGGCGACGCCGATCACCACCCCGATCGTCGCGGGCGCGACGTGGAGGTAGCGGCTCGCGTAGAGGAGGAAGAGCGCCCAGTAGAGGAAGTTGAAGAAGTTGATCGTCGCGACGCCGAGCAGCTCGGCGCGCATCACCGGGTTGTCACGGATCCAGCGGAGCCCGGTCCCGAGCCCACCGGTCTCCCGCGGCGCGCCCGGCGGATCGGGCACGTCGATCCGCTTCAGGAAGAGCGCGGACCAGAGGTAGGACACGCCGTCGAGCGCGAGCGCGTACGGCCCGCGAAGCAGCTGGACGAGCACGCCGCCGAGGCTCGTCCCCGCGAGGAACGAGAAGCCACGCGTGCCGTTGAGCAGCGTGTTCGCGTCGATGTAGTCCTCGCGCTCGACGATCGTCTGGAAGAAGCCGCCGTAGCCGACGAAGAAGAACACGCTCGCGCAGCCGAGCAGGAACGAGACGGCGTAGAGCTGCGGCCACGTCAGGTCGCCGAGGGCGTATGCGATCGGGATCGTCACGGTGAGCAGCCCGCGCACGACGTCGGCGACGAGCATCACCTGGCGGCGGCGTCCGCTACGGTCTACCCAGACGCCTGCGTGGAGCGAGAGGATGAGGTTCGGCAGGAGGTACGCGGTCGTGAGCGCGCCCATCTGTGCGGCGCTCGCGTGCAGGGCGAGCACCGCGGTCAACGGCAGCGCGATGATCGAGACCTGGTCGCCGAGCAGCGACACCGACTGGCCGATGAAGTAGCGGCGGAAGTTGGCGTTCGTGCGGATGAGCCGCGGGATCCGGGGTCTCACCGGCGGGAATCTACGTGGGGCATCGGGCCAGGCCGCCGAGGGAGCCGAGGACTAGGTTTTCGCGCTTTGCGGGTAAGACAGGGGTGTGTTGCCGCAGGGCGGTTCCAAGGCGGAGCACGTTCGGCGGCTGCAATCGGTCACGGACGCGGCCCTCGCGCACCTGCGTCTGGACGATCTGCTCGTGGCGTTGCTCGAGCGGACGCGTGAGATCCTCGAAGTCGACACGTCCGCGATCCTCTTGCTCGACGAGGAGACGAACGAGCTCGTGGCGCACGCGGCGCTCGGCATCGAGGAGGAGGTCGAGCAGGGCGTCCGGATCCCGGTCGGCGGAGGCTTCGCCGGCCGGATCGCGGCAGAGAAGCGTCCCGTCATCCTCGACGACGTCGATCACGCGCACGTCCTCAACCCGATCCTGCGGGAGAAGGGGATCAAGTCGATGCTCGGCGTCCCGCTCGTCGTGGAGGGAGAGGTGCGCGGCGTGTTCCACGTCGGCTCGCTCGTCCCGCGCGCGTTCGCCGAGGAGGAGGTCGAGCTGCTGCAGCTCGTCGCGGACCGCGCGGCGCTCGCGATCGAGCACGCGCGCCTGTTCGAGGCGGAGCGCGCCGCCCGCGAGCGCATCGAGCACGTCCAGGCCGTCACAGACGCGGCCCTCGCGCACCTCGAGGTCAACGAGCTGCTCAAGGTCCTCTTGCCGCGGATCCGCGACATCCTCAGGACCGACACCTGTGCCGTGCTCCTGCTCGACCGGGAGACGAACGAGCTCGTGGTGCGAGCCGCGCTCGGGATCGAGGAGGAGGTCGGCGTCCGCATCCCGCTCGGCGCCGGCTTCGCCGGCAGGGTCGCCGCCGAGGGGCGGCCGATGGTGATCGACGTCGACGTCTATCCCGTCTACAACCCGATCCTCCGGGAGAAGCAGCTGAAGTCGATGATCGGCGTGCCGCTGCTCGTCCGCAGCGTCTCGCTCGGCGTCCTCCACGTCGGGACGCTCACGCATCGGGAGTTCACGCGGGACGAGGTCGAGCTGCTGCAACTGGTCGCCGCACGCGTGGCGATCGCCATCGAGCGGGCCTGGCTGCACGAGGAGCTCGTCCAGCTCGACCAGCTCAAGCTGAACTTCGTCGCCATCGCCTCGCACGAGCTGCGGACGCCTGCGACCGCCGTCTACGGCGTTCTCAAGACGCTCTCGGAGCGCGGTGGGGAGCTGACCGAAGATCTGCGGGAGGAGCTGCTCCGGGTCGGCGTCGAGCAGGGGGAGCGCTTGCGGCGCTTACTCGAGGAGCTGCTCGACCTGTCCCGCCTCGACGCGCGCGCGATCATCGTCGAGCCGCGACCGGTCGTGCTGAAGGCGGCGCTGGCGGAGGTCGTCGGCGGCGCGCTTCCCACGAACGAGTTCGTCGAGCTCGACATCCCCGACGACCTGGCCGCCGTCGTCGACCCGCTCGTGCTCGAGCGCGTCGTCTCGAACCTGATCACGAATGCGGCCCGGTACGGCTCGCCGCCGATCCGGATCGCCGCGCAGCAGCGCGACCGCCATCTCCGGATCGCCGTCGAGGACTCCGGTCCCGGTGTGCCGGAGGAGCTCGAGGGCAAGCTCTTCGACCGGTTCGCGCGCGGGAGCGGAGACGCCGGCCACGGCCTCGGGCTCGCAATCGCCCGCGCCTACGCGCAGGCGCACGGCGGAGACCTCGTCCACGACCCACGACCCGGCGGGGCGCGATTCGAGCTGCTCATCCCGCAGGAGCGCAACGGGCTCGGCAAGCCCGGCTGAGCCGCGGCGGACTAGCCGGACAGCGCCTGCTGCAGGGCCGCGAGCGTCTGCTGCCCGAGGACACCGTCCTCGGCGAGGCCGTGCGCGGCCTGGAACCTCTCGATGGCCGCCTGCGTCGACGGGCCGTAGTCCCCATCCGGCTTCCCCGGCGAGAACCCGAGCGCCGCGAGCGCGCGCTGCAGCACCTTCACCTGCGAGCCCGTGTCCCCGGGCGACAGCGGCTGGGCCGGAGCCTCCGCGGTCGGAGTCGTCACGGCCGTCGTCGTGGCGGTCGTCACGGGAGGCGGCTTCGCCTGGGTCGTCGCGAGCGGTGTGGGCGAGCTGCTGCTGAACACGCCGGCGGCCGCGAGGATCGCGAAGAACAGGGCGAGGACGGACGCGGCGATGATGGCGAGCTGGGTCGTGGTCAGCGTCCGGCCGCCGATGACGATGTCCCGGTGCGGGCGGTGGTAGGCGGGCTCGTCCTCCGGTAGGACCCAGACCTCGTCGGCGTCGTCGTAGACGCTGCGGCCGGCGCCGGCATTCGTTTCGGTTGGCGGCTCGGGCTCGTCGAACCAGTCGTCGTAGCCCGGATCGCGCTGCTCGCGACCCTCCATCAGCGCGGACCGTACCGCGTCTCGCGTCACGACGACAAGGTCTGGCGCCGTGGGCCGGGTGGCCGGCCGCATCTTCTTGACAGGCTCGTTGCAGTAGTGCAACATCTATGTTCGATGAACGCAACAGAGATGAAGCAGGCGCCGGTGGTCGACGAGGAGCTGCGGCACGCGACGATCGACGTCCTGCGTGAGCGCGGCTTCTCGGGCATGACGCTCGAGCGGGTCGCCGAGGTCAGCGGCCGTGCGCGCTCGACGCTCTGGCGGCAGGGCCATTCCCAGGAGGTGCTGATCGGAGCGCTTGTCGGGGAGCTCGCCGAGGACTTCCGCGAGACGATGTACCCGATCCTCACGTCCGCGGGATCGGGTCGCGAGCGGCTGATCCGCGGCCTCGAAGGGCTCTGCGGCGTGGTCGACCGTCACCTGCCGCTGCTGCTTGCCACGGACGAGGCGTTTCATCAGGACACCGCACCGGGCGTGCCGCCCGACTACCTGCATCCCTTCATCCAGTTCCTCCGTGAGGGGGCCGGTGACGGCTCGCTGCCCGAGACCGGCGACGTCGTTCGGGCCGCGGATCTCGCGTTCAACATGGTCGCCTGGCCGTACGTCCATCTGCGCGGGCGCCACGAGTGGCCCGCGGAGGAGGCGACCCGGCATGTCGTGGGCGTCGTCCTGGGCGGCATCGCCGGCGCCGCGAGCCCGCAACCCGCGGGCAGGCGAAAGGAGCCGACATGAGCATGACCCTGCCGTATCTCGAGCCCCTCGTCCGCCGGGACCCGGGCGAGCGCCGGATCCCGGAACCGCGTCGCGGGGAGGAGGGCGGTCCGCCCTGCCGCATCTGCAGCGGCGAGACGACGTCGGCGGTCTGGTCGGACGAGAACTGGACGCTGCATCCTCCGGTCGGCGGGAGCCTTCCCGGCGCGGTCTGGCTCGCCAGCCGTGCCCACGTGGACTCCTTCTGCGACCTCCCCGAGGAGCTCGCCGCGGACTTCGGCCGCGTGGCGGCGCGCGTCGAGCGCGCGATCCTGGCGCTCGGCGAGGTCGGACGCGTCCACGTCTACCGCTGGGGCGACGGCGGTGCACACTTCCACGTCTGGTTCATCCCGAGGCCGCTCGGGATGCTCGAGGCGTCGGGGATGATGCTCCCGCTGTGGGAGGACGCGCTTCCCAACGTGGCCGACGAGGAGCTCGCGGCCGCCGCGAAGCGCGTGGCGGCAGCGATGTGACCGCGCCGCAGACGGCGTGACGGCGCTACTCGTCCTGCTAGCGATCGGCTTCGCCTGGAGCATCGGCGCCCACTACACGGGCGCCGTGATGGGCATGCCTCACGCGCTGCGGGCGATCGGCGCCTGGCAGGCGCTCCTCCTCATGGCGCCGCTCGCGTTCCTCGGCGCGACCTTCGCGAGCCACGCGGTCGAGCAGCGCGTCGGCTCCGGGCTCACCGACGGCCCGCTGTCGATCGGCCAGGAGGTGGTCGTGATCGGCGTCGCCTTCGCGCTCACGACCGTGTTCAACCGCCTGCGCGCGCCGACCTCCACGATCCAGATCCTCGTCTTCGCCGTGGTCGGGGTCGCGCTGGCGGCCGGACGGGGAGTTCGCTGGAGCGCGATCGGGCACCTGGCGATCGTGTGGGCGAGCGCGCCCGCGGCGGCTCTCGTCCTCGGGGCGCTGCTCACGAAGTGCCTCGACCGCGTGCCGCTCGGCGGCCGGACGGGGGCGGCGCTCGTCGCCGTCGGAGCGACCGCCGCCTTCGCGATGGGCGCGAACGACGTCTCGAATGCGAGCGGCGCCCTCGTCGGCACGGGCACCTTCGGGCCGCTCGCGGCGGGCGCGGTCGGAGGAGCGGGCATCGCGCTCGGCGTCCTCACGTGGGGGAAGCCCCTGCTGCGCCGGGTCGCCTTCGAGCTCGTGAAGGTCGACCGCGCCATGGCGACGGCGGCGCAGCTCGTCCAGGCCGCCGTCGTCCTTGCAGCCGTCGCCTTCGGCTTCTTCACCTCGATGAACCAGGCGCTCGTCGCGGCGATGGCCGGCGCCGGCTTCGCCCGCGGCCGCGAGGCGGTCCACACCAGGACCCTGCTCTCGATTCCGATCGCGTGGGTGCTCGGCCCCGCCGGCTCGCTCTCGGCGGGCTATGTGTTCGGGCTGCTCGTCCGCTAGACCGCGAGGACGGCGACGAGCGCGTCGACGACCTGCGGATCGAACTGCGTGCCCGCGCACCTCCGCAGCTCGGCGGCCGCCTCCTCGAGCGAGAGCGCGCGGCGGTAGGAGCGGTCGGTGGTCATCGCGCTCCAGGCGTCGCACGTGCACACGATGCGCGCGACGAGCGGGATGTCCTCGGCCGCCAGCCGGTCGGGATAGCCGTTGCCGTCCCAGTGCTCGTGGCACGACCGGACGTACGGCCCGACCTCGCCGAGGAGCCCGCCTGCGCGCTCGAGCATCTCCTGGCCGAGGATCGTGTGGGTGTTCATCAACGCGCGCTCCTCGTCGTCGAGCGGGCCGGGCTTGTTGATGATCTCGCTCGGGATCCGGACCTTGCCGACGTCGTGGAGCAGGGCCGTGAACTCCGCCATCCGCAGACCGTCGGCGTCGAGGTCGAACCGCTCGCAGACCGCGAGGACGAGCTCGACGACGTCGCGGCTGTGGGAACCCGTGTACGCGTCGTCCGCCTCGATCATGTCCCCGAGCAGGTACGTCGTCCCCTGGTACGCGTTCTTCAGCTCGAGCACCTTGTCGTTCTTCTCCTCCCGCTCCAGGCCCAGCCGGGCGACGATCAGCACCATCGGCATCAGGAGCAGCAGTGCGGCGGGATGGCGGTACGCGGGGAAGGCGGCGAGCAGCCCGAGCGGGGCGAGCACGAGATCGAAGCCGTAGACGAAGGCGACGCTCCGGAGCTCGTCGCGCAATGCGACCGGGACGACAGAGCGGGCCGTCAGGAAGGGCGGGACGAAGTCGAAGACGAACTGCGCCGCGATCGCGGCGAGGTAGATCGGGGCATCCTCCCAGCGCGGCATGTGCGATCCCGCGATGTAGAGGACGAGCGGCGGCCCGAGGCCGTACCAGCAGGACGCGATGGTGAGCGCGAGCCGGTCGGGCGGCATCCTGTGGCGCAGGACGTCGGGCAGCGCGCCGACGAGCATCGCGGCGCAGACGGCGAGCGGCACGTCCGGCAGCGGCAGGACGAACCACATGACCACGAAGATCGCCTCGGTCGGGATCGCGACGAAGCCGGGGAACTCCACGTGGACGCGGGACGTGACCGCGTAGGCGGCGACGGCGCTCCCGAGGGCGACGAGCGAGAGCGGGCGGTGCGCGGGAAGGAGCAGGGCGGCAGACGCAACCGCCAGGAAGCCGGCGGCGAGCACGCCGGTGAGTCCCGTGCTCGACAGGTGCTGCGACTCGCTCTCGCGCTGAAGCGCGAGCACGGCGTCGTCCGTCATGCGCGTGGGTGCGCCTGCGATTGCCTCGCTCACTCGTCCAAGATCGGCACGCAGGGCCGGATGGCTTGAGTTCGAGCCGAAGAACCCTCGTTCGAGGGAAGGATGCCCCCCGGCGGAGTGATTGCCGGCCGGGCCGCATCTGAGCACGATGGGGGGACTGTTCCTGCGGCCTGTGAGGTTTCCAATGAGGGGTACTAGGCGTCTGTGGCTCGTCGGCGTGGCGGTGGTCGCCGCGGCCGGACTTTCGGTTCCTGTTGCCTCTGCCGGGCTGCTCGGCCGGCTCGGGTTGCTTCCCTCCTGCGGGGCGACAAGCCATCCGTTCACGCCCTGGGGCGACAGTGGCTCGTACTGCGCGTTCCCGAACCTCGGCTTCGAGAGCGGGAGCACGGGGTGGACCCTGCACGGAAACGCCTCGGTCGTCGCGGCGAACGAGCCGTGGCACGTGTCGGGCGCCGGCACGCGCGCCCTGCAGCTCGGTCCCGGCGCGTCTGCGCTCAGCTCCCCGCTTCCGGTCAGCCTGCTCGATCCGTGGCTTCGGTTCTTCGCGCGGAGCGCGGGCGCCAACGGCCCGCTTCACGTCCAGGTGTACTTCCACGGCCTCACCGGAAACCTGACCGGCCTGCTCAACTTCGGCAGCCTCTCACCGGGTGCCTACTCGAGCTGGCAGCCCTCCTCGAAGGTCCTTTCCGCGCTCGCTCTTCCTCTCCTGACGTCGACCGCCCAGGTGCAGCTCACCTCGCAGGCGACGTCCGGAAACTGGCAGGTCGACGACGTGTATCTCGATCCCCGCATCGCGAAGCTCGGCTAGAAACCCTCCCCTCCCCGGCTGGAAAGGCGTGACAGACACGTCACGCCTTTCCGGCTAGCTTCGTCCCCATGGCAACGAGAGCGGCGACACCGTGGGGACCTGCGGATCTCGTAGAGGAGCTGACCGTCCCGCAGCAGGCCGGCACCAAGCGCTTCGCGTCGAAGGTGCAGCTGCTCGAGACGGCGAAGGGAGAGCGGCTCGTCCGCTTCTCCTACGCGGGCGCGGGCGGCGGCACCCGCGGACCCGTGACGCTTCGGGAGCGAGACATCGGACGGCTGAAAGCCGCGCTCGCCCAGCATCCGGCGCTGTCCGAGGCGCTGGGAATGGGTGGCTGACGCTGAGGCTCGCCGCGGCTCAGATCGCGGCGAGCACTCGGTCGCGCGCGGCGTCGACGAGAGAGGCGAGCAGGAGCGCGCCGTCGTCGGAGCCGAGCAGCGGGTCGACCGCGTGCTCCGGATGTGGCATGAGCCCCATCACGTTGCCGGTCTCGTTGCAGATCCCGGCGATGCCGTCGACGGATCCGTTCGGGTTGTCGACGTAGCGGAGGACGACCTGAGCCGGATCGAGATCCGGCGGCGGGAGGTAGCGCCCGTCGCCGTGCTTGACGGGCAGCACCAGACGCCGGCCGTTCGTGCACCGCGTCGTGAAGGGTAGGTCGTCCCGCTCGACCGTTACGGGGACGTCCCGGCAGACGAAGCGGAGCGACTCGTTCCGCACGAGCGCCCCGGGCAGCAGGCCGGCCTCGCAGAGGATCTGGAAGCCGTTGCAGATCCCGAGCACGAACCCGCCCCCCGCCGCGAACGCTCGCACGGCCGCGGTCGCCGGGGAGAAGCGCGCGATGGCGCCGCAGCGGAGGTGGTCGCCGTACGAGAAGCCGCCGGGGAGGACGACGGCGTCGAGGTCCGGGAGCTCGAGCTCGCCGTGCCAGACCGGTACGGCCTCGGCGTCGAGCGCCGCGAGCGCCCAGAGCGCATCCCGGTCGTCCTGCGAGCCGGGATACGTGACGACGCCGATCCGCGGCTGTGGGCTCGCCATCAGGCAGTGACCTCGATCTCGTAGCTCTCGATCAGCGGGTTCGCGAGCAGCTTCTCGCACATCTGCTCCACCGTCGCCTTCGCCGCGGCGGCATCCGCGGCGTCGACCTCGAGGTCGATGACCTTGCCGACCCGTGCGTCCCGGACCTCGAAGCCGAGGTGGCCGAGCGCCGAGCCGACGGCTTCGCCCTGCGGGTCGAGGATGCCCGGCTTCGGGCGGACGAGGACGGTGGCCCTCACCCGAGCACCACGGCCGGATCGTCGAGGTACGCGGGAAACGGAATCGTCGTCAGCCGCTCGAACGCCTCGTGGTACTTGGCGCGCGTGACCTGCACGACGTCCGCGGGCAGCTCGGGCCCGGGCTCGGTCTTGTCCCAGCCGGTCGTCTCGCAGTAGTCGCGGACGAATTGCTTGTCGAAGCTGTCCTGCGCACGCCCGGGCTCGTACGTGTCGCCCGGCCAGAAGCGCGACGAGTCGGGAGTCAGCGCCTCGTCGCCGAGGACGAGGGTCCCGTCCGCTGCGAGCCCGAGCTCGAACTTCGTGTCGGCGATGATGATCCCGGCGCGCAGCGCGTGCTCGGCCGCTGTCGCGTAGAGCCGGAGCGAGACCTCCTCGACCTCGCGGAAGCGGTCCTCGCCGACGAGCTCGGCCGCCTGCTCGCGCGTGATGTTCTCGTCGTGGCCCTCCTGCGCCTTCGTCGCCGGCGTGAAGATCGGCGCAGGAAGCTTGTCCGACTCACGCAGCCCTTCGGGGAGCCGGTGCCCGCAGACCTCGCCGCTCGCGCGGTAGTCCTTCCAGCCGGAGCCGGCGAGGTAGCCGCGGACGACGCACTCGATCGGGAGCATCTCGAGCCTGCGGCACTCCATCGAGCGCCCGTCGTCGCGGATCTCGAGCATGTGGTTCGGGACGATCGGGGCGAGGATCGTGAACCAGTAGCCGGAGAGGCCGGTCAGGACGCATCCCTTGTCAGGGATCTCGGTCGGCAGGACGACGTCGAAGGTCGAGATCCGGTCGGATGCGACGAGCAGCAGGCGCTCGTCGTCGATCGCATAGAGCTCGCGCACCTTTCCGGACGCGATGTGAGTCTCAGGCATGGAGCGGCTCCTCCTTGAGGGCTTCGAGGCGGGCGAACACGGTGTCGACGTGGCGCGTGTACGTGGCGACGTCGAACGCCGACGCGAGGTCGATGCGGGAGGCGATCCCCTCGTCGGCGCGGCAGAGCTCGCGGAAGTCGAGCTCCTCCTCCCAGGCGCGCATGGCCGAGCGCTGGACGAGCCGGTAGGCGTCGTCCCGGGCGAGCCCGGACTCGACGAGGGCGCTGAGGACGCGCTGGCTGAAGAAGAGGAAATGGCTCGCCTCGAGGTTCCGCCGCATCCGCTCTGGACGTACGACGAGGCCGTCCACGAGCCAGGCGAAGCGGTCGAGCATGTAGTCGAGCGCAAGGAACGCGTCCGGGATCGCGACCCGCTCGGCCGACGAGTGCGAGATGTCGCGCTCGTGCCAGAGGGCGACGTTCTCCAGCCCGACGAGGGAGCATGCGCGGACGACGCGCGCGAGCCCGCAGATGCGCTCGGCCACGACGGGATTCCGCTTGTGTGGCATCGCCGAGGAGCCCTTCTGGCCACGGCCGAACGGCTCCTGAACCTCGCCGACCTCGGTGCGGGCGAGGTGCCGGATCTCGAGGGCGAACGCGTCGAGAGACGAGGCGACGACCGCGAGCGCGGCGAGGAGCTCGGCGTGCCGGTCCCGCTGGAGGATCTGGGTCGACGAAGGCGCCGGCTCGAGCCCGAGCCGGTCACACGCGAGGCGCTCCAGCTCGGGATCGGTGGCCGCGTAGGTGCCGACAGCGCCTGAGAGCTTGCCGACGCGCATTCCCTCGAGCGCGCGCGCGATCCGCTCGCGATCGCGGGCCAGCTCGAACGCCCAGCCGGCGAGCTTGAGCCCGAACGTCGTCGGCTCCGCGTGGACTCCGTGCGTGCGCCCGATCTGCAGCGTCTCGCGGTGCTCCTGCGCGCGGGCCGAGACGGTGACAAAGGCGCGCTCGAGCCCGGCGAGGATCAGCGCGCCGGCCTCGCGGATCTGCAGCGAGAGAGCCGTGTCGACGACATCGGAGGACGTGAGGCCGTAGTGGAACCAGCGGCGGCCCTCCTCGCCGAGCTCCTCCGACACCGCGTCGACGAAGGCCGCGGTGTCGTGGTGCAGCGTCGCCTCGAGCTCCGCTACCCGCTCCGCGCCGGGCGGTGTCGCCTGCGCGATTCGCGCGGCCGCTTCGGCGGGCACGACCCCGAGCTCGGCCCAGGCCGCAGTGGCTGCGAGCTCGACCTCGAGCCACGTGGCGAGCTTCCCCTCGTCCGACCAGATCGCGGCCATGGCCGGACGGGAGTAGCGGGCGATCACGTGCTCCAGTCTAGAGCGCTCGTCCGTCGGCGTCGGTGCGCTGAACGCCCGGACTGCGACCGTCTGCAGACCTCGCTACTCTGGCGCGGATTTATCCCGCGAAACTTGTAGGAAGGTGTTCTTGAAGAGATATGCGCTTTGCGTCGCGGCCGTTCTCGCCGCCGCCCTCGCCGCCGCCGGAAACGCCCCGGCAGGCGGCGCTCACGCGAAGGGCCCCGGCCCGATCCAGAGCAACACTGATAGCACGACCAGCCTCATCCCGCGCTTCGCGCCGGATCTGGCCGTCTGGCTTCGGGCCTTCAGCCGGGTTCCTCCGAAGGTCGCGCCCTCGCCCGCGCCGGAGCCCGCTGCCACGACGACGCAGACGGAGACCACGACGACTGCCGCGCCCGCGCAACCCGCGAAGCAGCCGCGGCCGAAGCAGCACCTCGAGGGCACGACCCTCTCGATCTACGAGCACAGCGCGCAGCCGTGGGTCCTTGCCGCACAGGGCTGCTCCGCCGCGAGGCGGGGCGAGAACGGCATCGTCATCCTCGACTTCGGGATGCCGGCGTTCCGGCACCACGGCTACGGGACGATCCTCTTCTCGGGGCACTTCGTGCGGAACCACAAGATCACGACTGCGATGGTCGGGTACGCGGAGGGCTACGTCTCCTGTCTCCCCATTGGCTCGACCGCGTCGATCGTGCTCGCCCGTGGCACGAGCAACTACCACCCGGCGGTGCCGAGCGCCTACGTGGCCGGCGTCCGCTGGGCGCGCGCGACGAACAGGCTCGGACGGATCCTGCTCAGGAAGAGACTGTCGACGCACGTCGAGGCGGCCGCAGCGGACGACGCCGAGCCCGCGTGGGACCGGCGGTTCAGGAAGACGAAGCAGTTCTTCCACGGCTTCCGCACCGCTGTCCACGGGCACACGCTCTACGACTACGGCTCGCTCGACGGCGGAGTCGGCGCGATCTGGAGCGCCCGGCAGGCGTGGTACGTCGCCGGCGGGATCCGTCATACGAAGGCGCTGCCCGAGATCTACAACTCGGCGATGGCGCGGCAGTGGGCGGAGCTTGCGCGGATCGCCCACGGGCGCTACCACCGCGACGTCGACTTCGCGGGCGTGATGACGCAGGGGTCGGGGAGCTGCCGGTGCGGGCTTCGGCCGCATGCGGCGCACCGCATCCTCGCGCGCGCGCTCGTTGCTCAGGGAGTCGTGCACGTCGCGCTGCCGGTCGGCGGCACGAACATCGTCGGGTAGCGCGGGCGGGCTAGGCGTTCAGGATCCGGAGCGCGAGCGCTGCGGCGTTGCGCGCGTTGTCGACGCCGACCGCCGCGACGGGCACCCCGGGCGGCATCTGCGCGATCGCCAGGAGGGCGTCGAGGCCGTCGAGCACGCTGAGGCTCGAGCGGAGCGGGACGCCGATCACCGGCAGGTCGGTGTGCGCCGCGACCGCGCCCGGCAGCGCGGCGGCGAGGCCGGCGCCGCAGATGAGGACGCGCAGGCCGCGGTCGCGAGCGCTCCGGGCGTACTCCGCGACGGCATCGGGCGTGCGGTGCGCCGACCGAACCTCGAACTCGTAGCCGACGCCCGCCTCCTCGAGCAGCGCAGTGGCGCCCTGCATCCGCTCGCGGTCGGACTCCGAGCCGACGAGGATCCCGACGCGCGTCGCGTCAGCCACGTGCGGCGATGTCGGTCCGGAACTGCATGCCGGCGAAATCTATGTGCGCGGCCGCGTCGTACGCCGCGCTTCGCGCCTCGGCGACCGTCGCGCCGACCCCTACGACGTTGAGTATGCGGCCCCCGTTCGTTACGAGCCGGCCGTCGTGGAGCGCCGTGCCCGCGTGGAGCACGAGCGCTCCGGTCGCCTCCGCCTCCGCGACGCCGTCGATCGGCGTTCCCTTGTCGCTTCGCTCGGGGTAGCCGGCACCCGCGAGCACCACGGTCACGGCGGCCCGCTCCGCGACGTCCAGCTTCTGCGAGAGGTCGCCGGCGAGCAGCGGCACGAGGTCGCCGTCGAGGCGGGGGAGGAGCGACTGCGTCTCGGGATCGCCGAACCGGCAGTTGAACTCGATCACGCGCAGGCCGTCCTCGGTCCGCATGAGCCCGGCGTAGAGGAGGCCGTGGAACGGCGCGCCGCGGCCCGCGAGCTCGCGGAGGACGGGGAGGTGCACCGTCTCGAGGATCTCCTGCGCGTCGTCGTCGGCGACGTCGGGCAGCGGCGAGAACGAGCCCATGCCGCCTGTGTTCGGGCCCGTGTCTCCGTCCCCGATCCGCTTGTAGTCGCGGGCGGGCGGGAAGGCGACGGCGGACTCGGCCGCGGCGAGCGCGAAGAGCGAGAGCTCAGGACCCTCGAGCAGTTCCTCGACGTGGAACGACTGCCCCAGCGCCTGCGCCGCCCGCAGACCCGCGTCGAGCTCGGCCTGCGTCCGACAGACCCAGACTCCCTTGCCGGCCGCGAGCCCGTCGACTTTGACGACGCACGGGGGCCGGGCGACCGGGAACGTCCCGGCCGTCGGCACCCCCGCGGCCTCGAGCACCTCCTTCGCGAACGACTTCGATCCCTCGATGCGCGCCGCGGCGGCGCTCGGCCCGAAGACGGCGACGCCCCGGTGGCGCAGCTCGTCGGCCAGGCCTGCGACGAGCGGAGCCTCGGGGCCGATGACGACGAGGTCGGTGCGCAGCTCGAGCGCGAGCGAGACGAGGGCGGCGTGATCCTCCGCGCGAACGGGATGGCAATACGCGAGCGCGGCGATTCCGGGATTGCCGGGAGCCGCGTGCATCTCGTCGACGCTTGCGCTGCGGGAGAGCGACCACGCCAGCGCGTGCTCGCGACCTCCCGAGCCGACGACGAGCACTCTCACCGCCCGATCCTAAGCGAGCCGGCGTTTCGAGTCTGCCGCCCGCGGGCGGGAAGGGGACGTAGCGCGGTTACGCTCCCGGCGCTGATGGACGCGCCGCCCTACTCGGCCACAGCGGTCGACGTCCTCCGGCTTCCGGCCGGCGCGACCGAGCGCGACCGGGTCGCCGTCGAGGAGCCGCTCGAGATCCGGATCGGCGGGCGTCCCGTCGCCGTGACGATGCGCACGCCCGGGCATGACGAGGAGCTCGCGCTCGGCTTCTGCATCTCCGAGGGACTGCGGCCACGCGAGGCGCGGCTACCCGGCGATCTCGCTGCGAACCGCGTCGAAGTCGACGCTCCCGGCTTCGATCCGGCGCGGCTGCAGCGCAGCTTCTACACCTCGTCCTCCTGCGGGGTCTGCGGGAAGGGAGCGCTCGAGGCGGTCGCGGTCGAGGCGCCGAAGGTGGAGTCCGACCTACGGTTGCCGGTGTCGCTCGTCGCGTCGCTGCCGGATCGGCTGCGCGAGGCGCAGGCGGCGTTCGCCGTGACCGGCGGCCTGCATGCGACGGGGCTCTTCTCCCCCGGCGGCGACGCGTTGTGCGTCCGCGAGGACGTGGGGCGGCACAACGCGATGGACAAGGTCGTGGGCTGGGCGTTCCGGCAGCAGCTCCTTCCGCTCGCGGGACACGTGCTCTGCGTGAGCGGGCGGCTCTCGTTCGAGCTCGTGCAGAAGGCCGCCGTCGCCGGCTGCCCGGTGCTCGTGGCGGTCGGCGCGCCGTCGAGCCTTGCCGTCGACCTCGCGACCGACCGCGGCGTCACGCTCTGCGGCTTCGTCCGCAACGGCTCGGTCAACGTCTACACGGCGCAGTGGCGGATCGAGCGCTGACGGGGATCCTCCTCGTCGGCGGCGGGAGCAGCCGCTTCGGCTCTCCGAAGGCGCACGCGCGGCTCGACGGGGAGACGCTGGCCGAGCGGGCGTGGCGGCTCCTCGGCGAAGTTTGCGACGAGCGCATCGCCGTCGGTCGCCTGGACGGCCTCTCCTTTCCGGCGCTCGAGGACGAGGGGACCGGGCCGGTCGCGGCGATCGCCGCCGGGCTGCGGGCCGCCTCGCATGACACCGCCCTCGTCCTCCCGGTGGACATGCCGCTGCTCACGGCCGGTGCGCTCCAAACGCTGGCCGACGCGTGCCGTGACGCAGCGACCGGTCCGGAGGGCCCGCTCCCGTGCGCAGTCGTACGGCGCGCGCTGCCGGCGTTCGAGACGGGCGAGCGTCGCCTGCGAACCGTCCTCGACGGTCTCGACACCGCGCACGTCGACCTCGACCCGTCCCTGCTCGCGAACGTGAACACCAGGTCCGACCTCGATAGGCTGGCGCCGTGAGCGGAGTCTTCCGGGTCGGCGAGGAGGCGTACGACGACTTCATGGGTCGCTACTCGAGGCGGCTCGCGCCGGTGTTCGCGGACTTCGCCGGCCCGCGGGGCGGGGAGCGTGTCCTCGACGTCGGCGCCGGCACCGGCGCGCTCGTCGAGGCACTGCTCGCCCGCGGCTGCGAGGTCGCCGCGGCCGAGCCCTCGCCGGAGTTCTGCGAGGCGCTGCGCCGGCGCTTTCCCGGAGTCGAGGTGCAGGAGGCTCCGGCCGAGCAGCTCCCGTTCGCGGACGGCGCGTTCGACGCGGCGCTCGCGCAGCTCGTCGTCGCCTTCGTGGCCGATGCCCCGGCCGCGGTCGCGGAGATGGCCCGCGTCGCGCGGCGCATCGCCGTATGCATGTGGGGGGTCGCGGAGGTCGACATGTTCGCCGCCATCGACCGGACCGCGTCGGTTGTCGAGCCGGATCGCCTGCCCGAACCGCGCCGGTACCGGACTGCGCAGGAGATCCACGACCTCCTCGCGCCGCACGGCGAGGTCGAGGCCGCCGAGCTCGATGTGACGGGCAGCTATCGGGACTTCGACGATTTCTGGCATGCGCTCAGCGGCGGCGCGGGCCCGGCCGGCCGGTGGCTCGCCGGGCTCGACGCGGAGGCGCGTGAGAGCGCCCACGCTGAGCTGTTCCGTCAGCTCGGCAGTCCGGACGGGCCGTTCGAGCTCGCGGCGAAGGCCTTCGCCGCCGCGGTCACGCCCGGGTGAGTACGGAGGAACGCTCCGCTCCCGTGCCCACCAGCGTCACCTCGACGCCGAGCTCGCGCTCGACGAACTCGACGTAGCCGCGCGCCGCGGCCGGTAGCTCGGCCGCGGACGAACAGCCGTCGAGCGAATCGTTCCAGCCTTCGAGCACCTCGTAGACAGGCTCGGCCGCGTGGAAGTCGCTCTGGTGCGCCGGGAAGTCGCGCGTCTCGCCGCCGTCGCGGGTGCGGTAGCGAACGCACACCGGGAGCTCCGCGAAGTGGGACAGGACGTCGAGTTTCGTGAGCGCGAGCTGGTCGATGCCGTTCACGCGCACGGCGTAACGTAGTGCGACGAGGTCGAGCCAGCCGCAGCGCCGCTCCCGTCCGGTCACCGTCCCGTACTCGCCGCCGAGCTCGCGCATGCGCGCCTGCTCCTCGCCGGAGATCTCCGACGGGAAGGGGCCCTCTCCGACCCGGGTCACGTACGCCTTGGAGACGCCGACGACCCGGTCGATGCGCTGCGGCCCGATCCCGACGCCCGTGGCCGCGCTGGCGGCGACGGGGTTCGAGGACGTGACGAAGGGATACGTGCCGTGGTCGAGATCGAGCAGCGTGGCCTGTGCCCCCTCGAAGAGGACGCGTTTCCCTTCCCGGAGCGCCTGGTCGACGTAGAGCGACGTGTCGGTGACGTACGGCCGGAGCCGCTGCGCATAGCCCTCGTACTGCGCGGCGACCGTCTCGAGGTCGATCGGATCCGTTTCGTAGACGCGCTCGAGCCAGAGGTTCTTCTCGGCGAGCGCGACCTCGATCTTCTGGCGGAGGATCTTGGGATCGAGGATGTCCTGGACGCGGATCCCGAGCCGCATCGCCTTGTCGGCGTAGCAGGGGCCGATCCCGCGCTTCGTCGTGCCGATGGCGAGCCTGCCGAGGCGCCGTTCGCTCGCCTGGTCGATCGCGAGGTGCCACGGCATGATCAGGTGCGCGTTGCCGGAGACGTACATGTCGCCGGTGGGGTGGCCGCGGCGCTCGAACTCGTCGAGCTCCGCGATCAGCACCTCGGGGTCGACGACGCAGCCGTTCCCGATCACGCACGGCTTGCCGCGGACGATCCCGCTCGGCAGGGCCCGGATCTTGTACGTCTCGTCGCCGACGACGATCGTGTGCCCGGCGTTGGGGCCGCCCTGGTAGCGGCAGACGACGTCGGAGTCCCGGGCGAGCAGGTCGACGATCTTGCCCTTCCCCTCGTCGCCCCACTGCGCGCCGACAATGACGGTGGCGGGCACGTCCGTGAAGTATGCCGTCCGCGAATCTAGGCGGCGTTGCGCTCTACGAGGACCTCACGGAAGTCCTGGCGCGCCTCGATGTCCACGTCGCGGCACAGTCGACGAAGTCGGCTCGCCGACGGACCGCCGATGCGTCCTGCCAGCTCGTCCCAGCTGCAGTTCGTCGTGACGATCATGAGCAGCCGCTCCTGCTCGCGGTGATTGAGGATCTGGTAGATGCGATCGCGCGTCCACGGGGACGACCAGTCTTCCGCGCCGAGGTCGTCGAGGACGAGGACTTCGAAGCCACTCGGCGCCGGCGGCGGCTCGCCCTCGCCGTAGCTCTCCCTGAGCGCATCGAGCCACTGGGGAACGTTGACGAAGAGCGCGCTGCGCGGATGATCGCTCCAGACGAGCTGGTTGAGGATTGCGACAGCAAGGTGCGTCTTCCCGGCCCCCGGCCGGCCTCGGAGGAGCAGGCCGCGACGTAGCGCGGTTCCCGCCCGATACTCCTTCACCCACTGTTTGCAGACTTCGACTGCCGTCGTGGTTCCCGCCGCCGGTTCGAAGTTCTCGAACGTGCACTGCTCATAGCCGCCGGGCACGCAGACGCGCCCCCATCGGACCTCCGCCAGACGCTGTTCTTCTGCGACCTCCTCGGCGGCGCGGCACAGCTCGCAGTAGCGCTCGGCCGCGAAGGTCTGGCCGAGGAGGAGGACCTGCTCGGTGCGGAACTCCCGCCCGCAGCCGAGGCACGTTGCTGTGAGGCTAGTGGGCAAGGCTGGCGAACTTCGCGTACTTGCTGATGAAGGCGACCTTGAAGTCTCCGGTCGGGCCGTTGCGGTGCTTTGCCACGATCACCTCGGCAACGCCCTTGTTCGTGTCGTCGGTCTCGTCGCGGTCGTAGTACTCCTCGCGATAGAGGAACATGACGAGGTCGGCGTCCTGCTCGATCGAACCGGACTCCCGCAGGTCGGAGAGCATCGGCCGCTTGTCGTGCCGCTGCTCGGGGGAGCGGTTGAGCTGCGAGAGCGCGACCACCGGCAGGTCGAGATCCTTGGCGATCTCCTTCAGTCCTCGGGAGATCGACGAGACCTCCTGCAGCCGGCTCTCCTCGCGCAGGCCGGTCGTCATCAGCTGGAGGTAGTCGACGACTACGAGGCCGAGGTTCGGTTCGCGCCGCTTCAGCGTCTGCGCGCGGGCGCGGAGCTCGAGGAGGCTGAGGGCCGGGGTGTCGTCGACGTAGAGCGGCGCCGACTCGAGCTGGCCGCACGCCTGCGCGAGGCGAGGCCAGTCGTCCTTCGAGAGCTTCCCGGTGCGGATGTGGTGGGCGTCGACCTTGCCGCGCGAGCAGATGAGCCGCTGGGCGACCTCCTGCCGCGACATCTCGAGGCTGAAGAAGGCGCACGGCGTCTGCTGGTCGACCGCGACGTGGTTCGCGAACTCGAGGGCGAAGGCGCTCTTCCCCATCGACGGACGGGCGGCGAGGATGACGAGGTTCGCGGGCTGGAAGCCGGCGGTGATCCGGTCGAGATCCTTGAAGCCGCTCGCGAGCCCCGTGACCTCGGCGCCCGACTCGTAGAGGTGGCTGATCCGCTGGAACGTCTCGACGAGCGTGTCCTTGAAGAGGACGAGCTCGCCCTGCGCGCGGCGCTCGCCGAGCTCGAAGACGAGCTGCTCGGCGCGGGCGACGAGCTCCGTCGGCTCGCCCTCGCGATCCCACCCCAGCTGTGCGATCTCGCCGCCGGCGTGGATCAGCCCGCGCAGCGTCGCGTTCTCGCGGACGATCTCGGCGTAATGGCGGGCGTTCGCCGTGGCAGGAACGAGGCGCGCGAGCTCGTGGAGCCGGACGCGGCCGCCGATCCCTTCCAGCTCGCCCCGCTGCTCGAGCTCGTTCGTGAGCGTGATCGCGTCGACCGGCTCGTTCTTGCCGTAGAGCTGCAGCGCGGCGCGGTAGATCTTTCCGTGCGATTCGCGGTAGAAGTCGCCCGCGTCGAGGATCTCGCTGACAGCGGCGATCGCGCCGGGCGAGATCATCATCGCGCCGAGGACCGACTCCTCGGCCTCGAGATTCTGCGGCGGGATGGCCGCCGGTTCGGGTACGGCTGCGAGGGTCACAAGTCGCGATTCCAGCACTGACGGCGCTTGGTTTCCAGCTGTGGGTATGTCCGTTGTGAACAGGTCATTTTTGGCCATTTGCAGGCGAATCGACCATCGTTGCAGGCGCGCCGGACGGCGCACCTGTGCACGAATAGGGTGCTAGGAGCGGGAACTTCCTGCGTAGTTCCACAGGTCGTGGACAGCGTGTGAACGCCCTTCCGAGCCGAGGCCAAGCCGGACATGGCCCGGTGCCGGGCACGCGGACGTGTCCGCAAAGGACAACGCGCGTCGCGATCGGGCGCGGCGCAACGGTCCGCGGTCCGAACCGGCCACGTCCTGGTGCCTGGCACCGAGACGTGGCGCAATGAGATAGGAGTTGGACGCGGGGAGGGTCTACTCGTCCCGCAGGGCTGCGTCTGCGTCGGCGCGCCACTCGGGCTCGGGCTCCGGCTCTTCCGCCGCAGCCTCGGCTTCCGCGTCCTCGCTCGCGTCGCCGTCGGTCGCCTGGGCGTCTTCGGCGTCGGCCGCCTCGGCGGCGTCGACCTCGGCGAGGATCTCCTCGAGCTCGACGGAGGGCTCGGGAGTCTCGGCTGCCTGCTCGGCGCGCTCCGCGGCCTCCATCGCCTCGAGCTCCTCGTCGGACGGCAGCTCGCCACCCTCCGGGACGACGTGCGTCTGCACCTCGACGCGGACGTCCTCGAACAGGCCGATCGGAACCGCGTAGCGACCGATCCGCTTGATCGGGTCGGTCTCGATCTTGCGCCGGTCGACGCGGATCTTCTCGGAGCTCCAGAGCTCGTCCGCGATGTCGGTGGGCGTGACCGAGCCGAAGAGCGAGCCCGTCGGCCCCGCCTTGACCTCGAACCGGAGCACCGCCTTCGAGAGCGTCTCGGCGATCTCGCGCGCCTGGTCGGCGGTCTTCGCCTCGTGCCGGGCGCGCAGCGTGTCGCGCTTCTGGAGCTCCGCGACACGCGCGGCAGTCGCCTCCTGGGCAAGCTGCCGGGGGAGGAGGTAGTTGCGGGCGTAGCCGCGGGCGACCGAGACGACGTCGCCGCGGAGGCCGACGTGCTCGACGTCCGAGAGGAGGATGACCTCCACGTCAGCGCTCCCCGCGATCGCCGCGATCCCCGCGGTCGCGCCGCCCGCCACCGCGCTCGCGATCGTCGGATCCCTCGGCGACGTACGGCAGCAGCGCCATCTCTCGCGCGCGCTTCACGGCCGTGGCCACCTGCACCTGATGCCGGCGGCAGGCGCCGCTGATCCGGCGGCTGCGGATCTTCCCCTTCTCGGAGATGTAGCGGCGCAGCTGGTTGACGTTCTTGTAGTCGATCTCCGCGATCTTGTCCTTGCAGAAGAAGCAGTTGCGGCGCTTGATCTGCCCCGCGGGCCCGCCGGGCCGCCTCCGCTGCTGCTGGGTCTTTTCTCTCGCCATGCCTCTCCTAGAACGGGATGTCGTCGTCCGCCGCCGCCGGGAAGTCGGCGCTCTCCTGCGCCGCTCCGGCCGGCACGAACTGGTTGCCGCCGCCGCCGCCGTCGCCGTCGCCGCGGCCCCCGAGGAACTGGACGCTCTCGGCGATGATCTGCACGGCCTGCCGCTTGCCCGAGCCGTCGGTCGCGTCCCACTCGCGCCAGTCGAGCCGGCCGTCGATGCCGACGGGGCGGCCCTTCGAGAGGTACTGGGTGCAGCTCTCGGCCTGGTTGCCGAAGACGGAGACGTCGAAGTAGTTCGGCTTGTCGACCCAGTTGCCCGACTCGTCGCGCCGGCGGCTGTTCACGGCCACCCTCAGGCTGCAAACCGGCGTGCCGCCGGGGGTATGCCGCAACTCGGGGTCCTTCGTCAGGTTGCCTACGAGAACGACGCGATTGATATTCGCCATGTCTTTACTCCTCTTCCTCGCCCGGCTGCTCTTCCGCGTCAGCGTACTCCGGCTCGTCGTCTTCCGAAACGGTCGTTTCGGGCGGCGTCGTTTCCGGCGCTGCCGTTTCCGGCGCAGGCGCTTCGGACTGCACCGCAACAGGAGCGGCGGCCTCGTCGCGCGGCGCGCTCGTGCGGGAGCCGGCGACGTGCCGCGTCGCCAGGTGCCGCAGCACGGCGTCGTCGATCTTGAGGACGCGGGAGATCTCGTCCAGCGTCTCTGCCTCCGCGTCGAAGACGACGAGGTGGTAGACGCCCTCCTCCTTGTGCGCGATCGGGTAGGCGAGGCGGCGCCGGCCCCAGGCGTCGTGGCTCTGCCACGCGCCGCCGCTCTTCTCGACGAGGTCGCGCGTGCGCGCGACGATCTCGTCCTGGCGGGCCTCCGCCTGCTCAGGGTCCAGCAACAGCAGGATCTCGTAAGTCGTCACGTCCCGATGCCCTCCCTTCCCACGGTCTCGATGTCGGCCCCGACTGCCGGCGCCGCTCGGGACAGAACGGCGCGATGACGGGGCAGGAAGCGGCGGTCACTGTAGCATCGCCCCGATGCGGCGCCTGCTCGGGTGGATCGGCGGAGCGGTGGGCGGGATCACCGCCTACCGCCTGATGCGGCGGCGCCCGCGGGTCGTCGCGGAGCCTTCATCCTCGCCCGTGTCGGACGAGCGCGCCGAGGAGCTGCGCGCGAAGCTCGCCGAGTCGCGAGCCGCGGAGCCGGAGACGGAAGCCGTCGTCGACGAGCCGCCCGCGGAGGTTGCCGAGCCCGAGGGAGAGGCGGAGCCGGAGTCGCCGGACGACCGCCGCCGCCGGGTGCACGAGGAAGGCCGCGCGGCGCTCGACGAGATGAAGCCGGAGTAGGGCGCAACGGGAAGGGCCCGCTTGCGCGGGCCCTTAGAGACGATCGAGTTTCGTCGCCTTACGGCGCTACCTGTACCTGCACGCCGCGTCCGCTCCACGTCAATGGGACGTTGAGCGGCAAGACGGGCGCCAGCTCGGACGTGACGATGATCGTGAACGTGTTGGAGTGGCGCTGGTCCGAGATGTAGTAGTTCGCCGTCGCGAGTCCGCCGATGATCGAGACGCCGTCCATCTCGATGATCCCGTTCGAGTCGCTCCAGTCCGAGAGCTCGCCGGACGTGTGCGCCGCGCCGTTCGTCCCGCCCGGGTGGCCGCCCGCCGACTCGTGGATGCAGTCCGTGTTCTGGTAGTCGCTCTCCTGCCCCGGGCCAAGCGCGGCCCAGAACCAGAAGCTGCCGCCGTGGACGTCATTGGCGCTGATCTCCACCTGGAACTGCGTCCCCGGCCCGTAGTCGGCGCGGGCCGTCGACGCGGCTCCCACGAGCATCGCGGCTGCCGCCAGTCCGGCGAGCAGCGCGATCAGACCGACCCTGCCAAGCCCCCTTCTCATTCCCGGTCACCTCCGCGAAGTGGTTCCCCCCGCTCCTGGGACGCGTACGAAGCTAAGTTGCCGCGGCCGTAAAGTCAAGGCGGCAGGCGCTTGGCGATCACCGCGCCGGCGGACCACTCGAATGAGCGATTGCAGTTCCTGCGGGCTCAGGAGTACCGTCCGGGCCTCTCAACACACCCACCCGAGCTGCGGCAGAAGGCAGGTAACCCGATGCCGAATCTTCTGATGCTCGGCAAGCAGTACGAGGCATACGTCACGGTGCTCGAGGGCCAGGCGGGCGGAACGCTCATCTACCTCGACTCGCACGGCCACCTGCACGTCGTTCCCACCTCGCCGGACTCGCGGAGGGTCGCCGAGGAGCTGGAGCCGGAGCTGAAGGCGCTCCAGGTTCGCCTGGAGGGAGTGGCCGAGAAGCTGCACGAGATCACCCAAACCGCCGGCGTCGGCGCCTAAGCAGCGGTCGGAAGGAGGGGACATGTCCACGAGGGTCCTTCGCAGGGCGCTCACAGTCTGCTTGCTCGCCGCCGTGGCGGCGACGCTGGCCATCGGGCCGGCTCAGGCAGGCACGCCCGTAACGATCACGAAGCACGCCAACCTCGGCTTCAACACGAGCATTCCCGTGAACGAGGACACCGGCGTCGCGAATCCGCCGTGCCTTCTGAGCTTCGGCGTCTGCCTGTTCCACGGAGCGGTTGCCTTCAACGGCACGCTCACGGCACACGTGAAGCTCGCGACGGATGTCGCGCTCACGTACGACCCGTCGGACCTGAACACACCGAACGCGCCGCTTCCGGTCTCCGTCAAGTACACGCCGACACCCGGTGGCTCGACGGTCTCCTATTCCCTGAGCGGCACCATGACGTTCAACTTCGACGGGTGCTCGAACTGCCCCGCGGCGTTGCCGTTCAACGCCACATCGGCGCCGAACTCGTTCACCGCGCCGATGGACTCGGACGCTCCGGTGACCATTCCGGGGACGAGCTCGGGCATCACCCTCAACGTCGCAGGGCTGGACGTGATCACGGCGTCGCTGGGGAGCGCACTGACGCTTGCGCCCGCACCGCCGGGGACGCTCCCGGGCCTCGGTGGGGCCGCAGCTCTCGTCCAGGTCAGCGGCGCAAGTGGAGCACCGGTCCTCCCGATCGAGTGGGATTCGGGTGGCTCGGCCCAGAGCTTCACGCTGACGACTCCGGCCAGCCCGGCGCCGCTCGGAGTCTCGCTATCACCCCTCCTGCACTGGGTGGGGACGTCCGGAAGCGCCCAGATCAACCTCCACTGGACGGATGACTTCCAGAACACCGTGGGCGTCATCGCCGACATCGTCAGCGCCGGCGTCTGCCTGATCGTCGACTGCTCGATCTCCGACCCGTCTCCGGTCGGCCTGTTCTCCGGAGGGTTGGGCCCGGTGTACAGCTCGGCCGGTCTCGACACGGAGATCGGGAACGCCGTCGGCGGCGTGGCAGGGCCGTTCGTCGCGGCCCGGGTGGCTGCGGGATTCGTCCCGGTGCCGCTCACGAATCCGGAGGGGGCATCGATACCTCCGTTGAGCGTCGGTGCGCTCGGCTTCGACATCCCGTCGGTGGCCATCAACGGTGCGCCGGGCGGAGTCGTGCTGAGCGGCGACTCGGTCAACCTCACCGCGGCCCCGAGCGGAGGAACCGGCCCGTTCACGTACCAGTGGACGAAGGACGGATCGCCGTTCGCGACGACGCAGAGCATCACCGACACCCCGGGGCTCGGTGACTCGACGTACGCGGTGACCGTGACCGACTCGCTCGGAGCGGTGTCGAACACGGCGTCGACGACGGTGCACGTCTACGACTTCACCGTCGCCGGCAGCCCGACGACCCAGCAGGTCCTGACGACCGGGTCGAACACGTACGCGGTCACCGAGGCGCTCGTCGCGGGCTCGGCGACCTCCGGACTGCCGACGATCGGGCTGTCGATGTCCGGTCTGCCGTCGGGAGCGGCCGCGAGCTTCACTCCCGCGAGCGGAAATGCAGGAGGGTTCTCGTCCACGTCGACGATCACGACGTCCGGCGCGCCGCCGGGGACCTATCCGCTCACGCTCACAGGCACCGACGGCCGGCCGTCGATCGGCGGGTCGAGATCCACGAGCCTGAGCCTCGTCGTCCTCACTCCCGCCCAGGCGATCCCGGCCGTGATCGACACGATCGGGAGCCTGCAGGGGGCAGGAGTGCTGAACCAGGGCCAGGCGAACTCGCTGATCGTCAAGCTCAATCACGCGATCGACAGCCTGAACACGAAGCCGGGCCAGCCGACCGCGTGCAACCAGCTGCAGGCGTTCGTCAACGAGGTCCACGCCTACGTGTCGGCGGGGATCCTGACGCCGGCCCAGGCCGACTCGCTGCTGGGCGGCCCGCTCGGGATCCTGGCGATCATGGCCTCGATTCCCTGCTGAGCTAGCAGCATCGAACAGCATGTTGGAGGGCCCGCTACGGCGGGCCCTCCGACCTCTGGCGGGTCGGATGAGGTAACGGGTTGCGCCGAAATTTCGGGCGACACGCTCTGACCGCTGCGTCGAAGAGGACACCGCCGTCTATGACGCAACCCGTCGAGCGGATCTTTGCAACGAAGCCCTCCACCGCGAAGCAATCGGGCGTTCGGGGTTCGCAGCGGGCTCGTACGCGCCTCGGTAAGCGGGTTGGGCACGGTCATGGTGACGATGACGGGTACCAAGCGATCACTCGGTCGCGTGGTGCACCGGCAGGGTCATCCCGGCTATGCCCGCGCGAACCCCTGGGATCGACCCACCTCGCTGTCTTATCCGCAAAGAGCGCAAAACCATCCGCCGGCCTGGTTTGCAGCAGTGGCTCAACGGCGAGGCGAAGCGCTAACGGATTCCTAACTTTTGTGGGAGGTCGATCCCCCATGGCGCAACGCGAAGCGCTGGAGACCTACACCCGGACGATCAGCACCATGAGCGAGGTCCTCGAGGTGCTGCGTGACGAACCCGACTCGGAAGGGAGCCTGACACTCCTCGCTGACCGCATTGCGATCGAACGCGAATGGGTGCGGGCTCTGATGGCTCTCGGCGAGGAGCCATGCCGACCACCCGGCTGGCTCGGCCGCGACGGCAGACGGCAGCCCCCGGAACGACAGCGGGCCGCTTAAGTGGCCCGGGCAGGGACCGGCGTCCCCGCCCGAGCCGTCGTTCCGGCTAGTAGCCGCCTCCGCCGCCACCGCCTGACCCGCCTCCGGCGTAGAGGGCGAGCAGGACGATTACCGCGATCGCAAGCACGACTGCCGCAAGAACCAGCCAGCGGGTGCGACTCCAGCCTCCGACTCCGTGCCTGTGTGTCTGCCGTTCTTGGAACGTCACGAGACCAACTCCTTTGCCGGCTACCACCGGTAGCCGGGGGATTTCGGCCGCTCACCTGATGAACGGTCTGCCTCGCGGATTGGTTGCGCTTCCAGGAACCTGCCCGGCGTTCGGTCCGGCGAGGGCGATGATCTCCGCGCGCAGACGGGCAGTGACGGAGCGGCGCCGGAGTCGAACCGACCTAGCCGTGGGTTGCACGACCGTACGGGTTTTGAAGACCCGCTGGGCCACCGGGCCCGGCCGCTCCGCTCGGAGGCTAGCTGGCTAGTTGTCGCCTTCGAGGTACTGAGAGTCCCAGCCGGCGGGCGCGTATTTCTGGCCCGGCGCCGCAGCTCCGATCGCGAGAACGAGCGTGTCGTCGGCGCAGGCCTCGGCCGACCGTCTCGCGGCCACGTCCGAAACCCATACGCACGTGCCGGCAGGGGCATCGATCTCTTCGCCGCCGACCGTGAAGGTCGCGTGGCCGCTCGCGACGTAGTACAGCTCCGGCGCGCCGCTCTGGGTCTCGTCGTGCTCCGGGACGACGTTCTCACCGGCCGGGCGGCGGTACGCGTTCATCCCGAAGGTCTCGATCCCGAAGTGATGGCGGACCGGGATCCAGTGCGGCCACTGCTTCGACGCGATCTCGTCGATGTGGGCCTTCTCGTAGGCAGTCATGCGGCGAGCCTAATCCGCGGCCACGCGTGCGAACAAATCGTTGGGCGATAGGTCGGCGAGCGAGTCGAGGACGATGTCTGCGCCCGCCTTCTCGAGTCCGAGCCCGCGCGTCACCTCGTTGGGGATCGCGACGCAGAAGACGCCGGCCCTCTTCGCCGCGATGACGCCGTTGGGCGAATCCTCGAATGCGACCGCCTCAGAGGCGGCGACGTCGAGGAGTTCGAGCGCCTCGAGGTAGAGCGTCGGCGTCGGCTTCGCCCGGGCCGGATCGCCGTCGGCGGTGCAGATCGCGTCCCAGCCGACCGTCTCCTCGAGCCGCTCGAGGTGCATGTCCACCCAGGCGCGGGAGGAGCTGGACACGATCGCGCGCTTCAGCCCGTGCCGTCGGGCGGCGGCGAGGTAGTCCGCGATGCCGGGGCGCAGCTCCTCGGCCTCGATCAGGGCGATCTCGTGCGCGTAGCGGCGTTGGTTGAGCACCTCGCGCTCGAGCGGCTCGCCCACGAGCTCCTCGAGATGCGACATCGGATCCCAGGGTGCGTGCGTCGTGCCGACGAGCGTCGCCCACAGATCCTGAGGGAGCTCATGTCCGTGGTCGCGGTAGAGGAGCTCCCAACCCGCACGCGAGGCGAGCTCCGTGTCGAGGATGAGGCCGTCGAAGTCGAAGAGGAACGCGCGCACCGCCATGCGGGTGCAGAGTACGGACGTGGCGATCCTGGGCGTCGACGTCGGCGGCACGTTCACCGACGCCGTGCTCGTCGACGGAGGGCGGATCACGACGGCCAAGGTGCCGACCGCGGCGCTGCAGGAGGAGTCGGTGCTCGCTGCGGCGCGCGCGGTTGGCGCGGGAGACGGGCTGGAGCGTTTCGCGCACGGAACGACCGTCGCGACGAATGCCCTCCTCGAACGGCGCGGCGCCCGCACCGCGTACGTCGGCAATGCCGGCTTCGAGCATCTCCTCCATCTGCGCCGCCAGACGAGGGCACACCTCTACCGCCTCTGCGCCGATCACCCCGAGCCGCTCGTGCCGCTCGAGCGGTGCCACGGAGTTTCCGGCCGCCTCGGGCCCGCGGGGGAGCTCGAGCCGCTCGACCTCGACGCGCTCCCCGACCCCGGCGACGCGGAAGCGGTCGCGGTCTGCCTTCTCTTCGCGTTTCGCGACCCCGCCCACGAGGAGGCGGTCGCTGCGGAGCTGCGCCGCCGCTACCCCGGCGTCCATGTCGTGGCATCGCACGAGGTCGCTCCCGAATTCCGGGAGTACGAGCGCGCCTCCACCACCGCAGCCGACGCGTACCTCGCACCCGTCGCGGCGCGCTACCTGCGCGCGCTGGCGGAGGCCGCGACCGCGGCCGGGCTGCCGGAGCCGGTCGTCATGCTCTCCTCCGGCGGCGTCGTTCCGGCCGAGGAGGCCGCGGCGCATCCGGCGCGGCTGCTCGTCTCCGGCCCCGCGGGAGGCGTCGTCGGCGCGGGCATCGTGGCGCGGCGAGCGGGTTTCGAGGATGCGATCGCCTTCGACATGGGCGGCACCTCCACGGACGTGTGCCTCCTGCCGGGCGGCTGGGCGGCGCGCGTCTCGGAGCGCGAGGTCGGCGGCCTGCCCGTGCGGCTGCCTTCAGTCGACGTGCACACGGTCGGCGCGGGTGGAGGCTCGCTCGTGCGGCGCGACGCGGGCGGTGCGCTGCGGGTCGGGCCGGAGTCGGCCGGCGCGGATCCCGGCCCTGCCTGTTACGGACGCGGCGGCGGCGCGACGGTGACGGATGCGAACCTCCTGCTCGGCAGGCTCCCCGCCGAGCTGCCCGGCGGCCTCGCCCTCGACCGCGATGCAGCCGACGCCGCGCTCGGCGGGATCGATCCTGCTGCGGTCGTCGAGATCGTCAACGCCGAGATGCTGCGTGCCCTGCGCGTCGTCTCGGTCGAGCGAGGACACGACCCGCGCGACTTCGCGCTCGTCGCCTACGGCGGCGCGGGGCCGCTGCACGCGTGCGCGCTGGCCGAGGAGCTCGGGATGGAGGCCGTCCTCGTGCCGGCTGCCGCGGGAGTCCTCTCGGCGCTCGGATTGGCGGCGGGCGACGAGCGGCGCGACCGTGTGGTCTCGCACGTCCGGCCGCTCGGTGAGGTGCGCGACCTGCAGCCGGAGGGAGAGGCGGACCTCCGCTACCGCGGCCAGTCGTTCGAGCTGGCCGTGCCACTAGGTGAGGGGCTCGCGGAGCGCTTCCATCGCGCGCACGAGGAGCGGTACGGCTACGCCGACCGGGCGCGGGAGATCGAGCTCGTCGCCGTCCGCACCGCAGAGGTCGTCTCCGGCCCCGACCTGGAGCTGGCGAGCGGCGAGCCGCAAAGCGTGTCCGGGCCGGCCGTGGTCGAACAAGACGGGTCGACCCTGTGGATTCCCCCCGGGTGGGAGGGGGCTAGGGATGGTCCATGCTGGGTCGTGACGCGTGAGTGACGTCATCGCACCAATCCAGCTCCAGGTGATCGGCGCGTCCCTGCGGTCGATCGCGGAGGAGATGGGCGCCGTCCTCATCCGCTCGTCCTTCTCGGCCAACATCAAGGAGCGGCGCGACTGCTCGACCGCGCTGTTCGACGAGCGCGGGCGGATGATCGCGCAGGCCGAGCACATCCCCGTCCACCTCGGCGCGATGCCGGACGCCGTCGCGGCCGTCATGCGCCTCGGGCTCGAGCCCGGCCAGGTCGCGATTCTCAACGACCCCTACACCGGCGGCACGCACCTCCCCGACGTGACGCTCGTCTCGCGCACCGGCCTCGGTTTCGCGGTCTCGCGCGCACACCACGCCGACGTCGGCGGGATCGAGCCGGCAAGCCTCCCCGCCTTCTCGCGCACACTCGAGGAGGAGGGCGTGATCCTGCCGCCGCAGCTCCTCACCGACGGCGTGCTCGAGCGCTTCGTCCGCGCGACCCGACAGCCAAATGAGCGGCGAGGCGACCTCCGCGCCCAGCTCGCAGCACACCGTCTCGCCGAGACCCGCCTCGAGGAGCTCTGCGAGCGGCGCGGTCGCGACCGTGTCGGCGCTGCGATGGACGAGCTCCATGCCTACTCCGAGCGAATGGTGCGGGCCGCGATCGCAGAGCTCCCGGACGGCAGCGGCGAGGCCGAGGACGTCGTCGAGGCGGTCGACGGCGACGTGCCGATCCGCTGCTCGGTCGAGATCGCGGGCGAGGAGATCCGGATCGACTTCACCGGAACCGCGCCTCAGTACCACGGCAACCTCAACTGCCCGCTCGCCGTGACGAAGTCCGCGTGCTATTTCGTCGTTCGCTGTCTCACCGAGCCCGACCTGCCGGCGTCGGGCGGCGCCTTCGCTCCGGTCACCGTGACCGCTCCTGCGGGCTGTCTCGTCAACGCGCGTCCGCCGGCCGCAGTCGTGGCCGGCAATACGGAGACCTCCTCGCGCATCGTCGACGTCGTCTTCGCCGCGTTCGGCGCGCTCGTGCCGGTGCCGGCCGCGGGCCAGGGAACGATGAACAACCTCGCGCTGGGCAACGACGGGTTCACGTACTACGAGACGATCGGCGGCGGGCAGGGGGCGTGCCCAGACGCGGACGGCCCGCGCGGCGTGCACGTCGCGATGTCCAACACGCTGGCCACCCCGACGGAGGCGATCGAGCTGGAGTACCCGCTGCGCGTCGAGCGCTGGGAGCTCCGGACCGGCTCGGGGGGAACGGGAGCGCATCGCGGCGGCGACGGCGTGGTGCGCGAGTTGCGCGTGCTCGAGGACTGCAGGCTCTCAGTGCTCGCCGAGCGGCGCCGACATGCACCGCCCGGTCGCGCCGGCGGAGCCGAAGGCTCCCGCGGCCGCACCTTCGTCAACGGCGAGGACCAACCGCCGAAGCTGACGTGTCAGCTCCGTGCTGGAGACGTGGTGCGGGTCGAGACTCCCGGCGGCGGTGGCTACGGGAGGGCCGAGTAGGCTCAGGGCATGGAGCGTCCGGTGAAGGTCGCGTGCGTCCAGGTCGAGCCGGTCGTGCTCGACCGCGAGGCGACGCTCGACAAGCTCGAGCGGGTGGCTGCGGAAGCCGCGAAGGAGGGAGCCGAGCTCGTCGTCTTCCCTGAGACGTTCGTACCCGTCTATCCGTCGTCGAGCTGGGCGAAGGCGTTCGCCGGCTGGGAGGCTCCCGGCGCGAAGGAGACGTTCGCGCGGCTCGCCCAGGAGTCCGTCGCGGTCGGCTCGCCGGCCGAGCGGCGGATCGCCGCCGCGGCACGGGAGCTCGGGATCTGGATCGTCACCGGCGTCAACGAGGTCGAGGCCGAGCGGCCGGGGACGATCTACAACGCCCTCCTCTACCACTCGCCGGCGGGCGAGCTCGCGCTCCACCACCGCAAGCTCGTCCCCACCAACCACGAGCGCCTCGTCTGGGGCCAGGGCGACGGCCGCGGGCTCTCCGCGGTCGAGACCGGGTTCGGTCGCCTCGGCGGGCTGATCTGCTGGGAGAACTACATGCCGCTCGCGCGCGTCGCGCTCTACGAGTCAGGCGTCGAGATCTACATCGCCTCGACCGCCGACGACGGGGATGCGTGGCAGCAGACGCTCGTCCACATCGCCCGCGAGAGCCGCTCCTACGTCGTCGCGCCGGCGCACTTCCAGCGCGAGTCGACGTATCCGGACGACTTCGCGCTCGCCGCGGAGATCGCCGGCGCCGGGACGATCGGCCGCGGCGGCAGCGCGATCCTCGCCCCCGACGGCTCGTATCTCGCGGGGCCGGCGTACGACGAGGAGACGATCCTCTACGCGGATCTCGACCCGGCGCGGATCCTCGCCGAGCGCCAGCGCTTCGACCCCGTCGGCCACTACAGCCGGCCCGACGTCCTCCAGCTCACAGTTCGCGCGGACGGTGCGACGACGAGTACACATCCTTCCGCAGAATCAGCCCGTCCCTGAGCGGGAACACGTCGACCCCGTCCCATTCCTTCGAGCCCGTGGAGGCGGTCCACTCGCAGACCGCGAAGTCGTCGCCGACGCGGAGCGACCGCGTCGTGAACCCCAGCATCGGGTTGTTGCGGAAGATCCCCGCGATGTGCTCGCGCACGTCCTCGGCGCCCTCGACCCGCTCGTCCGAAGTGTGGTTGTGGAAGACGACTTCGGGATGGTGGAGCGCGTCGATCGCGTCGAGATCCTGCGCGTTCCACGCGGCGTTGTAGCGCTCGATCAGGTCGCGGACGTTCGTCACCGTCGGCGGAGGACTCTCGCATCTCCGACGCGTCGCGTCACGCCGTCGGCGTCGAATCGCTCGAGATAGAGCTGCGCGGTCTTCCGGCCGACGCCGAGCGCGTCGCGGAACTGCGCGAGCGTGATTCCGTCCACGAGGACAGCGCGCGCCTGCTCGTACGCCTCCGGCGAGATCGCGAAGCCGTTCCCCACCCGCACGAGCCGGCCCTGCTCCTCGAGGAAGCGGGCGAGCTTCGCGTCCGCGACCCGCACCGGCTCGAGGCCCAGCTCGCCCGCGAGCGCCTCGGCCGCCTCCGCGCGCTCGCCGAGCTCGGCGGCCGATCCGGGCCTGTAGAGCTTCGCGCCGCGCAGCTCCAGGCCGAGTTGCGGAAGAACCGCCTTCGCCCACTCGGCTGCCGGAACCGGAACCCCCGGGTCGAGCGGATCGGCCGCGTCGATCGCGCGCTCGAGCCCGGCGCGCAGCTCGTCGAGCCAGTCCTGCGACCAGCGCCACTCCCCGTCCACCTGCACGGGTGCGTACACGAGCGTCTCGCCGCGCTCGAGCGCCTCGAACCGCGCTTCGTCGGCGTGCCGCGGCGGCGCGGGGTCGAGGACGACGCCGCCGGCCACGGTCGTGCCCGCGCGCAGGACGACACGGTCGCCGCGCGCCGCGACGACGGGACGTGAGAGCCGGAGCTGGGCGAAGCGCTCGCCCGCCCGGGCGACGCGGGCGCCCGTCTCGGCGGTACCGTGGTGGAGCATGACCCGAGGGGGGATCTCGCCGAGCGGCTCCAGCACCACGTCGAGCCGGAAGCTCGGGCCGAACGAGCCCGGAGTCACGAGCACGTCGCCGCGGCGCAGCTCCTGCCGCTCCACCCCGGGGAGGGAGACCGCGACACGCTGTCCCGCCTCCGCGCGCTCGACCGCCCGGTCGTGCACCTGGACGCTCCGCACGCGGACGCTCCGGCCGCGCGGCTCGACCCGCAGCTCGTCGCCGTCGCCGATCGTTCCCGACCAGAGCGTTCCGGTCGCGACGGTGCCGATGCCGCGCAGCGTGAAGGAGCGGTCGACGTGGAGACGGGCCGGGCCGTCCGAGTCGTGCCGGGCTACGCGGGACGCGACGGCTGCGAGCTCCGTGCGCAGGTCATCGAGCCCGGCGCCGGTGCGTGCGCTCGTCGCGACGACCGGCGCGCCGGGAACGAGCTCCTCCGCCTCGACCCGCGCGAGCTCGAGCGTCTCCTCGTCCGCGACGTCGGCCTTCGTCAGCGCCACGACGCCGTGCTCGATCCCGAGGAGGCGCAGGATCGCGAGGTGCTCGTGCGTCTGCGGCCGAGCGCCCTCGCCGGCGTCGATCACGAGGAGGAAGAGGTCGATCCCGCTCGCGCCCGCAACCATCGTTCGCACGAACCGCTCGTGGCCCGGGACGTCGACGACGGACAGGCTCGTGCCGTCGGGCAGCTCGAGCGGCGCGTACCCGAGATCGATCGAGATCCCACGCTCGTGCTCCTCGGGCAGCCGGTCGGTGTTCTTGCCGGTGAGCGCCTCGACGAGCGCCGTCTTGCCGTGGTCGATGTGCCCCGCCGTGCCGACCGTCAGCGGCATGCCAGCACTGCGGCCGCGGCCTCGTCGACCTCCCCGTCCGTCAGCGTCAGACAGTCGAGGAGGAGTCGCCCGTCGCGGACGACGCCCACGACCGGCAGTTCCCCGGCACGCAGCGGCGCGGCGAGCGACTCCTCCAGCGCGCACGCGAAGCTTGGCAGCTCGGCGAGCGGCAGCGCGCCGCCGCCGACGCGGCCGACCGTCTCCTCGATCTCGCCGCCGGTCGCCGCGGCGAGCCGCTCCGCGCGCGCCCGCACCGTCGCGGAGTCCTGGGCGAGCGTGCGCAGGACCGGGATCCGCTGCGGAGCCTCGAGGTGGAGCAGAAGCGTGCCCTCGAGGGCGGCGAGCGAGAGCTTGTCGATCCGCAGCGCGCGCTGGAGGGGGTGGCGGCGCAGCCGCTCGACGAGCTCCGCGCGGCCGAGCACGATGCCGGCCTGAGGCCCGCCGAGGAGCTTGTCGCCCGAGAAGCAGACGAGGTCGGCGCCGGCCGCGAGCGACTCGCGTGCCGTGGGCTCTGCCTCGACCGGCGCGACGGCTCCCGAGCCGAGGTCGTCGACGAGCGGCAGGCCGTGGCGGCGCGCCACGGCGGCGACCTCCTCCAGCCGCGGCCGCTCCTCGAAGCCGACGACGCGGAAGTTCGACTGGTGGACCCGGAGAATGACGGCGGTCTCCGGGCCGATCGCGCCCTCGTAGTCCGCCGCCCGCGTCCGGTTCGTCGTTCCCACCTCGACGAGGCGCGCGCCGGAGCGCGCGAGCACGTCCGGGATCCGGAAGCCGTCGCCGATCTCGATCAGCTCCCCCCGCGAGACCACGACCTCGCGGCCTTCCGCGAGGGCGGCGAGCGCGAGGAGCACGGCGCCGGCGTTGTTGTTGACGGCGAGCGCCGACTCCGCGCCGGTCAGGCGGCGCAGGATCGCGGCGAGGTGATCCTGCCGCGAGCCGCGCGCGCCCTCCGCAAGGTCGTATTCGAGGTTCGAGTAGCCGCGTCCGGCCTCGAGGACGCGCGCGAGCGCCTCCTCCGCGAGCGGCGCGCGGCCGAGATTCGTGTGGACGACGACGCCGGTCGCGTTCAGCACGCGCCGCAGCCGCGGCTGCCGCACGCCGGCGAGCTCCTCGCGCAGCCGTGCTGTCAGGTCTCCCGGATCCGCACCCGCCCGGATCTCCTCCCTTGCGCGGTCGATCACGGCGCGGGCCGTGTCCACGGCGAGCGGATCGCCGGCCTCGCGCGCGAGCTCGTCCACCGAGGGCAGGTCGCGGAGCTCCATCCGCGCGAACGCTACTGCGCGTCCGCCTTCCCGGGTGCATGCGGATCGTCGCGGCCGTTCCCGGCTGCAAACGCGTCGAGCACCGTCTCGACCGCGATCCGCGGGTCGTCGGTCAGGGTCAAGAGCGCGAGATCGTCCGGCGAGACCATGCCGTCGGCGAGGGCGCTGCGACGCACCCACTCGAGCAGCGGCGTCCAGTACGCCTCGCCGACGAGCACGACGGGGAAATGGAGCACCTTCCCGGTCTGGATCAGCGTCAGCGACTCGAACAGCTCGTCGGCCGTGCCGAAGCCGCCGGGGAAGACGCAGAAGCCCTCTGCCGCCTTCACGAACATCGTCTTGCGGGCGTAGAAGTGGTCGAAGGTCAGCGCGAGGTCGACATACGGATTCGATCCCTGCTCGTGCGGCAGCTCGATGTTGAAGCCGACGGAGAGCCCACCGCCCTCGCGGCAGCCGCGGTTCGCCGCCTCCATCACGCCCGGGCCGCCGCCGGTGACGACCGCCCAGCCCGCCTCGGCGAAGAGCCGCCCCGTCTCGCGCGCGAGCTCGTACGGCCGTGACCCTTCCGGCGACCGCGCCGAGCCGAAGCACGAGACGGCGGGCCGGTCGATCCGCTCCACGGCCTCGAAGCCGGAGAGGAACTCGCGGCCGATCTCCTCGGTGTGCCGGCGCAGCTCGTCGGTCCCGTGGTGCGTCTGAAGAAGGTCGCGATCGTGCATGGGCTAGAGCATCCCGCTGTGCCGGGTCGCGAGCATCGCACCGACGAGCGCTGCCGCGAGCACCGCGTAGAGCGACCCGATGAGGACCGCGCGCTCGCGTTCCGGCGCGAACGCGGCGACCGGCACCCCGTTCTCGAACCGGATCCGCGGCCGCTGCCACGTCTCGGTGACCGCACGCCAGACGTTGCCGCCGTCGAGAAAGCCGATGGGGAGCAGGTTGAAGGCGTTGAGGAGGAAGCCGATGTTGGCGAGCACGACGAGCCACGTCGAATCGCGTGCCGAGCCCGCCACCCAGGCCGCCGCCGCTCCCAGGCCGCCGACGAACGGCCCCGCGAGCGAGATGAGCGCGCTGCGCCACGGCGGGAGTCCCGCGTGGCGGACGGTGACGTAGGCGCCGATGAACGGAATGAACGTCGGCAGCGTGACCGGCACGCCTTGCCGCCGCGCCTCGGCGACGTGGCCGAGCTCGTGGACGAGGATGAGCAGGACGAAGCCGAGCCCGAACTTCCAGCTCCCGAACCAGAACGAGTAGGCGGCGAAGGAGACGAAGAAGGCGAAGAACTTCGCGAAGCCACCGACCACGACCGCGAGGCCGATGACCCGGTCCATGATGCTGCGCCGATCCTGTGCCTGAGCGCTCACGATCCTCTCCCGATCCATTCCTCGCCGCCGGCGTAGACCTCCTTCTTCCAGAGCGGGATCGTCGCCTTCAGCGTCTCGATCGCCTCGCGGCAGGCGTCGAGCGCGGCGGATCGGTGCGGTGCCGACACGGCGATGACGACGCTCGCCTCACCGATCTCGACCCGTCCGAGCCGGTGATGCACGGCGACCGTGCAGAGGCCGTGCCGCTCCGTCAGCTCGGCCCCGAGCCGCTCGAGCATGGGCTCGGCCATCTCCTCGAACGCCTCGTACTCGAGGTGGCCGACGTCGCGCCCCCGCGAGTGACGGCGGACGGTGCCGACGAAGCTCGCGACCGCCCCCGCTTCGGGGCTCTCGACCTCGCGCAGCACGGCCGCGACGTCGAGCTGCCCCTCGACGAGCCGGAAGGAGCCACCGCTCACCGGCGGGATGAGCGCGACCTCGTCGCCGTCCGCCAGCGCATACCCGGGCTCGACGTACTCCCGGTTCACTGCGTAGAGGAGTCCCGCCGGCTCGTCGCCGAGGCCGAGAGCGGGCCAGACGTCCTCGAGGCGCGTTACGTCCTCGAGCTCGACTCGCGAGCGGCCGGCGCGTTCCCGCAGGCCGGCGAAGAGGCGGACGGTGACGCGCATCGGCGTGAGTGTGCCCGACGGCAATACTGGCCCGATGGGGATGTTCTTCCACGACCGTGGCGAGGCGCCGCCCGAGCGGCCCGACGATCCTGCGGTCCGGCGGGCGAACATGCGCCGGATCGGGCCGCTGTTCAAGCCGTACCGGCGGCGGCTTTCGCTCCTGCTCGGGCTGATCGTCGTGACCGCCGGGCTCGGGGTCCTGCCCGCCTTCCTGCTCCGCCGAGTCCTCGTCGCGATCGTCCGGCACGACACCGGCGCGATCTCGTTCAACGCGGGCGGGATGATCGTGATCGCGGTCGTCTCGGGCGGACTCGCGGTGATCCAGACGCTGCTCTCGAACCAGGTGGGCCAGCGCGTGATGCACGACCTGCGCGCCGCGGTCTTCCGTCACCTGCAGCGGCTCTCGCTCGCCTTCTTCACCCGGACGCGCACCGGCGAGGTCCAGTCGCGGATCTCGAACGACATCGGCGGCGTGCAGAGCGTCGTCACGAACACCGCGACGAGCATCGCCTCGAGCCTCACCACCGTCGTCGCGACGATGATCGGGATGCTGCTCCTCAACTGGGAGCTGGCGGTCTTCGCGTTCGGGCTGATTCCGCTCTTCGCCGTCCTCACGCGCCGGGTCGGGGCGGAGCGGCGGCGGATCGCGAAGACGACGCAGGAGTCGCTCGCCGACATCTCGAGCCTCGTCCAGGAGTCCCTCTCCGTCAGCGGGATCATGCTCGGGAAGACGATGGGCCGCGGCGACGAGCTCGCCGACCGGTTCGAGAGCGAGTCGCTGCGCCTCTCCGAGCTCGAGGTGCGCCAGCGGATGGCGGGCCGCTGGGTCATGGCCTCGATCCAGACGAGCTTCTCGGTCATGCCGGCGGCGGTCTACTGGCTCGGCGGCACGGTCTTCAGCCACTCGATCTCGATCGCCACGATCGTCGCCTTCACCACGCTGCAGACGCGGCTCTTCTTCCCCGTCGGCTCGCTGCTCGGCGTCGGCCTGGACATCCAGACCTCGCTCGCGCTCTTCGACCGCATCTTCGAGTACCTCGACCAGCCGGTCGACATCGACGAGAAGCCTGACGCCGTGGGGGTCGCCGAGGCCGGCGACGTCGCCTTCGACTCGGTCTGGTTCCGCTACGGGGACGACGTCTGGACGTTGCAGGACGTGAGCTTCGTCGTCCCCGCCGGGACGACGACCGCGCTCGTCGGCGAGACCGGGTCCGGCAAGACGACGCTCGGCTACCTCGCTGCGCGCCTCTACGACGTCGATCGCGGCGCGGTCTCGATCGGCGGCGTCGACGTCCGCGACCTCAGCTTCGCGGCGCTCTCAAGCCTCGTCGGCGTCGTCTCGCAGGAGACGTACCTCTTCCACGCCTCGGTGCGCGAGAACCTGCGCTTCGCGAAGCCGGACGCGACGGACGAGGAGCTCTACCGCGCGGCCGAGGCGGCGCGCATCCACCACGTGATCGCCGCGCTGCCTGATGGATACGACACGGTCGTCGGCGAGCGCGGCTACCGCTTCTCGGGCGGCGAGAAGCAGCGGATCGCGATCGCGCGGACGATCCTCCGCAACCCGCCGATACTCGTCCTCGACGAGGCCACCTCCTCGCTCGACACCGAGACGGAGCGGCTCGTGCAGGAGGCGCTCGACCGGCTCTCGGAGGGTCGCACGACGATCGCGATCGCCCACAGGCTCTCGACCGTCCGGGACGCGGAGCAGATCGTCGTGCTCGACCGCGGGCAGGTCGTCGAGCGCGGCCGTCACGACGAGCTGCTCGCAGCCGGCGGGCGCTACGCCGCCCTCGTCAGCCGGGACGCGGAGCTCGAGCCGCCCGCCCTCGTCTGACCGCGGGTTCTACGATCCGTCCATGGCGGCAACCGGCGACCGGCGCACCGAGTCCGGCATCGAGTTGAAGCCGGTCTACACCGCCGGCGACGCGCCGCGCGAGCTCGAGCCGCCCGGCGAGTTTCCCTTCACCCGCGGGCCGTACCCGGACATGTACCGCGGGCGGCCGTGGACGATCCGCCAGTACGCCGGCTTCGGCTCGGCGGAGGAATCGAACGCGCGCTACCGCTATCTCCTCGAACGGGGCCAGACCGGCCTCTCGATCGCGTTCGACCTCCCGACCCAGCTCGGCTACGACTCCGACGATCCGCGCGCGCTCGGTGAGGTCGGGCGTACCGGCGTCGCGATCGACTCGATCGCCGACATGGAGATCCTGCTCGCCGGGATCCCGCTCGGCGAGGTCTCGACGTCGATGACGATCAACGCGCCGGCGTCGCTCCTGCTCCTCCTCTACGAGCTCGTCGCCGAGGCGCAGGGTGTCCCGCCGGGTGCGCTCCGCGGCACGGTGCAGAACGACATCCTCAAGGAGTACATCGCGCGTGGGAACTACATCTTCCCGCCGCGGCCGTCGATGCGGCTCACGACAGATCTGTTCGCCTACTGCGCGGAGCGGATCCCGAGCTGGAACACGATCTCGATCAGCGGGTACCACATCCGCGAGGCCGGCTCGACCGCGGTGCAGGAGCTCGCCTTCACGCTCGCCAACGGGATCGCGTACTGCCAGGCGGCGGTCGGAGCGGGGCTCTCGCCGGACGACTTCGGCGCGCGCCTCTCCTTCTTCTTCAACGCGCACAACCACTTCTTCCAGGAGGTGGCGAAGTTTCGCGCCGCGCGGCGGCTGTGGGCGCGGATCATGCGCGAGCGCTTCGGCGCGACGAACCCGCGCGCGCTCGCCCTCCGCTTCCATGCGCAGACAGGAGGCTCGACGCTCACGGCGCAGCAGCCGGAGAACAACGTCGTCCGCGTCGCGATCCAGGCCCTGTCGGCCGTCGCCGGCGGCGCGCAGAGCCTGCACACGAACGGCTACGACGAGGCCCTCGCGCTGCCGACCGAGCACGCGGCGCACGTCGCGTTGCGCACCCAGCAGATCCTCGCGGCCGAGGCGGGCACGACCGACACGGCTGATCCGCTCGGCGGCTCCTACTTCGTCGAGGCGCTGACGGACGAGCTCGAGGCGCGCGCCTGGGAGCTGATCGAGCACGTGGACGAGGCAGGCGGCGCCGTGGCCGCGGTCGAGTCCGGATTCGTGCAGGAGGAGATCGAGCGGGCGGCGTTCGAGTTCCAGCAGCAGGTCGAAGCGGGCGAGCGCGTCATCGTCGGCGTCAACGCCTTCGAGGAGGCGAGCGACGAGCGCATCGAGCTCCTCCGCATCGACCCTGCGGCGGAGCGGCGCCAGCTCGAGCGCACGGCCCGCGTGCGGGCGGAGCGGAACGCCGAGGAGGGGGCCGCGGCGATCGCCGCCGTGCGCGAGGCGGCGAGCGGCGACGCGAACATGCTCCCGCCGATGCGCGAGGCGCTGCGGGCGCGGTGCACCGTCGGCGAGATCTGCGAGTCGCTACGCGAGGAGTGGGGGATGTACGACTCGGTGCGGGCGAGAGCCTGAGGCGCTAGTCGCTCCACCAGCCCGGCACGATCTCGCCGTCGTTAACCTCGGCGATCGGCGCGCCGAAGGCGACCAGCGTGATCCCGCCGGAGCCCGCCTCGAGGTTCCGCATCACGCCGGGACCGATGCGGAGGATGTCCCACTGCCGGAGGTCGTGCACCTCGTCGTCGAGCTTGATCCGGCCCGAGCCCTCGGCGATCACGTAGATCTCCTCCTGCTGCGAGTGCGTGTGCCCGAAGGGCTGTCGCACTCCGGCCGGCAGCTTCTCGATCCCGACGCCGCCGACGCTGCAGCCGAGCTGGCTCTTCGGGAAGCGGACGTCCATGCCCTCCGGCATCTGGAACCTGGGGGCGACGTTCTCGACGTCGCCGAGATGGACGATCGTGTAGTCGCTCATGTCCGGGAGGCTACGTCCTCGAGCAGCTCGTCGAGTGTGAGGGCCGCTCCCTCTGCGCGAAGCTGGGCCGAGCGCTCGGCGCCGAGGGCGTCGACGACGTAGCTCGTCACTCGCTCTTGCGCCTCGGCCTCGTCCGGGCTCATGGCGACGCCCAGCTCGGAGAAGAGCGCTTCGGAAGCTCCGAGCAGCGTGGCCGCTCGCTCCGGCTCCCCTTCGATCGTCTCGGCCTCCGCGAGCCCGCCGATGCAGTACGCGATCACCTCGCGGTAGCCGAGCCGCCGGCCGATGGCGAGGCTCTCGCGCAACGCCTCGAGACCCGCGGCGGCCCGGCCGAGCGCGAGCTCGGAGCGCGCGAGGTTGTGGAGGTTGACCGCGGCGCCGTCGATGTCGCCGACCGTCCGCGCGAGCTCGATCGCCTCGCGGTAGTAGCCGACCGCCGTCTCGTACTCGTGCCGCATGTGGGCGATCGTGCCGAGGTTGCCGAGCGACGCCGCGACGCGGCTCGGCTTGTCCTGGCTGCGGAAGAGCGGGACGGCCTCCTCGTACAGCGCCGCGGCGCGGTCGAGGTCGAGCTCGCCGATCGCCACGCCGCCGAGCTCGGCGATGGCGCGGGCAGCTCCCTCCTCGTCGCCGAGCTCCCGGTAGAGGTCGAGGCTCTCCTGTAAGAGAGCCGCGGCGCGCGCGTTGTCGCCCTGGCGGAAGGGGAAGATCGCTCCGTGCACGAGGGCGAGGGCGCGCAGCTCCTTCGGCGCGTCCTCGCTGCGCTCGACGATTCCCTCGAAGTAGCGGCGCCCCTCGCTGAGGTGGCCTTTCAGGACCCAGTACCAGCGGGCCGCGACGCCGAGGCGGACCTCGAGCTCGATCTCGTGCCCGGCGGCAGCCCATGCCAACGCCGCCCGGAGGTTGTCGTGATCCTGGTCGAGGACGCGGAAGAGCGATTCCTCCGGATCGACTCCCGCGTGCCACTCGGCGGCTCCCCCCTCCGCGCGGGCGAGGACGTGCTCGCAGTGCCGCCGGCGCAGCGCCTCAGCCTCGCCAGAAGCCTCGAGCAGCTCGCCGGCGAACTCGCGGATCGTCTCGAGCATCCTGAACCGCGGCTCTCCCGCCGGCCGGCGCACCGGACGAACGAGGCTCTCGTCCACCAGCGAGGCGAGCGTCTCGAAGACGTCGAGCCCGTCCTCGCCGCAGACCGCCTCGGCGGCTTCGAGCGTCCAGCCCCCCGCGAACACGGCCAGCCGTGGGAAGAGTGCGCGCTCGTCGTCGTCGAGGAGACCGTGGCTCCACTCGAGCGTCGCCCGAAGCGTCCGCTGGCGTCCCGGCAGGTCCTGCGCGCCGCCGATCAGCAGGTCGAGTGTCCTGTCGAGCCGGCGGCTCATCGCCTCGGGCGGCAGCAGCTTCGACCGCGCCGCCGCCAGCTCGATCGCGAGCGGCAGGCCGTCGAGTCTCGCGCAGAGCTCCGCGACCGCAGCTGCATTCCCCTCGTCGAGCTGGAAGTCGGGATCGACGGCGCCGGCGCGGGCCGCGAACAGGCGCACCGCGTCGTTCGACACGATCTCCTCGAAGCTCGGACGGCTGCCGGGCTCGGGGAGCGCGAGCGGCGGCACCGGGTACTCGTGCTCCCCGCCGAGCCGGAGCGGCGTGCGGCTCGTCGCCAGCACGAGCAGCCGCGGAGCGGTCGCGAGCAGGCGAGAGACGAGCTCGACGTCCGGCACGAGCTGCTCGAGGTTGTCGAGCACGAGCAACGTGTTCCGGTCGCGGAGATGGGCGACGAGGACCTCCTCGACCGTGTCGCCCATGTCGCTCACATCGAGCGCTTGCGCGAGCGACGAGCCGAAGAGCGAGGGCTCCCGGACGGCGGCGAGGCCGACGAACGCGGCGCCGTCGCGCAGCTCGGCCGCGAGCTCCTCGGCGGCCGCGAGCGCCAATCGGGTCTTTCCCACGCCACCCGGCCCGGTGAGCGTGACGAGCCGCACGTCGTCGCGGCGGAGGAGTGCCGTGATCGCGGCGAGCTCGAGGCGGCGCCCAACGAGCGGCGTGGGCGGCGTCGGAAGCTGCGGGGCGGCCGGCCTCGCGCCGCCCTCGGGAGCCGCAAGCTCGGGATCGTGCCGCAGGATCCGGCGCTCGAGCTCCTGCAGCTCCGGCCCGGGATCGACGCCGAGCTCCTCGACGAGCAGCTCCCGCGCAGACCGGCAGGCGGCGAGCGCGTCCGCCTGGCGGCCGGAGCGGTACAGCGCGAGCGCGTGCTGGGCTCGGAAGCGCTCCCGGTACGGCTCCGCGGCGATGAGCCGCTCCAGCTCCGGCACGAGCTCGTCGTGCCTGCCGAGCGCGAGCTGCGCGTCGTGGAAGAGCTCGACCGCGCGAAGCCGCCGCTCCTCGAGCTGCGTCCCCTCCGCCTCGTGAACTGGCTCGCCCGCGAGATCGGCGAGTGCGGGACCGGTCCAGAGCGTGAGCGCGTTGCCTAGATCCGCGGCCGCGTCCGCCGGCCGCCCCGAGCCGAAAGCAGCAGCCGCTCGCTCGACGAGCCGCTCGAACCGGCCGAGGTCGAGCTCCGCCGCATCGACCGGCAGCCGGTAGCCCGTCCCATGCGTCTCGATGCGCTGCTGCCCGAGCGTCTTGCGCAGCCCGTGCACGTAGACCTGCAGCGACGCCACCGCCGACCGCGGCGGCTCCGCGCCCCACAGCGCGTCGACGAGCCGGTCGCGCGACACGACCGTGTTCGCGTGCAGGAGCAGAACGGCCAGCAGCGCGCGCTGCTTCGGCGCTCCGAGCGGAAGCGAGACACCGTCGTCGACGGCCTCGACCGATCCCAGGATGCGGAACTCGATTGTCCTCGACCCCTCCCCCCAAGCCAGTCTCAAGCAGAACTTAAGCGGCGCCTTCGATGGTGCTCCCGAACCCCGGAACCCACAGAAGGAGCACCGACATGATCCACGCAGGAGACACGATCCACAACCCCGTCACCGGCGAGCGCATCGTCTTCCGCCAGACCTCGCGGGAGACGAACGGCGAGGCCGTCGTGATCGAGACCTTCGTGCAGCCGAACGGCTTCGTCGCCGCCGCGCACGTCCACCCGGGCCAGGAGGAGCGCTTCGAGATCCTCCGCGGCAGCGTCGGCTTCCGGATCGGCTCGAAGAAGCTCGTCGCAGGCCCCGGGCAGCGGCTGACCGTGCCCGCGGGCACCCCGCACAAGTTCTGGAACGCGGGCGACGAGGAGGCCCACTTCGTCTGCGAGGTGCGCCCCGCGCTCCAGTTCGAGGCGCTGCTCGAGACGATGTTCGCCCTCGCCGCCGACGGCAAGACGAACCGCAAGGGGATGCCCAACCCGCTGCGGCTCGCGGTGATCGCGAACGCGCACTTCGACACCGTCCGTCTTCCCTTCCCGCCGGCCCTCGTCCAGCGCATCGGGCTCGCCCTCGGCGCTCCACTCGGCCGGCTGCTCGGCTACGAGCCCGTCTACGTCCCCGCCCAGCCCGCGCCGGTCGCGGCCGCGGCAACGATCTGATCGAAAAGGAGTTTCGACATGCACAACATGCTCACCACCCCGCTGCCCGGCTCGTGGCTCTCGAGCCGGCTCGGCGTCAACCCGCGCGAGATCGATCGAGCCCGGGAGAGCGGAGAGCTGTTCGCCGTCCGCGACCGCGACGAGTGGCTCTATCCGGCGTGGCAGTTCGGCCCCGGCGGCTCGATCCCCGCCGGCGTCCGCGAGGCCGTCAAGACCGCCCGCGCCGCCGGCCTGGACGAGGCGCGTCTCGTCGCCCTCCTCCGCCGCCCGGTCGGTCTCGTCGGTGGCGGCAGACTCCTCGACCTGCTGTTCGAGGGGCGCTCGGACTTCGTCCTCGACGTCGTCCGCAGCGCCGCCGCGGTCTAGCGCACCACTCGATGCCCACCGCACGGGGCCCGCGTACGCTGGCCCCGTGCGCATCCTGCTCGTCTCCCAGATGTATCCCGGGCCGGACGCGCCCGACCTCGGGACGTTCGTCGCGCAGGTCGAGCGGGAGCTCGCCGCGCGTGACCACGACATCGAGCGAGCCGTCCTCGACACGCGGGCCGGCGGAAAGCTCCGCTATCTGACGCTCGCCCGGCGGGCCGCAACGGCGCCTCGGCCGGACGTCGTCTACGCGCACTTCCTCGTCCCGTCGGGCCTGATCGCGGCCCTCGCGGGACGCGCGCCGCTCGTCGTCACCGCGCACGGGAGGGACGTCCGGAACATCGGCGCGATCCCCGGCGTCGGGGCGGCGACCAGGCTCGTCGTGCGCCGGGCCGAAGCGGTGATCTGCGTCTCCGGCTACCTGCAGCGCGAGCTCGAGACGAAGCTACCGGAGGCGCGTGGCAAGGTCGAGGTCGTCTCGAGCGGCGTCGACCGCGAGCGCTTCGCGGTGACCGACGCGCCGCCCGGGCCGCCCGCGTTCCTCTGCGTCGGCGCGCTCGACGAGCGCAAGAACGTCCTGCGGCTCGCGGATGCGTTCGCCCGGCTCGAGGAGGGAACGCTCACCTTCGCCGGCGACGGCCCCCTCCGCTCCCGGCTCGAAGGCCGCGAGCGCGTTCGCCTGCTCGGCCGCGTCCCTCACGACGAGATCCCGCGGCTCCTCGGCGAGTCCCGTGTCCTCGCCCAGCCAAGCCTCGTGGAGCCGCTCGGCCAGGCGCTGCTCGAGGCGATGGCGTGTGGACGCTCCGTCGTCGCGACGCGCCTCGGCGGCCCGCCCGAGTTCGTGCCGCCCGAGGCCGGCGTGCTCGTAGATCCCCTGGACGTCGACGCGCTCGCGCGCGGCCTGCGGGAGGCGGCGGCGCTGCCGTGCCCGAACGGCGACGCCCGCGCCGCCACGGAGGAGCACGACGTCCGCCGCCAGGCGGAGCGGATCGAGGCGATCCTCAGCCGGGCGGCTGCTCGAGATCCGCGAGCCTGACCTCGACGAGCGGCCGGATCCGCTCCTCCAGGCCGGCCTCCCTCGCGAGGGCGAGAGCCTGCTCCCAGCTCTCCCGCGCCTTCGCCGGAGCGACGCCCTGCTTCAGCCGGTTGTCGCCCGTGACGAGGAGCTTCTGGATTCGCTCGCGGACGTCCTCTTCCACAACTCGACGCTAACAGCGAGGATGTGCCGGGTGCGTACCCGCACGCCGAAGCCGCTGCGCGTCCTCATCGCAGACGACCACCGTCTCTTCGCCGAGGCGCTCGAGGCGATCCTCGCGACCGACGAGCGGATCGAGGTCGTCGGCCAGGCGAGTGACGGCGGCAAGGCGGTCGCGCTAGCGCGAGAGCTCGACCCGGACGTCGTGCTGATGGACGTGAGCATGCCCGTGCTCGACGGCTTCGAGGCGACGCGCGAGATCCGCGAGTCGAACGACGCCGTCCGGGTGCTCATGCTCACCGGCTCGAACTCGCGTGCCGACGTCGACCGCTCGCGGGAGGCCGGCGCGTCCGGCTACGTCACGAAGGACCGCATCGCGTCCGAGCTCGTGAGCGCGATCGTCGAAGTGACCCGGCGGCGGCTACCCTGAGCGCGTGCTCCAGTTCTTCGCCGTCACCCAGGTGCTCATCGTCGTCGCCCTGACGTCGCTCGTCCTCATGCACTCCGGCCGCGACGCCGGCATGGGCGGGATGGGCTTCACTCCGGTGTCGCAGGGCGGCACCCACATCGTCGAGCGCAACCTCACGCGGGTCACGGTCGTCCTCGCGGTCCTGTTCTTCGCGAACAGCATCGCGCTCTTCCATTACCTGACCTAGGGGGCGCTACACTGCGCGGGCTCTCGCGCTGGTGGCGGAATTGGTAGACGCGCTAGGTTGAGGGCCTAGTGGCCTTAAAAGGCCGTGGAGGTTCAAGTCCTCTCCAGCGCATCGAGGTTTTCGAGGCGGCCGCGCGAGCGGCCGCCTCTCGTTCGCCCAATTGACGCCGTCCGGAGGAGTCCGTACCCTGCTGTCGAACACCTGTTCGGCACCCGTACCCGACCCTCGGAGCGTGAGATGCAGACGACAGCCGAGCTGACCGGCCGGCAGCGCGAGATCTGGAGCTTCCTCCTCGACTACGTCGACCGGCACGGCTACCCGCCGACCGTGCGCGAGATCGGAGAGGCCGTCGGCCTAGCCTCGCCCTCTACCGTCCACGCCCATCTCGCGAACCTCGAGCGGGCGGGGCTGCTGCGCAGAGATCCGACGAAGCCGAGGGCGCTCGAGCTTCTCGGCCGCGGCAAGCCGGCCGAGCCGGCCCCCGCGGAGCTTCCGAAGCTGCCGCTCCTCGGTCAGATCGCCGCCGGCGGACCGTTGCTGGCGGACCAGAACGTCGAGGACGAGATCGCGGTGCCGGAGAACCTGCGCGGCGACTTCCTGTTGCGCATCAAGGGCGACTCGATGATCGAGGCCGGCATCCTCGACGGGGACGTCGTCGTGGTCCGCCGCGCCCAGGATGCGCGCGACGGCGAGATAGTCGTGGCCCTCGCCGGCGATGACGAGACGGCGGACGAGGCGACCGTGAAGCGGTACTTCCGCGAGAGCGGCCGCATCCGGCTGCAGCCCGAGAACTCCTCGCTCGAGCCGATCTACGCCCGCCACGTGCAGATCCTCGGCAGGGTCGTGGGGGTGTTCCGGGAGCTATGACCCCGCCGACGCCTCTGCACCGGACGCTCGAGCAGGAGCTCCTCGCAGTACTGCGCGGGGCGTCGCTCGAGTGCCCGGTCTGCGGCGAGTTCGTCCTCCACGAGGGCGCTGCGGTGCGTTGCCCGGAGTGCGCGATGCGCCTGCACGGGCGGATCGAGGGCGCCGGGACCGGGGTACAATCCGGCCTGCAGGCCGGGTGACCGCGGCGCGGTTGACGCGTCGAGGAAAGTCCGGACACCGCAGGGCAGGACGCTCCCAAGAGGGAGGCGGCGAAAGCCGACGGAAAGTGGCACAGAAAACAGACCGCCGGTCGCGGATCTCCGGAGTCGCGGCCGGTAAGGGTGAAACGGTGGGGTAAGAGCCCACCAGCGGCCCTGGCGACAGGGCCGGCTCGCCAAACCCCGTCCGGTG
>Ga0308176_10000134_pt1 | contig 51667 bp, 36 predicted proteins | sample PhyCR2_3_FD_203890 | JGI IMG/M metagenome (GOLD analysis project Ga0308176, IMG submission 203890) | Soil microbial communities from UC Gill Tract Community Farm, Albany, California, United States - DLSLS.C.R2 | ecosystem: Environmental > Terrestrial > Soil > Agricultural land | place: USA...
GCGAGGCCCTCGGCGGCCACGCCCGCGGGTGACGAGATCCCCCCCTATGCGGGACCTCCACGGCAACCCATCAAAACCACTGCGCCGAGGTACTAGCCCAGGTGGCCACGCCGCGGAACGCTTGATCGCGTGCGTGCGGCTCTCGCCGCGTCAAGGAAGGTCCTGGGTCCGAGCGCCACCGTAAATTCCAGCGCATACTCGCGCGCCGTGGAGCACGTCTACTTCACGTGGCCGGATCGGCGGTTTCGCTACGAATGCCGCGGCTGCGGCGCGTGCTGCAAGGGCCACGGCATCGGCCTCGACGTCGCCGGCGGCCAGCTCGTCCAGCTCCTGGCGCGGCGGCCGGCGCTCACGGCGTTCTTGCGCCGCCGCGGTGAGGCGATCACCGCGTTCAACCCGCGTGATCGCTGCTGGTTTTACGCCGATGACGGCCTGTGCCGCATCGAGGTCGAAGATGGCCGCGCCGCCAAGCCGGCGTCGTGCCGGCTGTTCCCGTTCAACCGCGTGTTCCGGATCGGCGCGTACACCGTCGTCGACTACAACAGCGTGATCTGCCCGCTCACCGTCGGCGATGACGGCATCACCCACGCCGAGGTCGCCGCCGAGATCGCCGCGATCGCCGATCCGACCGTCGTCGGGACCCCGCTCGCCGCCCGCGATCCCCAGGCCGAGGGCCGCGCGTTCGTCGACACCGAGCGTGCGATCGCCGCCGCCGTCTTCGCCGCACCGGGCGACCTCGCCGCCGCCTGGGCCGCCCAGGCCGACGCGGCCGCGCTCGATCGCGAGCGTGCCACCGCCACCGCCGCCTTCACCGGCCTGCTCGATACCCCCTGGCAGCTTCCCTCCGTGGCAACGCTCACTGCTGCCAGCTGGCTCACGCCCTCCTTGCGGTTCAACGAGCTCTACGGCCCGCGGCAGTACGCTCCCCGCGGCGCGATGGCCCCGGTGCTCGCGCGCATGTGGCTCGCCTGGCTCGGCTTCGCCGCCCTGGGCGAACAGCTCGCCGGCCGCGCCCTCGGCCTCCAGGAGCTCACGACGCTGTGGTCCGAGCAGGCCCCGCTGATGCACGCCGTCGCGCGGTGGACCGAGGCTCCCTCGCTCAAGCCAGGCCCGATCGACCTCCCCGGCGTCGACCCGCAAAACCTCGTACGCTCGCTCGCGCAGGCGTTCGTCGACAACCGCAAGGCCCGAAAGCCGCTCGGCGCGCTCGTCGCCGCGATGCCCGGCGACGCCACCGCGCGGGTGACCGCGATCAAGACCGCCGAGTCGATCCTGCGCGCCGGCTTCGCGGGCCGGTGATCACCCCCGAGCGCCTGGCGCGACCGGGCATGGTAGGGTCTGTGCATGGTTGCTGCGGCAGCGCCGACGCGCAGATCGTTTGCCGAGTACGTCGCGATCGACGAGGCGAACGAGGGCAAGCACGAGTTCATCGACGGGGTTGTTTATGCGATGGCCGGCGGCACTCCGGAGCATGCGCGGCTCGCGATGGTGGTTGGACGCGAACTGGGGGTGCAGCTCGTCGGTAAGCGGTGCGCCGTGTACAGCTCCGATCTACGCATACGCGTCCTCGCGACCGGACTTGCCACGTACCCAGACGTCACGGTCGTGTGCGGCAACCTCGAGACCGATCCTGAGAACTCGCACACAGCGACCAACCCGACGGTCATCTTCGAGGTGCTTTCGCCCACCACCGAGAAGCACGACCGTGAGGACAAGTATGCCCACTACCGGCGCATTCCCTCGCTTCGGGCCTACGTGCTGGTGTCTCAGGACGAGCGACGGATCGAAGGCTTCACGCGTAACGCCGACGAGAGCTGGACGCTCCGCGACCATCGCGCGGGTAAGACCCGGCTCGAGTCGATCGGTTGCACGCTGGACATCGAGACGATCTACGCCAACCCGCTCGCGACGTAGCAAGCCGCAGCCCAGATCCGGGGCGAGCTATTCGGCCCGGTTGTCCAATTCGCGTCAGCCCGCCGGGGGCAGGTCCGGATCGGACGGCGGTAGGGGCGTATCGGACGACGCGAGGTTTGGGTCAGGCTCCTGCTTCTTGCGGCCGAACAGCCACTTGAAGAAGCCGCCGATCGCGGCGGCCACCACGATGAACAACTTCTTCAGCCCCAGGAGGAGCGCGACCAGGATGCCGGTCTTCTTCGCGATCACCACGCCGGCGCCGCCGAGCACCAGCGCCTTGAGGCCGAGCCCCGAGTCCTTGTCGCTGCCCACGTGGTCTTCGTAGCGCGCGCCTGGCTTGAAGTGCAACGCGTTCAGGACCGACAGCGCCTGTACCTTCGAGGCCTCGATCGTCGACGGATCATCGATCAGGTCGACCGAGACGTAGCCGTTGCGGCCGAGGAAGCGGGTGAAGAAGTTCACCACCTTGCCATCCGACGCGTGGCCGTTCAGCCCCCACACCAGGTGGCGCGTCGCGCGTTCGTAGCGCGGCGGCTCGCTCCAACCGTCGAGGAACAGCTCGGGCACGCCCATCGCGACCCGCTTCTTGTTCTGCTCGATCGTGCCCCGCTTGAACTGATCGAGCATGTCCGACGCGTCGAGATCGTTGGCATCGCTGTCGCTGACATAGCCGACGTCATCGGCTTCGATCACGACCAGCCAGTGACTGGTATCGGAGAGCGGGACGATCGCCGCGAGCACACCGTCGGTATCGTTGCCACCCTTGCGCAGCAGCTCCTGCGCCGCCGCACGCTCGAACAGCACCATCTCCGCGGGCAAGTCGATCTGCGCCTGGTGGCCGAGCTCGACCTGCTTGGGTCCGACGACGTGGGGTAGGCCCGCCAGCGGATCCACCCCGGCACCGTCCTCGCCCGCCGCAGGCTGCTCGGCTTGTGGATCTTCCGCGCCGCCCTTGTCGCCGGGAGCGGGCAGCTTGCCGGGGGCACCGGGCTTTACCGCCGGGGCCTTCTCCGCCGGCGCTTTCTCCTTGCCGGCCATCGCCACCCCCGACGCCATCATCACGAGACACCCGAGCACCAACCGTACCTTCATACGGTGACGATCACATAACTCGTCCGATCCTCCAAGCACAAGATCCACCGTCGCCGTGCCCCTCGTGAGATCCTCGACGCCGGTTGACGCGACGACACGCCCGTGGCGAGCTCGATCGAGTCAAGGCGGCTGCCGTCGAACACCCACGACGAGCAGAGGGTCGTGATCCAACCTGCCGCGAGCTCAGCTGTCGCGAAACACGTCGCCGATCGCACGCGCCGTCACCGCGGCCTCGAGCCACGACTCGAGCCGGGCGACATCCGGCTCGCCATCGATCCGGGCGCGTACGTCCTCAGTTACTCGGAACGAGCGTGCAGCGAGCACCTTGTGTAACAACAGCCGGGCCTCCACAGCACGGCCTTTGGCGCAGCCCTTGTCCTCCCACTCGCGGATGAGCTCCTGAACGTTGGGGTCTTGAATGATCGATTCCACGTGAAAGATCCTCCGGGCCGTATCAACGCCAAGGATAGCGGCCGACACGACGTACAGCAACTGCATCGTACTTTCCCGATCCCGCTTCGCCAGGCGGCGGTCGCGTGAGCCTTTAGAGGCAATGCCCGTTGTCCGGACGGAGATCCAATCGCGGCCACATCCCTGGCGCCACCACGCTCGAGCATCAGCCCCATCGTGCGCCTGATGCTGCATCACGCGAGCAGGGGTGTAGCGCGGCCGGGCGTGGCCTTGGTTGCTTGCGATACGAAATTCTTCGGCAGCCAGTTGTCCGGTTTCACGAGCGCGGGACAGGCATCGTGGCCATCACTTCGCTTCAGCAGAGGCGCTCGTGGCCGCCGCGCCGGCCGCCTTGACACGGCGCTCACAGGCCTCCTGGTCGGCGCGCGCGCGGGTGTCGGGCACGCCCAGGAGCGCGATCCGGCGCTCGATCGACATGCAGTACGGCGTCGCGGTCCACAGCCGGGAGTCTTCGGTGCCGCGGAGCGGCGTGCGCACCGGCCAGACCCACGCGTTCGAGCCCACGTTCAAGCGAGCGACGACGCGGCTGCCGTCCGGGCTCCACGCCGCGGAGAGGACGCCTTGCCCGATGCTCAGGACGTAGGGTTCGCCGGAGCCATCGGCATTCCAGATCCGCACGGTCCCGTCCAGAGAAGTGGTGAGGATGTGCGCACCATCTGGACTGAACGCCGCAAACGACAGTGCTTGCTCGTTCCCGCGCAGGATGACCGGCTCGCCCGAGCCATCGGCGTTCCAGACTCGCGCGGTCTTGTCGTCCGAAGCCGTGACGATGCGCTGGCCGTCGGGGCTCCAGGCGACCCAGGAGGCCGCTTGCGCGTGGCCGCGCAGGGCCACCGGCGGCCCCGGGCGATGAACGCTCCACACGTACACCGTCTTGTCCCGGCTCCCCGCGACGAGGCGCTCGCCGTCGGGGCTCCACGCCACCATGAAGACCTCTCCCTGATAGTCGCGATAGACCTGCGCGGCCCCCGAGCCATCGGTGTTCCACACCCGCACCGTCTTGTCATAAGACCCGGTGGCGATCGATTGGCCATCAGGGCTGAACGCCGCCCACGAGACCCAGTGCTCGTGGCCGCGCAGCACCACCGGAGGCCCGGCGCCATCGGCGCGCCACACCCGCACCGTCCGGTCGTCGGACGCCGTCACGACGCGCTGATTATCGGGGCTGAACGCCGCGGTATTGATGCGATCCTCGTGACCGCGGAGCACCACCGGTGGTCCCGCGCCACTGGCATTCCACACCCGGGCGGTCTTGTCGTCCGAGGCGGTGACGATGCGCTGGTGGTCGGGGCTCCACGCCGCCGCCCAGACCGGACCCTGGTGACCGCGCAGGATCACGGGCGATCCCGAGCCATCGGCGCTCCACACCCGGGCGGTCTTGTCGTCCGAGGCGGTGACGAGCTGCTGGTTGTCGGGGCTCCACGCCGCCGCCTCGATGAGGGCCGCGTGGCCGCGGAGCAAGATCGGCGCGCCGCGGGTGTCGACGCGATAGAGCCGCGTGGTCTCGTCGGCCGAGGCCGTGATGATCGAGGCGCCATCGGGGCTCCATGCCGCCGTACTCACCCAGTGCTCGTGGCCGCGGAGCACCAGGGGATCGCCGCTGCCGTCGGCGTTCCATACCCGCGCGGTCCTGTCCGCGGACGCCGTGACGACGCGCCGGCCATCGGGGTGGAAGGCCACCGAGGCCACCGAACCCTCGTGACCGCGCAGCACGGTGGGCCGGCCGGTGCCATCGGCCGTCCAGACGCGGACCGTCGCGTCCGTGGACCCGGTCACGAGGTGCCGGCCATCGGGGCTCCACGCCGCCGCGTTCACCGAGCCCTCGTGGCCGCGCAGCACGACGGCCCGGCCCGTGCCGTCGGCCAGCCACACGCGCACGGTCTTGTCCGCGGACGCCGTGACGATCCGCCGGCCATCAGGGCTCCACGCCGCCGCGTTGACCGCCTCCTCATGACTGCCGAAGACGACCGGCTGACCCGTGCCATCGGCCCGCCACACCCGCGCGGTCCTGTCCTGCGAGGCGGTGACGACGTGCGTTCCGTCGGGGCAGAACGCCGCCGAGGTGACGGGCCCGTCATGACCGCGCAAGACGATCGGTTCGCCGGAGCCGTCGGCCAGCCACACCCGGGCGGTCTTGTCGTCGGAGGCCGTGACGATCCGCGTCCCATCGGGGCTCCACGCCGCCGAGGCCACCCGGGCCTGGTGACCGCGCAGCACGATCGGCTCGCCCGGATCGCCGATCTTCCACACCCGCGCCGTGCCGTACTCCAGGGCGACCACGACGCGCTGGCCGTCGGGGCTCCACGCGGCGCTCGAGACGGGCTCCTCCCAGGTCCGCACCTCCTGCGCGAGCTCGCTCTGGAGCGCGTTGCTGACGAGCCCGGCCCACCCCGGCGGCACGCCCGGCGGCTCGACCTCGCGGAGCAGCGCGAGCATCGCCGTCGGATCTTTTTGCTCCAGCTTGCCCGCCGCCGCCATGCGCGTCGCGTTGCGCGCTTGCCGCGCCTCGGCCTGGGCCACCATGGCCTCCTGCTCGGCCCGCGCCGCCGCCCGGTTGGCGTGCATCGCCAGGATGAACACCACCGTCGCGATCACGCCGGCGGTGGCCAGGACGCCGGCGACGATCCGCTGGTGCCGCCGGCGCGTTTGCTCGGACAGGGCCACGACGGAGAACAGGAACCGCTGCTCGCGCATGCCGAGGCCGAGCGATCCTCCGGCGCCCTGTTCGGTGCGCCGGCGCGCGAGCCAGTCCCTGACCTCGTGGGCCGCGCGATCGCGCCACAGGAGCCCCTCGGCCTCCTGGGCCGTCTCCCACTGCCGGGCGGCGGCGTAGAGCCGCGACAGGAACTGCGCGTCCTGCTCGCTCTCGGACAGCCACTCCTGGAACCTGTCCCAGCTGTCGATGAGGGCCTCGTGGCAGAGCTCCACGGTCGTGCCGTCCCGCTCGCCACCGGCCTCGATGATCACGAGCCGCGCCTCGGACAGCCGGTGGATCACCTGCTCGACCGCGCCGCGCTCGGCGCCGAGCGCCTGGAGATCGGAGAGGCTCACCACCGCGCGCGTGCGCTGCGGCGTGCACAGCCGCAACAACACGGCGCGACACAGCTGCTGGTCGGACGGCGACAGCGCGGACAGGACCGCGTTGGCGTGCGCCGACAGCGCGCCGGCCACGCCGCCGAGCTGGTCGTAGCTGGCCTGGGTCAGGAGCCGACTCGCGCGATCCCTCGCCTCCCACAGCTTCGCGGCTGTGAACTGGAGCAGCGGCAACGGGCTCCTGGTGCGCTCGAGCCCGCCGAGCATGGCCTCCAGCATGGCCTCGTTCTCGAAGCGATAGCCGGCGGCCTCCAGCGGCCGGGTCAAGGCTTCGCGCAGGCCCTCGCGATCCATGGGGCGCAAGAAGAACAGCGCTCGCGCCGCCTCGGTGAGGAAGTGGCCCTCCTCGGCCATGCGGTAGTGAAAATCCGAGCGGATCGAGAGGATGACCCGCAGCGGCGACGAGGCGTCGTCGGCGGCGCCCTCGAGGCAGGCGACGAACGCCGCGCGCTCGCCCGCGTCGGCGCCCAGGGTATAGAGCTCCTCGAACTGGTCGACGTAGAGCAGGATCCGGTGGCGGCCATCCTCGCGGCGACACCGCGCCCGCAGCTGCACGCCCACGAGCCCCGGCTGGCTGTGGAGCAGGGCGGGGAGGTCGTCGGGCGAGCTCTCCTCGGGGCCGCTCGCCGGCGCATCCTCGCGCGTCACCGACGCGATCTGCGCGAGCACGTCCGCGAGCTGGGCGAGCGGCCTGCGGCCCGGGCGAAGGATGAAGGCCTCCCAGTCTTCCCCCGAGTGCTTGAGCGCGGGGATCACCCCGGCGCGCACGAACGATGATTTTCCGGTGCCGCTCGGGCCGGCCACCACCAGGAGAGGCTGGTTGCGGAGGCGCCCGATCAGGCCGACCACCTCGCGCTCCCGACCCACGTAGCGCTCGGCGTCCACCTCCTGGAACGCCGACAGCCCCGCAAAGGGAGTCTCGTCCTCGCCGGAGCCGCGGGGCTTGCGACCGGGCACGAGGGCTTCGAGCGCCGCGAGGAGCTCCTCGGTCGAGCGGTAGCGCCCGTCCCTCGCCTTGTGCAGGCACCGCGCGACGAGCGCGCCGAGCGTGGCCGCCTCCGGGCGCTGATCGGCAACGCTCGGCATCGGCTCGTCGGACGCCCCCACCTTCAGGAGCTCGGGCGCCGAGCACGCCCCCAGGGGGTGCCCACCCATGACCAGCTCGTACAGGATGATGCCCACCGCCCACTGATCGCTGCGCACGTCGATGTCCTCGGCGCGCAGCTGCTCGGGCGACATGTACGGCAGCGTGCCGACCAGCGAGCCTTCCTGGGTCACCTCGGCGGTCTGTTCACTGGCCCGGTCACCGGCCCGGTCGAGCGGGCGGGCCGCGGTGTTGATCGCCGAGAGGTCGCTCGCATCGAGGCGCTTGGCGATGCCGAAATCGAGCACGACAACTCGCCCGGCGCCGGTCAAGAAGATGTTCTCCGGCTTGAGATCGCGGTGCACGATGCCGAGCTGGTGGGCGCACACGAGCGCGCGGACCACCGGGAGCATGAGCTCGACCGCGAGGCTCGGCGACACGCACCCCGACGACGGGTCGCGCTGGGCCATCCACTCGCGCAGGGTGCGCCCCTCCAGGTGCTCGAACACCATGTACGGGTAGCCATCGAACGCATCCACCTCGTGGATGACCACGATGTTGTCGTGGCGGCAGCGCGCGGTGGCCTGGGCTTCGATCAGGAACCGCTCGGTGCTGGGGCCGGCGTGGGTCTGCAGCACCTTGATCGCCACCAGGCGACCGAGCGTGGTATCGCGCGCCAGGTACACGGCCCCCATGCCGCCCTGGCCGAGCTTGCGGAGGAGCTCGTAGTGCTTGACGGTGGAGCCGACCTGCGGCGGAGGCCGATCGTGCGGGACAGGACGGGCCGCCCTGCGCTCGAGCGACGTCAGGCTGCCGGCCGCACGCACCCTGAGATCGCGTGTCTCCGCAGCGAGCGTCGAGCCGGGCTCGGCTTCACCGACGTCGGTATCTCTCGCCTCCAGATGCGGATTGGCCAGCATCCTCTCTCCGCGCACGTACCCGCGCTCGTCGAGAGTATGCCTGAGTGTTTGCGGGCCGATCGAGTCTCTTGCTGCGTTTTGCGGCTGGGAGCACTTTGGTGGAGCGCCGAGCCCCGCGCCGCTTCCAGTCACACTGGATATATCGAAAATTTCACACGGACATCTACGTCAGGCGGATATTTGCGAATAGAGAATAAGCGTGGCCGCCCAGCTCACGAGTTGGCGTGGACGACAGCGCCGGTCGTGAGATCGATGGAGTAGCGGCGGCTGCCGTCGAGCACCAGCGAGGCGGTATGATCGGCGTGAAACGTGATCTGGGCGTGGACGTCGAACGAGGCGTCGGCGTTGCCGCTGCCCGCGCCGGTGACCGTGCTGTGCGCGGTCAGATCGAAGCTCGCCGATCCGTCGATGATCTGGCGCGCCTGGGTCGCGATCCGGATCGCGTTGTAGGAAGCGCTGGCGTCGAACGCGTAGGTCGCCGTCACGCCCGGGCGGAAGATCGAGCGGACCGTGGCATCGAACGAGAAGCTGCTGTCGCCCGAGAACGTGGCGGTGTCGGTTTGCAGGCCCGTCACCGTCCAGGTCCCGTCGCGTGAGACGCTGGCGTCGAGGTTCGGGCTGGTGAGGCTGCCCGACCAGGAGACGTCGACCGTCGCCTGGTTGGTGGTGTGATCGCAGGCGGTGAGCGTCGCGCCCGCCTGGTTCTTGCAGGTGATCGCATAGCTGTAGTCGACGCCGAGCCGGCTGCCCTGGAAGTGCCCATCGGCCGAGAGCGTGATCCCGGTCGGCGGTGTTCCGAGCGCGATGTTGACCGAGTCCGTCATCGACGCGACGTCGCCGCCGCCGCCACCGGTCGCGGTCGTCGAGGCGATCGCCTGCGCGGTATCGTCATATTGTTCGGGGGTGGCCTGCTTCGAGCTGGACGAGCAAGCCGCGGTTGCAAAACCCAATGTGATCAACGTTATGCGATTCATATGATTCCTCGGGCTTGCCACAGAGCAAGGCGCGAGCCAGGGCTTCACCTGCCGGCCGCCGCTCGCAAGCTCGCGACCTGTCGCGCCGATGCCCGCGCGTGCGTCGGAGCCCCCCACAGCAGCTCCCATCGGCTGTCGTGGAACCCCACGAGCCGGCACCGTGTTCGCGCGTTCACAGCGTCGTCGGCAGCCGCGCTTGCCTACCTGAACCTACTCAAGCTTACCCACCGGTGAGAGCTTGCCGCGCTCGCGGTACATGCGCTCCACCGTGTCGATCAGCGTCGCCATCTGGATCGGCTGGTGGCGGCCGGCCGCGATGAACGCGGCGCGCTCGGCCGCGACCTTGATGTAGCCCCCCGACAGCTCGAACCGCTCGGCGAGCTCCGTGTAGTCGAGCCCCGACGTGCTCGCCTTTTTGGGGAACGCGCGCTTCCACAGCTCCTCGCGCAGCTCGACCGTCGGGAACGCGAACTGGACGTCGTAGGCGAACCGGCGCCGGAACGCGGCGTCGATCGACCTGGTCAGGTTCGTGGTCAAGATCGACAGGCCGCCGAACCGCTCGAGCCGCTGGAGCAGGTAGTTGACCTCGAGGTTGGCGAACCGATCGTTGGCCGAGCTGGCCTCCGACGTCCGCTTGCCGAACAGCGCATCGGCCTCGTTGAACAGGAGCACGATGTGCCCCGGCTCCGCCGCGTCGAAGATCTCGGCCAGGTTCTTCTCGGTCTCGCCGACCCACTTCGACATCACCTGTGACAGATCGATCTCGTAGATCGCCAGCGACAGCTCGCGCGCGATCACCGTCGCGCTCATCGTCTTGCCGACGCCGGGCGAGCCCGAGAACAGCACCGAGATGCCGGCCGCGCCGCGAAACCCCCACTCCTCGCGGACCCGCCGGCGCTCGCGGATCGCCGCGACGATCTCCTGCAGCGCCGTCTTGCCGTCGTGATCGGCGACGATGTCGGCGAACGCGTACGGCGTGTCGAGCTGGCGGCCGAGCCGCTGGAGCCGGCCGTAGAGCTGGCCGCGGACCGCCTGGTCGACCGCCGCGAGCTCGGGCTGGTCGCTGCCGGTGGTCACCCGCGCGGCGCGCGCGGCCATCTCGATGATGCCGCCGCTCACGGCGAACCGCTCGGCGAGCTCGGCCGCGTCGCCGTCGGGAAACCCGGGCAGCGCGCGGTGCCACAGCTGGATCCGGGTATCGAGCCGCGGCGCCGGCACCGGGACGTGGACGACCGGCCGCAGGCGCAACGGCGGCAGCCGCTCCGCCGCCAGGGTCACCGCCACCGGCCCCGGCCACAGCTCGCATAAGTGCCCGACGAACCCCGGCACGTCGCTCGACGGCCCGCCGGCAGACGCGGACTCGAGATCGACGATCGCCGGGATCGCGTCGAGCAGCTTGAGCTCGCGGACCACCGCGTGCAGCGTCGGCCCGGGCTGCGCCAGCCTGGCCAGGAGCCCGGCGTCGAGCGCCAGGATCCGGCGGCCCCAGCGCTGGGCGGCGGTCGCGAGCAGCGTGCGCTTGCCGATGCCGTGCTGGCCGGACACGACGAGCAGCACCGGCTCGTCGCGCAGCGCGGACGCGCACATGTCGACCAGCTCATCGGGAAACAGCCCCGGCTGGGCGATCTGCAGGAGGTGCGCGAAGCCTTCGAGCTCCGGATCGAGCTCGCGGTCGCCGGCCTCGAGGTACGGCAGGAGCCGCGGCGCCGGCCGGATCCGGCGGTGGAGGATCGCGCTCTGGCGCGCCCCGCCGGCGTCCTCGACGTCGAGCAGGCGGTAGAACACCAGCGGCGAGCGCGGCGACAGATCGCGGGCGAGCCGCGAGCGCGCCCGCACCGAGTCGTAGACCAGGATCGAGAGCAGCCGGCCGTCCACGTGACGCGACGCCGGATCGTTCGCCAGGTAGCGCAGCGCGACCATGAGGCCGGCGTCGAGCTCGCTGGCCAGCGCCAGGGTGAGCGTCATGCGCTGGCGGGCGTCGAGCGAGAACGTGCGCACCAGCTCGAGCAGCGGCAGCTCGCGGCCGGTGGCCAAGGTCGCCTCGATCCGCAGCTCGAGCAGCGCCCCGTGCCGGAGGTAGGCGTCGAGGGTCTCGCGCGAGCCATGATCGGCCGCGCCGGCCTGTGCCCCGGCGTACTCGCTGCGCGCCTGGCGGAACAGCCCGTCGAGCTCGCGCGGCTGCCAGGTGCCGAGGCTGCCTTCGTGCTGGGTCTGCGGCAGCGCCTGGAGCTCCCAGCGGCGCCGGATCTCGTGCTCGACGCGCAGCCAGATCCGCCACAGCTCCTCGCGCAGGTGCAGATCGGGGCTGTCGAACGGCCGCACCTGCTGCGGATCGACCGCCGCCGCGAGGTTCCGGTGCTGGATCGCATCGGTCATCGCCGGAGTATCGCCGAATCCTCGCCGGATCGCGCCGGATCAGCGCCGCGTCAGCGATAGAGGTACGAGGGCCCGTCGTGGATATCGATGAACCAGTCGTCGGCGAGCCACGGATAGTCGCGCGCGATGCGCGACGGCTCGGCCGCGCGCGCCGCGTAGGTCGCCGCCGGCGCGGTCAGGAAGTCGTGCGGCGCGGGGAGCCTCAGCACCCATGGCTCGCCCGGCGCCAGGTCCGCGGGCGGGCGCACCGGTTCGTAGGCCGCAAACAGGAGATGGCCGCCGTCGAGCACGCGCGCGATCCGCAGCACGACATCGCGCGGCGCCTCGCCTTCCTCGCGCAGGAGGTCGCCCTTGACCGCCTCGACGACGCGATCGTCGAGCCCGGCGTCCCACAGGATCAGCTTCTCGCGCAGCGCGCGGAACCCGAACACCAGCCGGCGCTTGAACCGATGGCCCATCTCCTGCGCGATCGGCGGGCCGTGATCGAAGCAGTCGCGAAACACCGTCTGGTGGCGGGCGAGCGCCGCCTGCCAGGTCGCGCTGCGCGCCGTCTCGCACGCGACGTACTCGTTGCGCTCGAAGTCGGTGTAGACGACCGTCGCCTCGTACACGGCGGACTCGCCACACGCCGGGCACTTGTGGATCTGGAAGGTGCCGCCGAGCAGGTCCCGCCGGATGTTCGGCAGCCGCGTGATGTGGAGCCCGCGCGCGATCTCGACCTGGTGCGGGTGTCCGCACGCCGGACACGTCGTCGGGTAATGCCGGAAGGTGCTCACGGCCTGTTCGCTGGCTCGTAGACCACCTTCGGGCCGCTCGCGCTCCCGGGGGGCACAGTGATCGTCACGCGCATCGGGTTGGTCATGTTCGGCGGAAACCACAGCCACCCGACGAACGTGATCGTGCCGTCCTTCACCGTGGTCAACGCCGGTGCGGTGATCTTGTCCGGGTACTCCTTCTCCGACATCGTCGTATGCTCGTCGTTGGTCACCGTGATCGCTCGCATCAACTAGTCTATCGTAAATATTTGAGTTTGTTGTTGAGAATCGTCACTTCGTGGGTGAGGCTCACCCGACCTCGGCGAGCAAGGGCAAGCGCTCGATGTGGGCACGAAGCGCCGCCATGCGCGACGGATCGCGGGTATCTGCTGGCCAGGTCGCCATCGCTCGCTGGATGGTGTCACGCACAATATGAATCACCCGATCGCTGGATACGCCGACCTTGTCGGCCAGCCTCTCGAAGTGAGAGAGCCGGAACTCGTGAAACCGGTTTTCACGGGATAGCTTCAGCCCAAGCTTATCATCAGGGATATAGGTCACGGTGGAGACGAGATCATAGGCGGGTGACAGACGCGCATGCACGCCATCCGGGTATGTCAGCGACCAGTTCTTGAGGTGCGCGTCGCCGTTCCCGATCAGGATGTTGAACGCGGTGCGCCGAACGACTTCGTCAAAATCCTCCTCCCCAGCAACTGCGCGCACGATCCGCGCGATGCTCGCCTGGCTCAGGACACCATAGCGTTCGGCGGCTCGTACATTGGCGACCTGCGCGAAGTCTTCCTGGTGGATCCGCCGCCCCGACTCGGGGCGATCGAAGCGGCGTGACAGGAACACGTGGCGATCTCGATCGAGCTGGATCGGGAGGCCGGCGATATCGCCTACCGTCACAAGCTCGACTTCAGGAACCGTGATGCCGGTACGCTTGGCCCAGAGCACCATCTCATATTCGTGCTCCGGGACGTTCGGAAAGGTCTCACTGGGGAGCTTTGCAATCCAGTTACCGCCTCGGCCGTCGATGGGTAACGTAGGCCCTCGCGTAGCGGGTCCGTAAAGCACCGAAAATTTTAGCTGCGCTCCCGCAAGCGAAAACCGGAGTGCCTGGCGCTGTTGTCCCGACAAGTCGGACGACTCGTCGCTACCTTCGTTGCGACCTTCTGTCTCTGTCGGATCGTCCGCCAAGTCTTCGGCGGGGTCATCGACCCGACGCACGACCACGGCGCCCGGAAGATCGTCACCTAGCATCGCGATCAGCGGAAGCTCGCGGTCGCGATGAACGCCGGCACGCCGAGCGAGGAGCTCCCGGAGTCCGCCTTCCGGTAGGAGGTTGGAAAAGAACGCCGGTAGCTGGGTCTGGCTGCGATGGACCATATCCAGGTGATCCTCGAAGTACTGGCCGAGGATCGGCCGCTCCCCGGCGGTCAGGTAGTGCGACGAGAACGCGAATTCGGTCCGGCCATCGGCCTGGCTACGAATCGTGCCGACCTCACGCTCTCCCAGGAGAACACGCAGCTCCATCTCAATCTTCCTTGTCGCTCAGCGCCGCGATCGATAGCCGATCCGAGTGCTCCCATTCAGCGTGGCGGTCGATCAAGCGAGCCGTCGCAGCCTCGATCTGGTCGCGCCGGATCTCCAAAAAGCCAACGCGATCGTCCTTGCGCAGCGCCAAGATCGCTTCCTCCGAAATCGCATGGCTTGCAAGTGCTTGTGGTGACGCAGAGATCGGCATGGACGGTAACCCGATCTGTGGCCGGGCGGCGGTGACCACCATTGCCAGCACCGAGACGTCTCCCACGCTGGGGTGCAAGAGTCGATTGCCCACAGAGGAGAAGGCGGCGGCCCGCTCGGCAGGTACGGCGGCTGGCCGGTTGGTGAAGATCTGGGGCGCAAGCTCGTCGTGAGAATTGAGCAGCGCCGAGAGATCGATGAGCTCGCCCGTCCGCAGATCGTGGGGCCGAAGCTCGACGAGCGCGATCACCGAGAGCCGGGAGCGCGCAAATCGGAGGTTGAACGATTCCCGGGTCTTCGAGTCGGGACGGCGGGTCGCGACGGTCGCGAGGATGCGCCGTGCGGTCACCTCGTCGCCATCGCCAGAGCGCACGGCCTCCAGCGCGGGACGCATGCCCTTGCCGTCGCCTCGTAACTCGCCGGTCACCGCGCCACGCCAGAGCCAGCGGGTCAACAGCCTCCGGGCGCGAGCCGAAGGCGTCGGGAAGCGATCGAAGAACGCGCTCAGGACCGTCAGTGGGCTTTGATATGGTAACAGCCGGAGGTGCGGGATCCCTCCGTCCTGCGCCAGAAACCCGAACACGCGATCCATCGCGCGCTCCACGCGCTCGACGGCCGCTGGAACATCGACGTCTACCAGTTGTCGCTGCAACTCGCCGGCCAGATCCTTGTTCTCGATGGCGAGCAGGCTGCGGAGGACCTGATCCTCGCCGATGTCTCCCAGCGATCGCACGCTCAGGCGCTCGACCACCTCCTTGAGGCTCACCGCGGGCTGACGACCGATCGGCGTGTGGAGCGCGTTGAACACGTCGCTGACATCCAGCGACTTGCCGGTAGCGTTCGTGCGCTCGAAGATCTCGCGAACCACGCGTTCATCGTCGATGTTGACGACGTACGCGGGGAGCTCGTACTCGCGAAGCGTCTTACCGACGCGAAACGCGAGCCGGATCTGCTCGGGTGAGAGCTCCGCCCGGTTCTCGTCGACCCACGCCAGCAACTCTTCCGAATCGACCACGCGATCGAGTGGTAGATGTGTTGCGGGTTGCTCGCCTCGCCGGGAAGGGACGACTTCGTTGTTCAGGAGATCGAAGTAGAAGTCGAACTTCTCGGCACGCCCGCCGCGCGCTAGCAACGTCGAGACAAGCGACACGATCCGCTGTTGGCCATCGACGACGAACCAGGCACTGCTCTGCTCGCTGACCTCGAACGTAAGATCACCGAGCATCACTTGCCCCGCGGCTCCGACCTTTGACCAGAGTAGTAGGGTACCGATGGGATAACCCCGCCAGATGCTATCGAGGAGCTTGTGGACATCCGACCGCTCCCACTTGAACCCGCGCTGAAAGCTTGGCACGCGGATCCGCCCCGCACGTGCGTGCACCAAGAGCTCCTCGACGCGAAATACTCGTGCCTCGGGCCGGGACTGCGTCGGAGCCGGTAGGGCCACCATTCATTCACCATACCGCGACGCTGGAGACCTGGGTATCCATCCAGTCACCGGACCAATACCACCTGCATCTCCGATCGCCTGGGAATCGCGAGGACGCGATCTCGGATGATCATGGATGCCGCGCGAGCTGCCACGGCCACACCAGCGCGTGGTCGCGATCGGTGGTGGCGTTGGTCCGCTCGTCGAGCCACGCCCGCAGCTCCGGCGGCGCCAGCGGCAGCGTCCACAGCGCGATGTGCCCGAAGCCGGTCTGGATGAAGCGGCGGGTCGCCGGCGCGATCGTCACGAGGTCGAGCGACGCGTAGTACGCCGGCAGCTCCCAGCTGGCCTCGGTCGTCGTCTCGATGGCGACGAGCTGATCGTTGACCGACTGGCCGATGATCAAGCGGCCATCGCCGCTCACCAGCGGCGACTGCTTCGACGCGGCGACCAGGTACTTCATCGGGGCGCCCCGGGTGAGCGCCGTGCGCACCATCGAGTGATCGGCGAGCTCGAGCAGCACGCCACCGCCGATCACACGGGGGAGGCCCCCCGCCCTGCCGGCCACGCCGTCGGGGGCCCCACCCCCCGCGACTTCGCTTCGCTCGTCGATCGGCTCGATGCGGAGGATGCGCTTGCCGAGCCTGGCGAGCTCCACGACGTCGCGATCCCACAGGAGGAGGCGATCGTCCTGGGCGACGAGCACGTGGCCGGCGCGGTCCGCCGCGACGAAGCCGGCCGTGCCGGGCGAGACGTGCGCGCGCACCAGCGCGCCGGTCGCCAGGTCACCGCGCACCAGCTCGCCGGTCGTCGACACCGCGGCGTACATCGTCGCGCCGATCCCGACGGCGTTGTCGGCGATGCCGTCGAGCTTGACGACCTCGCGGGGCGGCTCGGCGCCGGTGACCGCGAGCACCCGGCCATCGCCGACGCCGAACACCAGGGCGCCGTGCGGCAGGAGCCGGCCCCACACCGCCGGTCCGCGGACGAGCAACCGCTGCTCGGCCGTGCCCTTGCGAAGCAGGAAGAGGGCCGTGTCATTGGCCAGCTCGCGCACGAGGACGCGACCGTCGGTGGGATCGACGTCGATCACCGCCGGGAGGCCGTGCGGATCGTAGGGAAACGGCGTCGCCGCCCGGGTCCGGACGTCGTACCACCGCCACGGCTCGCCATCGAGGCGCCACAACAGCAGGGTGTCGTCGTCGACGAACGTCGTGTTCGTCCCGGGTGGCTCCTGGAGCTGCTCGGGGATGCTGTCGGCGAGATCGAAGCCGGCGATGACGCCGGTCCCGAGCGCGACGATCCGCGGCGCGCCGGCCCGCGCGAAGACCTTGAGGTTGGCGAGCGGGATCGGCAGGTGCAGCGCGCCGGTCACGAGGTTGTTCGAGAAGTGCAGCTGGCCGTCGTTGCCGGGGACGACGAGCAGATCGCGATCGGCCTCGAGCATGTGGAAGGTCATGCCGTCGAGCGCGAGCCGCTCCCACAGCCGCTCGCCGTTCCACGCCAGGACCTTCCCGGTGGTCAGGTAGATGTCGAGCTCGTGGCCGCGAAACACGAAGTCGACGGGGAACGCCGGCCGCGACGCGGTCAGGTCGACCGGGGTCCACACCGGCCGCGGCGCCAGCTTGCACACCCAGATCTTGTCGGCGGTCGCAACGCCGATCTCGTCGAACCGCGACCCGAACAGCCGCACCGCCGGGCCGGGATGGCTCGTCAGCTCGCGGCCGGCCGCGTCGAGCACGGCGACGGTCGTCTTGTCGGCCAGCGCGATCCAGCTGCCGTCGGCGGCGATCGTGAGATCGCTCGGCTCGTGGCCGGGCCACAGCGGCCGCGCCGTCCGGGTCGCGACCTCGAGCAGGTTCGCGGCGTGGTGGTCGTCGAGGTAGGCGACGCGATCGCCGCTCGCCGTCGCGACGGCCCAGTGGATCGGCCCGACCGGGACCTCCTGGGTCGTGCCGGCGAACGGATCCAACAGCTCCGGGGTCGCCTTCCCCGGCGTCACGAGCACGGCCTGGCCGACCCACAGCGCGCGCACGTCGTGGGGATACGTCCGCGCGATGACCAGCTGACGGCGATCGAGGTCCCAGACGCGGACCACGCCATCGCGCGAGACCTGGAGCAGGAACCTGGCGTCCCCCGACAGCTCGGCCATCACGGTGAGCTCCGGGCCGCTCTGCATGGTCCACGCCGCGCCGCGCACGATCGCGGCCTGCGCGACCGCCCGGGCCTCGCCGATCCGGGCCGAGCTGTCGGGCAGCTCCTTGAGCACGGCGGCGGCATGGGTCGGGTTCTTGTCGACGAGGCCGCGCGCCTGCAGCACGACCAGCTGATCGGCGCGGTGTTGCAGCTCGTCGCGCGCCTTCTCGGCGTCGGCCCGGCCGGCGGCGGCCGCGGCCCGCGCGGCGTCGGCGGCGTCGCGCTCCTTCACGATGGAGTGCACGCCGACCCACGCGAGCACCGCGACCGCGACCATCGCGAGCGCGGCCACGGCGAGCGGCGTGCGCTGGCGGCGCGCGAACCGCCAGACCCGCTGGCGGCGCGTGTAGCGGTGCGCGGCGACCAGCTGACCGGCCAGGAACCGGCGGACATCCTCGCCGAGCGCCCCGGCGTCGGGGTAGCGCCCCGCCGGGTCGAACGCCAGCGCCTTGCCGACGATCGCGACCAGCTCGGGCGGCGCCCCCGGCGCGATGACGTCGACCGGCGTGACCTCGCGCGAGCCGGTCCTGGCGATCACTTCTGTCGCGCTCGTGCCGGAGTGCGGCGGGGCTCCGGCGAGCAGCTGGTACAAGGTCGCGCCCAGCGCGTAGACGTCGCCGCGCGGGTCGAGCTCCTCGCCGCGCGCTTGCTCGGGCGCCATGAAGCCCGGGGTCCCGAACACCGCGCCCATCTGGGTGCGCAGGCTGTCGCTCGGCTGGGCGATCAGCGTGCCGGGGGCTTCGTCGTCCTCGCCGATCACCTTGGCGAGCCCCCAGTCGATCACGACGGTCTCGCCGAGCTCGCCGACCAGGATGTTCGCCGGCTTCAGATCGCGGTGGATCACCCCGCGGTGATGCGCGTGGGCCACGGCGTCGATCGCCGCGAGCACCGCGGGCACCAGCGTGAGCCGGCCCGCCAGGCCCTCGGCCTGCGCCATCAGCTGGTCGAGCGGCCGGCCGGACACCCGGCGCATGACGTAGAACGGCCGCCCGTCGCTGGTGGTCCCCGCGTCGTAGAGCGGGATGATCGACGGGTGCTCGAGCCGCGCCGTCACCTGGACCTCGCGCACGAACCGCCGCGCGACCCCCGGCCCGCCCGCGGGCAAGACCTCCTTGAGCGCGACCGTGCGGCCGAGCTGGAGATCGAACGCCTCGACGACCCGGCCCATCCCGCCGCGGCCGAGCTCGCTGCCCAGCCGGTAGCGCTCGGCGCCAGGGATCGACCTCGTCGCCGCGCGGCTGTCTCGCGCATCGATCGACGGATCGGCCGACGGATCGTCGGACGGCTCGGCGCGGACCGTGTCCTCGAGCGCGTTGCGAGCCGGCACGGCGGGCCCGTGGCCGGGCTTGGTCGGCACCTCTGCCATCGCGTCGATCCTAGTCCCTCGCCGCAGTGAATTTGATCGATTGGTTAACCATCTGGTCCCGCGAGGACGGCAACGCGCAGCGCAGCGGCGCGGGCTGGGTTCGGGTCGAGATAAATTGCACGGCCGGGTAGATCAGGCGTCGGCCGGCCGTGGAGATGGCGCGGACGGTCATCGTGATACGGCGGTCAACGGACGAGACCCGGGCCCAGACCCGCGCCGCCAGCGCGCGTGTGCGCGTTCTTTGCGAGCTCCGCAGCCGATCAACCTGCGCTGAGCTACTAGCCTTGGTCGTATGCGTGTAGGGACCTGGCGTCAGTCCAGATCCCAGTCGATATCCGAGATGCTGGGGTCATTGCGAATGTTGACGGCGCGCGTGCGTTCGTCGTTCGACGGGCCGTGGTTGCGCGCGCGCTCCATCGCGGCGATCCCGTCGAGGCTGGCGAGCCGGGTCGCGTCCTCGGAGTCGTGGTGATCCTCGAACACGGCGAAGTCCGGATCGGTCGACGGCGACGACGACAGGAACTTCGGCGGGAAGTCACTGACCGGCCGCGTCAGATCATCGAGCCCGTGCGTATCGTCGAACGCCAGCGGATCGAGGTTCGCCAGCCGCGTCGGCTCGTCGTGCTGCGCGGAGACGGTGTGGCTGGGCCGCGGCAGCTTCGGCCTGGGCGTCAGGTTCGGCGACGGCTTCGCGGGCGTCTGGTTGCGCAGCGCGGTCAGCAGATCGTCGTCGACCTGCCGCGTGGGTTCGTCGCCGAACGGGGCCGGCACCGGCCGGCGCGCGGACACCGGTCCCGGCGGTGGCTGCGGCTGCGCGGTCTGGATCTGGCGCGAGCGCGCGGGCGTCGGCTGCGACTGGGACGGCGGGGGCGCCTGCATGGCCTGGATCTGGCGCGAGCGCGCCGGGGTCGACTGCGATGGAGACGGCGGTTGCGCGGCGTGGGCCGCCGTGGGCCGCGGATGCATGCTGACCGGCGCCGGCCGCTCGACGCTGCGCTTCTGGCTCGTGCGGGCGGCTTGCGCCTGCGCGAGGCCGACGACCACCGCGGGCTTCGCCGGCACATCAGGCCGGAGCGCCACGGGCGCCGGGGCCGGCGAATCGTCGAAGTCGAAGTTGTAGTCCTGGCCGGCCGGCGCCGAGCCGATGAAGACCTGCGAGTCCTCGTCGGCCAGCCGGCCACCCTCGTCGCGCAGCATGCGCAGGATGCGCGTACGCTCGCCCGCCGAGAGCGCATCACGCCGGCCGTGCCCGGTGTGGCTCTGGCTCGTGCTCTTGCCGCGCTTGGCGAACTCGGACAGCGGCACCGGCGCGTCGAACTTCTTCACGCGCTGCGCGCGTGCATCGCGTGGCTCGCGCATCTCGCGCCCATCCGGCATATCAGGCCTGGCCGCCGACGCGGAGGCCGGCGGGGGCTGCGGCTGCGGCATCGGCATGGCGCCGGAGTTGGTCATCCCGCGGCTAGAGAAGATGCTCGTCGCCGAACGCAGCCACTTGCGCGGACCGGACACCGGCTCTCCCATCGGCATCGGCAGCGAGAGCGAGGCCGCCGCCGGCGCCACGCGCGACGGCAGGGCGCCGACGCTGCCGCCGAGGACCTGGGCCGCGGCGCGCGCGGCATCCTCGGGGCACTCGATCACCCGCGGCACGAACTTGCGCACGATGTCGTCGGTCTTGCCGAGCTGATACTGGTGCGGCCGCTCGACGAACCGGATGCCCATCTTCTCGAGCCACGACACCGGCGGATCGGCGCCGATCAAGACGAAGGCGCCGTCGTTGGCGTAGCGCTTCTGCGAGCCATCGCCGAGCGCGAGCGTCACCGAGTCGGGCTCGAACGCCAGGACCTGCGAGCCGAGCTTGGCCTTGATGCGGCCCTGCCCGGCGTAGCCCTCGATCGCCTGCTTGTTCTTGGGCGCGGCGCGATTGAAGCCCTTGCCGCGGTAGGAGATCATCACCTTGGCGCCGGCATCGGCGAGCGCGAGCGCGGCCTCGCAGGCCGAGTCACCGCCGCCGACCACGAGCACCGCGCGCCCGCGCCACTCGTCGGGATCCTCGAGCAGGCTGAACACCTTCGGCAGGTTCTCGCCGGGGACCTGCAGCGTTCGCGGCTTGCCGCGCGTGCCGATCGACAGCACCATGCGCTGGGCGCGGTAGGTCGCGACCGTCGAGCGCACCTCGAACACGCCGCCTTCGCCGCGGAGCACGGTCTCGACCGACTCGCCCTGCTTGATCACCATGCCGACCCGCTCGATCACCTCGCTCCAGATCGGGATCAGCTGCTCCTTGCCGGCGTCGAACACCGGCAACAGCGAGACGTTCACCGTGTCGTAGGGCTCGGCCATCACGAGCTTGCCCTTGGGGTAGCGCGCGATCGTCGAGGCGATCATCTGCTCCTTCTCGAGCACGACGTACGACAGGCCCTTCTGGATGCAGGTCAGCGCGGCCGACAGCCCGCCCGGCCCCGAGCCGACGATCGCGACATCGATCAGGTTGTCGCCGTGGCCGAGCGCCCCGGGGTGAAGCCCCGTCGCGAGCATGTGCTCGATCACCGCGCGTCCGAGGTTCGCCGCGTTCTTGACCAGCGGCTTGCCGGCGACCTCGCCGATCAGGTACTGGCCTGGGATCGCGGTCTGGAAATTCTCGTCGATCTCCGGGACCTTGAGCGGCGGCGGCGCGCTCCCCTCCGGAAACATCACGAGCGCCTCGGTCGGGCACGCGAACATGCACGCCTCGCACTGGATGCAGTCGTGGAACCGGAGCACGCGGCTCTTGTTCGCGACGAGGTCGAGCACGTTGGTCGGGCACACCGCGACGCAGGCGTCGCAGCCCGTGCACCGGTCATCGTTGATGTCGTGAACCAGGATCCGGGGACCCACGGTCGCGGCCGGCGCGACGATCGCGCGATGGCGTTTGCGGGCGGACAACATCGTGAACACCGCCATCAGCAGGATGGCGAAGCCCCCGAGCGCCAGCGGGACGACCCAGGTCACCGCACGAGAATACCTGATTTATGCAGGGATGCCTGCACCGTTCTCGACGTTCTTCACCAGGAAATCCATCACTTGCGTCATCAGGCCGGCCAGGTCACATCCGGCAACCTCGATCGGAGGCCCGATCCGGACCCGGACCCGCTGGCCTGACCGCATGACGCGCCCGCCGCGCGGCAGAATGTCGATCGTCCCGCGGATGGCGACCGGGATGATCGGCGCCCCGGTCTCGAGCGCCAGGTGAAAACCACCTTTCTTGAGCTTGCCGATCCGGCCGTCGATCGAGCGCGTCCCCTCCGGAGCGAGGTAGATGCTGACCCCCTCACGCAAGAGTCGCGCCGCCTGCTCGATCGACTGGACCGCGCGCCCGTGGTTCGACCGATCGACCTCGATGAACTCGGCCGCGCGGAGCCCGCGGCCCCACAGGGGGATCCGAAATAGCTCGGCCTTGGCGAGCATCCGGATCGTCGGCGATGGCAGGGTCGCGTACAACATCGGGATATCCAGGTGGCTTTGATGGTTCGACATGTAGACGACCGCGCGGGGCGGCACGGCCTCCGCTCCCGACGCCTCGAGCTGCACATCGAGCACCTCCACGACGCGCCGTCCGAACCACCGCGCGCGCTCATCGATCGCCTCCCGCGCGACCGAGCCTCGCGCGAGCTCCACCAGGGTGGGGGCGGAGATCCGTGCCATGGCCCCGAGTACACGCACGCTGTCGATGAGAGACATGGAGCGCATTCTACGCCGAGGTGGGAGATGTCGTGGTGGTCCCCCGATTCCGCGATCTCGCCAGCGTGTTACCTTCCCCTCTAATGCGTGCGCTGGTGGTGGTAGCCGTCTGGCTACTCATGTGTGGTCGGACGGTGCATGCCGATCCGGTCGACACCAGCATTCGCCAGATGAGCGACGGAAGCTACAAGGTCCGGCTCGCCGCGGCGCTCGCGCTGTCGAAGTCGCACGATCCGCGCGCCGTGATCGCGCTGGCCGATGCGCTCAACAAGGACAGCGACTCGACCGTCCGGCGGGTCGCGGCGCTCGCCCTCGGCAAGATGATCGATGCGCGGACCGCCGAGGACGCCCGCGAGCTCGGCCTCGACGCCCTCGCGGAGGCCGCGACCAACGACGCCGATCAGAAGGTGAAGGAGACCGCGCAGGGCGCCCAGCAGGCGCTCGCCGGGCTGCGCCGCAAGAAGAAGGCCCCCAAGGCCGACCCGAAGGCCGACTCCAGGAATGATCCGAAAACCGACGCCAGGACCGACAAGCCCGGCGTGTTCGTCAACGTCGATCACACGACCGACCAGTCGAAGGTCGCCCCGAGCGACGCCGGTGAGCGGCTCGCCAGGATCGTGAAGAAGAACGTCGAGCGCACCGGCTACGCCACCAGCTGGCCGGGCGGCCTGCCGACCCAGACCGAGCTCACGAGCAACCACGCGCGCGCCTTCATCATCGCGTCGACCGTCAAGAAGATCGAGATCAGCAAGGTCAGCCACCAGACCCAGATCTCGTGCAAGCTCGAGATCCGGGTCGCCCCGTGGAGCGGCAGCGACGGCGGCGAGAAGTGGGAGGCCAACAAGGCCGCGTCCGCCAGCGGCTCGGCCAAGGCGACCACCGGCAACAGCGACCGCGAGATCGCCGGCGGCGTACGCGACTGCCTCGAGGCCGTCGCCGAGGACGTCACCACGCGGCAGGTCCTGCCGTTCTTGAAGCGCCTCGCCACCGCCGGCAGCTGACGGAGCCGGTGTAACGTCCCGTGACGCCTGATCGGAGCACGTGCGAAGCTCCTGCGGGGCCCTGGTACAGCTAACCCGGAGCGACATCGATCATGATCGGACTCAAGGAACAAGCCGTTCACGGTACGAAGACCATGGCCGAGGCGCGGGCGGCCCATCGCTGGAAGATCGCGCCCGACTACAACGTGGCGATCGATGGCCTCGACCGCAACCTCGAGCGGCGCGATCAGGTCGCGCTCTACTATGAGGACGACGAGGGCCACTGCGAGCAGCACACGTTCGGCCAGATGATCGAGGCGACCAACCGGTTCGCCAACGCCCTCAAGGGCCTCGGCATCCGGCGCGGCGACGTCGTGGCGATCTACCTGCCGCAGCGCCCCGAGACCGCGATCGCCCACATGGCGTGCTACCGGATCGGCGCGATCGCCCTGCCGATCTCCCGGCTGTTCGGCCCCGAGGCGATCAACTACCGGCTGCGCAACAGCGAGGCGGCCGCGATCGTGATCGAAGCCGAGCACGCCTTCAAGCTGGACGGGCTACGCCGGGACATCGCCACGCTTTCGCATGTGATCATCGTGGGCGGACCAGGTGACGGGCTGGCGTTCGATGACCTGCTCGCCAGGGGCTCCTCGCAGTTCACGGTCGAGCAAAACAGCGCCGAGGATCCGATCCTCTTGATGTACACGTCGGGCACCACCGGCAACCCCAAGGGCGTGCTGCATGCCCATCGCTGCATCCTCGGCCACAACGGAATCGATTATTCCTATAACTTCGTGCGCGAGGGCGATCTCTATTACAGCCCGGCCGACTGGGCCTGGGCGGGCGGGCTCTTCAACGGGCTGCTCGGGATCTGGCCCTACGGGATCCCCGTCCTCGCCTACAAGTCCAAGGCGCGCTTCGATCCCGACGTCACCTATCGCCTGCAAGAAAAATACGGTGCGACCATTGGCCTGTATCCTCCCACCGCGCTCAAGGTCCTCCGCGAGATCAAGAATCCCCGCGAGAAATATCCCAAGCTGCGCCTGCGCTGCCTCGTGAGCGGCGCCGAGCCCGTCAGCCCGGAGCTCGCACGCTGGGTCGATCAGGAGCTCAAGGTCGAGTTCAACATCGGGTTCGGTCAGACCGAGGCCAACTACATCATCGGCAACTGCGCCGTCCTCGAGGACCAGAAGCTGGAGGCGCTCGGCAAGCCCTATCCGGGCCACATCGTCGCCGTGGTCGATCCCGAGTCCGGGCAGCCGGTGAAGACCGGCGAGGTCGGCGACATCGCGATTCGCCGAGACGATCCGGTCGTGATGAAGGGGTACTGGCAAAACCCCGACGCGATGCGCGAGAAGTTCCGCGGCGAGTGGATGCTCACCGGTGATAACGGCTCCATGGACGATCAAGGCTACGTCTACTTCCAGGGCCGCGCCGACGACGTCATCAAGAGCGCCGGCTACCGCATCGGCCCGGCCGAGGTCGAGGCTTCGATCATGGAGCACAAGGCGGTCGCCTCGTGTGCGGTGATCGGCGTCCCCGATCCGGCGCGCGGCCAGATGGTCAAGGCGTTCGTGAAGCTGATGCCGGGCATCGCGCGCTCGCCGGCGATCATCACCGAGATCCAGGAGCACGTGAAGCAAAAGCTCGGCGCCCACGAGTACCCGCGCGAGGTCGACTTCATCGACGAGTTCCCGCAGACGGTGACCGGCAAGATCAAGCGCCGGGAGCTGCGCGAGATGGAAGAACGCCGCCGCGCCGGCAAGCCCGATCCGGGTTGATTCCGAGCTCCTGGCGTCGCTTAGATTAGCTGGCCGTCGTGGCGCGCCACGGCCTGCAGGCGTTGAGCGTCGGCATCATCCCGCCGCCCGGGCGCCACCTGATACGCGCGCCGGCCTGCGTCCACTGCGCTCCTTGTGAGCGGCGGGCCTGAGTGTTTTCGACGAACGGCCCTTCGCTCGGTCGTCGATCACTTCGCTGAGGGATGTGGCCACGATGGCCTTTTCGAGCCAGCGCTCCAGCCTCTGCAGATCTTTCTCGGCCAGGATGCGCTTGCGAGCGGCCTCCGGTACGGCGATGCGACGAACGCGGAGCGCGGTGAGCACGGCGTTCGCCTGCGTCTCGACGCGTGCCGCTAATGTTTCGGTGCGAGCCTCGGCTTGCGCCTCGGCGCGCCCCTCGGCGCGAGCATCCTCCCAACCTTTCAGCATGGCCACGATGAACTCCTGCTCCTTGGGTGTTCGCCTCGGCTTGTCCCCGAGGACGTTGCGCAACTGTAGCAAGATCTGCTCCGCCACGGCACGCTCGTGCGCGTTCGCCGGAAGTGCGCGCAATTCCTTGATCGCTTGCGCCAGGAGCGGCCCCGCCGCCATGAGGCGGACGAGGAGGGTCGAGCGGTCGCGGGGCAGCTCGCTTGCCACCACGAGCCCAACCCGGAGGATGTCATCGCCGAAGTGGTACACGCCCGCCGGCCAGCCGCGCGCGGGCGCAAGCTTGAGCTTGGTCAGAAGCGTCGTGGGAGCGCCGGCTGCGATGATCCAGAGGGAGGGCTCGACGAACTTCGTGCGTGCCTGTCGTCTCTGACTCCGCTTCTTGTTGCGGGCACGCTGTTGCCAGAAGGCCAGGTGCTTCGCGAGGCACGCGCGAAACTCCTCGGCGCTGGGCGCGTGGCCGTAGACCTCGATGAGGCAGAGGGCGGCCGAGATCCGCCCCAGGAGGCCAAGGCGGGCGCGCTCGGCCTTGCGCGCGGGGTTGGGCTCGTGACGGAGGTCGGCAAACAGGGTCTCCGGGGCAATCCCATCGTGCGCCACCGTGGAGCCGCAGGGACCGAGAGCCTTCCGGCCGATCTCCTTCGCAAGGTGGTCGAAGCGATTCCGCATGCGTGCGCCGGAGACTGCCACGAACGCGCAAGGCGTCCAGGAAACGACTGCCGCAATCAGACGGAATCTCCCGACCGAGCTGGGTTTGCTGACTCCGCTTGTCCGGATTCAGCCGGACAAGGCCGCTTCTCGGACAAGCCTGGACAAACAACCAGTCTGCACGAGATCCCCGACTGACGGTCACGCGGGCTCTTGGTCATGAGGCCGGACGGTGGGCGATCGTCCTGCCGCGGGCAGCTCGGCGGCACGGGGGCGTGGTCGAGTGACGGGAAGCCCGGGCTGTCGCCGGCCGGCAGACTGTCCACTGGACGAACGGCGTGGCGTTCGGCGCGAGCGCGGCGCTGCCGGTCACGCACCGGCCGCCGTTGCCGCAAGCCCGTGGCCCGCAGGGGCGGTCTCGATGCTAAACGACCCGTCGGTGACCTCGAGCCGGTCAGTCGCAGCGGTGTTCGCACCGTACCGTATCTGGCCGATGTGACTTCAGAGCTGAGCGTGCCTCATCTCTCCTTCGGCCATGCCCACTGTCACGTTGGGTGCTTGCATCCGCTCCAGGCGTGGCCGCTTGTAGGGGCGCAACTCACTTCAAGCTGGATATTTCGCTGACTGGCACTCATATGCGCTCTGCCATCATGTGTTGAGTACAAATATAAGTTTAGCCTGTCTGTAAATCGAGGTGCCCCCATTTGCATTCGCCGCGCGCCGTCCCCTAGGATGCAATCGCGCGCATCTCGCATGCGTCATGTTGGATCACCCGAGGACCAGAACCGATGCAATGTAACACCAAGACAATGTTCGCCTTTCTCGCTATCACGGGGGCCGGCACGGTGTTCCGGCCGACCGTGGCGCACGCGACCCCCAACTTGCAAATTCGCTGTAGCAGCGACCCGCTGGACGTACCGACCTCCAAGCTGCGCCTGGAGTGGGCCCGCGCCTGCGGAACCAAGATCAACGTGATCTCGCCGACGGCCCCCATCGCGCCCGCGCAGACATTCCTGACCGGCGCCGTCTCGTCCAACGGTGGCATCCCGCTCTCGGAGTACATCGAGACCGACGACTTCTGGGGGAAGAACAGCTACTCGGGCGATCCTGCAACAGTCAACCAGATCTTCGTCCAGAACCAGTGGCGCGTCGGCCCGATCATCGCAACCACGGTCGTGGGCGGCTTCCAGAAGTGGACCGAGGTAGATACGCTGCAGCTGATTCGGCCATTTTATCCGACTTTCGGCAATAACGCCGATGTCAACATCGCGTCTCAGCTGTTCCCGAACCCGAACTACTCCCTCCTCGATTGCAATCTCTACACCGACGCCGCCGCGACGAACCGCGCGGACACCAGCGTGACCGGGTTCTTCGTGCTCGGGTTCTGCACCGCGGGCTGCTACACCCCCGACCAGCAGATCAGCTTCGCGTCTGGCGACGAGCCGATCGCCGGCGCGCTCGACTCGCTCCGCACCGGCGTGAAGACGTTGACGCCCGACTCGACGCTGAACAACGTCAAGCTCAAGACCGACGACGTCTCGAGCTACAGCCGCGACATTCGCGACTCGACCCAGGTCATCTTCGATATCCGCACCAAGTCCGGTGGCCAGCTCCGCGTCACGGACAAGCACCCGGTGCTCATCGGCGACGGCCGGCTCGTCGAGGCGAGCTCGCTCAAGGCAGGGACCGCGCTCGTCAAGGCGGACGGGTCGCGCGACGCGATCGTCTCGGTCACCCAGACGTCCTACTTCGGCAAGGTCTACAATCTCAAGCCCACGGCGACCAATCGCGTCGCCAACATCATCATCGCCCAGGGCTTCCTCGTCGGCTCGTCTCGGTTCCAGAACGAAGATGTCGACTACCTCAATCGGATCATCCTCGGTCGCTCTATCCCGAAGTCGGTCATTCCTCAGTGACGCAGTGACGGGAGACCCTGACCAGGGTCACCTGGGGCTGACGACGCACAGACGCCCGGACATCAACCATCTGGAAGCTCCGGGAAACCAACCCCGGTCTGGACCTTCCACATCGAGGTGCGCGGGTACGTACCGGAGTTGACGTCGAGCTGATCGCATCAGCCAGGCGGCGGCGCTGCGCTGGCCTTGGCCACCTCGCTCTCGAGCACCGCGATCACGCGCTGCAGCCGCCGGCTCGACCCGGTCTCGGCGGCATACGAGGCCGAATCCGCTACCGGCATTGGAAGGCTCGCCATCACCAAGTCAGCGAGCTGACCAGTGCAGGCGTTGAGCGTCGGCATCATCCCGCCGCCCGGGCGCCACCTGATACGCGCGCCGGCCTGCGTCCACTGCGCTCCTTGTGAGCGGCGGGCCTGACCGTTTCCGCCGCCCGGACCTTTGATCGGTCGTCGATCACGTCGCTGAGGGATGTGGCGACGATGGCCTTTTCGAGCCAGCGCTCCAGTCGCTGCAAGTCTTTCTCGGCCAGGATGCCGGACAAGGCTGCTCCTCGGACACGGCCGGACAGACACCAGTCTGCGCGGAACCCCGACTGAGTGGTTTTTCTGGTTCCGCTTGTCGGATTCGTAACCCTCGCATGCTCGACAAGGTGCGCGGCGCCCTTGACATGCAAGTAAACGCTTGCATAATGTCTGCGTATGAGCGACGCGGACCTGCTGTTCAAGGCGCTGGCCGACCCGGGGCGGCGCAAGCTCATGGATCGTCTGCACGCCCACGACGGCCAGACGTTGAGCGAGCTCTGTCAGCACCTGGACATGACCCGGCAGGGTGTGACCCAGCACCTTGCCGTGCTCGAAGCGGCGAACCTGGTAGCGGTGCGGTGGCGTGGGCGCGAGAAGTTGCACTTCCTCAACCCGGTGCCGCTGCAAGAAATCTACGACCGCTGGATTCGCAAGTTCGAGCGGCCGCGACTCAAGGCTCTGCGCGACTTGAAACGCCGTCTGGAACAAGACGGCGAGGACTGACCCACAAACCCAACACGGAGAACGCCATGACCGCAGCAAACCGAAGCCACTTCGTCTACGTCACCTTCATCCGCACGACGTCCGCCGAGCTGTGGAAGGCGCTGACCGAACCGCAGTTCATCCGCCAGTACTGGTTCAACACGACCATCGAGTGCGACTGGAAGAAGGGCTCGCCCTGGAAGATGGTCCGCCCGGACGGAAGCCTGACCGACACGGGCGAGATCCTGGAGATCGACCCGCCGCGGCGCATGGTGATCCGCTGGCAGAACGAGTGGAAGCCCGAACTCAAGGCCGAAGGCCCAAGCCGCTGCACGTTCGAGCTCGAGCCCGTGGACAGCGCGGTGAAGCTCACCATCACCCACGAAATCGACCGGCCGGAGTCCAGGCTCATCACGGCGGTGTCCGGCGGCTGGCCGCGCATCCTGTCCAACCTGAAGTCGCTGCTTGAAACGGGGGAGGTCGCCATCACGTCCCATCCGGGCCACGACTGAGACGAACTGGAACGCCTGCTCGCACGTCACGACCGGTGACCCTGGTCGGGCGTCGTGTTTCATCCAAGCGATAGCCCTCCCCCGGCCGGTGGTGGCGGCGGCGAAGCAGGCCCAGCCCACGGACGAGGACCTCGTGCGGGGCATACCGCCTGCCCGAGGGGCCCTCAGAAGACCGTGGCACAAAATGTGATATGGCGATGGCCGGCGCCATGGACGACGCGACCTCCGCGAGCCGATGCAAGCCGCGATGCCCAAGGTGAGCCCCGCAGGCGGGCGATTCCCCTTCACCTTGTTAACTGGCCAGATTCTTGGGATTTTCTCCCGGGGGCACCTGAACGCTGGCGCGCACCGTCATGCACTGGTCTTGGCCATTGCTCGGGTGGTGAGTTGCACTGCTGCTCGCGAGCACGCCGAGCCCGACGAGCGCACCGGCCGCCGATGACTGCGACAGAACCAGCCACCTCGCGGTATCAGCGGATCGTCGCGGTGCGAATACCCTGGTCGGCGCGCACGGCGTTCGTTCGACCATGCTGGTCAGCCGCGCAACACACATTCTCAGCGGCCCGGATCGCTCTATGAACCGCAAATGGGCTCATGTGTCCGATGTGATCCGTTATCGTAGAACCAGGTGAGGGACGTGAAGGCGAACGAAGCGTCGAAAAGCGTCGCGCTGACCGCGTCATATAAGATGAAGGGCGCATCCAGGACGAAGGACGCGTCCAGGACGCAGGACGCATCGACACGCCCACGCCGCGTGTGCGTTGGCCGCTACGAGCTCGGGGACGCGGTCGGCACCGGTGGGATGGGTGTGGTGTACCGTGCTCACGATCCCGACCTCGATCGCGCCCTCGCGATCAAGGTGGTGCACGCCGGCGACGCCTCGAGCGGCGCGCGGCTGTTGCGCGAGGCGAGGGCGATGGCGCAGCTTCGCCACCCCAACGTCGTACCGATCTTCGATGTTGGCCCCGCACAAGGGGCGGTGTTCGTCGCGATGCCGCTCCTGGAGGGCGGCACGCTGCGCGACTGGCTCCACAGCGGTGCGCGGACGTTCGGCGAGATCCTCGATCGGTTCGTCGCCGCGGGGCGCGGGCTCGCCGCGGCGCATGCGGCGGGGCTCGTCCACCGCGACTTCAAGCCCGAGAACGTCCTGCTCGGTAGGGGCGGCGAGACCCAGGTCTCCGATTTCGGGATCGTTTGCCTTGCCGGTGACGAGGTAGCGCCGTCCACGAGCGCGAGCACGCTGGCGTCCGACACGCTCACCAAGACCGGTGACATCCTCGGGACGCCCGCGTACATGGCGCCGGAGCAGCTGCACGGGCGGCCCAGCGACGCGCGCGCCGATCAGTTCAGCTTCTGTGTCGCGTTGTGGGAGGGCATCTACGGTGAACGGCCGTTCGCCGTGCAGCATACCGGCCCCGCCGATCCGATCCGCACACGGCTCGACGCGATCGCCGCCGGGCCGGTGCTGCCCGCGCCGCGGCGCGATCGCCCCACGTGGATCGCGCCGGTGCTCGCGCGCGGGCTCGAGGCCGATCCCGATCGCCGGTGGCCGACGATGGCTGCGTTGCTCGACGCGATCGCCGCGCGGCGCACCCCGCGGCGATGGCCATGGCGGCTCGCCGTGGGGGCAGGCTTCACCGCGATCACCTTATCGCTCGCCTTGTCGTCGCGCGCCTCCCCGCCGTCGCCGTCGTTCAGCGAGGTGCAGCTGACCCACCGTGGCGACCTCGCGAGCGCGGCGATCTCGCCGGATGGCACGAAGCTCGCCATCGTCGCCGGCGACTCGCTCGTGCTCCGCGGGATCGCTCCCGACGCCGAGGACCGCGTGCTCGTCGAGCACGGGATCGCCGAAAACTCGATCTCCTGGTCGCCCGATGGCAAGCGCCTGCTGGTCGCGACGATCTCCGAGGTCGTGAACGTGCTCCAGACCGAGCTGGTCGATGTCGACGACGGTCCGCAGTACAAGTTCCCCCCAGGCGAGTTTTCGTCGTTCCTCTCCACCGGCGAGATCGCGGTGACCTCGTATCGCCAGCGCACCGTGCGGATCTTCCCGCTCGGCGTGCACACGGTCCCGGTCACCACGTGTGACGTGCGCGGCGATTACACGTTCATCTGGGGCGTCACCGGGATGCCGGACGGCACGATGATCGTGGAGACCACCAAGGCCGAGGCCCACGCCCTCACGATCCTCGGACGCGACTGCCGGGTCCGCGCGACGTTCTCGGCAAAGCCGATCTCCGGCGTCGCCCTCAGCGACGAGGGGACCGTGGTCACGATGGTCCACGGCAACGGCTTCGACGAGATCCTCGAGCTCTCGCTCGACGGCGCCGAGCTCTCCCGGCGCAGGATCAACGGCAAGCACGAACAGGTGATCGGTCGCCGGCACGGCGCCGACTACGTGCTCGCCCAGGCGCTCGAGACCCACCTCGACCGCGTTCACCCGATGACACCATCCGTGCGTCAGTTCTCGGTCAACGCGCCAGCGTCGTTCAGCATCGCACCGAATGACGGCACGCTGGCGTGGATCGAGATCGACGACCGGTCCCGGCCGCGTGGACCGCTACGGCTGTCCACGCTGGAGACCCTCGCGCGACGCGGCCATCCGCTGCTCGACAATGCCGTGTCGGTGAGCTGGTCGCCCGACGGACAATTGCTCGCCGCGCTCGTCGATGATGGCGCTCGCAATCAGATCGTGATCGTCGACCGGACCGGTCGGATGACGAGCCAGTTGCCGCTCGAGCACTTCGACCTGACGGCGCAGCCCGTGTGGCTGGATGCCCGCCACATCGCAGCCCAGACCGACGACCACACCACCTACGGATGGTTCGATCTCGAGACCCGGGCGCAAGGCGAGGTGCTCGATCGCGCGCACGGCTCGATCTGGTGGCTGACGCGGTCACCGCGCGACGGCACGCTCGCGATGTGGCGCACCGGCAAGCCCAACACGATCGACCCGCCCACCGATTACCTGTGGTTGATGTCACCTGGTCGCGAGGCCGCGCCGCTCCACGTCGAGGGCGCGACGAGGTCCTACCTGCTGCCGAGCTGGTCGCCTTCCGGTGAGCTCCTCGTGCGCGCCCTCGAGACCGGCGTGGTCTCCCGGGTCGACATCACGACCGGCAAGCTCACGCCGATCGCGCAGCTCCCGGCGGGGTTGCAGTGGAGCAGCCGGAACGACGAGCACCTGTTGACGCTGCCCGGCGGTGACCTGCTCGCGGTGGAGACCGAGCCCGGCCTCAACGTCTCGGTCGTCCGTAGCGTCGACGATTTACCACCACGGTCCTCAGGCGTACGCAGCCGCGACCCGCTATAGCCTCTGGATCTTGCAGGACCACCCGGTACGCTACAGCACCCGGATCGGGGCCGTGCGTGCGTTGACCAGCGCCGGCTTGTCGGCGCCGCGCTTGCGCAGCTTGCCGATCCGCACCCAGTAGGTCTGGCCGCGCCGCAGCTGCCAGCGCTCGTCGGGCGCCCGCAGGTCCTGCCCGCCGTAGCTCGCCCGCTCGCCGGGCAGGTTCATCAGCGCGACCGCCGGGCTGCCGAGCTGGTCGGCGACCTGCCAGCCGTCGCCGTCGGTGGTCGGCGAGGGACCGACGATCTGGAAGTACACCGCGTCTCCGTCGCGGGCGACGCCGATCGTACGCGCACCTCCCGGCAGGTCGCCGCTGGCGATCGCGTGGGTCGGCGCCGGCGGTGGCGCTTCCTTCAGATCGCTGGCCGGCGCGGGTGGCAGCGGCTGGACGGTATCCGGCTTCCAGAACCACCGGCGCTCGGCATCGAGCTGCCACGCGCCCCCGGCCGCGATCCGGTCGCCTTCCCGGGCCTTGTCGCCGAGCGCGATCCGGATGCCCAGCGTGCCGTTGCCCTCGGTGTCATCGATGAGCCACACGTACGGGGACTTCACCAGCTCGGTGGCGACCGCGCTGCCGGAGCCGGCGGCAGCAGCAGCGCTTCCGGACCCCGCGTGAAGCGTCGCTCCCGAGCCGGTGCTGGGTGGGGGGCCCGCGCCTGCCCCGGCGTCGCTGGTGACCGGTGCAGCGGGGGTTTGTGGAACCGGAACCGGCGCCGGCACCAGCAGGGCAGGGCCGACGCGCCCGTACACCACGCCGTGCTGACCCCGCCGCCCCAGCAGCTGGGCGCGATCGACCACCGCCTGCCACGCCGGGATCGCGCCGAGCTCGACGATCACGCGGCCTGGATCGGGCAGACCGGGCGGACCAGGCGACCCGGGCGACTCGGTGGTATCAGGCTCGCCGGGCCTTCCGTGGGCGTCGGCTTCCCCGCCATCCACGGCCACCTCCGCGCTGTCGGCCAGGGCTCCCGAGTCACCTGGCCTCGCGGATCCCCCGCCGGTCGCGCCCGTGCTGCTGACCTGGCCCTGGCAGGCGATACACACGACGAGCGCGAGGGCCGATCTCACCATGCCGGCGTGCCGAGCAGCCCGGCGGCGAGCTGCGGCCACCGCGCGCGATCCGCCGCCGGCTCATCCACCACCGCGAGCGCCGCGGGCGCGATGATCTCCATGACGAACGCTAGCCTGCCGCGAGGGCACGCGCCGCGTTGAGGGCGCGTGGCAGGCCGAACGGGCTCGCACGTAGCTGCAAGATCAGAAAGTCGCCCTCGGTCGACAGCCCCGACACGTTCACGACCGGCGTCAGGGTGCCGAGGATGCCGCGCACGCGATCGTTCGTGGCGAACTTGGGGTTCTGCATCAGATCGACCACGATGATGTCGTCGTGCGCCTCGACGAGCACGGCCGGCCGCTTCGGCATGAACTTGGCGAGGTTGCCGGGCTTGCTGAGATCGAGCGCGCCCGACTTGATGAGGCCCGCGACCGGCGTGAACGACTCGCCGAGCACCTTCATCGTCACGTCGGACAGCCGCAGCGTCACCTTGAACTGGGTCTCGTTCACCTCGATCTGATCGACCCGGATCGCCGCCGCCGCGCGCACGGTCGTGCCCATCAGGTCGATCGTCGCGCCGAGGCCGATCGCCGGGGGCCGCGGCGTGATCGTCACGTCCTGCGGCGCCTTCTTCGAGGGCGGCGTGTTGGCGATGAACCAGCGAAGCGCGTCGAGTGGCACCGCGATCCGCATGCCCAGCGCATGACGCGCCATGCTGAGCATGGTGGTGGGGTTCTTGACCATGAAGCGACCAGCGGAACGCAGCGCGGCGCGGAGCGGGAGTGCCATGCCCGGAGCGTAACTCAGTGCGCGCGGCGCCGTCGCGCAGGCCAGCACGGGATCGATGGGCAAAGCGAAGCTCGGGGCGGGAAGGTCGTGGCTCGATCGGACAATCACCCGGCCGGTGGGCATGGACGCACGGCCGGCGAAGCGCCCGGCCATGTAACGCCGTCAAAACAGTACGACGCGGAGCGGCGAAGTGAGCAGCGCGCCGGCGACCGGTGAACCGCCGACCACGGTCCCGAACACCGCGCCCGGTGGGGCATCGTCCGGCAGCCGAACGCGGCGCAGCGGATCGCCGGTCCGTGGGTCCAGCACCACCACCTCGCGCAGCCCCGGCCCGTAGCTTACAACGAGCGGGCTCCCCGGGGGACCGCGAACGGCGGGCGGGGCCACCGGCGCCGGCAGCGCGTAGTCGTTGCGCGCCCGCAGGCCGCCGGTGAGCTCGTAAAGCGTGAGCTGCCAGCTGTCGCCGAGCGGCGGCGGCGGCTGGATCGGCGTCGACATCGGCGCCGGGGGATCGAGCTCGCCGTGCAGGATCTGGAGCGGCCGCCGGAGCAGCTGGGTGAGGGTCGGCGGCGGGACCGGCGGCGCCGGTGCCGGAAGTGGCCCCCCCGGCGTGTGGCCGGTCACCAGATCGCCGGCGGAATGCCAGGCGAGGCCCAGGCCGGGCAGCGCGACGACGGCCGCGCTGCGAGCGTCGATCCGGTACGCATCGCCATCTTCGAGCATGACGAGCACGCCGTCGCCCGACGGTGCCAGTGCGCGGACCACACCGGCGACCGTGATCGACCACACCGGTAGCAGGCCCCCGATCCCCAGCCGCGCGACCACCCGGCCGCGCTCGGCCGTGATCACGAGCGTCTCGTCCGCGAGGGCGACGACCGCGACGCGCACCTCGGCGCCGTTGTCGCTCGCGACGTGGCCGCGCACCCGACCGTCGCGGGCGTCGAGCACGGTGATCCGGCCGGCGTCGTGCACGACCACGACATCGCCGCCGGCGACCACGCGATCGACCTGGTCGGTGACCCAGTCCCAGCGCGCCACGCCATCGCGGCTCGTCGCGCGCACCGTCCCCCGCGCGCCCTGCGCGCCACACACCACGACGTCACGCCCCACCGCGATCCCGACCGGCGTCCCGGCGCCGCAGCCGTCGACGCGCTGCCAGCGCCACTGCTTCGCCGCGAGATCGACGCGCGCCACGGCGGCCCCACCGCGCCCGTTGCTCGCGATCGCATAGACCGCCGCGCCATCGCTGGGGTCGATCGCGTGCGCGGGCACGGCCTGCATGCCGGTGTCCGGTTGCGCGACCGCGCCGGCGAGGTCGAGCGCGACCACCGGCGGCAGATCGCGCAGCTCGGCGGGCACGGCGACCCCGCGGCGCTGCGGCGGCAGGCGCAAGTGCCGGCGCCACGGCGGCGGCAGCGCGAGCCGATGCACGGTCTCACCCGGCGAGCCGATCCAGCTCGTGGCGACGAGCGACGTCTCGCCGAGCACCGCCCCCATGGCCGCGAGCGGCACGTACGCGCGCACGCCCCGGCGATCGAGCAGCACGGCGGTCCGCGGCGTGGCGCGCACCAGCCGGCGATCGCCGCGCGACGCGAGCAGCTCCCCGAGCGGCGGCAGGCCGAGCGGCTCGGCGGCCCCGGCGAGATCGCGCGGATAGCTCGCGACGCCGATCTCCGTCGCGACCTCGATCCGGTCCGAGCCGTCACGCGCCGGCCACGATCCGGAGACGCCATCGACCCGCCCCGTGATCGTGCCGGTCGCGCGCGTGATCGCGACCAGCGCCGGCCCCGCCGGCCCCGCCTCGGTGATGACGACCGTCGTGCGATCGCAGGCGTCGATCGCGACGATCGCGCCGAGCGGGACCGACCAGCGGATCGCCGGTCCCCCCCTGGTCTCGGCGATGCGCAGCAGCCGCCCGTCGCCCCCGACCGCGAACAACTCGCGCCCCTCGCCGCCGCAGCTCGCGACGATCGCGTCCGCGGTCACGCCGCGCGGCAGCTTGATCCGCGCGCGCGTCTCGCCGGTCGCCGCATCGAGGATGATCGCCTCGTCATCGTCGCTGACCGCGATCCGATCGCCGGTCGCGGCGACGAACGCCGATCGCGTGCTCCACCGCGGGTTGCCGTCGAGCCCGATCGCGCGCGTCCCGCGGGCGTCGGCGCACACGATCGCCTCGGCGGTCACGCCGGCGATCGATGCCGCGCAGCTCCCCGAGGCGCGCCACACCACGCGCCCACGCTCGATGTCGACCAGCTCGATCGCTCGGTGATCGCCCTCGGAGCCCTCGACGATCGCGCGCGCGGGCCCGTCGCCCGGCACCGCCCACGCCACCGCGAGGTGCAACGGCGCCAGCCCCGCCTGCCCGGAGCTTGCCACGCCGAGGTCGACGAGCGGCTGCGGTGCCTGGCTGCGGCCGAGGCGTCCCTGGACGGCGCCCAGCGGAAACCCACCGGGCGCGGGCGGCACGGCCCACGTCACCGGCGGGGCCTCAGGCGGCGGAGCGGTTGGCTCACAAGCCGTGACCGCCAGCAGCGCGACCCAGCGATGCACCCACCGCACCCTAGCATGAGCGCGGTGACCCCCAGGCGGCACGGCCGGCGGCACCAGGCCGGCGGCAGCGGGCTGGCGTCGGTGACGCCCACCCCGCGTGATGAGCGCCGCGACCGACGCCGCCGCACCGCGCGATCTGCACCGGCGGGTGCTATGCGAGCGTATGCGAGCATATGCGAGCGTATGCGAGCGTAGAGTCACTCACCTCGACCGCGCGGTCGCCGGAGGGACACTCCTTGCCACGCGCCGTTCGAATCCGTTCTGCGGGATGAGTTACGTTTCGTCTTGTGCGTCTGAACGCAACCGACGCAGGAGCCCATCGATGACCACCACGACCTACGAGCTCGACCCCGTGCACAGCCACCTCGGCTTCAGCGTACGACACATGATGGTCTCGCAGCAGCGAGGCCAGTTCGCCGGTGCCAGCGGCACCCTCATGCTGGACCGCTCCGACTTCACGAAGAGCCGCGTCGAGGTCACGCTCGACGTCGCCACGGTCAACACGAACAACACCGACCGCGACAACCACCTCCGCAGCGCGGACTTCTTCGATGTCGCCAACCACCCCAAGATCACGTTCACCTCGCGTACGGTCCAGGTGACGGAAGATGGCGATCTCAGCGTGACGGGCGACCTCACGATCCGCGGCACCACCCGCTCCGTCGTGCTGACCGCCGAGCCGGTCTCCGAGGAGTCCAAGGACCCGTTCGGCAACATCAAGGTGGGCACGTCGGTGACCGGCAAGATCAGCCGCAAGGACTTCGGCCTGGTGTGGAACGCGGTCCTCGAGACCGGCGGCGTCGCGCTCGGCGATGACGTGAAGCTCATGCTCGACGTCCAGTTCCAGCGCAAGCCGTGACGATCGTCGCGCAGGTGATGGCTTCGTCCGGATGACCGCGCTCACAGGGAGCGCGGGCTCGATCGATCGCCCCTTACGCTCACCTGGCACATCTGGCACAGTGGCGCCATGGCGCTTCGGCTCGGCGGGCTCGCCGATCTCGACCCCGCGGCGGTCCCGTTGCCGCCGGGTACCGAGGTCGTGACGCGGGTCGAGCGCGTCGTGGACGGCGAGGTCCGGCCGGGGGGCGCGACCGGGCGCGTGGTGACGTGGGACGGCGAGGGAGTCGAGGTCGTGTTCATCGATGGCCGGCGGGCGACCTACCTGCGCGAGGAGCTCACGCCGCGCAAGCTGGGCGTCGCGCGCTACGCCCAGCGGCGACAGGCCGCGTGGGACCAGCTGCACGCGTGCATCGTGATCGACACGCTGGTCGGGTCGCGGGCGTGGGGCGTCGCCGACGTAGGCTCCGACGAGGATCGCCGCGGCGTGTTCGTGTTGCCGGCGCCGTGGACCACCGGGCTCGCCGAGCCGCCGCTCGACTTGGTCTCGCTCGACGGCTCCCAGACCTACTGGGAGCTCGGCAAGGCGATCCGGCAGGCGCTGCGCGCCGATCCCAACACGCTCGAGATGCTGTTCGCGAACCCGACCGTCGTCGACCCGATCGCGGCGGAGCTCGTCGCGATGCGCACCGGCTTCCTCTCGCTCGAGATCTACGGCAGCTTCGGCCGCTACGCGCTGTCGCAGCTCGATCGCCTCGAGCACAACCAGCGGCTCGCCGAGCATCGCGTGATCGTGATCGGCTGGTTGCGCGACGATCCGGCGCTCGAGCTCGACGCCGCGGCCGAGCGGCTCGCCCGCGAGGCGCGGATCCAGGCGCCGACGGGGGCCGACGCCGTGGTCCGGGCACGCGACTACCTCAAGCAGCTGTACCGCTCGATGTACGATCAGGGCGTGATCGCGGCCAACGACTGGGCGTCCCTGCGCGCGGCGGCCAGGACCGAGCTCGAGCTGCCGCGCGATCTACGGCCGAAGAACGCCTACAACCTGATCCGCTTGCTCGACCTCGCGATCCGCTGGCTCGGCGGCGAACCGCCCGACGTCCGGGTGAGCGACGCGATCCGGCCGACGCTCATCGCGATCAAGCGCGGCGAGCTGCCGATGACCGAGGTGATGGCGCTCGCGCGCGAGCTGACCCCGAAACTCGAGCTCGCCCGCCAGGCCAGCACGCTGCCCAGGCACGCCGAGATCGGCCGCGCCGAGCGGAGCCTGCGCGCTGCACGGGACGAGGCCGCGCGCCGCTGGCTCGATCGCGCACCGGGACCCTGGGGCGCCGACGCCCCGCCGGCGCCGGAGGCGAAGTTCGATGACTGACCCCGCCGACCCGTGGAGCGTCCTGACCGCCAAGCAGGCCGAGGTCGCGCGGAGCTTCCTCGCGGCGCGCGCGGTCGAGCGTACCCACCTCGTGATCTACCTGTCGGGCGCGCACGCCTACGGCTTTCCCTCGCCCGACAGCGACCTCGATCTCAAGTGCGTGCACATCGCGCCGACCCAGGCGCTGGTCGGGCTCGACGTGGTGGACGACGCCCGTGACCGGCTCGAGATCATCGATGGTGTCGAGCTCGACTACGGCTCCAACGAGCTCGCGCAGGCGCTGCGCGGCGCGATCAAGGGCAACGGCAACTTCCTCGAGCGCCTGTTCGGCGATCTGGTCCTCGGCGGCGACCCGGGGCTGCTCGCGGAGGCGCGCGCGGTCGTGCGGCCGGTGCTGTCGCGCCGGGTCGCGCGGCACTACGGCGGGTTCGCGACCAGCCAGCTGCGGGCGTTCGACGACAAACCCACGGCGAAGCGCGCGCTCTACGTGCTGCGCACCGCGGCCACCGGGCGTCACCTGCTCGCGCACGGCGAGATCGTGACCGACGTCGCGCGGCTGACCGCGTTCGTACCCGGCGAGATCGCCGAGCTGATCGAGATCAAGCGCAAGGCCGAGCGCCAGGAGCTCGCGCCCGATCAGGTGACCGCCTGGCGCGCGCGGCTCGCGGCGGCGATCGAAGCCGTCGACGCGGCCGTTCCGGCCTCGGTGCTGCCGCCCGATCCGCCGCCCGCCGTGATCGCGGCGATCGACGACTGGTTGCGCGGCGTCCGCAAGCGGTTCTGGTGACGCGCACGACCTGATCGTCGTCGCTGGCGCGGAGTGGTACCTTTATCGCCGCGACGGCCGGCGCTGGCATCTCGACGAGTACGGTCCGGGTGAGCGGCTGACGGTGGACTCGCTCGCGATCACACACGGTCGACGAGATCCACGTCGATCGGATCGAGCCCGCCACGTGAGGTTCTGGCTCTCCGGCGCTCAGCGATCGGAGGCGGAACCGAGAAGTTCGACGCGGACCGTTGCGATGAGCTCCTGAAGCGACGAGATGTCGCGGCGAAGCGCGTCCGCAGGTGGATCGGCAGGAATGCGACCGCCCGTCGTCGGGTACCTGAACGCAGTCGCATACGCGGAATAGCCCGCGAAGGAGTGCAATCGCTTCGGCCATCCGTCTTCGTCGGAGAACCGCTTGAACAGCTCCTCGAGACGGTGCTCGATACCGGCCTCGATGCCTCGAGCAAGTAACAGCGCCTTCGTGATCTTCTCGACGGCTTGTTGGACGTGGTAGGCGGCGTAGCGATTACCACCGGCGAGTAGAAGTCCTGCAGCTTCGGCGTCCTTGGTCGCAAGCTCGAGGTATGCCGCAACGCGCTTCTCAACGCTCATAGATCTTGCGTCCTCGCAAGGTCGCGGCCCTCGGTAACGAGTCGATCTCGTGCTTCTCTTCGTCGAACTCGCTACGCGTGCACGGGATGATGTCCGCCGTTACTCGAGCCTCCCAACCGAGGCGCCAGGCTCGCACCGGATCGAGGTCGTGCTCCGGGGTTCCATCTGGCATCACGACGAGCAGGTCGTAGTCGCTCGTAGGTCGCGCGCGCCCTTCGGCTCGGCTGCCGAACAGCCATACCTCGAGCGGGTTCATGACCTCGATGACGTGGCGAACGAGCCGCTCCAGCGGCGTGTCCGCCGGTTCGCTGGTGGTAGATGGTGGGGCAGCTCCTTGGATCATGCTCATTCCAGAGGCACACCCCGATCTAGCCGGTCAGCGAGGTGCTGTTGAACCAAGTATACTCGAACCGTGCCACCACTTCGAGATCAGCCACACGATGAGCGGGCTCGACAACGCGCTCGAGGGAAAGCCGTGCATCGTCTTGTCATCCGACATGCGGGTCAGGATCTAGACGGCCGACCGCTTACAGATCCAGCGCCGCACGGAGGCCATCGGCCAAGGAGCGATCATGGAAAAGAGGACCTTGGAGCAGCTCGAGGCGGCGCTCGAGGCGGTCGGCAGCGATCTGTCGCCACGCGTTGAGGAGCTGGCTCAGAAGAGCACCAGCGGCCTGCTCACGCCGGAAGAGAGCCACGAGAGTACGCCGAGATCGTTCGGCTGAACGACATGCTCAGCCTCCTCATGCTTCAGGCTGAGGCGTTCTGGACCATCCGTGCAGCTTCGTGAAGATCCCCAAGGAGACGCGGGATGTAGTCCAGCCGCGCCCGCGGCGCATGTGAATATTGCCGCCTCCCTCAGGAAGCCTCGGTTCTACCTCATCAGGTCGATCACATCATCGGAAGACAGCACCAGGGATCAGATGACGCGGATAATCTCTGTCTATGTTGCCTTCGTTGTAATCTGAAGAAAGGTCCTAATATCGCATCGATAGATCCTGAGACCAGCCTCCTCGTTGCCTTGTTTCATCCGCGGCGTCATTCATGGCGAGAGCACTTCTCTCTGGGCGAAGACGGAAGGCTGCATGGGCTGACGCCTGAGGGGCGTGTGACCGTGCAGTTCATGGACATGAATGCCATGGAGCGAGTGGGCTTGCGCTCGTTGCTCCTGCGCCAAGGCCGGTATCCGTGAGCGGATGCAATCGCGTCGTCGAAGCGATCCTCCACCGGTAGCAACTTGCCGCCCTCGCGAGGTAGTGCTCCTATCCCGTGGGCGGCGTGGATACGGATGGCGATGATCTGACGCTGGTCTGTGACATCGGGGTCAACGTGATCGTGGTGACAATATTCTGATCTCGGAGGTGCATGATGCAATGCCCGACCTGTTAGAAAGACAATACCTTCCGCCCCTGGGAGGGACTGACCACCGTGATGGGTCGAGATCGAGGGGCGCGACCAGTGCTGCCGGTCATGCGGCGAGATCCTCATCGAGTTGACCGAGCGCGGACGGCAAGAGCGGCTCGCCGCGGAGCGACTGGTCGCCCGCGGGATTCGCTCCGGCGTGGAGTTCAAGTTCGTGCGCAAGCTCGTCGGGCTCCGCGCCAACGAGGTCGCCGACATGTTCGGCGTCAGGAAGGAGACCGTATCGAGATGGGAGCGGGGTGAGGTCGAGATCCCGAGAACCGCAGCCTACGCGCTCGGCGAGCTGTTCGCGCACCCGAAACAACGGCTCGACGCATTCGCGCGGGCCCTGATCCAATTCTTCACGGGAAGGCGTTGCAGACAAGTCGCGGTTCGACCAATAGTCGCGACCGGTCGACCGCATGGGGCGGACGACGGGCAAGAACGGTGGCATGTCCGAAGCCGATCACGAAAGCCCGACAAGGCGATCTGGGACTTCAGGTAACGACGGGTGCGGCAGCGGACACGGCCCGACTCGCTCCAGGGGGCCTGGAAGGCGGACGCTGGTGCAATCGCTGGCACAGCCGATGCCGGTGCCGCTATCCGCGGAGGCACCGACCACGGACCCGAGCAATCCCGTCGCACCCGCCCTGGCTGTGCGAGGGCAACGCGGCGGCACGTCCGCCATCGCGCGTCAGCTGGCAGATGCGGGTCGGCCGCAACCGTCGGAGTCGGCGGCGCCCGACACGGTCGAAACTGTGCCGACCGTCCAGAACAAGAGCCTCGACGCCCTCGAGACTGAGCTCGGCGACGGCGCAGCGCTCGGCGGACGCGCGGCCGGGCTCGCTCGCAGCGTCGGTGCGGATCCGGCGGCGCTTCGCGTCCACACCGGCCCAGTCGCCGCTCAGATCGCGGCAGAGCATGATGCGGTGGCGTTCGCCGCCGGGCACCACGTCGTGATGGGCGGCGCCGCACCGGCGGCGGGGACCCCGGAGGGCGACGCGCTCTTGCTCCACGAGGCGGCGCACGTCGCGCAGCAGCAGGATGCCGCGCGCGATCCGGCCCAGCGCGGAAGGCCGATCGGCGAACAGGCGCCAGCGGCTGAGGGCAATGCCGACCAGGCGGCCACGCAGGCCGCATTCGGCGGCAAGGCCGGCGCGGTGGCGCGTACCGGCGTCCAGGTCCAGCGCGCCGATCCGGCGAAGGTGGCCCACGGCATGGACCGGGCGCGGTACCGCGCGATCGAGCTCCAGCTGAAGAATCTCATCGCGCAGAAGCAAGGCCTCGTCGACGGCAGCGCAAAGGGCGACATGGCCGCGATCGACGCCGAGATCGACAAGCTCATCGGCGAGATGCGCGTTGACTTCGGCGTTTCGCTCGATCGCGGCAAGATCCTCGACGACGCGGTGGCTGGCAAGGACATGCTGGTGGTCGATGGCCGCATCGTGGTGAGCCCCTCGGGGGCAAGCCACTACATGGGCGAGCGGCTCGGCGCCAAGCTCGAGATCGATCACGTCCCACCCGGCGAGACCCTCCAGATCGGCTGGCGGTGGCGAACGCCCGACTCGGGCCGGATGTACCGATTTTTCGTCAATGGTCCGGCGTTCGGCGACAAGACCGTGTCGCAGGAGATGGCGCTCGACACACCGTTCTGGGGTCTGGTGCCCGATGCCGTCGAGAAAGCGCAGGGCCTCGAGATCGTCGCCGAGATCTACGTCGGCAAGACGGACCGGCCGACCAAGACATTCTCGACCGGCTTCATCGCCATGCCCGAGCGGCCGATCGGCGAGGTGAAGATCATCGGGGCTCCCGATCGCGTCGTCAAGGACAGCTCCATCGACCTCGGCATCGGGCCGTGGACGCCTGACTTCCGGCGGTACTCGATCGACTGGTTCGTCGATGACATCCAGGTCGCCGCCGACCAGCTCGCGCTCCGTCACCGCTACCCACAGCTCGGCAAGCACGTCACGCGCGCCGAGGTCTACCGGGTCAAGCGCAGCTTCGGCATCCGCGACAAGCAGTTCGTCCGGCACGCGGACGTCGACTTCGAGGTCCTGACCGACGAGCAGTACGGCAACAAGTTCCTCGGCGAGCTCGAGAGCTCGCCATTTGCGCCCAAACCGGTCGGCGTCAATGACCTGCTGGCGTCGGGCGACCGATCGCTAGCCGAGCTCCAGCACCGGATCGACCAGGGCGGCAGCCAGCAAGCGTACTGGCAAGAGCGCCAGAAGGCGCACAAGGAGCGGCTGGCCAAGGTGCGCGAGCTCGCGCCCGACCACGCCACGGCCAAACCGCTGCCGTCGGACCCGACGAAGCTCGCCCCGGGCGGCTCCTACAGCGGGCCGGTCACCGCGGCGCTGGTGATGTCGAGCGGCGGCGGGGCGCAACCGCTGACGCTGCACCTCACCATCCACGACGTAGGCGGCATGTGGCGGGCCCGGCTGATCGACTCGACGAGCAAGCAGGTGCTCAAGGCCGACGGTTCGGGCGCAACGCCGCTCGCGGCGTATGCCGCCGTCTTCGAAACCTGGCGCACCGACAACGAGTATCCGACCGGCGGCCACGTCGTGCATCGCTTCGCGCCGCCGGGCTGGACACAGGGCGGCAGCTTCTCGACGACGACCAGCTGGAAGAAGGCCAAGGACTGGGTCGACGGCATCCTCCAGGTCGGCGGGTTTCTCGTCGGCATGCTGCTGCTCGCCGATCCGGATCCGACCCTCAGCAAGCTGCTCGGCGGCCTGCTCATGGCCGCGGTGGTGGCGCGGTCCTCGGTCGCGATCTACGAGCGCATCCGCAACGGCGGGGATGTGCTGTCCACCGAGAACATCCTCGACGCCGTGGCGATCGTGACCTCGTTCGTCGGCCTCGGCGGAGGCGCGCTGCGCGGCATCGGGATCGCCGTGCGCAGTCCTCTCACGTACCGCGTGGGCAACTGGATGATCATGAGCGCGGTCGCGGGAGACGCCGCTACCTTCCTCTACGCCAGCGCCGAGGCGCTCGCGTCGCTCCGGACCATCCAGGCCGATCCGACCATGGACGATGGCCAGAAGTCGGGCGAGCTCCTGCGCATCATGGGCTCGCTGTTCCTGAGCGGCGCGATGCTGATCACCACCAACCGCGAGCTGTTCCGCAGCGGCATGAGGCCGCAGGACTTCGTCAAGAGCGACCTTTCGCCGGGCATGAAGCCCGAGCTCGACGTCGGTGCGCGGCTCGACGCCGAGTACGAGCTCAAGAAGGGCGGCCAGTGGTCCAAGGAGACCTCGAAGCTCAGCGACGAGGTGGTGCTCGACAAGGTGTTCACCCAGCGCTCGCGCCAAGATCTGGAGGCGAGCCTCGCCAGGAAGGCCGGCGCCAAGCCCGCCGCTGCGCTGGCCGACGCTCTCGGCAACGACGCGTTCGTCCAGCTCCATCACGCGCTCGGCGAAGACACGATGGCGGCGCTGGCGAAGGACCTCGGGACCACGAAGGTCGGCGAGCTGCACAGGGAGCTCGGGACGTCGGACTTCGGTGCCCTCGTCAAGGAGCTCGGCGTACCCGGGACCAAGACGTTGCTCGATCGGTTGACCGCCGCGCAGATCAAGAAGCTCGTGGACGACCTGGGCACGAAGGTGCTGAACAACCTCACCGGCGGCGCCTCCGGCCTTCGCGGCGACGAGGTAGCAGCCCTGGTGAAGCAGCACGGTCACGATGCAGTGAGGTGGGCGGGCGATACGCTCGATGGCGCCACCGCGAAGGCCGTCTTCGAGTCAGTCAAATCAGACACGCTCAAGGGGCTGCAGGACGTCAGCGCAGCGGACGCACACAAGATCGTGGCCATCTTCGGCAAGGCCACGGTCGAAGGCGCGGTTCCACCGGTCACTGGCAAGCAGCTCAACACGGAGCGGGTACAGCTCGGCGAGAAATCGGCCCAGGGCATCGCCGACGAAAAGGTTGGGCGCGGTAAGCCAGGAGAGCTCGCGAAACACGCGGAGCGACTCGGTGCGGCGACGGCGACACCACTCGCAGCGCTGGGTTCGGACTCGCTCGTGCTTGATACGAATGTATTCAACGCGATTCACGAGCTCATGAGCGGTACGAGCTGGAGTGCGCTGTCGCCGCACAAGAAGCTCGGGATCAATCAACTGCGCACAACAGCGAAGCCACCTCTCGCACCACTGCAAACCGATCCTCCTGCACGCGACATGGCGTCGATCGTCGGCCACGGACATGACCTGCGCGCTGCCAACAACACTCTCGGTGAAAGTGTTCCAGCACCCGGACTCAGCCGCGAAGGATTTGCGCTCACAGTCTCTCGGGATAGCGCACAGTACCGGAACGTGCTTGCTGAGCTCGCAAAGGGACCAGCCCCCGGTAGGTGCTGCGAAAGGTTACGGTGATCGATCAATCATCGCCGACACGATGTTCGCCACCGGTGGAACCAAGCCAAAGCTCATGACCGCCGATGTGGCTGTGATCACGCGACTGTTCCAGCGATATGGCCCTCGCCTGGTAACCCCACTCAAACCGAAGCACATGCAATCGATGGCTGCTGCGATCGCTGAGCGATTTCCCGATGGCTTCGATGCTGCTATACCCGATGGAGTTGGCGGGCTCCGTACTATAACCATCATCCCCCTGGCGAACTAACGATGGCGCTGATCACCAACTTCAGAGCTCCACTCCGGTGTCCACGATGTGGCCACAGCGGCACGGCATGGCTATACAGCACGCTCGGGGAGCGAGGCGCCACCTACGGCGTCGGGGATTGCCCTGGTGATGACATCCTTCCGATCGACTTCGAGGAGACCTCGTTCACCGTTCGTCCTCCTGCTACAGATGTACCCATCCACATGCTCATGTCTTGGACATGCGAGAACTGTAGGTGCAGCAACTTCGGCGAGGTCGTATTCGAGCGCGGATGCGTACGTTCCATTGACCTGGTTGACTTGGACCTCACAACGCTGGCACGACTGCACTATATCTCTGCGGATCTAGAAGACAGGCTGGAAACCATCATCGGTGAGCCACTGTACACCGATGATGGATTGCGATCGGACTGGGTACCGGCGCTACGCCGAGCGCTTTATGCGGGTAGGCGCTAGGTGAAGGATCTGGAGGCGAGCCTCGCCAAGCGACCGGCACCAAGCCCGCCGCGGCACTCGCCGACGCCTTCGACAACGACGTGTTCGTCCGGCTCCATCACTCGTTCAGTGAGAATACCATGGTGGCGCTGGCAAAGGACATCGGGCCCCAAAGGTCGGCGAGCTACACAAGGAACTCGGGACCCCGGCTTCGGCACCTTCGTCAAGGAGCTCGGCGTACCGGGGACCAATAATTTGCTCGAGAACGCGATCTTGGTCATCCATTTGCAGTGTGACATCATGTCATTGAACACCTATTTCAGGGCAAGGCTGCATTGTACCCGATGTGGCCACGGAAATACTGCGCTAATGCACAGTGCACTCGGCAGCCAAGGTGCCACGTATGAAGTCGGTGATTGCCCGGGCCCCGATATTCCGGCGAAGGACTTCGAGGACACTTCCTTTACGGTGCGTGTTCCCGCGCCGAATGAGCCGGTTCACGTGCTGATGTCCTGGCCATGCGAGTATTGCCAGCGCGAGAATTTCGCCGAGGTCGTATTGTTCAAAGGCTGCGTCAAATCGATCGACGTGGTCAATCTTGACCCTCAGGTTCTCGCTCGATTGCACTATATCATGGAAAGTATGGATGAAATGATCGAGCCGATCACCGGGCAGCCGTTGCGTGATGCCTCCGGCCTTCGCCCGGATTGGCTCGCATCGCTTCGCAGCGCTCTCGAAGCGGGCAGGAGGTGGTGAGGTGGTGAGTTCTCGTGCAACCTCGCAACTTCGCGAAGGGGAGTGCGTTCAACCCATGAGACGCAAGGTGACACTCGAAGATGGTCGCTTCTGCGTGACCAACGATCCCCATCATGTGATTGGGTCTGCACTTGATCTCATCACCAACAACCGCAACCGGCCGCTAATCCACGAGCGTCTTGCTCCCGATGGTGATGGCTTCACGCTCGACACCCTCGGGACGGTAGCCCGCATCTATACTCGCGAGGATCTACCTGAGCCATGGGACCAAGATCCAGCATTGGATCCCGAGAAGACGGAGCTGTGGGCGCTCTACCGCGATCCAGATCGGGATGCTCCCTATATCAGTCACACCGCGGTGATCACAGGCGACGAATTGCGCGAGCTCGTCGTCCAAGCTCTCAAGTTGCGCGGCGACGCATGAATCTCCGGATTGCCGAGAGCAACTTACAAGTAGACCCGATTGCAGATTCTCCTCCAAGGGCCCTTTACTCCATGACACGCACCATCACATTGTCTGACGAATATTCTGGTGAGTGACGGCCCGGACGGCGTCATCGCCTCCTGGTCGACGAGTTGTAGCGGCGATGGCCGTCGGTCGAGGTCGTCGTACCTGCGTAGCGCACTCGCCCGGCGATTGGGCGTCGTGCGGTAGCGACGCCTAGGCTGACCTAGGTCAGCCTTGGTCAGCCTTGGTCCCCTTGTCTTCCGGTCCCCGGTCCCCCGTGCTGCTGCTGCCGGACGTCCCCGGCAGCAGCGAGTCATAGTAGGCGCCCACTTGCTGGGAGTCCGGCCGGTCGAGAATCGCCCGATCGGCCCGTCGCTTGTCAAGCTTCTCACCGCGGCGCTCGACGTGGCGGGTGAGCAGATTGATCAGTTCGTCGCGCTGAAATCCCGCCAGCGCTGTAACCAAGCTTTGTTCGTGGTTTGCGTCGGCGGGATCGACCGTCGGTTTCTTCGCCAGTGCTCGAGCGCTTCTGCGCTCGTGGTGCGCGCTTGCCGCCGCCTCCGTGGTCTTGACGCGCTCCTTGCCCTTGTCGCGCGCCCTCCCGCTCCCCTCCACTGCATCCATCAAAGGGGGCTGCGCCTCTTCGGCGTTTGGCGCATAGGTCGGATCCGCTGCTTGCCCCTCGTCCTCTTCGGGAAGATCTGGTCCGCTCAGCAAGGAGTGCGCTGCCCTGGATGATTTCGCGCCCCCCGACGTTGTCGCGTGGGTCCAGAGCGCCGTCGCCCAAGCGTCGGACAGGAAGTACGCCCGTGCTTCCGCGATCCGCGCGCGGTCTCGGACCGCGAGGCTGATGCGGTGACGGTCACGGCGAGAGTCACTCAGCTTGAAGGCAATCGTAAAGTGGTCAGTGTGGACTCTCGTGTACGACGCGTGATGGCAATCGTCGTCATTCTCGATAAATGCGCCCTGGGTTTCGGGACGCGACGACAGTATACACACCTCACGGACCTTGAACGCGAGGCTGAATATCCCCTTGTCCGCAACCCGTGACCGCGTCGGATCCAGGTAGTGGTTGTAGGCCGGGCTGCTGGGATCCCGCGCCTCCTCGCGCCCTGCCCGGTGGAGTCCCTGGAGATGCTCGAGGTACGCGGTGGTCGCGGGCGCTAGCTTGATCGCTTGGTGCAGCCGGCGCACGCGTTCGTTGGCGGCTGCGAGTGCCGGATCGTCGCTGCTCCGCTTGCGCTTGCCGGAACGGGCCGGCGCTTTCGGCTTCGTCCTCGCTTCGCGCCGGAGCTTCGCGATCTGGAGCTTGGTGTCGCGAAGTGCAGCGCGGAGAGCGTCGACGGCCGCCGTCGCATCGTCGACGCTGTGGGCCGGCTCGAAGGCAGCCGCATCGCGCGGCGACAGCGCGCGGTAGCGAGTCTGCTCGGCCGCAGCGTAGGCATCGAAGCGCTTCGCCGAGACCAGCTCCCGGTTGACGCGCTCCTCGGTGTTCGTGCCACAGCGCGGGTCGAGGCTGTGCAGCCGGTAGCGCTTGTCGGGCCCGACTAGCTCTCGCAGCTCGACCCGCCGTCGCTTGCCGGACCGCGCGCGGCGGCTGGAGTTCATGGTGGTGTCCGCGTAGACCCAGTCGTGGTTGGCGAGATAGAAGTCGCCGATCAGCGCCCAGCGGTCCGTATCATCCGCGGCCGCGAGCTCGAGGGCGCCGCGGATCTGCTCGAAAATCTTCGCCCGATCCTTGCCGCTGCCGATCGCACCCGACCCCGCAAGCGGCTTGGTGTGCACGACGACGACCCGGAGCAGCGGCGCGCGCGGCCGGTCGATCCGCTGAAGCGTGTAGACGATGAGCGGCCTCGGATTGCCCTTCTCGGTATAGATGTCCGTCGCGACGATGTCGCGATCGTGGTCGTACGTCATGTTCGGCGAATGCCCGTGCGGGCGTTTCGCGAGATAGTGGCACGCTTGGAGCCGTCCGCGATCACTGCCGCAGGTCGAGATGAAGTGGGTCTCGACGTGCTTGAACCGGTCTGCGCGATAAACGATCGGATAATGCTCGGGCTGCATGACCTTGCCGCCGGTCATCAGCCTCGGACCAAGCTCCAGCCGGTAGACCGGGCCCGCGGGCGCAGTACCACTGGCGCCCTGAAGCGCCAGCCCGCGCTCAGCCGCGTAGGCCTCGAAGCATTGCCGGAAGCTGTCGCCGTCATTGATCTCCTCGGCGGCGAACACGTCGATCGGGTGCTCCCAGACCTGCGCACCGAGCAGGT
>Ga0308176_10000135_pt1 | contig 51230 bp, 42 predicted proteins | sample PhyCR2_3_FD_203890 | JGI IMG/M metagenome (GOLD analysis project Ga0308176, IMG submission 203890) | Soil microbial communities from UC Gill Tract Community Farm, Albany, California, United States - DLSLS.C.R2 | ecosystem: Environmental > Terrestrial > Soil > Agricultural land | place: USA...
GGGCCCGCAAACCCGTTTAGCCGCCGCCAGGCGGCGCCACCCCCGCAAAAGATTAACCCGCCGCCGCGCTCGCCAGCTCCCGCGCCTCGGCACTTTCCTTCGCCCCGCCCGCCGCCGCGGCCCCCGTCTGCGCCTCGTCCTTCTTCGCCTTGCGCGCCTCAGTCAGCCGCACCGCCTTGCCCACGCGCTGGCGGAGGTAGAACAGCTTCGCCCGCCGCGTCTCGCCGCTGCGCCGCACGACCACCTTCGAGATGAACGGCGAATGGATCGGGAAAATTCGCTCCACCCCTTCGTTGTTCACGATCCGGCGCACCGTGAACGTCTCGTTGATCCCCGCCCCCTTCTTCATGATGACCGTCCCCGAAAACACCTGGATGCGTTCCTTCTCGCCTTCGATGATCCGGGTGTGTACGTCCACCGTGTCGCCGACGCGGAACTGCGGGACGTCCTTCTTCAAATACGCCTGCTCGACCTGTTTCACAATTCCGTGGGACATGGTGTGCTCCGCTGCTAAGCCCAGGGCGTTTACCCCTGGGTCCCCCAACTCATTCATTCTTGTTACCTTCGTCGCCTTTATTCTTTTCCAAATACTTCTTCCACAAATCCGGTCGGCGCTGCTTCGTCCGAACCTTCCGCTGCTCCAGCCTCCACCCGGCGATCGCCGCGTGGTTGCCGCTCAGCAGCACGTCCGGCACGCCCATCCCCTCGTACTCGCGCGGCCGCGTGTACTGCGGGTACTCCAACAATCCGTCGGCGAACGTCTCGTCCGCCGCTCCCGTCTCCGCCCCCAGCGCGCCCGGCAGCAGCCGGACCACCGCGTCGATGACGACCATCGCCGCCAGTTCCCCCCCGCTGAGCACGTAATCCCCAATGCTCAACTCAATCGGCCGAAGTCTTTCGACGATCCGCTCGTCAAACCCTTCGTAATGCCCCGCGATCAAAAGCAGCCGCTCGCGCCGGGAAAACTCCTCCGCCATTGCCTGATTGAACAACCGGCCTTGCGGGCTTAACAGGATCCGTGTCGCGGCTCTCTCGTCTTGTTTTTCCGCGTGCGCGACGGCATCAAACACCGTCTGGCACATCATCACCATCCCCGGGCCGCCGCCAAACGGCTTGTCGTCAACCGACTTGTGCACGTCGGTCGCGAAATCCCGGAAATTCGTCAGGTGATACTCGACCAATCCTTTCTCGGCCGCGCGCTTCGGGATGCTCGTGCCCAGGATAGGCCCAAACATCTCCGGGAAGAGGGTCAGTATATCAATTCTCATCCCGACCCAGCGGCGTGCTCACTTCAGTGAGCACCGGTGGAGCACGCAAAACCCAATCGCATACCAAGTAAACGGGCGGTCACCGTCAGGCGACCGCCCTCTTGATCATACCAAGTTTAGGCGGTCGGAGCGGCCTCTGCCTTCTTCTCCGCCGCCGGGGGCGCCACCGCCTTTGGCTTCCCCGGCTTCGGGAGGCGCAACTGCTTGTGTTCCACACCGCTCTTCTTCAACAACGACGATACGGTCTCCGACGGCACCGCGCCCACGTCCATCCAATACCGGCAGCGGTCGAGTTTCGCCACGAATTGCTTGCTCGCGTCCTTGTTGCGCGGGTCGTAATAACCCAACTCCTCGATCACCCGCCCGTCGCGCGGCGCGCGCGAGTCGATCGCGTTCAGGCGGTAAAACGCCGCGTTCGTCCGCCCCATGCGTTTCAGTCGTAGCTTGACAGACATTCCAACTCTCCAGTGTCTCAATTTGATGCGAATCGGGGAGTATACCGATTCGCCCAGCCTTGACAAGGGCTTACCCAGCCGCCGTTAACAGCCACTCACTCGCCAAAGGCCCCCCCCTCCCGCCGGAAGACGCAAACCAGGCAACTGCAGTGGCATTGCACAGGCTCCCGCACAAATCCGCGCACGAAAAAACTCCGTAGGCGTGCGTGACTATCAGTTTTGCACTTTGACGAGGGGAAACGCGGAATGCCGGAACTTCAGGAAACCTCCTGATTTATGTACAGCTACCACTGAGCGGCTGGATAGCGCCACGGGCAGCCGGTGGATAACGAACGCGATTCCGCCCAGTCACGGCGCGGGCGATCTCGGCCATGCTGTGCCTGATTCTGGAGGAGTCGGCGGGCTTCGGGTTCGGTCAGGTTCCGACGCCGCGTGACGCGGCGAGGGCGAGATACTTTCCCCCCTCGACACCGAGAGAGGCCTCCCATACCCTGCTCGCCGGACGTGCCAGGGAGCGGCGTCCAGACATGGCTGTTCGAGACAAGACTTTCTCCGCCTTGTACGGGGCAATCGCGTCCGCGGCGCTGGCCGTGCTGATCGTCGTCGGGTCGCGGAACCTCCAGCACTTTGACGCCGCCCTGGTCGGCTACACCTTCGCCACGCTCTTCGCCGCCTTCGGAATTACCTACCGCTACGCCATGTGGCTAAACCGGCCGCCGACGCGGATGTACTGGCGGCGCGGCTGGCGGGCGTTCGCCCATCCGCGGTTCCTGCTGGTGAATCTCTGGATGCTGGTGAAGCGGTTCTTCGTAGAGGTCGTTGCGACGCGGTTCATCTTCCGCCGCGGCGTCGAGCGAGGACTGGCGCACTGGCTAATCATGTGGGGGTGCCTGACGGCGGCGGCGATTACGTTCCCGCTGGTGTGGGGGTGGGTTCACTTCAAGACCGTGCCCGGGGACCTGACATCCTACCGCACGTACGTGTTCGGCTTCGCCGTGCACGATTTCAAGATCCACTCCGTCGTCGCGTTCGTCATCTTCCATGGCCTGGTCTGGTCGTCATTTCTGGTGATCGCCGGCGTGATGCTGGCGATGCGCCGGCGGATGGCCGACCGCGGGGCCGAGGCGGTGCAGCAGTTCGGCGAGGACATCCTGCCTTTGGTGCTGCTGTTCTCCATCAGCGTCACGGGGTTGATGCTCACCGCCAGCTACACGTGGATGAAGGGATACGCCTACGACTTCCTGGCGATCCTGCACGCGGTGACGGTGATCCTCACGCTGCTGTACCTGCCTTTCGGCAAGTTCTTCCACCTGTTCCAGCGGCCGGCGCAGCTCGGCGTGAGTTTCTACAAGGACGTCGGCCGCCGCACCGAGCAGGCCAGGTGCGCCCGCTGCGGCGAGCCGTTCGCATCGGCGATGATGGTGCGGGACCTGGCCGCCGTGGAGAAGCAGTTGGGGTTCAGATACGAGGTGAGTGACCCGAAGGTGGAGCATTACCAGAGGGTCTGCCCCCGCTGCCGGCGGGCGCTGTTCGGGTTGGCGCAGGGCGCGTTGTGGAGCCGCCAACTCACCCGGACGTTAGCGGACAACGGCCACTCCGGGAGCGGACCGGTTCAATCGCAGTGAGGTTGCGGCGGTGTAGTTATGGCGACCATTCCCGTTGACGACCAGGACATTATCAGGAAATTCGGGCCCCACCTCTCCACGATGACCGGCGTGCGCCTGAGTACCAGCGTGGAGCCGGAGAAGCTGGTCAAGACCCACTGCTGCTTCTGCGGCCAGCAGTGCGGGGTGCAACTCAAGGTCCGCGACAACGTGGTGATCGGGTTCGAACCGTGGGAGGAGTTCCCGTTCAACCGCGGGATGCTGTGTCCCAAGGGAGTCAAGCGCTACCTCCAGGGCTCACACCCGGACCGGCTCGTGACGGCCGTGCGTCGCGACCCATCCAACCCGGCCGGGTTCAGCCCCATGCCCTACCAAGAGGCGATCGACAAGGTCGCCGCGGAGATCTCCCGAATCCAGCAGAAATACGGCGCTTCCGCCGTGGGCATGCTCGGCGGGGCGAGCCTCACGACCGAGAAGACTTACCTCCTGGGCAAGTTCGCCCGCGTGTGCCTGAAGACGCCATACATCGATTACAACGGAAGGCTCTGCATGGTCAGCGCCGGTGCCGCCAACAAGAAGGCCTTCGGCATCGACCGCACGACGAACCCGTGGTCCGACATGGTCGGCACCGAGGTGATCTGGGTCGCCGGCTCCAACGTCGCCGAGTGCTCGCCCATCACGACCAATTACATCTGGCAGGCCCGCGAAATGGGCGCGAAGGTCATCGTGCAGGACCCGCGGATCACGCCTATCGCCCGCACGTGCGACCTGTTCCTCCCGGTGAAGCCCGGCCGCGACGCGGCGTTGTTCGCCGGCGTGCTGAACCTGATGATCGAGAACGGCTGGATCGACCGCGACTTTATCGCGGCGCACACCGTCGGCTTCGAGCAGGTGGCGGAATACTGCCGCCAGTGGACTCCCGCCAAAACCGCCGAAGTCACCGGCGTCCCCGAGCCCTCCATCCGCCAGGCGGCCGAGTGGTGGGGCAAGGCCAGGACGAGCTTCCTCTTCCACGCCCGAGGCATCGAGCACCATTCCAACGGCGTGCAGAATGCGCTGGGCACGATCAACCTGGTCCTCGCCTCCGGCCGCATCGGAAAACCGAAGAGCGGCTACGGCACCATCGTCGGCCAAGCGAACGGCCAGGGCGGCCGCGAGCACGGGCAGAAGTGCGACCAGCTCCCCGGCTGGCGCGACATCGCCAACCCCGAGCACCGCAAGTACATCGCCTCCGTCTGGGGCGTCGAAGAGAAGGACATCCCCGGCCCGGGCGTGGACGCATACGAGATGTTCCGCAAGATCGATGCCGGCGAGATCAAGGGCCTGATCTCGATCTGCTTCAATCCGAAAGTCTCGCTCCCCGACAACAACTTCATCACCGGCTGCTTGGATAAGCTCGAGTTCTACGTCGCGATCGACTTCTTCCTCAACGACACTGCCGTACACGCCGACGTCGTGCTGCCCGGCAGCCTTCAGGAGGAGGACGAGGGCACGGTGACGCAGGTCGAGGGCCGCGTCATCAAGATCAACAAGGCCGTGGATTGCCCCGGCGAGGCGAGGCAGGACTGGGTCATTATCCAGGACATCGCCAAGGCATTGGGCCGCCCCCACGGCTTCACCTTCAACTCCCCCGGCGAGATCTTCCAGGAGCTGCGCCGGGCCAGCAAAGGCGGCGTCGCCGACTATTCCGGCATCACCTACGAGAAGATCGAGCGACACTTCGGCGTCTTCTGGCCGTGCTACAGCGAAGACCCCAGGACCGGCAAACCCATCGACGACCACCCCGGCACCCCGCGCCTCTTCGAGCGCGGCAGCTACAATCCGGTCGCCAAGGGTGCCGGCCCGTTCTACTTCGCCGACGGCAAGGCCCGCTTCAACGTCGCCGAGTACCGCGTGCCGGTCGATGACATCAGCGACGAATACCCCTACTTCCTCACCACCGGTCGGGTCGTGAGCCAGTTCCTCTCGGGCACCCAGACGCGCCGCATCGGCCCCCTGGTCGACCAGTACCCCGAGCCCCGCATCGAAATCCACCCGCGGCTGGCTCAGAAACTCGGAATCCGGGACGGCGACTGGACCACGGCCGAAACCCGCCGCGCGGCCATGACCCTCAAGGCCATGGTGGTGACGACCATCCGCCCCGACACGATCTTCATCCCCTACCACTGGGCCGGGAAGAAAAGCGCCAACCAGCTCACCGTCGCCGCCCAGGACCCGATCAGCAAGATCCCCCAGTACAAGGTCTGCGGCTGCCGCGTCCGCAAGGCCGACGCACCGCCCGACTACGCCGGAAAGCTGGAGCCGCAACAGTGAGGTCCGAATGAGTGTGCCCGGAGAACTCGAGTTTTTCATCGACCCCAACCGCTGCATCGGCTGCCAGTCTTGCGTACAGGCGTGCAGCGAGTGCGACACGCACCGCGGGCACTCGATGATCCACCTCGAGTTCGTCGAGCGGTCTCTCAGCACGCAGACGGTGCCGGTCGTGTGCATGCACTGCGAGCAGCCGACCTGCGCGGAGGTCTGCCCGGCCGACGCCATCAAGCGCACCGGCGACGGCGTGGTCCAGAGCGCCCGCAAGCCCCGCTGCATCGCCTGCGGCAACTGCGTGCTGGCCTGCCCCTTCGGCGTGCCGGAGCTGTTCGCCGGCCCCGAGATCATGATGAAGTGCGACATGTGCTATGACCGCACGTCGGTCGGCAAGAAGCCCATGTGCGCCACGGTGTGCCCCAGCCAGGCGCTGTTCTTCGGCACTCGCGAGCAGATCCGACAGATGCGCCCGATGTCCACGCCGACCAACCGCTTCCAGTTCGGCAACCAGACGATCACCACGCGCGTGAGCGTCATGACCCCTCGTGGCCCCCAGACGCCACGGTACGTGGACGTGACGGCGGCGATGGGCGAGCGGCCGGCGCCCCGAGCCGTGTCTCTGGGCGTGTTGCCGGACACGGCTACATCGGCGCACAACGCAAGTGCGTCACCGGACCCGTTCGCCGAGGTGCAGGTGTGAGTATGCCCCACGACGAGCTTACTACCCACGCCGACGACCCGCAGGCGCCGCTCGACCCCCTCATCGACACGCCCGGTCGCGAGGGGTTGACCGGCACGACGCCCGCCACGCTATACAAGCCGCTGCCGGTCCGGGACCAGATCACGATCCCGCCCGATGGCCGGCCGTACGAGGCGCAGCCCGGGTGGCGAAAGGACTTCCCCGTGGACTGGCCGCAGGACCAATACGTCGCCCGCCGCGACTTCGCCAAGTTCATGGTACTCACCAGCCTCGCCTTCGCGGTGGGGCAGCTTTGGATCGGGGTGCAGAACGTCTTCCGAAGACGAACGGGCAAGCTCCCGATTCGGCAGGTCGCGACGGTCGACGCGGTCGCCGTCGGCGCCTCGGCTACGTTCAACTACCCCGGCGAGCACGACGCCTGCCTGCTGATCCGGCCGGGACCCGACGAGTTCCTCGCCTACGGCCAGAGCTGCACCCACCTCTCCTGCGCCGTCGTGCCCAGTGTCGAGAAGCAGTGCATCCACTGCCCCTGTCACGAGGGCTGTTTCGACCTGCACAGCGGCCGCCCCATCGCCGGTCCACCCCGGCGGCCGCTGCCGCGGATCACGCTCGGCGTCAGGCAAGGCGTCGTGTATGCCACCGGCGTGGAACGGAGGACCGTATGACCGCAGACCCCGGCCCTTCGCCGCGCAGCTCCGTCACCGACCCGGCGATTAACCCGCCCGCCGCCCCTGCGTTCTCCGGTTACGCCGGGCGCGTCGGCCCCAGCCGCTTCTACCCCCGCCCGCTGAGCCGCGACCAGCGCACCACGGTCGTTTACGGCATCCTCTGCTTCATCCTCATCCTCATCATCCTCCAGTTGTGGCTCCTCATCGCCACGATGAACGCGTACCTCGGCGGCGACCAGTCGGTCATCTGGCCCGCCGCCGTCGCCAGCATCGTCTGCCTGCTCCTCAACGCCGGGCTGCTGCGGTACCTCTATGCCATCGAGCGACAGTAACGCCGGCCCGGCCCCAACCCCGACGCCCGCGGCGCCCTCGGCCGCTCTCCGCGACATGCACCCGGCGTACTTCGCGATGGCAATGGCGACCGGCATCGTCTCGGTCGCGTGCCACTTGCTCGGCTTTCACCCGCTGGCGGTTGGCCTGTTCTGGCTGAACGTCGCGATCTACGCCGGACTGTGGGCGTTGACAATCGCCAGGGTAGCCATCTACCCCGCCGCAGTAGTCTCGGACCTGATAAGCCACGGCCGCGGCGTGGGGTTCTTTACCACCGTTGCCGCCACGTGCGTCCTGGGCACCCAGTGCCTGATCGTCGGCGGTTTCCCGCGTGTGGCGACCGGCCTGTGGATCCTCGGCATCGCGCTGTGGGCAATCCTGACCTACACCGTCTTCTCCGCCCTGACCGTACGCCGCAACAAGCCGCCCCTCTCCGTCGGCATCCACGGCGGGTGGCTCGTCGCCGTCGTCGCGGCGCAGTCCGTCGCGGTACTGGGGGCCCAACTCGCCGGCACGCTCAGACCCTACCAGTCGCAGGTCCTGTTCTTCGCGCTGGCCATGTGGCTGGGCGGCGGTATGCTCTACATCTGGATCATCGGCCTGATCTTCTACCGCTACACCTTCTTCGAGATGGCCCCTTCCGACATGAGTCCCCCTTACTGGATCAATATGGGGGCGGTCGCCATCTCCACCCTGGCCGGCACCATGCTCGTCGCGGGCGCCGAGCACGCCGCGCTTGTCAGGGACCTGCTCCCGTTTATCAAAGGGTTCACGCTCATGTTCTGGGCCACAGCCACCTGGTGGATCCCTATGCTGGTGATCCTGGGCGTGTGGCGGCACGTCTACCGCCGCTTCCCGCTCCGCTACGACCCACTGTACTGGGGCGCGGTGTTCCCGCTGGGAATGTACACCGCCTGCACGTTCCGCGTCGCGCAGGTGCTGCAGATCGAATTCCTTCGCCGGGTGCCGCAGGCGTTCATTTTTGTGGCCCTGGCCGCCTGGGCGGCCACGTTCGTCGGCTGGGCGCGCCACGCGGCGACGCTCGTCGCGGGAAGAGCCTCCCGAGCTGGCGGGGCGGGTTCTCGCCCAAGCCAGAAATCGTCCAGATAGGTGATGAGCACTTCATAGGCGAGCCGTTCGGCGAGCAGCCCCTTGACGTCGTACGCCCGTGGGGGCACTTCGAAGCGGCACAGGCCCGCGACGACTTTTCACCGCTGCCGACCAAGGGCGCATCGTACGATGGTGCCACGGCCATTTCGCAGCGGCCCGATGCGGAAATCAGCGCCGATCGCGCCGGCACGATACTTCATGATGCGCAGGCCCATACCTGACCGTGGCGGCGATGGCGTGGCACCGAACCCGATGCCGTTGTCCAGCACCGCCAGTTCGAGCCCGGTATCGTCACGCGCGGCGAGCTGGATCCGCACGGCCCGTGCCTTGCCGTGCTTGATCGCGTTGCCGGTTGCCTCTTGGGCGATGCGGTAGAGGTGGTCCGCGGTGGCCTCGTCCCCGATCTTCACCCCCGGCGAGCAACGGGCGCGGCAGGCAATGTGGAACCGCTCGGCGGTCGTGCGGGCCAATTCGCGCAGCGCTTCGGGCAGGCCGCCGACACGGAAGTGGACCGGTTGCAGGCCGTGCGCGATCTGTCGCACCTGCAGGATCGAGGATTGAATCAGGTCCTTCAGCTTGTGGAACTGTTCGGGCTCGGGGGCGATGCCCTTGAGCGCCTTGCGGCGCATCAGTTCCACGGCGAAATCGATTGCGCTGAGCTGTTGGCTCAGCCCGTCGTGGAGATCTTGCCCGATGCGCCGCTGCTCGGAGGCGGCGCTTTCCAGGACCTGGCGTTCCAACCGGCGACGCTCGCCGAGGTCCGCGATGATGCCGGTGAAACAACGGTGCCCGCTCAGCACCATCTCGCTGACGGCCAGGCGCATCGGGAAGGTCGTCCCGTCCCGCCGCAGCGCCTGCAGTTCGCGCCCTGTCCCGATGATGTGGGCCTCGCCCGTCAGGAGGTATTTCTCGAGATAGTCGTCGTGCTCGCGGGCGTGCGGCTGCGGCATGAGCACGGAGACGTTCCGCCCGATCAGCTCCTCCGGCCGGTACCCGAACATCCGCGCCCCGGCGGGGTTGATCGAATCGATAATGCCGCGGTGGTTGATGGTGATGATGCCATCGGCGGCGGTTTCGACGACGCTGCGCAGGCGCATGACCGCGTCCCGCAGGTTCGGTTCCTGCGGAGCCGCTTCGGACGAATTGTGTGCCTCGGCAGGGTCTAACTCCATTGCTTCCGCTGGACCATCTTACCGCCTGGCCTTGCCGGGAAAAAGAAAAGGGGAGAGGGGTTACCGCGGAAGGCGCTCGCCCGGCCCGGTGACCACCTCAAACGGAATCGCCGGCATGTACCCCACTGGTGAGCGGGCGGGGGCGGCGGCCTTCTTCTGCGAGGGCGACGTCCCCCGCTCGACGGCCATCGTGACGATCAGGTTGCCCTGGGTGCCGGGCTTCAGTTTCGACGCGTCGCCGCGGAGCACCAGGTCGATCCCCTCTCGCGTGGCCGAGAAGCTCTGGATCGAGACGCCTTCGGGGGCTTCGGAGAGCTGGATGTGGAGTTTGCCAAAGGAACTGGCCTGCGGCACGCTCACGTGGGCGGCTACCGTTCCGCCGGCGGGGATCTTAGCCGTTGGCGTGGGCCGCACGGGGAACGGCGAACGGAAGGTCCGCCTGGCCGCGGTCACGTCAACCAGCAGTTCCTGCGCGGGAACCAGGTGCAGGTAGGCGAACGCCTGCATCATGAGGTCGGTCGCGACGGCGTCGTGGACGACTTCGCATTCCCCGATCCTCGCCCGGCCCTCCACCGAGAGCGTCAGAAGTTGCTCCGGAACGGTATTGGGGACGGTGAGCGTCAGCGTGACCTGGTCCTGGCCGGGCGGGACGCGGGCGCCGCTGAACACGAACCCGGCCGGGGCGTCCTTAAAGGAAAGCTCGATCGGCCCCGAAAAACCGTCTTTACGCAGGGCGTAGACGGTCAGCGGGATGGTCGAGCCGGCGCGCGCGGTGATGCCGGACGGCTCGATGCGCAGCGCGAAATCCGGCTGCGGGGGGCTGATGCGGAGGCGGTAGGCGTATTCCGCGCCGCCGCCGTGCTGGGCATCCTCGAGGCGCAGGTAAAACGTTCCCGAGGACGGCAGTGTCGTCGCGATACGCGAGTCGGCGTGGTGCGTCTGGAGGCCGGCGCCCTTGTCCTCCTGGTCGTCGTTGACCGCGACGCGGTGGCCGGAGGCGTCGGTGATTTCGACGACGGAGTCCACCGGCGAATTCAGCCGACGGGCCTCCACCTCGGCGACGATCGCGTCGCCGGCGTTGCCGTCGAAGCGGTAGACGTCGGTGTCGCCGGGCTTGCCGATGCGCCCGTTGACGATCACCGGGAGGGTCACAGACTGCGCCTGCCCGGGCTTGTCATTGGGTTCCTTTTCGGCCAATTCCGGCAGGGAATCGACCGCGAACAGCGCCTGGTTCGACACTCGCCCGCCGCGGTGGGCGGCGACCGGGTACACACCGGGTGACTTGTCCTTCGCGTCCATGGTGAACGTCGGGGTCGCCAGGTTCCACCCCCGCAGCTCGATGTTTGTCTTTGCCCCGGCCGGCCCGCCCAGGGGGAAGATGCTCGTGACGAACGGCATTTCCCCGACCGTGATGCGATACACGAAGTCCTCGCGTCCGCGGTAGATGGCGTCCTTGATCTCGACGACGTACTCGCCGTCGCTGGGGATCACGTAATAGAGGACCGGGTCCGGGTCGAAGCGGAAGTCGTCGTCGTAGGCGAGCTCAACGCCCTTGGCATCGTAAAGCGCCAGCGTCGCCTGGAACCAGCCCGGCACCGCGTCGGCCAGGTACGGGATCAGGCTGCGCGCTGCGGCGGTCACCACCAGGTGCTGCCCGCGCTTGGCCTGGAAGCGGTAGCGGTCCACGTCGCCGGGCATGATCTGGCCGTTCATCACTGCGGGGATGGTCACGGACGTCTCGCTCATCGCGGCGCCTTTGCCCTCCCGCTCGGTGAATTCGGCGAGCTGGCCGACGCAGAAGATCAGGGGATTCGTCAGCCCGTTGGGCGTAATCAGCCGCAGGTCGTGCTCGCCGACGTCGGCGTCGGCGGCGATCTCGATTTTGATCACCACCTGCTCGGCGATGGCCGGGCTCGACGGTTTGCGAACGAAGGTCGCGAGCTTGGCTCGGATTTCGGCGATCGTCTTGTCGTCGTTGGCAGTCCAGGTCGGCCGGGTGGACGGCTTGGACGCAGGTAATGCGGCGGCGGGCCGGTACGCCATCTTCATCGCGGCCGCCCGACGGTCCAGCAGCTCGGACAGTTGCTCGCGCAGCCGGTTGAATTGCTGTTGAGTTAGCGGCTTGGTGTACTGCACCAGCGTCGCGCGCACTCCCTTGCCGGAGAAATGGGCGGCGTTGATTCCGTCGAGGAACTGGCCGCCGACGGTGATCTGGAATGAATCGCCCACCTTCCCGCCGGCCGGGAAGGCGTAGCCGATGTGCGGCTGGTTCTGGGCGCGGAGCGGGAGTGTGGCGATCAGGGCGGCGCCCACGCCGACCATCGCGAGGGATCGCATGTTCATAAACTTCTCCGCGTGAGGCGACTCGTGGCGCTCACATGATTTCACTCAGTCGGCCGCCGGTCTTGACGCCGTCGGCGGGGTCGGGAAGCGCGTGCACCAGCCTGTTCTGCGGGTGCGGGAGCTTGGCGGCCGGGTCGATCCCCAGAAGCTCGTACATGCTCCCGATCAGGTCCACCGGGTACACCGGGCGGTCCTTGACCGTCATGCCCTGCGGGTCCGACGCTCCGATGACGTGCCCGCCTTTGAACCCGCCGCCGGCGAGCAGCGCCGAGAAGCACTGGCCGTGGTGCCCGCGCCCGCCGTTCCACGGCGCCTCCCACATGACCTTGGGCGTGCGTCCGAACTCGCCGCAGCACCAGACGACCGTCGAATCGAGCAGCCCGCGCTGCGAGAGGTCGTCCAGCAGACTCGCCAGCCCGCGGTCCAGTTCCGGCAGCTTCCGCCGCATGGTCTGGAAGTGCTGCTTGTGCGTGTCCCAGCCCTTGTAGTTGATCGTGACGTACGGCACGCCCCGCTCGACCAGACGACGCGCCATCAGGCAGGACTGCCCGAAGGTGTTGCGGCCGTAACGCTCGCGCATCGCGTCCTGTTCCTGCGACAGGTCGAACACCTTGCCGGCATCGCCAAGGATCAAGTCGTACGCCTCCTGCTCGCACTTGCCCAGCGCGACCAGGCGCGGGTCGCTCTTCATCGCCTGCTCGAAGGTGTTGAGCTGGTGGAGCAGCTCGCGCCGATTGTGCTGGCGCTGGTCGGAGACGCCCTGGGCAACGACGCCTTCGACGACGAACCGGCTCTGGGCCGGGTCGCCGCCCGTGGCGAAGGGCTTGCAGCGCGAGTTGAGGAAGCCCACTTCGGAGAAGCGGCCCTGCAATTCGGTGAGCACGATGTACGGCGGGATCAGGCCCGTGTACCCGGCGTCGTACCCCTTGAAGAGCGACACCACCGCCCCGACGGACGGGAAAACGGTGCCGCCGGTATTGCGGCCGGTCTGCACGTTGTACGCCGCGGTTTCGTGGCCGTTAATCCCGTGCGTCATGCTGCGGATGATCGAATACTTGTCCGCCTGCTTGGCCAGGGTTGGTAGCAGCTCGTTAATGCGTAGTCCGTCCACGCTGGTCGGGATCGGCTTGTCCAGCGGGCCGCAGTAGTCGTAGCCGGCCTCGGGCTTGGGGTCGAAGGTGTCGGTGTGCGACGGCCCGCCCCACATCCACACCTGGATGACCGACTTGGCCTTCGCCTTGACCGGCTGCGTCGCCGGTGGAACGGCGAAAGCGGGCGAGCGCACGTAGCCATCCGCAAGCATCAGGCCGGCGGCGCCGTAGAGCCCGCGGCGGACCACCTCACGGCGTGAAAGCGGTGTGCCGAATCGCGTGTTAGCATTGCTCATGTCCATCTCCCTTAGTGCCGGTAGAGAAACTCGGCGCTGTTGACCAGCGCCCAGGTGAGGTCCACAAACGCTTCACGCCCCTTGAAGCCGTTCGCCCCCCTGCCGCCGCCCGCTTGCGAATTGGACTGCGAGTACGCCCCGGCCGTCTTCAGCTCCGCGGCAGTCGGGAAGCGCGAGAGGATCGTCAGGTACAACTCGTTGGCGAGTTCCAGGCCGCTCTTGCCGCGCGCCAGCTTCTGGAGCTTCTGGCTTTGCTCGATTTTCTTTTGGATGTGGCTGGAGTTCAGCATGTGCAGCCGCTGCGCGGCCGAGGGCTTGTTGTTGCGCTCGCCCTCCAGGCCCGTGTCGCGCGCCGGACGGCCGAACATCTCCAGAAACGAGCTGGTGATGCTGCCGTCGTAAAGCTGAATCGACCGCTGCTCCTCCGGGATGAACGTGAACGGTTCCGGCACGGCGCTCGAATATTTCTCCGTCGTGCCGGTGATTTGGCACAGCGCGTCAATCAACACCTCGGCGTCCACCCGCCGGATGGGGTAGCGAGCGAAATTCGCCTCCGAATCCGGGTGCTCCGAGCGGGGGATCGACGAGAGCTGGTACGTCGTCGAGTTGAGGATCAACCGGTAAATTTGCTTCAGGTCGTACTTGGCGTTGATAAGCTCGCGCTCCAGCAATGTCAGCAGCTCCGGGTTGACCGGCGGGTTGTCCGGCCGCACGTCGTCCGGCTCGTGCACGATCCCGCGGCCCAGCAGCCACGACCACACGCGGTTGACGATGTTCTTCGTGAACCACGGGTTTTTCGGGCAGATCAGCCAATTCGCGAACACCTCGCGCGGGTCGCGGCCGGGCGGGAACACGGCCGCCGTCCCGTCCGGGAACGTCGCCGCCATCGCGACGTCCGAAGGACTCGTCGACGGCCTCGTCGCCGGTTCGGGCGCCTTGGAGGTGTCGAAGAAGACGATCTCCTCCTTCCACTCGCCGGTGTACTTGAAGCCGACCTGCGTGAAAAACGCAGCCATCCCCTCCAGCCGCTGCTTCGGCCAGTTCTCCGCCCGCATCCCCATGAACGTCAGCGCCGCGACCTGCGCCAGCGCCTGCGGATCCCGGCTTTGCGCCGCACGGTAAAAATTCACCTGCCCCACGCGGAAGTTGCTCCCGCTGGCGGTGAGCAGCTCCCGCGCGAATTTGTCGTACGGCAGATTCTGCTTCAGCGCGGTGTGGATCCACCGGTAGTACGCCTGCACCGCGTTCGGCCAGAGGTTGATCGGGAACTCGGCCTTAAGGCGCAGGATGTCGCCCCACTTCATCGCCCAATAGTCCACGAACTCGTCGCGGGCCAGCAGCCGCTCGACCAGCGCCTTGCGCTTGTCCGGGCTGCGGTCGAGGATGAACTCCCGCGCTTCCTGCGCCGTCGGCAGCGTGCCGATCACGTCGAAGAACGCCCGGCGGACAAATACGGCGTCAGAGCAGACGTTCGCCGGCTGAATTCCCAGCTTCGACAGCTTCCCGAATACCAGTCTGTCGATGGCCGTCGTCGGAATCGCACGCCCCGGCATTTCAAACGGGAGCTGCGCCTGCACGCTGGCCGCCGCCCCACTACCCGGCCCCGCCAGCGTCTCGGTCGATGACTTGTTCATACCACACCCGGTTGTTTGTCACACCGTCACGAAGCCACGGCTTCGCACCCCTCCACCTCTGCGGGCACCTCAGGCTCAGACGTCCCGCCGGGCTCGCACGCCGTCAACTCCGCTTCGAACAGCAAGTCCGGCCGGCACACGTCGCCGATCACGACCACCCACGGCCACGGCACTTCGGGGATCCACTCGTCCTGGAAATACTCCGCAATCTCCTTGGTCTTACAGTACGCGATCGCCTGCACGACGTGACGCGGCGAACAGCTCGTATCCCGCAGCACGGCCAGCAGGTTGTCGATCGTCATACGGATCTGCCCCTTGGCGTCGTCCACGAAGCACGTCGCGCCCGCTTCGTCGATCGCGGCCGTCCCCGAGACGAACACCGTTCGCCCCGCAGGCGTCTGCGCCTCGGAGGCGCGGGCGAACGCCGACCCGTATTCGTACGCAGACCGCTGCTTGCCCGACGCCGCGTACCGCTTGACGCTCCCCTTGGGCCCGGAGACGGCGAACAGCTCCAGCGCCACGCGCCCGCCGCCCGCCGGCGCAACGCCCATGCCAGTGCTCGCCGGCACTTGCGCCTCCGACGCCTTTTGCCCCCGCCGCAACAGCCCGCGGTCGATGAACAACCGGTTCCGGACGTTATTAAAATTCCCGTACCACGAAAGGATGTCGTCGAGGAAGAACCACGTCCTTGCGACGCAGCTCAGGTCCATCCCCGCCTGCGACAGCACCGCCTCGCCGCGCGCGAACGCCTCGCTCGTCTCGCGCGCCCCATCCGGGTTGTGCGGCAGGTCGAGCGCCCCGGTAATCGCCCAGCGGTGGCCGTTCTGCCGGAACGTGTACCCGGCCACGGTTTCGCCCACGCGCAGCGGCTTCCAGTCCTGCGCCCCGCGGATCGCGTAAAGCTGCAACCCGCCCAGCGCCCCGTCCGCGCCCGCCCACAGCCAATCCGAAGGCACAGGCTCCGCCGACGGCGGGAACGCCGCCGCGTGCGCCTCGCGGAACGCCTTTAGCCGCCCCGCGGGTACGAACACGCGCTCCCGGCAGACGCGGGCGCCGTGCGCCTTCACCACCGCGGCGGCCGCGGCGAACATGTCGTGAGCGTCCACCGCCACGTCCCGCCCCGGGTCGGGTGCGGCAGACACGTACAGCTCCAACGCCTCTGCTGATTCAACGGGTCGAACGTCCAGACGCATGCGGCCTCCGGTCGATTGATTGTCAGGAGCCGGCCCGCCCGGGCCAAGCTGTAAACGGAGTACTTACTCCTGATATCAAATACGCCCCGAGGTGAAAATTGTTGCGGCGCGATCTTTTTTCACCACGTTGACGTGAGCGACGGCCCTTAGCGGGACACGCCGCGAGCGTCACCCGCGCCCAACCTGGCTTCCAGTTCGACCGCCGGTCCGAACACCCCTTCCCGTTCCAGCCGATCGTGCTCTCTCATGCCCGCCTCGATCTCGCTCAGCATGCCCTGCAACGCATGGCACGTTTCGCAAGGGCCGGAAGGCGACAGGTGGCGGGCCGAAAGCTCGCGCATTTTGGCCAGCAGGTCCGATATTCTGCGGTGTTCCGCGGTGGCCAACCGCACCCGGCTGGCGACCATGCCCGCCTGACATGCCGGGATGGTCGTGCGGTGCTGGATGCGGAGAATCGCGGGAAATACGAGCTGTTCCTCGTGCGAGAGGTTCCCCCCGACCTCGGCCAGGAGCCTGGAATACAAAGGGTGGAGCTCCGACAGCTCTTGGGCCGTCTGCGGTGAGGCTCCAGCGACCACGTCGTCGATCAAATCGCGCAGACGCGGAAGCTGAATACGCAGGGCCGCGTGGTGGGTTGCAACGATATGGACAATAACCTCCCCGAGCGACGTCCCGTGCCGCGCCACACTCCCGCCGGCTCCAACCAAAACGGCCGCGCTCGGAGCCTCTCCCTCTTCGTCATTCAAACGGGTATCGCTCATGACTATCCTCTCTTCGGTTCGGCTCGGCGGATTCACCCGAGCCGCCGCGCAGCGCTATTCCCGAGTAGGGGAAGCATGCTATCAAAGGACTACTATATCCGTCAATGGGTCGCGTGTGCCGCGTCACGAAAGCGCCATCTCCGCCCTCACCAGCCACTCATCTTTGGGCCGGCGAAGCTCGAAGCCTTCCGCCTCGCACAACCGCTGCATGAGCGTGTTGTCCGGCAGGATGTCCCCGTGGATGTACGTGATGCCCTCCTCCTTCGCGACGCCGATCAGCCGCCGGATCAGCTCCGTCCCCAGCCCGCGCCCTTGCCACGCGTCGGCGATGACCACCGCGAATTCCGCCGCGCTCGTCCCCGGCTCCCGGCTCAGCCGCGCGATCCCCAGCACCTCGTGCGCCCCGGTCTTAGGATCGCGGTAGTCCGCCACCAGCGCCAGCTCGCGGGCGTAGTCGTTGAAGCACACGCGCACCAGCCGCTCGTGCGCGATCCGGCTGTTGAGCTTCAGCATCTGAAAATACCGCATCCGCACGCTCTCTTCCGAGAGGCCCTGGTGGAATTTCACCAGCAGCGGCTCGTCCTCCGGGCGGATCGGCCGGAACGTCACCGGCCTCCCGTCGTCCGTCTTCCAATGGCTGACGTACTGCACCGGGTACGGGCGGATCGCCGGCCTCGGCAGCTTTGCGTCCGGCACTTCCACCGGGTGCAGGATCACGCGCGCGTCCAGAGCGATCATCCCCGCCGGCGAAACCAGCAGCGGGTTGATGTCGATCTCCTTGATCCGCGGCTGCTCCACCACGAGTTGGCTGAAACGCACCAGCACCTGCTCCAGCGCCGCGATGTCCACGGGCTTGCGACCACGCACGCCCTTGAACGCGCCGTAGATCTTCGTCCGCTCCATCAGCCGCCGCGCCAGCGTCGCGTTCAGCGGCGGCAGCGCCAGCGAACGGTCCTTAAACAGCTCCACGAGCTGCCCGCCGGCCCCGAACAACATCACCGGCCCGAATTGCGCGTCGATGCTGCTGCCGAGGATGATTTCGTACGACTCCGGCAGCTTGACCATCGGCTGCACCGTCACGCCCTGGAAATGCTCGCGCCCGGCCTTCTGCGCGACGGCGTCGCGCATCTCCCGAAACGCCCGCCGCACGGCGTCGGCATCCTTCAGGTCCAGCTTCACCCCACCCACGTCCGTCTTGTGCGTCAGCGTGAGCGAGTGCAGCTTCACCGCCACCGGGAACCCGATCCGCCCCGCCGCCGCGGCCGCCTCCTCTTCGCCGGCGGCGACCACCGTCTCCGTCGTCGGGATGTGGTACGCCTTGAGCAGGTGCTTGCTCTCCGCCTCGGTCAGGATCGTCCGCCCGGCCGATGCCGCTTGCCGCAGGATCGCCGCCGCGCGGTCGCGGTCCGGCGTGCCCCCCTCCTCGTCCAAGTCGGCCGGCAGCGCAGGCGTCTCGTACAGCCCCCGCAGCGTCTCGTTGTACCGCCACATGTAGTTGAACGCCTGCGCCGCCGTGTCCGGATACGGGAACGTCGGAATACCCGCGCGGTTCAGGATGTCCACCCCCGCCTCGACGCTCGGCCCGCCCATCCAGCTCGCCAGCACTGGCTTGCCCGTGCGGGCGTACGGCACCAGCTCTTCGGCCGTCCGCGTCGCATCCGTCATGTCCTGCGGCGTCAGGATCACCAGCAAACCGTCGCTATTCGGGTCCTTGGCCGCGATCTCCAGCGCCTTGCCGTACCGGTCCGGCCCGGCGTCGCCGAGCACGTCGATCGGATTCCCCCGGCTCCAGTGCGGCGGCAAAAAGGCATTGAGCGCCTCGTGCGCTGCAGCCGCGAGCGCCGCCAACTCCCCCCCGCCACTCACCAGCGCGTCCGAGGCCAGCACGCCCGGCCCGCCGGCGTTGGTCACCACCGTCAGCCGCCGCCCGCGCGGCCGCGGCTGCTTCGCCAGCACCTCCGCCATGTAGAACAAATCCGATAGCCGATCGATCCGCAGCACGCCCGCCCGGCGGAACGCCGCCTCCAACACGTCGTCGCTCCCGGTGAGTGACCCCGTGTGCGACGCCGCCGCCTTCGCCGCCGCCTCAGTGCGCCCCGGCTTGATCACGATGATCGGCTTGGTCAGCGCGACCTCGCGCGCCGCCGATAGGAATGCCTTGGCGTCCCCGATCGACTCCATGTAGATCACGATGCTGTGCGTCGCCGGGTCGTCGCCAAAATAATCGATCAAATCGCCCCACCCCACGTCGAGCATCGACCCGACCGACACGAACGTGCTGAAGCCCACGGCCTGGCGGCGGCTCCAGTCGAGGATGGCCGTGCACAGCGCGCCGCTCTGGCTCAGGAACGCCACGTTCCCCGGCCGCGCCATGCCCGCCGCGAACGTCGCGTTCAGCCCCTTGATCGGGTTCATCACCCCCAGGCAGTTGGGCCCGATCAGCCGCATTTTCCCGCGCCGCACGTGCGTGAGCACCTGCGCTTCCAATTCGGCGCCCTCCGGACCCAGTTCCCTGAACCCGGCCGAGATCACCACGGCCGCCCGCACGCCCGTATCGGCGCACTGGCTAATGACGCCGGGCACCGCCTGCGCGGGCGTGACCACCACCGCCAGGTCCGGCTTCTCCGGCAACGCCGCGACCTCCGCGTAAGCACGGATCCCCAGCACGCTGCCGCGCTTCGGATTAACCGGGTACACGGTCCCGCCGAACGGCGTGCCGATCAGGTTCCGCAGCACCGTCCGGCCCACGGCGTTAGCCGCCTCCGTCGCGCCGACCACCGCAACCGTCCGGGGACTGAAGATGGCATCCATCGGCCGGTGATGAACCCCGGCCGCGCCGTCACCCAGGTCATTCGCGGCGGCGGGATGTGCGGTCGGATCAGATCGAACAATTTCCACGTAATCCTCGATTTGAAAAATAATGCCGATCGATTGCCATTCTTACCCCCACCCGGAGGCTAGGAAAACTCCGCGGGCCCGCGGGTGGCAGCGGTTGCCGGCTCCAGATCGAGCAGCCGCACGACGTGCGCCGCCGTCTCCTCGACCGCCTGATCCGTCACGTCCAGCACCGGCCAGCCCTTGCTTACGAAAAGCCGCCGCGCCCATTCCATTTCCCGCGCCACGGCCTCGGGGTCGTCGTACGAAGTCCCCGCCATTCTCCAGCCGCTCTGCCGGTGCGATCGGATCAGCACGAGCTGCTGCGAATCGATCACCAGCCCCACCACTTTTCCCCTGGGCATTTGCAGCAATTGCTGCGGCGGCTCCACCCCCGCCGCCAGCGACACATTCGCCACCCGGTACCCCTGTTGGGCCAGGTAGATGCTCGTGGGCGTCTTGCTCGTCCGTGACACGCCCGCCAGAATGACGTCCGCCTCGCCGATGCTCGCCAGCCCCAGGCCGTCGTCGTGATTCAACGTGAACTCCAGCGCCCCGATCCGCTGTTTGTAGGCGTGGTCAACCCTGTGCAGCGCCTCGGGATCGCTGCCGGGCTCCAGCCCCGTCGCCCGGACGAGAAACTCGAAAACCCCGCCGGTCAGGTCACAACACGGCAGCCCCATCTTCTCGCTGAAGCTCGCGACCTCCCGCTTGAGTTCCTGCGACACCATGGCGTGGCACACGATCCCGCGCGCCGCTTCGATCCCCGCCAGCGCAGCCTTCAGCTTGGCTTGACTGCGTATGAAGGTCTGAAAACGCACGTCAATGGCGTCGGCCGGAAACTGTGTCAGGAATGCGGCCAGCATGTGCTTGGCCAGATTCCCGGTAGAATCCGTAAGTACGTGGACGATCGGCCTTACCCGAGCGTCCGAACGCGGGGTTGCCTTCGCTTTGCCACCGGTCGTCGCGGCAGCGCCGCGGGAAGTGGCTTTCCGCTTCCGTGTCTTCATGCCCCCTGCTTTACTCAAACCCCGTGCCGCCCTCGCGCCCCGGTACGAGCGCGCCACCCGCTCCCACACCGCCCCACTCCTCACGCATGAGACGGCGGACGGATGCTCATCTCACTTCTGAGAATTCGCCGGCATCGATAGTCGCCGCCCTGCCGCCGTCGCTTCAAAGCCTTGCCGGAACGCCTCAGCCGCCCGACGCCAATCCGCCTCATGCTGGTAAACCATCCCCAGCAGGTAGTAGCCGTCGGCCGAGTCCGGCGAGAGCCTCGTCGCGTCCAGTAACATGGCTTTCGCCGCTTCCCACTTCCCCTGCAAAATCAACCCGCGCGCCCTGAGAAAGGCCAATCGCCATTCCGGCACCTTCGCCCGTTGCGCCGCGTCCATCGAATCCAGGAGTTCAATCGCCCGTTCCGCGTTCCCCTCGAGCAGGCACACTTCCGCAGCCATGAGCCGGACCTCGGAATTGGCCACCGGATGTTTCATCGCCTCGGCCAGCTCCACTTCCGCCTGAGCGGCCTGCCCCTTATCCAGCAAGCGCTGCGCGACCTCAATGTGCCGGTGGACGATCTGCTCGTCGCTGTCGATCACCGTCGCATGATCTTCCTTGCGCCTCGCCACTTCATCGGCATTGATCTTCCCCCCCGCGAAGCTCACGTACGCCTCGATGTCCCGGCTGAACGTCGCCGGCAGACCGGCCACTTGTCCCAACAGCTTGCCGTCCTTCCCGACGACGAGCGTCGTCGGCCACACGTGCACCGACATCTGCCCGCACGCCGAATATTCCGTATCCGCCACCACCGGCCAATCCCACTTCCGCTCGGCGATCAACTTCCTGGCCGAATCCGACGAACCCGGCCCGCTCACCACGACCACCACCTGAACCTGCAGGTCCTTACCGCCGAGCAAGTCCTTCAGCCGCCGGGTCGCCTCATCGCTCTCCCCTTGCCCGTACCGGTAGAACACCAGCACGCTGGACCGCTCCGCCGACGGCACCTTAACCGAGACCCCCGCCACGTCCGTCGCCGACCACCCCGATGACGGTATCCCCGCACCCGCGCGCACCGGCGCCAACCCAAACACGGCGACTGCCGCCGCCGCCATCAGTCCCCGGCGCACCACCGTCATGACCGAACCTCCGTTCCCGACACACCCGCCGTGGTCCCGCGCGGCACGCCGTTGGTCGGCTGCGTCGCCGCCGGGTTCACCACCGTCTTTTCCCGGTCGTACCCCATGGCCTTGTGGCACCCTGGCGCGCAGCTCCCGCCGGTCTCCGTCGGCTTGAAATTGATCGGCAGATCCCACTTCCCGAACGGCACGGACTCGCGAATGTGGAACGCCTGCGCGCTCGCGTGCGTCTCGTGGCACGCCCGGCACGTGCGGCCCTTGGTGTCGCGGTTCACGTGCAGGTAGTGCAGGTTCTGCTCGCCGTTGCGGAAGTTCGTCAACCCCTTGGTCTCCGCGAGAAGCACCAGCTGTTTGTCGTGGCAACTGAAGCACAGGTCGTACTTCTCAACCGCGAACCCCGTGTAGAACGTCTCCGGGTACGGCTTGGCCAGCAGCTTGGCCTCCGGCCCGCCGTGCACCTCGTGACAACCGGCGCAGTTCCCGTCCCGGATCGGCCCGTGCTTGTTCAGCCCCGGCTTGCCCAGCTCCGCCACCGCCGCGATCACATGATCCGGCCCGGCCTTCCCGTCCTTCCCCGGCTCGATCTTCTTGTCGTGGCAGCTCAGGCACATCTTGCTCGGCACGTCCTTCATCAGCCGCGCCAACTGGCTCCCGTGCGGCGTGTGACACGACAGGCACGCCTGCCCCGTCACCACCGCCGAGTGCTTGTGCGCCGCCGTCTCCACCTTCTTCTTCACGTCCTCGTGGCAGCTCGTGCACAGCGCCAGCGGCGCCTGCTTGAGCTGCATGATCTCGTTCGACGCGTGCACCTCGTGGCACTTGAGGCAATCCCCGCCCTCCGCGGCCACCGGCTTGTGGATGAACTTCGCCTGCTTCAGGTCCTTATCCATCTGGTCATGGCACCCGACGCACAGGTCGCGCCCCTCGGCCACCAGGAGCTTGGGATGGTCCGCACGGTGCGCGTTGTGGCACGCCGCGCAGCTCCCCGCCGCCACCGGCCCGTGCACGTGCTTGCGCTGCTGCGTCACGTCCTTGTGGCAATCGGCGCACAGCGCCGCCATCGTGTCCTTCCGCAGCACGCTCCGGTCCGCCCCGCCGTGAGGGTTGTGGCAACCCAGGCAGTTCCCCTCCGCCACCGGCTTATGGATCACCTTGCCCGTGATGTTGCCGGTATGGCAGAAGTCGCACAGGTCCTTCCCCTGCGCCTTCAGCACGAACGTGTGCTTCTTCTCGTCCGCGTAGGTGTGGCACGTGTCGCACGCCCCGATCGCCGTCGGCCCGTGCAGCACCTTATACGACGTCTCCTTCGCGTGACACTCGGCGGTGGCGCACGACTTGGTCCGCTCCGTCGGCCGCCCGAGGTCCACGGCTGCGACGGACGCGGTAACGAGCAGCGTCGCAACGGCGGCCACGAGAATTATTGACCATCGCCCGTTCACGCGCCGCCTCCCTTCACGCCGGCCTTCTCATCCGCACTTCCCACCTTCTCAGCACCCTCCTTGGCCTTCTTGATCAGTACATCCGCCTCGTTCAGCTTCTGCTGCGCATCTTCCAGCAGCTTCTGCGTGTACTTCGGGCTGTGCACGCCCCAGCTCCCGTCCACGCGCACCAGCTCCAGCAGCCGCCGCGCGTCCTCGACCAATCGCCCAGCCTCGGCCGGCCCAGCCACTGCCTTCCCATCGCCCGGCAGGCGCTTCGAGATGGTGTCGAACGCCGCCCGCGTGTTCTTCTGCCACATCGGGATCATCTTCTCGCCCAGGCCCGGCTTGTGGCACGCGTCGCACGCCGCCGCCGTCGCCGCCGCCACCGTCGCCCCGCTCAGCGGTTTCACGTGCAGCGCCCGCGGCTGGACGTGGCACCCCGTGCAATCCACGTGCGCCAGGAACATCGGGCTCACCGCCGGCGCCCCCCCACCCATGCCGGCCACCGCGTGCGCCGGCTGCGACGAAGGCTGCGATCCCGCCGCCATTCCCGACTTGTACGTCTGCTGCTGCACCAGGTGTTGCGAGCGGTGGCACGCCTGGCAGTCGATCTGGTCCAGCCGCATCGACTGCGCCACCGGTCCGTGCCGCGTCACGCCGTGGCAACTGAAGCACTGCACCTTGTGCTTCCCCGCCGAGTGCGTCTTGTGCATCTCCTCCAGGCTCGTCATGCGCTCCATGCCGAAGTCGTGGCAGGTGAAGCACTGCTCGTCCTTGATCTTCCGCGTGGGCGCCGTCGCCCCGCGGTGGCACGACCCGCACGCCGCCCCGTACGCCAGGTACTCCTCGTGAACCACCCTCAGCCCCTGGTATTCGATCGGATGTTTCGGCGCGTCATGGCACTTCTGGCAATCCGACGTCGGCACCTTCGCCGTCTCCACGCGATGAATCGGACGCGTGTCGTCGGTGCCCGCCCCCGCGGGCCCCGACGTCGCCATCAACACCGGCAGCACGCTCGCCGTCGGTGCCGCCGACGCTACCTCCGGTAATCGCTTCGCCTCCGGCTGCGGGTACGCCAGGTGGCACGTCACGCACGTGTTCGTGTCCACCTGAAAGTGCTCGTCCCCGCGTACGTGGGAGTGGCACGTCGTGCAGTGGACCTTCACGCCGGCGTACTCCAGGTCCGTGTGCTTCCCGTGGTCGAACTTGTACGGCCCCTTGGTCTTCGTCCGCGTCCGCAGCGCTTGCAGGTCGTGGCACCCCGACCGCGTGCACGCGAAGTCGCTCACCGACGCCGACGGCTTGCTGTTCGTCCGGTCCAGTACGTCGTCCACCACCTGCCCCAGCCCGTTCAGCTTTGCCGACACGAAATTCGTGGCCCCCGGCGGGATGTGGCACTGCACGCACTCCACTTCCTTGTGCGGCCCGCGGTTCCAGCTCGCGTAATAGCTGTTCATGATGTGACAGCTATTGCAGAACCAGCTCTGGCTCGTCACCTCCACCATCACGGGGGAGATCAGCACCATCACAATGAGCCCCCGCAGCGGCCAACGCCACCGCCCCCGCGGCCACCAACCTGTCAGAATTTGTTTCACCCTGCGCACTGTCTGCCTCGCACCCCAGCCGGACTGACATGTGCACGTGTCGTGCCGCGGCAGACCTCCCTGGCGCGGGCCCCCCGCCCCCTTTTCATCGTCCGACTCTCACGATTGAGAAATTGCGGCGGAAACGCCTTCCTCCGCCTGAGAGGTTAAATCCCGCCCAATCAACGCCCGGTAAATTACTTCCCCTCCCCAAGCTGGATCGACTTGATCAGATCCATGAACCCCGCCTTGTTCTGCTCAACACGCTTGCCCGGCCCGTAGAGCTTGAGAAACCACGTCCGGTCCGCCGCCGGATCCGGAATGATCGCCGCCACGATCCGCTCGTTATTCGGCGCCGTCGCCGCGAAGTCCACCACCGTCGCCGTCCCGCCCCCCACCTGCACCTTCTGCGAATTCTGCGCGATCTGCTCCTGCGTCAGCGGCGGGAGCTGCACCTGCGACCTCCACCGGTTGATGTTCGCCAGCTCACCTCCGACGTTGCCGGGGAAATGGTTGACGATGATGTCGATGTTCTCCGCCTTGATCGTCGCGAACCGCATCCCCTGCCCCTCCTCTTCCGCCCATTTCGCCGGCAGCTGATACGCGATCCCGCCGCCGGTGTGCTTCGCCCCCGGCGCAGACATCTTCCCCGTTCCCACCTCACCGGCGCCGGGCATGCCCGGCATCCCCGGCATCTGCCCCTGCCCCTGCTGCGCGACCGCCGGGTGTCCCGCGGGCAACTGCCCCTGCTGCGGAATTGCAGGATGGCCGGCCGGCAATTCGGGCTGCGGGATCGGCGGGTGCCCCGCGGGCAGGTCGGCCATCGTCCCCCCGCCCGGCCCGGTCGCCGGCGTCCGTACCGTCGGCTGACCCGTCATTTCGCGCCGGCCCGCCGCCCCATTGGACTGCGGCTGCGTCGTCGCGGTCGTCTGCCCCGCCGGTGCCGGCTCGCCCGGCGAGCGGGAAGCGGTCGGCGAAGAATTCGAGCCGCTCCGCTCGCACCCCACCATCATGCCCGCGATCAAACAGGCCGACGCAAGTTTTCCGTGCTTCATTGGCTCGCTCCTCGACCAGCACTTCACCGACTTCGCACCCAATCTTCAAGTGCCGCGAGGTATCATAGCCGCCGCGGGCGGCAAACGCCGTCCCCTTTACGCCGCCCCCTCGTCGCCGTCCATCACGCCCCCACCGCCTCCCGCCGCCTCAGCTTCAACGGCACGTAAACGCAATCCGGCTCCGCTGCCAGCGGGTCGCCCGTCACGGCGTACGCCCGCGCCCTGCTCCCCCCGCAGAGGTTGCGAAATTCGCAATCCCCGCACTTGCCCGACAGTTGGTCCGAATCCCGTAGTGCCCGGAACACGGCCGACTCCCGGTACACACGCACGACCGAATCCAACGGGAATTTCCCACAGGAAATCGGCAGGAACCCGCTGGGGTAGATCTCCCCCGTGTGGCTGATGAACATCACGCCCTTGCCGTCGTTCGTCCCGACCGACGGGCGCGCGGGAGCGTTCATCGCCCGACCCGAAAACGCGCCCACCCGCCCCGCCTGCTCGCCGCCGCGCGCCCGCTCCATCAGGTACCGGCGGTAATGTGGCGCCTCGGTCGTCTTGATCGCGTACGGCTGCCGCGCCGCCTGCCGCCGCAGCCGCTCGAATGTCATCTCGTACTCGCCCGGCGCGATCCGCTCCTCGCTCTCGCCGCGGCCGGTGGGCACCAGGAAAAATACCGACCACAGCACAATTCCCTGCGACCTCAGCAGGTCGGCGACGTCCTCGAGCTGATGAATGTTGTGCTTTCCGACCGTCGTATTCACCTGCAGCGGCAGCCCGCACTCCCGCGCGTCCGCCATGATCTCCAGCGTTCGCCGGAAACTCCCCGCCACCCGCCGAAACCCGTCGTGCGTCTCTGCGTCCGCGCCGTCCAGACTCACCGCCAGCCGGTGCAGCCCCGCGTCCTTCAGCCGCCGCACCGCCTCACGCGTCACCAGCGGTGTGGCCGAAGGCGTCATCGCCACCTCCAACCCCGCCGCCACCGCGTGGCCAACCAGCTCGAACACGTCCTCCCGCTTCATCGGGTCGCCGCCGGTCAGCACCAGCAGCGGCTTGCGCGGGAACGACGCGAGCTGCTCGATCAGCCGCCGCGCACGAGCCGTCGAAAGCTCCCCCGGATCACACTCCCGCTGCGCATCCGCCCGGCAGTGTCTGCACATCAAATCGCAAGCCCGCGTCGTCTCATAAAAGACGATCATCGGACTGTGATCAAAATCCGCCCGCGAATAGTTCCACCTCTCCATATCAGCTCCACCGCACCCGTGTCGTCATTCGAATTTCGGATTTCGTCATTCGAATTTCAGCGAAGCTTCGCTTCCGCCTCCACCGCCTTCGGAAACAGAATCTCGTTCTCCTTATGCACGTGCCGGTGCATGTCCGCTTCAACTTCCGCCAGCCCCGCCAGCATCGCCTTAAACGTATTGCAAGCGTCTTCCGGCGCCGTAAACCCGTTGGTGAGTTCCCGCATCCGCCCCAGCGCATCCCCCGCGTGCTCGTGCTCCATCACCATCACCCGGATCGGGTTATTAATCGACCCGCAATGAAACGCCCCCGGCCGCCCGCCCTCCTCTTCGGCCGCATCGAGCTGCCTGCACAGTGGAAACAGAATCCGCTCCTCCTTCATCATGTGCGACTCCAGCGTCGCCTTAAACCCGGCGAACACCTGCTGCAGCTCCACCAGCTCCGGGTGCTGCGGCCCGTGCACCGCCGCCACCTTCCGGGTCATGAACTCCAGCCGCGGCAACTCCGCCTTGAGGTACGCGTGGTGCGTCTCCTCGATGTGGTCCGCCAATTCCGTCAGCGACGCCGACAGCCAGTTCTTCTCCTCCGGCGCCGCCTGCTCGTCCGCCGCCCGGATCGCCGCGATCACCTGCACGGGCTCCAGCTTCTTGTCGCGACAGGCTTCCCCCAGCGGCTTCTTCCCGCCGCAGCAGTAATCAATCCCCAGCTTCTCGAACACCCTCGCCCGCGAAGGCCTCTCCGCCACCAGCTGCCCAACCGTGATCTGTTCAAGTGTTGCGTTCATGTGAAACTCCACTGATTTAATGTCTTTGAAATGCGGAATCAGTTAACAAGCTGCGCCGGCGCCACTTCCATCTTCAGCCTCCCGCCGACCGCCCCTTGGTCGTTCGCACCCGGCCGATACGACCATCCCGTCTTCAGCCCAAGCACCAACCACCCCAGCGACAATACACCCACGGCAAACAGGCTGTCCCCAATCGCCCGCAGCCACTTCAGGTTCTGCACGTACGGTTGCTGCAGAAACTCCGCCGACCGGGCGTACCACATCCCCTTGTCAATGCTCGCGATCGCCTGCGCGATCCCCACCGGCAGCAGCGACAAGAGCACCATCGCCGCCAGCCCGATGTTGATGCTCCAGAAGGCCAACTTCAGCGCCCCGGTGTTCCAGTCGCGTCCGATCGAAACCGCCCGCAGGCAGAACAGCATCAACCCGATCCCCAGCATCCCATAAACGCCGAACAGCGCCGTGTGCCCGTGAACCGGCGTCGTATTCAGCCCCTGCATGTAGTACAGCGCCACTGGCGGGTTGATCAGGAACCCGAACAGCCCCGCCCCCACCAGGTTCCAGAACGCCACCGCGATGAAGAAGAACACCGGCCACTTGTACGCCGCCACCCACGGTCGCGCCCGCGTCAGCGACAGGTTCTCGTACGCCTCGAACCCGATCAACGTCAGTGGCACGATTTCCATCGCACTGAACACCGACCCCAGCGCGAGCACCGCCGTCGGCGTACCGGTGAAGTACAGGTGGTGAAATGTTCCTACGATCCCGCCGGACAGGAAGATCGCGGTAGAAAACAGTACATTCGCCGTCGCCGACGCCGTCTTCAGCAGCCCCAGCCGCGTGAACAGAAACGCGATCACCACCGTCGCGAACACTTCGAAGAAGCCTTCCACCCACAGGTGCACCACCCACCACCGCCAATACTCCGCGATCGCCAGGTGCGTCTGCCGGCCCCACATCAGCCCCGCCCCGTAGAACATCGCGATTGCCAAGCTGCTCAGCAGGAACAGCGCCAGCAAATGCCGGCTCTCGCTCGGCCGGCGTATCGCCGGCCACATCGACCGGCCCATCAGCCCCAGCCAAACAAACAGCCCCACGAACAGGAAGATCTGCCAGAACCGCCCCAGGTCCACGTACTCATACCCCTGGTGCCCGAACCAGAAATTCGTCGCCAACCCCAGCCGCTGCCGGATCGCGAACCACTGCCCCGCCATCGAACCCACGACGATGATCAGCAGACAGCCGAACAGGAAATTCACGCCCGCGCGCTGAAACTTCGGCTCATACCCCGACACCGCCGGCGCGATGAACAACCCCGTCGCCAGCCACGCCGTCGCGATCCAGAAGATCCCCAGCTGCGTGTGCCACGTCCGCGTCACCGAGTACGGCAACCATTTGGCTAGCGGGAAGCCAAAGAAGCTCAACCCCTCCACGCCATAGTGCGCCGTCACGGCCCCCAGCCCGACCTGGGCCACAATGAGCGCCGCCACCACCCAGAAATACTTGATCGTCGCCCGCATCGAAGGGGTCGGCCGCAGCCCCAGCAGCGGGTTCTGGTCGGGAAATGAATGAGTCTCCTCCGCGCGCCCGCGCTGAACGGCCGTATACCACACCAGCGCCCCGACACCGGCCAGCAGCATGATGACGCTGACCATCGACCACATCACCACGCCCGAAGCCGGATGATTGTCGATCAAAGTCTCGGCCGGCCAGTTGTTCGTGTACGTGATCTCCGACCCCGGCCGGTTCGTCGCGCACACCCACGACGCCCAGAAGAAAAACGCGTTGAGCTGCCGCTGCCTCTGCGAGTCTTTCAGCGTCCCCGGCGGGATCGCGTACGCCTCCCGCAACTTCTGAAGCGGCTCGGCATTCCCAAACAGCCCCGTGTAGTGCGCCGCGACGACCTCAACCGCCGCCGCCCGGTCCGGCGAGATCACCAGGTCGCCGGTTTCGTCGTTGTACGTGTTGGTCCGAAGCTCCTCTTTCAGGCGCGCCTTCAGCCCCGCCTGCGCCTCGGGATTGAGGCTCTCGAACGGCTGCCCGTACCGGGCCTGGCTCCAGGCGTCGAGCAACGTGGTCGCCTCGCGGTGCAGCCAGTCGGCCGACCAGTCCGGCGCCACGTAAGCCCCGTGGCCCCACACCGAACCGATCTGCTGCCCGCCCATGCTCTGCCAGACGTTCTGCCCATCCAGGATGTCGGACCCGGCAAACAGGACGCGACCATCCGTCGTGACCACCCGCTGCGGCCGCGGGGGCGCTTTGCGATACAGCTCACCGCCCCAATAGCCGAGAATCGCAAAAGATCCTACCACAACAACACTTAAAACAATCCACAGCCGCGTATAACGCATATCGCCTCGTCTCCCAAAAAGCTTTTTCTCACGTGTTGCACCCCAGCATATGCGATGCTATTATGGATATCAAGGTCTGTTAGTCTTTTTCGTTCATCGGAGTTTTTCATGATTTCCCGTAGCGCCGAATACGCCTTGCGGGCGGTCCTGTGCCTCGCCGCGCACCCGGCGCCGGCCATGACCACCCGCCAAGTCTCGGCGGCCACACAAATTCCGGCCGGCTACCTCGCCAAAGTCTTCCAGGCCCTCGTCCGCGCCGGACTGGTCGCCTCGCAACGCGGCATCAACGGCGGCTTCGTCCTCGCCAAACCCCCCGAAAAACTCACACTCCTCGACGTAGTCCGCGTATGCGACCCCACCCGGCGCATCGCCACCTGTCCGCTCGGCATCGTCGAACACGCCACCTGCCTGTGCGCCCTTCACCAGCGCCTGGACACCGCCGCCGCACTGGTCGAAGACGCCTTGGCCGCCTCCACCGTCGCCGACCTCCTCCCCCAAACACAGGTAACGCCATGATCGAGATGAATACCGATGAAATTCGCGCAATGCTGGACGAGACGCTCATTGGAAGGCTCGCCATGGCCGACAGTTGCGGCCGCCCGTATACGATCCCCCTGCCGTTCTGCTGGCTGGATGGTGCGCTTTACCTGCGCCTCCCCCTGCGCGGCCGCAAGGGCGAGATCCTCCAGCAAAACAACCGCGTCTGCTTTGAAGTCGACTCGTTTACCGCCAACCTCGACGAATACGCGTCGGTATTGATCGAGGGCCGGCTGACGGAAGTGACGGACCTGGACGAGAAGGCCCGCGTGAAAGCAGCCAACGACGCGAAATACAACCGGTTGCGACAAGGCTACCGGCCGGGCCACGGCCGCCAGTCCAACCTCGCACAGTTGCCTATGCGCAAGATCGAGGTGGAAAACCTCAGCGGCCGGGCAAAAGGTGGTTCAACCACGTCTCAGGAATTGCGCTTCAACCACCACGCAAACGCCCCGACCATGACCAAAGGCATCGCCAGCATGGTCGCCGTCGAAGCGTAAATCACCTTTGACGATGCAGAAGGGGCGCCGGCGGGACGGTTCGCCGCGCAAACGGGGCACGCCGCCGCGCTACGGCCTACCCCAATCAGCACGATCGCAACGAACAGCAGTCGTCTAAAAGTAGATGAACACATAAAGAATCGGCCACAGCCCCACCACGAAATACCAGTACAGCGAGGCGACGTTCAGGCGCACCCAGACGAGGATCGCGATTCCCGCGATGACGTGCAGGGCGTGGGTGCCAATCAGGGCGTAAAAAACGGCGGTATAGGGGGTGTGGGGGGCGCCGGCACCATGAAGCAACAGCCGGCTCCATTCGGCACCCTGCACTAGCAGGAAAAGTACGGCAAGGCAGAGCGTTTGGGTCAACGCCGTGCGACGCAAATCCGGCTGCTTCGCCCGCCGGAGCGTGTAGGCACTCAGCAGCAGCACGACGACGTTCACATTCGTCACGGCCATCGGCAATCGGGGCTGATCGGCCGGTGGCCAAGTGGTTTCCGCCCGGGCGCGCAGCAGCATGCACGCGCTGATCAATCCGGCAAACAGCATCGCCTCAGCCATCAAGAGGATGGCCATCGCGACCAGGGCGGGAGGGACTCGGAGCGAAGAATTGGTCACTTTCTGATCCACCCGCCGCCGCCGACGACGTCGGGCGCGACGCCGATGAAGAGCACCACCAGGAAAAACGTGGCGCCCGCCAAGATAAATACGACCAGCCACGGCTCGAACTTCACGTGCATGAAGTAGCGCAGGACGAGAATGGCCTTGATCCCCGCGACCGTGAAGACCAGTGCGTTCATCGCGTACGCGTTGGGCAGCCGGCCGAGCAGGATGCTGACGACCAACAGCGCCAGCAGCGCGCCGTAAACCAGGACGTAATTCGGATGCTCGTGGTGCTCGGCGGGTTTGAGTGTTTCGATCTGCAGGTGCATTGGATTCCCTAATTGCTTAATGGGCCGTCACGTAGAGGAGGGGGAACAGGAAGATCCAGACGATGTCCACGAAATGCCAGTAGAGCCCCACGGGTGCGACGCGGCCGAGCACCTTCGGGTTGCGCGCGCCCAGGATCAGGTAGAGCATCGCGATCAGACCGGCGATCACGTGCAAGCCGTGAAGACCGGTCATCGTGTAATAAAATCCCCAGAACGCGGCGGTACGCGGCGTGAGCCCGTGCGACAGCTCGTGGTGGTATTCGAACGCCTTGACGCACAGGAACATCACGCCCAGCCCGAAGCTGATCGAGAGGAATCGGCGCGCCGTGCAGCAATCGTGGTGCTCGGCCGCGCGGTGGGCGAGGACGACCGTCAAACTGCTGGTCAGCAGGACGACCGTGTTGATCGCTCCGGCCGACAGGAGCGTGTGTGCCGAATGGTGCAGCCAGTCGGGGTGGACCAGGCGGAGGAGGATGTACGAGACGACGACCCCGCCGAAAGTAACGATTTCGGAGGAGAGGAACCACCACATGCCGAGCCGGCCCGAGGGAATGATCGGCGGCTGGCGGCGGAGGACGGGGACGGGATGGGCAATCGCGGTCATGTTAGCTGTTCATGGTTGATGGTTAATTGGTCGTAGGGAGCCACTGGGGGAGGAAGTCTTTTTCGGAGCCGGGATGGCTGTACTCGTAAGGACCGCGGTGGACTTCGAATTCCTGGTCGAAGTTGCCGTGGCCCGGCGGCGAAGGGGCGTGCCATTCGAGCGTAGCGGCGTTCCAGGGGTTGCGCTCGGCGGTGCGCTTGCCGACCAGCCCTTTGACGAAGGCAATCACGAAGGGGAGCTGGTAGAGCAGCAGCCCGTACAGGCCGAAGGTGGCGATCAGGTGCAGGTTGTGCATGGGGGCGGTGTAGGTGAACACGCGCGGGTCAAAGATCCGCCGCTGGTGCCCGCCGATGCCCATCAGGAGCATGGGGATGAAGGTCATGTTGAAAAACAGCGTGGTGCCCCAGAAGTGGATCTTGCCGAGGCGCTCGTCGAGCCGCCGGCCGAACATCTTCGGCCACCAGTAGTACAGCCCGGCGAAGGTGCCGTAGAAGACGGCCGGGAACAGCGTGTAGTGAAAGTGCCCGACGATGTAGTAGGTGTCGTGGACGTAGATGTCCGCCGCGGCCGATCCGTTGATAATTCCGGTCGTCCCGCCGACGAGGAACTCGGCGATCATGCCGATCGCGAAGAGCATCGCGGTGGTGAACTCGATCGACCCCCGCCAGAAGGTGGCGATCATCGAGAACAGCACGATCGCGAAGGGGACGGAAATCAGGATCGTGGTGATGGAGAAGGGCATGGCCAGGCGCGGGTCGAGGCCGGAGATGAACTGGTGGTGGGCCCATACGAGGAAGGAGAGGAAGCCGGCGACGATCGTCGAGTAAACGATCGGCTTGTAGCCGAACAGCGGCTTGCGGGCGAAGACGGGGATGATCTCGCCGACGATGCCGATAGCGGGCAGGAAGATGACGTACACCTCGGGGTGGCCGAAGAACCAGAACAGGTGCTGCCACAGCAGCGGGTCGCCGCCCTTGTCCGGGAGGTACACGCCGGTCTGGAACAGCACGTCAAACAGCAGGAGGACGGCGCCGCCGATGAGCGGCCCGACCGACAGCATGAAGATGAGCGTGGCCGCCATCTGCATCCACACGAAGATCGGCATGCGGAACAGCGACATGCCGGCGACGCGCATGTTCAGCGGGGTGGTGAGGTAGTTGATCCCGCCGATCAGCATGGAGGCGAATTCCAGCGCGACGGCCAGGACCCATAGCGCTTGGCCAAGCTGGTTGGCGGGGATGCCGTTGACCGAGAGCGAGGGGTAGGCGGTCCAGCCCGAAGCGGCCGCGCCGCCGGGGACGAAGAACGAAGCGACCAGGACCACCGTCGAAAGGAAGAAGGTCCAGTAGGAGAGCATGTTGAGACGGGGGAACGCCATGTCGTCGGCCCCGATCATCAGGGGGATCAGGAAATTGCCGAAGGCGCCGATGAGGATGGGCATGGCGACCCAGAAAACCATGATCGTGCCGTGCATGGTGATCATGGCGTTGTAGTTGTCGGCACTAATGGGGTGGTGGCCGAGGACGGCCTGGCCGGGGTAGGCGAGCTGGTGGCGGATGATGTAGGCGAGCAGGCCGCCGACCAGCGCCATCGCCAGGCCGGTGAAGAGGTACTGGCGGCCGATCATCTTGTGATCGACGGAGAAGACGTAGGTACGGAGGAAGTGGAAGAAGCCGCTGGTCTGCGGCTCGTGGTGCGAAGGGGATTCGTGAACGGGCTCGACGGGAGGTGCGGGGGCTTGGACGCTCATGATGGACTCGCTGTGGGTCGGGGGCGCCGCGCGGCCGCGGCGGCTAAACGTTCCGGCGAATTGTTATTTCTTGAGCCAGTTGTCGAAGTCGGATTGGGATTGGACGATGAGCGTCGCGCCCATGACGCCGTGACCGGTCCCACACAGCTCGGCGCAGCCGATGCCGAAGGTGCCGGTGCGGGTGGGCTCGAACCAACCGGTGATCGCCCGCCCGGGGACGACGTCCTGCTTCAAACGCAGGTTGGGGGCCCAGAAGCTGTGAATCACGTCTTTTGAGACGAGCTCGAACTTGACCACCTTGTTGACCGGCACGTGAAGCTGGCCGCTGGTGACGACGTCGTCGGCGGTGTCGAGGACGCCGTCAGGGCCGGCATGGCGGAAATTCCAGGCGAACTGCCGGGCTTCGACGCGGACGAGGCAGTCGTGCGCGGGTATGTCGCGCTTGATCTTCTCCCAGGCCGGCGATCCCTTGGCGTCGATGGCCAGGTCGCACATGAGGACCAGGGACGCGGGAATCAGGACCCAGAGCATGGGCCGCAGTGTCTTGGCCGGCGCGTACGCGGCGGCGACGCCGGCGCGGCGGCGGTAGCGCAACGCAAAGTAGATGAGAATGCCCTCGGCCAGCAGGAACCAGACGCCGACGACGTAGTAGATCAGGTACATGATCCCGTCGATGTCGTGGCCGAACGTCGAGATGTTTTCGGGTAGCCAGCGGAACATGGTTGTTTGCTAGTGGTTGGTGGTTAGTTGTTGGTTGCCGCTGGAAGGCACGGCGGGTGTGGGCCCGCCGAGGGTCTGGACGTAGTGGACCATGTTCCAGACGTCGGCGTCGGAGAAGGAGGAGAAGGCGGGCATGGGGGTGCCGGGCATTCCGCCGTAGATGCGGAGGTAGATGTCCTGTCCGCGGGGGCCGCCCTTGAAGACGCCGGAGCGGAAATTGCGCGAGGCGATCGGCAAGCCCTCGTCGGTGCGCCAGGCTGGGTCCTGCATGCCGGTTCCGTCGGCCCCGTGGCACTTGGCGCAGGTGACGTCGAACAGCGCCTTGGCCTTGGCCAGCGATTCGGGCGTGACGGCGGGCTCGGGGCCGGGCTTGGCGGGGGAGTCGGGCGTGGTGCGGGCGTCGGTCAGCATGTCCAGGTTCTTGAGGCTCCTCTTCTGCGCCAGGAGCTTGCCCGCGATGCGCTCGCGCTCCGACTTGCGGCTGATGTTCCACACGTAATCCGCGAGCGCATCAATCTGCTGGTCGGGGAGTTGCACCCACGACGGCATCGAGGTCCCGGGCATGCCGTTGCGGATCGTGCGCACAATGTCCTGCTTGAATGGGATGGAGTTGCCGGAGGAGACCAGCCGGTACTTGCCGAGGCGGAAGTCGCGCGGGCGGGGGTCCACGGCCGGGGCGGCCGGGCCGTTGCCGTCGCCATTCATTCCGTGGCAGATGGCGCAGTATTGCACGAACAGCGCCGCGCCGTCGGGGCGGCCGGAGGGGGTTGCGATGGACCCGTCCGCGTGGGTCGCCATCTGCGGGACGGCGCGGACCTGCGTGTAGAGAAAGGCCAGCAGCGCGCCCCCTGCCAGCGCGAACGCCGCCGTTACGCCCGTCTCGAACCACCGCCCCGCGCGAGATAATTGAGACATTGAGGATTTTTTATCCTCTTTCGACGCGTTCAAGGTACTCATTGGCCTGTTCCCAGCCGGCTCAAATGTTCGGGCAGAATTCCGTGAACTGCGCTCAAATATCCACTTGCCACCCGCTTTGAGCCGAATCAATTTACATAGCCCGGCTGAGCACGTCAAGGCCATTCAGAGACTGAAAGCTCTTTTTGTTCGACCGATTTCCCCTCGCGACGCATCTGCGAACGCTGCGGGTGAACGACCATCACCGGACAGGGCGCGTAGCGGACAACGGCCTCGGCCGTACTGCCGAGCACGAGCTGCGCCAGACGCCCGCGTGCGTGCGTGCCCATGACGATCAGGTCGGCACCCCACTGCTCGGCGACGTCCACGATCTCGGCGGCGGGATCGCCTTCGGGCATGAACCACTCCGACGGCAGCGATTGCGGCAGCTTTGCCGCTGAATTGAGCAGGAGATTACGCGCTTCGATGCGCAGGTCGTCGAGGATGCGTTCGTCGGCGATCGCCACCTCCGGCATGTACACCATGGCCGGGACCACCACGTGCACCAGCGCCACGCTGGCGCCCAGCTGAACCGCCAACTCGGCCCCGGCCTGGGCGGCCTGAGTGGCGGGGTCGCTGTCGTTCACGGCAATCAGGATCTTCTTGATCACGGCGGGCCTCCTTTCGGGACCGCGATGGAAGGGCTTGCAAGGCAACTTACAAAAGATTATACACTCTTCTAATCTTGAGTGTAGCGCAATCTCGCTGGAATCTTCCTGATTATCGCTTGAATCCACCGCGGATGCCGATATAATAGGATAATTAAGTCCTTTTTTCACGAGGAGTGCCCGTGTCCAGCACGCGTCGGATCAAAACGTTGGATGGGAACGAAGCCGTAACTTCCGTGGCCTACAGGCTCAGCGAGGTGATCGCGATCTACCCGATCACCCCGTCCTCGGGCATGGGCGAGTTATCGGACGAGTGGGCGGCCAATGGGAAGCAGAACCTCTGGGGCATTGTGCCCCAAGTCACCGAGATGCAGTCGGAGGCGGGGGCGGCCGGGGCGGTGCACGGGGCGCTGCAGGCCGGCGCGCTGAGCACGACCTTCACCGCCTCCCAGGGCCTGCTGCTGATGATCCCCAACATGTACAAGATCGCCGGGGAGCTGACGGCGTTCTGCATGCACGTCACCGCCCGCGCGCTGGCGACCCACGCGCTTTCGATCTTCGGCGACCACTCCGACGTCATGGCCTGCCGGCAGACCGGCTTCGCGATGCTGTGCTCCAACTCCGTTCAGGAGGCGCACGACTTCGCGGCGATCTCCCACGCGGCGACGCTCAAGGCGCGGGTGCCCTTCCTGCACTTCTTCGACGGATTCCGCACGTCGCACGAGATCGCCAAGATGGAGGAGCTGAACGACGCCGACCTGAGGGCGCTGGTGTCGAACGACCTCGTGGCCGAGCACCGCAAAAGGGCGCTCACGCCGGACCATCCCGTCATTCGTGGCACCGCCGCCAATCCCGATACGTATTTCCAGGCGCGCGAAGGCTGCAACCGCTATTACGACGCGTGCGCGGGAATCGTTCAGGAAACGATGGACCGATTCGCCGAGCTGACGGGGCGGAAGTACCGGCTGTTCGATTACGTCGGGCATCCCCATGCCGAGCGGGTGGTGGTCGTGATGGGCTCGGGCGCGGAGGTGGTGGAGGAGACCGTCAAGTACCTGGTGGAGAAGGGTGAGAAGGTGGGGGTAGTGAAGGTGCGGCTGTACCGGCCGTTCGACGTGGGAGCGTTCCTGGCTGCGCTGCCGGCTTCGGTGAAAAGTGTGGCGGTGCTCGACCGCACGAAAGAGCCGGGCTGCGTAGCCGAGCCGCTGTACCTGGACGTCGTGGGCGCGCTGCGGGAAGCAAAGGATTCGGAGACGACGGCGCCGGACCCGCTCGTGATCGGCGGGCGCTACGGCCTGGCGTCCAAGGAGTTCACGCCGGCGATGGCGGCGGCGGTGTTCGAGGAGCTGAAAAAGTCCAAGCCCCAGCGGCGGTTCACGGTGGGAATCGTGGACGACGTCACACACCTGTCCCTGCCGGTGGACGACGCGTTCGATATCGAGGGCGACGACGTGACCCGGGCCGTCTTCTTCGGCCTCGGCGCCGACGGGACCGTCGGGGCGAACAAGAACTCGATCAAGATCATCGGCGAGGAGACCGACCTTTTCGCCCAGGGGTATTTCGTCTACGACTCGAAGAAATCGGGCGCCATCACGATCTCGCACCTGCGCTTCGGCCCGCGGCCGGTGCGGGCGCCGTACCTGGTTCGGCAGGCGGGATTCGTTGCGTGCCACCAGTTCAATTTCCTCGAGAAATTTGACGTCGTCGGTTACGCGAAGAAGGGCGGCGTGGTGCTGCTGAACGCGCCGTTCGCGCCAGAGCGGCTGTGGGACAGCCTGACCGTCGAGGTGCAGAAGCAGGTCATCGAGAAGCAGCTCAAGCTGTACACGATCGACGCGTACAAGGTCGCCAAAGAGACGGGGATGGGCGGCCGGATCAACACGATCATGCAGACCTGCTTCTTCGCGATCTCCGGCGTGCTGCCGCGCGAGCAGGCCATCGAGCAGATCAAGAAGGCGATCAAGAAGACCTACGCCAAGAAGGGCGAGGAGGTCGTGAAGAAGAATTTCGCGGCCGTGGACGAGACGCTGCGGCACCTGAACGAGGTGCCCGTACCGGCGGAGGCAAGCTCGAAGCTGCGGACGCAGCCGATGGTCGCCGACGAGGCGCCGGACTTCGTTAAGCGCGTCACCGGCGTGATGCTCGAGGGCAAAGGCGACCTCCTGCCGGTCAGCGCATTCCCCGTGGACGGCACCTGGCCGCTGGCGAGCAGCCGCTGGGAAAAGCGGAACATCGCCCTTGAGGTGCCCGAGTGGGACCCGGCGGTGTGCATCCAGTGCAACAAGTGCGCGATGGCGTGCCCCCACGCGGCGATTCGGCCGAAGGTGTACGACCCCAATGCGCTCGACGGCGCGCCGGCGACGTTCAAGTCGATCGACTACAAGGCGCCGGAGTTCAAGGGCTTCAAGTACACGCTCCAGGTCGCCCCGGAGGACTGCACGGGCTGCAACTTGTGCGTGATGGTCTGCCCGGCCAAGAACAAGGCCGAGCCCAAGCGCAAGGCGATCAACATGGTGCCGCAGGCGCCGATCCGCGACGCCGAGCGGGACAACTTCCAGTTCTTCCTCGACCTCCCCGATCCCGACCGCAGCCAGGTGCGAATCGACGTGAAGGGCTCGCAGTTCCTCCAGCCGCTGTTCGAGTTCTCCGGCGCCTGCTCCGGCTGCGGCGAGACGCCGTACGTCAAGCTGCTCACGCAGCTCTTCGGCGACCGCGCCCTGATCGCCAACGCCACCGGCTGTTCGTCGATCTACGGCGGCAACCTGCCGACGACGCCCTACTGCACGAATCACGACGGCCGCGGGCCGGCGTGGGCGAACTCGCTGTTCGAGGACAACGCGGAATTCGGCCTGGGCATGCGGCTGGCGGTGGACAAGCACGCCGAGCACGCGCTGGAGCTGCTGCTCAAGCTCGCGCCGCAGGTCGGGCAAACAATCGTCGACGGCGTCCTCTTCGCCGACCAGACGAGCGAGGCGGGAATTGCGGCGCAGCGTGAGCGGGTGCTGGCCCTGCGGAAGAAGCTCATCGACGTGCCCGGCGAGGAGGCCAAGCGCCTGCTGTTCCTGGCCGACTACCTCGTCCGCAAGAACGTCTGGATCATGGGCGGCGACGGCTGGGCGTACGACATCGGCTTCGGCGGGCTGGACCACGTCATGGCCAGCGGCAAGGACGTGAACATCCTCGTGCTGGACACCGAGGTCTATTCGAACACCGGCGGGCAGCAGTCCAAGGCCACGCCCATCGGTGCGGCGGCCAAGTTCGCCGCCTCCGGCAAATCCACCGCCAAGAAAGATCTGGGCAAGATCGCCATGGCGTACGGGAACGTGTACGTCGCGCGGGTGGCGTTCGGGGCCAAGGACGTGCAGACGGTCAAGGCCTTCCAGGAGGCCGAGAGCTACTCCGGCACGTCGCTGATCATCGCCTACAGCCACTGCATCGCCCACGGCTACGACATGGCTTACGGAGCCGAGCAGCAGAAGCTCGCCGTCGAGGCCGGCTACTGGCCTCTTTATCGCTTCGACCCGCGGCGGCGGAGCGAAGGCGCCAACCCCCTGCAACTGGACTCGGCCGCGCCCAAGAAGGGCCTCGACCAGTTCATGCGCAACGAGACCCGCTTCCGCATGGTCGAGCAACAGAACGCCGACCGGTTCAAGAGCCTGCTGGCGATGGCGCAGGACAATGCCAAGCGGCAGTTCATCGAGCTGGCGGAGCTGTCCGGGACGGCCGAGGCGAAGCCGGCGGCCGCCGTCGCGGCCGCACACCCCGCGCCGGTCGGCGTGACCGCAACCCAGCCGGTCCCGATGGCGCCGCTGCCACGCGCCGCCGTGATCGCGCCCGCCGCCCCCTTCGTACCGGGCGCCCCACTCCCGCCGGTGCGGCGGGTGTTCCCCGGCGGAAACGGAAAGCACTGACCCGACCCGTTTGGAGTCATTATGAGCCTCGCAACGAATTACCTCGGTTTCCGCCTCGCCCACCCCTTCATGCCCGGCGCCTCGCCGCTGGTGGACGACCTGGACACCGTCAAACGCCTGGAGGACGCCGGCGCCTCGGCGATCGTCATGCACTCGCTGTTCGAGGAGCAGATCCAGGGCGAGCGCCTGGCCAGCATCTATCACATGGAGATGTTCGCCGACTCCTACCAGGAGGCGACGTCGTACTTCCCGAAGCATTCGGAATTCCGCCTCGGCCCGGATCAGTACCTCGAGCAGGTCCGCCGGATCAAGCAGTGCGTCGCCGTGCCGGTCATCGCGTCGCTCAACGGCACGACGCGCAGCGGCTGGGTGGAGTACGCCAGCCTGATCGAACAGTGCGGCGCCGACGCGCTGGAACTGAACGTCTATTACCTGGGCACCGATCCCACCGAGACCGGCGAGGACGTCGAGCGGCGGGTGGTGGACCTGGTCTCCGACGTGCGCAAGGCCGTCGCGATCCCTTTGGCGGTGAAGCTCACGCCGTTCTTCAGCTCCCTGGCCAACCTCGCATACCAATGCGAGGCCGCCGGCGCCGACGGGCTGGTGCTGTTCAACCGCTTCTACCAGCCCGACATCGACCCCGAGACGCTCGAGGCCGTGCCGAAGCTGCGCCTTTCGGACTCCGGCTCCAGCGAGCTGCTCCTGCGGCTGCGCTGGCTGGCGATCCTCTCCAGCCAGCGGCAAACGTCGCTGGCGCTCAGTGGCGGCGTGCACACGCCGGAAGACGCCGTCAAGGCCGTCATGGCCGGCGCCGACGCGGTGCAGCTCGTCTCCGCCCTGCTCCGGCACGGCCCGGAGTACCTGGCCACCATCCGAGAAGGCGTGCAGCGCTGGATGGAGGACCACGAGTACGTCTCGCTCCAGCAGATGAAGGGCAGCATGAACATGTCGCGATGCCCCGACCCGCAGGCGTTCGAGCGCGGGAACTACATGCGAATCCTCCAGGGATGGACGGGCAAGGAGAAGTTCGTCTAACCGGGGGCCAAACGGGGGGAAGTTGAGGTGAGGTATGTCGGTCAGACTCGTGATCATCGGCGGCGTCGCGGGCGGGATGAGCGCGGCCACGCGCGCGCGGCGCCTGAGCGAAGGGGCGTCGATCAACGTCCTGGAGGCCGGCGGCCACATCTCCGTCGCCACCTGCGGCCTGCCGTACCTGCTCGACGGGCGGATCGCCTCGAAGGAAAACCTGCTGATCACCACGCCCCGGCGCGCCTGGGAGCGGTACCGGATCACCGCCCGCGTCCATCACGAGGTGACGCGCATCGACCGCGAGCACAAGCAGGTCGAAGGCGTGGACCACTCCACCGGCCGAAAATTCGCCGCCCCCTACGACAAGTTGATCATCGCCACCGGCGCCCAGCCGATCGTCCCGGCCGTGCCGGGCGCGGGCTCGGCCAACGTCTTCACCCTGCGATCCATCGAAGACGCACTCGCGGTCGAAGATTGGATCATGAAACAGAAGGCCGCGCGCGCCGTCGTCATCGGCGCCGGTTTCATCGGCCTGGAAGTGGCCGAAACGCTGCGCAAACGCGGCCTGGCAGTCACGGTCCTCGAAAAGGCGCCCCACGCGCTGCCCGTGCTGGACCGGGAAATCGCGGCGCGCGTCGGTGAAGAACTCGCGAAAAACAACATCGACTTGCGCTGCGGCTCCGGACTTAAGTCGGTCAACGCACGCCACGGCGTGGCGTTCCAGGTCGAGACCGAAGACGGCAAGCCGATCGACGCCGACCTCGTCATCATGTCGGTCGGCGTGCGGCCGGACGTGGCGTTGGCGCGGGCGGCGGGGCTGCGGATCGGCCCCAGCGGCGCCATCGCCGTGGACCAGTACCAGCGCACCAGCGAGCCGGACGTCTACGCGATCGGCGACGCCTCGGAGGGCGTGCACGCGGTAACCGCCGCCCAGGTCCGCGTCGCGCTGGCAGGGCCGGCCAACCGCCAGGGCCGCGTCGCCGGCAGCCACGCCGTCGGCGGCCCCGCCAGGCCCACCGCCAAGGTGCTCGGCACCGCGATCGTCAAGGTTTTCGACCTCACCGTCGCCGTCACCGGCCTCGGCGAGGCCGCGGCCAGGCAGGCCGGCTTCGACGCCGACAGTGCGATGATCCAGGCCCCGCACCACGCATCGTACTATCCCGGCGCCGAGCCGATGCGCATCAAGCTGATCTACGACGCCCCCAGCGGCGTAGTCCTCGGCGCCCAGATCGCCGGCGGCGCGGGAGTGGACAAGCGTATCGACGTCGTCGCCACCGCGATGTACTTCAGCGGGACCGTGGCCGACTTGGGGGCACTGGACCTGGCGTACGCCCCGCCGTTCTCGTCCGCCAGGGACCCGATTCAGGTCGCGGCGGCGGTGGCGCAAAATCAACGCGACGGTGTGATGCCGGCGGTTGCGCCCGCGGCGCTGAACGGCGAGCTGCTGCTGGACGTGCGAATGCCGGAGGAGTCGTCCCGCGGGACGCTGGCGGACGCCGTAAACATCCCGCTCGACGCGCTGCGCGACCGTATGGCGGAGTTGGACACGACCAAGTCGATCGTCACCATGTGCCAGGCCGGACAGCGCGGCTACGTGGCCCAGCGCATCCTCGTGCAGCACGGCTTCAAGAAGGTGAAGAACCTCAAGGGCGGCTTCTCCGTGGCAAAGGACGGCACCACTCGAAACATCACCGGCGGGCAAAATTAAGCCGCGCGAGCAGATGGGCCCAGAGGCGTACCGCCGCGCCAGCCGATCACCCGTTCAGGAGCACGTCGTTGCCGCCGCCGCCGTCCAGCTTGTTGTTGCCCGCGCCGCCGTCGAGCAAGTCGTCCTGCGACGAGCCGGTGAGCTGGTCGTTGCCGCCCTCGCCGTAGAAGATCGCCTTCCACTTCTGACCGGCCGAAGCGTCCATGACGATGTGGTCGTTGCCGTCGCCGCCGTAGACGGTCACGGTCTCGCCGTTGAGGTAGAGGGCGCTCGTAACGTCCTTTCCGTTCTGGAACACCACCTCCGGCCCGTCGGCGCCGACGACGCGGCTGACCGTGATGTGGTCGCTCTTGTCCGTGCCGTAGAAGACCACGCCATCGGTGCCGGCCCCGCCGTCGAGCGTGTCCGCGCCGCCGCCGCTGATCATCAGATCGTTCCCGTCGCCGCCGACGAGCAGGTCGTTGCCCACGCCTCCGATCAACACGTCATCCCCGGCATCGCCGTTAAGTGTGCCGCCGCCCGGACCCGCGATCAGGACGTCGTTCCCGTCGCCGCCGTTGGCGGTGTACTGGATGGCGCCGGCCGCCAGGACCGAGGCATCCACCACGTCGTCGCCGCCCAGGGCGTTGACCACGAGCCGGTCGAGGGCGGCCTCCGCGCCGGTGACGTTCACGTGAGCGGCCAGACCGGACACTGAGATGCCGCCGGCCCCGCCGGTGACGCTCACCGCGTCGGCGCCGTTGGTCGCGTTGACGACCACGGTGTCCGCCTGCCCGTCGCCGCCGCCGCCGGCCGCCGCGAGGTTCACGTTTACGCCGTTTACAGATGTGCCCGTGAGGTCGTTGACGGTGATGGTGTCGGCCCCGCCTACGGCGTTCACGTTCACCGTCTCAACTCCGTTCGCGTCCATCACGACGGCGCCGACGTCTCGGGCCAGCCGCAGCCGGCTTCCATTGGGCGAGAGGCTGATGTTCTCCGACACGTTCGACCCGTTGAACTGCAGCGTGTCGGTCCCGGCCTGCCCTTCGACCGTGTCGCTGCCGTCGCCGGGGTTCCACACGAACGTGTCGTCGCCGGCGCCCATCAGCGCAGTGTCGTTCCCCGTGCCGCCGGTGATCAGGTCGTTCCCCTGGCTCCCAATGATCAGGTCGGCGTCAGCCCCGCCGTTGATCGCCAACTGCAGCGCGCCCGCCGCCAGGCCCGACGCGTTCAGGACGTCGGCCCCGGCGAGTGAGTTCACGACGAGCTTGTCGTTGACGGCTTCGGACCCCGTTACCTTCACCGGCGCCGCCAGCCCCGTGACGATGACGCCGGCGGCATTGCCGATTACCCCGATCCCGTCCGCCGCGCCCGTGCCGTTGACCGTCACCGTATCGGCCGCCCCGTCCCCCAGCCCGCCGCTGGCAGCGAGGTTGACGTTCACGCCCGTCACGCCCGTCCCCGTGAGGTCGTTCACGGTGACTTTGTCCGCGCCACCGACGGCGTTGACCGTGACGGTCTCGACGTCGTTCACGTCCATGGTGATGTTGCCCACGTCCCGCGAGAAGCTCAGGCGTGTGCCGTTGCCCGAGAGGCTCATGTTCTCGGCCACGTTGGCCCCGTTGAACTGCAACGTGTCGGTGCCAGCCTGCCCCTCGACGGTGTCGCTACCGTCGCCGGGGTTCCACACGAACGCGTCGTCGCCGGCGCCCAGGAACGCAATGTCGTCGCCCTGGTTGCCCTGGACGAGGTCATTATCGTCGCTCCCGATCAGCACGTCCGCGCCGCGGCTCCCGAGGATCGTGTCGTTCCCGGCGCCGCCGTCGGCGATCAGCGTCGCCACGCCGGCGAACAGTCCCGACGCCGAAACCGTATCGTTCCCGCCAAGCGCGTTGACGACCAGCTCGTCGTTGGCCCCTTCCGACCCCTTGACCGACACCGCCGCCGCCAGGCCGGTCACGAAGTACGCGCCGCCCGAGCCCGCAACGGCAATGTTATCATTGCCGTTGGTGCCGTTGACGGTAACGATATCGGACGCCCCGTCCCCGGTGCCGCTGCCCGGCGGGTTTGCCAGGTCCAGGTTCACGGCCGTCACGTCGGTCCCGGTGAGGTCGTGGAGGGTGATCTCGTCCGCCCCGCCGAGTGCGTTGAAGTTCACCGTCTCGACGTCGTTCACGTCCATGACGATGTTGCCGACGTCCCGCGTGAACCGCAGGCGGCCGCCGTTGGCCGAGAGGTTGATGTTCTCCGCCACGTTTGCGCCGTTGAACTGCATGGCGTCCGCGCCGGCCTGACCCTCGATTGTGTCGCTGCCGTCGCCGGGGTTCCACACGAACGTGTCGTCGCCGGCGCCCAGTAAGGCCACGTCGTTGCCCCGCCCGCCGGTGACGGTGTCGTTCCCGTCGCCGCCGAGGAGCAGGTCGTTGCCGTCGCCGCCGGTAATGGTGTCGTTACCCGCGCCGCCGTCGATGGTGAGCTGGATCAACGGGGCCAGGCCGTTGCCCGCGGTCACGACGTCGTCGCCGCCGTTGGCGTGGACGACCAGGCTCTCGCTGGTGCCAATGTCGAGGCTGAACGGGGCCGGCGTGACGCGGTCGAAGCGGACGCGAGTCCCGTTGGCAGTGACCGTGAACGTCTCGGCCCCGTTGCCGCCGTTGACCTCCACCGTGTCGATCCCGTCCCCGCCCTCGGTCAGGTCCGTTCCGTCGCCGGGGTTCCAGATCATGCGATCGTTCCCGGCCTGGCCGAATACCTGGTCGTCGCCGCTGCCGCCGGTGAGCGCGTCATTATCATCCCCGCCAAAGAGCTCGTCGTTACCGCCCTTGCCCAGGAGCGTGTCGTTGCCGGCCTGCCCGAACAGGAGGTCGTTGCCGGACCCGCCGGTGAGCGTGTCGTTATTGTCCCCGCCGAACAGCTCCGCCGCCGGCAGCGCGCCGTTCGCTTCGTTCAGCGTGATGACGTCGTTACCGGCTTGCCCGAAAGCCTGAATCAGGCTCGTATTCGCCACCGTGGAGGTTCCCCCGACGATTGGGACGGCGCCGCCGTTGACCAAAATGTTGCCGGCCGCATCGCGGCTGACGGTGATGGTGTTGTCGATCGCGTCGCCGAACACCGACAAAACCCCGCTCGGCGGCGAAAACGACGCAGTGACCGCGAGGTAGGCGCGGCGTTCCAAAGATTCGAGATGACGGACGTGCATACAACCCTCCGCGGTAGATTTGATCGCGGGAGTGCCGCCGCCCACCGAGTGGTGCCCAGACCGCCTCTGCCCTGGTGAACGTGGCCATGCCCGCGCGTGACGCGGGAAATCTTACCCACCGCCTGCCGGAACCGCAATTCTCCGCAAAGCGCCGCCGGCGCTACCCCCGCGTGGCTCGGGATGGCTCAATCAGCATTCCGCGGCATTGGCCGATTCCCAAGCTTCAATGTCCCCCGTGAAGTATTTGACCCGGATCTTCTTGTACTCGTGCGTCGAGTATAGCGCGTCGTATTCCGTGACCCCCGTCGCTTCCGAGATCGCGCGGAGCACCGCCCGGCACGCGTCTTCCGTAGGCCCGTGGATCATCGTAAACAGGTTGTACGCCCAATCAGGGTACGTCGGCCGAAGGTAACAGTGGCTAACCGCGTCGAACGTCGCCGCCTTCTTGCCGAACTCCTCCTCCCGCCCCTGCGGAACTTTCCACACCCCCATCGCGTTGGCGGTGAAGCCCACCTCGCGGTGCCGCAGCACCGCGCTGAACCGCCGCATCCACCTGCGGGACTCGTACGCCTTGGCAGCTTCGAGGAGCGCATCGACCGACACGCCCGCCTGTACCGCCCAATCGTCAAAGGGCCGCGGCTCGATCGGCAGGTCCTGCTGAAGCACCCGGATCAGCGGCTTGTCGGCCTCGGTCAGCGAAAACGAGCTCCCCTGCCGCCGGTGCTCGTCCGTGAAGCCCGGCCGAGCCGTTTGCGACGCCGCACCCCCCTCCTCTCCCGAAATCTTCAGTCGCACGCCGATCTTGAACAGCCGCAGCGTCGGCATCAGCCGCATGACCGCGGCCCCGCTCTGGCGGTGAAGCACGTCCACCGTGCCCTGCAATCCTAGCCGGCTGTCCGGCGGGACGGCCAGCGTGTACCAGAGGTTGTACGCGTTGGTCCGCCGGTAATTGTGCGACACGCCGGGGTGCCGGTTGATGACGGCGGCTGCGTCGCCGATGCGCGCCTCATCCACCTTCGCCGCCACGAGCGTGCTCTGGTAGCCCAGCGATGCGCTGTCGAAGATCGCGCTGATCTGCCGAACCACCGGCCGCGGGCCGGACTTGAGCGCCCGCAGCCGGGCGAGGACGTCCTCTTCACCAAGGCCAAGGCGCTCGGCGATCTGCTGGTACGGCCGCTCGACCAGCGGCACTTCCTGCTGGATCAGGTCCAGCAGCCGGGCATCGGTCGCGTCGAGTGTGCGGGCATTCTGCGTGAGCATGTTTTTACGCCGTCGTGTGTGCGATGGGCGCCTCGGGATCGTATTCGGCCGGCGCCGCGGCGTAGCCCTGGTCGAGCAGCAATTCCATCACCGAAGCCAGTGCCTCTTCCGGATGGGAGCGACTGGCGGACGCCGCCGCCTTGTACAAGTGCGGTGTGCAGTTCTTCGAGCCCACTGCCACGCGGAGCGAGATCACGTCATCCGTGACCGTCGCCAGCGCCGCAATCGGCGAGTGACAGTCGCCCTGTAGCGCGGCCACGACGGCCCGCTCCAGCGTGACGCACTCCTCCGTCGCCGGATCGTTCAAACTCGCCAGTAAATCTCTCGCACGCGAATCATCCCGCCGGCACTGCAGCGCCAACGCCCCCTGCCCCGCCGCCGGCAGCATCTCGTCATACCCGAGGACCGTCATCGTCAGGTGGTCAAACAGCCCCGCGCGCCGCAGCCCCGCCATCGCCAGGATGATCCCGTCCCACTCGTCGTTCCAGAGCTTCCGCAGCCGCGTGTCGATGTTGCCGCGGATCACGTCCACCGTGAGGTCCGGCCGGGCAGCAAGGATCTGCGACTGCCGCCGCGGGCTGCCCGTGCCGACGTGCGCGCACGGCGGAAACTGGGCAATCGACCGCGCCCGCGTCGAGACCAGCACGTCCCGCGGGTCCTCCCGCGGCGGCACCGCCGCGATCACCAGCGCGTGCGTGTCTACCAGCGGCATCGTCACCGGCACGTCCTTAAAACTGTGCACGGCCGCATCGACCTCGCCCGCCAGCAGCGCCTGCTCCAGTTCCTTCGTGAACAGACCCTTCCCGCCGTCATTCGCCAGCGGCCGGTCGGTGAGCCGATCGCCCGTGGTCTTGATGATCACCAGTTCAACGCGGAGCCCGGGATGGCGGCGCTCCAGCAGGTCGGCAACCACCTGCGTCTGCATCCGCGATAGCAGGCTGCCCCGCGCTCCCAACCGGAGGGTCTGCGTCACGTTCATCGATTCAATGCGTCCGTCCATAAGAAACTCCCGCACCCCCGAGAATCAGCCCTGTATTTTCAATTTGGCGGCGCGAAGCTCCCCTGCGAGCGTCGCCGAAGGCTCCGCCAGGCTGTGCCGCCGGATCGTCGCCACGCACGGGTGCATGAACTTCCCCACCAGCCGGTCCACCGTCTGCGCCACCGCCTTCTTCTGCTCCGGCGTCATATCCGGGCAGCGGTTGAACAGCCGCTCCAGCTCGGCCTCGCCGACTTCGTACGCGTCCTGATACATCTGCTGGATCAGCGGGTTCAGCTTCGCCTGCACGACCCACCGCTCGAACTCTTCAACTTCCGCATCGAGGATGTGCTCGCACGCCTCGAGCTGCGTCGCCCGGTGCTGCTGCGTCTCGGCCACCATCTTGCCCAGCGCATCAATGTCGTACACGTACACCTGCTCAAGCTTCGCCGCCTCCGGGTCCACGTTCCGCGGGACGGCCAAATCGATCAGGAACAGCAGCCGCCCCCACCGCTTCTTCTGCGCCTCCCGGATCCGCTCGGCCGTAAGGAACGGCTGCGGGCACGCCGTCGCCGCGATCACGATGTCCGCATGCGAAAGCTGCTCGTCGAGCTGGTCGAACGGCACCGCCTCCCCTTCGCACGCCTCCGCCAGCGCCTTGGCGTTCAGCAGCGTGCGGCTGGTGACGATGAACTTGTTCGCGTCCGCGTCGCGCAGGTACTGGCACACGAGCTGCGCCATGTCACCGGCCCCGACTACGAGGATCTGCTTGTTGCTGAAATCGGCGAAAATCTTGCTCGCCACGCCTACCGCGACCGACGGCACCGAAACCTTCCCCATCCCGATGCCCGTCTCCGTGCGCACGCGCTTCGAGACGGCAAACGCGTGGTGGTACAGCCGATTCAGCACCCGCCCCGTCGTCCCCTGCTCACTCGCCATCGCGTAGGCCGCCTTGAGCTGGCTGACGATCTGGTTCTCCCCCAGCACCATCGAATCAAGTCCGCTTGCGACCCGGAAAAAGTGCCGGATCGCCCGCTCGTCGGTGAGCTGATACAGGTAATGTCGGAATTCCGTCGGCGGGATGTCGCGAGCCTGCGCGAGGAACGAGACGACGTCATTAATATTCGGCCTCTCCCCGTCCGATGCGACGAGCATCTCGACGCGGTTACACGTGCTCAGGATCGACGCCTCGCACTGCGGGAACTGGTTGCTGAACAGCATCAGCGCCGTCGCCGCCCCCTCGCGGCTGAACGCGAGCTGCTCCCGCACCTGCACGGGGGCCGTTTGGTGATTCAGTCCGACCAGTAGGATGCTCATAGCGAATCTCCATCGCGATCATCTTGCCGCAAGTCGCCCTTGGCTTTCCGCGACGCCCGCCACAGTCCCGCGGCGAACAGTCCAAGCAGCCCCAGCCCCACGGCATATCCAAACAGCAGGTACCCGCTCATGCCAGTTCCCCCAGCGCGCCCAGCCGCATCGGCTGGTTTATTTCCGGTGCGGGCGCCGCGGTCGTCTGCCGAATCCGCCGGTGCAGGAAGTACCGGGCCACGATCATCCCAAAGCACATCAGCGTCACCGGGATGAACCACAACCCCAGCGTCAGTTTCATCGCCGGCGCGAGGCTGACAGATCCCGGATGAATGTCCGGCATAAGCCGTGCCGACAGGTACACCAGCGGCACGTCAAGGAACGCGACCACCCCGTACACCGCGCTGATCACCGCCCGCCGTGCCCGCGATTCGACCGACAGCCGCACGATCAGGTACACCACGTACAGCAGCCACAGCGCCAGGCTGAACGTCAACCGCGGGCTCCACGTCCACCACTGCCCCCACGCGCTCTTGCCCCAGATCATCCCCGTCGCCAGCACCACCGTGCAGAACTGAACGGCCACCTTGGCCGCGGCATACGCCAAGTCATCCCACCACGCCTTTCGCTGCCACAGGAACCCCACGCTGGCGATAAACACCACCAGGCACGCCAGGAACGTGTTAATCGCCACCGGCAGGTGCAGGTAAAAAATCTTCTGGATCGGCCCCATCGTCGCCTCGACCGGCGTCCACACCAGCGTCAGCGCCACGGCCGCCGCGAACAGCCCGACGGTCGCGGTCCAGTAAGCGGGAACCAGAAGATTGCGTGTGCGATTCATACCGACTCTCCTCTGTTCCCTACACCTCAAGGACCCATTG